>ERZ889078.1234-NODE-1234-length-20729-cov-11.400551_pt1 | contig 20729 bp, 20 predicted proteins | sample MGYA00521266_ERZ889078 | MGnify/ENA primary metagenome ERZ889078 (study PRJEB32303, sample SAMEA104408618) | aquatic metagenome | biome: Brackish water; feature: Pelagic; material: water | place: Baltic Sea | collected 2014-06-16T06:34:00 | depth 76,534 m ...
TGATCAACAGCTGCATAACTTGGATAGCAATTATCTTGAGCTATACCGTCAGAGGTTGTGGAAGGAACATAGTAAACCTGAGCATCAGACGAGTCTAAAACTTTTAAAGAGTAAGTCCCTTCAACTAAAAGAGTAACTGGGGAGCCTGAATACACAGGGACACCTCCAGCATTAGTGTAAATAGGTTGTGTTACAGCTACAATTGTGCCATCTTCCTGTTGGACACTTAGCGTTTTTTGATTTCCAACTATCTCTGGGTCTAAGTCAGGTTGACCAACGTAGATTGAACCTAAAGCAATGGGCCTTCCTCTTGAAGTCTCAGGGAAATACTCTGGCCCTAAACGTACAGTCGTGTAACCAAAGCTGGTTGTTGCAATGCACATTACAATGAATAACACGCATAGAATAAGTTTTTTCATGCTCGCTCCTTTTAATTGTTATTTAACATAGTCTCTTTTTGGTACGTATATAGGGCTTCCCTTCTTGCCCTTTTCACGTTTTAGTTTATCTTCCCTTGCCTTCTTTAAAGCGGCTGCTGATCTTTCAGCACCGGTCTCCGCCTTTTTAACAGGTATTTGTTCGTGTGCAGGTCTTACAATCGGTTTAAAAGGCTTTGGTATACTTGACTTTGGGACAACATCACTACCTTTTATACCTGTAGACGCTCTGTCTGGTATTTTAACAGAGTCTTCTGCCACTTTTTCTGCAACTTTTGTTGCTGGTTCTTCTACTTTAACTGTAGGCTTATCAACCTTAATTTTCTTTTGTGCGTCCACGCTCCTGTCTACATCTTTAAACATCTTTTTTATTTTTCGTTTAGGATCGCCATAAACCTTTCTAAATGAGGACACTGCGAAAAGACCAAGACCTCCCCAAAACGTTGGTGAACTTCCTGCGGCTATACCTGTTATTAATTGATGACCAGCTATAACGTCTGTAAACGTTGGAAGTAGCTTAGTTACAGCGCTGTTACGTTCTGAGTTTGCAGCACGGGCTACGTCGTCCTCTATAGATTTAAGCGAGCTATAAATCTTTTTATATTTTAAGTAGTCTTCGCTACTTGCACCTTTTGCAGTCTCTATTACTTTATCCAAATCCTTTCTCAAGTTGTTACGTACCAATACATCCACGTATATTTTAGCGTAGTCTTTTGGAGACTTTGTAGGGTTTTTATAGTAGTTGTCCAATTTAGAGTTTAGCCTCTGTATGACCTTTTGCGTGTCAGCAGCGCCACCTGTCCAATTACTGTATTCCTCTATGCGCTCTTGTGCATATTTGATTACGTCTTTACCTTCTATCTGCAAAGACTTATCATTGATTATACTATCTGTTAAATTCTTTACTATATTATCACCTGTAACAGTTAGCGGTTGTCCGTCGGCGAGTGTTATTGCGCGCTCCATTTCAACATACGCAGACTTTTTTGTCTGGTCTAACGCCGTTTGTGTTTCAACGCTGTTCTCTGGCAATCTGTAAGTTACATCGCCATCGGAATCTAGCAGTTTTAAGTTTTTCTTGTTCTCAACAATCGACGTTATGGCTGTAATTTTGTTCTTATCAAAAGTGTTTATCTGCGCAGGTGTACGACCTTTAGCAATCTTAGGTTTGAACACTTTGTTAACTGTTTCTATAATACCTTCGTTAGCGTTTTTTGCAAGGTTTTTTGCATACTCGGTCACAACGCGCGCAGAGGGATCGGGAACTACGTCTGATACTTTTTTAACAGCGTCCTTTGTTACATCAGCAACCTTTTTTCTCGCTCCCTCTGTAGCTTTACTTAACAGACCAGCGCCCTTTTGTGCGGTACTTGCGCCAAGTAGTGTAGCTACACCTTCTAACGCTAATGCGGCATCAGGGTATTTTTCAGCAATCTCGGTTATCTTTGATCCAGCGGCACTGATATTCTCTAGCGCCCATTGACCCTCTTCTGTTTGTGCTAATTTAGCAAGTTTATTTTTAAGTGCTTCTTTAGCGGCATCGGGTGTAACAGCACTAACTGTACGCATAACACCTTCGCCAACTACATCACCAAGGGCAGCTACACCCTGCGACGCTGCTACAGCGCCTATTGCAGGGGCTTTCGCCATTATTGAATCTTGTCTCTTAGCGTAGTCAGTTACTTTGCCATAACGCGCTGATATGTCTTCTCCTACAGACTTAAAAAATCCCTTGTCTTCCTCAACTGGTGCAGTTTGAGGAGCCGCTGAGTCAACAAACTGAGCGTAAGGGTTCGCTTCTTGCCCTTGTAGACCTTGTTCCACTGGCATAGGTTGTTCAACAGGCTTTGCCATAAGCCCCTGTACTTTCTCAATATATCCCTCAGTTTCTTTAAACGGAGGTACGCCCCCATACTCATTAACGGCCCCTGGCCCAGCGTTGTATTTCGCAAGCGCTAACGGTACATTGCCTTCTGAATCTTTTAGTTGCTTGCCTATATACTTTGTACCCGCCATAATATTTTGATAAGGGTCTGTGGCATCTGTAAACCCCATTGCTTTTAAAGTGCCAGGCATAACTTGCATTAGACCTGTAGCACCTTTATTAGACTTTGCTGAAGATTTACCGTCACTTTCAACTTCAATCATAGCGCGTATTAGCGAAGGATCAACGCCGTAAGTCTCGGAGGCTTCTGCTATAATATCGTCGTAAGAGCTGTCTTCAACTTCCTCAGACTTCTTATCTAAGAATTGTTCGTAAGGATTAGTCATTATTCTCCTTCTGGAAGATACCCATAAGTCTTTTTAAAATAGTCTTTAGACGCAGGATTCTTGCGTAAGTAGTCTAAGGCTTCTGGAGTTGGTTTAGGTGCGCCACCTTTTTCAGGGGCCACATACTTACTTTTGTCGTCTTTGACATAGCCAAATCGTTTAAGCCCAAATGCTTTGTAGAACGGAGACATGTCAGCGGTTTTGCTAAACATATCTATCCACTGGATCAGTTCGTCTTCGGCCTCTAAACCCATTAACCTTGTTTTATTGACAATGGCTTCATACGTGTCTCCTGCACTTGGCATCCAAGGAATCGCGCTTACTATCTCAGTTTCAGTTACGGCTGTACCCATAAACTTTTTTCGCTCTTGTGATGTCAGTCGCTGTATACGAGCTATAGCTGTAGCTGTAGCTGAATCACCGCTTATACCTTGTCCCTGTAACCATTTAGCAATAGAGTTTTTCCATTTTCCTGTAGCCTTGTCCCACAACCCTTCTGAGTTTGCTTTGTTCAAATTTGTAGAAACAGAGGGCAGCGCCAATAACTCATGCAGTTCCTTTGCGTCGTCTAGCTGTGAACCAAGTTCTTGCATCGCTTTTATATTGCTACGTTTACCTGTAGCCGTGTAGAACGGCACTAATTCAGTGGGTAACAATGTAACAGGGTCAATATACAAAGAACCGTCATCGTTCATCCTGTAACTTTCATTTTCAAAGAACTTGTTAGGATCAGCAAGGGCCATTCTCTTGAGTTTGTCAACATTAGCTCCAACTTTAGCATCTTTACGCTCTTGAGCTGTAGTTTGCCGCCCTGTAGTTTGCGCTCCTCGTACAAAACCATCAGCGATTAACTCTTGTGCATACGCAGAATTAGGAATTACATCGTTTATAGTTCTTGTTGAGCCATCAGGGTTTTTCTTAGAATAAGTAACTGGTTTTGTATCATCTTCGCCCGCCTTACCTTCACCTACGGCCTCACGGTAAGCTTTCCATTTGTCTGGATACATAAACGCCAAACTCATACTTACATCTTTCCTTGTCTTTTCAGGGTCAGTTTTGAATTTCTCCATAAAGCCGTCTGTCTCTTTAGAAGATTCAGACGTAACGCCTTGAGTTTTCAAAAGCGCTTGTCTTGCCTTTATGAGCTTATCTACATTTTCCTCTGTAGGATCAAGCACAATGTCAAACATCAAATCTCTAAGGTTATCCTCAGTAATTTTATTTTTAGAGGCGATTGCATTTTTCATAACTCCCGCCATCTCTGGGTTAAGAATACTGTATTCCATAGCAGCGTTAGGATCACCTGTTTGATAAGCTTCTAACGCTCCTTGTCTTAACTTTTTTAACTTTGCTATAGCAGCAAGTTCTTTTTCTTCTGCTCGTTTACGTTCACCATACGCGTTTACCGTGTCACTTAATCCTGCCAAGCCTTGAGAAAAATCTCCACCTGGCTGAATGTAAAAAGGATTTCCATTAGCCATTAGAAAATCTCCCCTTTATTTTGTCATTATCAATGTTTAAATGAATCAGGGTTATAAGTATATTATCACTTCTTAGTGGTATTCTCATAACAAGATTCCTATTTTAGAATAGTCAACAAACATGAACAGGTTTTTTATAGATACCGCTGATTTAACTTTAGGATATACTTCATCTGCCATGCACCCAATTGTACTACCAGTTAAACCCATCTTATTTGCTACAATATTCCAATCCCAAGCGTAAATATTGAAACCTTTGTAGAGTCCAATTTTCTTTATGTTAATCTTTAGTCTTCTATCAGAAAACATACCAGCGTCATAAGCGGAAATTCCTAAATTTACAGCGCCCATAACGTTATTTCCCATATTTTGATAACCTTGTTGTTGAGCTTGTCCTGCTGCAATTATACCTTGCCCATACGTAGTACCAATTTCTGAAGTTTGTTGAGCTATTTGATTAGCATTAGAAGGTAACCTAGCAAGCCCTTGTAACCCCTGCATCTGTTGATTATAAGACTCTAATAGCGCTCTATTTTGAAGTTGAACATTGTAATCGTACATATTATGTTGCACATTACCAGAACGAAAACCGCCAGTGGCTGCAGCGTTACGCAGAATAGCGTCTTCACCGGCCTCTTGTCCACCCATAATTGAACCGTAAAGAGGCGAAGCTAACGCGCGATCTATTAAGTCCCGTTGTGAACCTGCACCCCCTTCAATGTTGTAAGCTCCAGCTATACCCTTTAAAGCCTCTTCTCTAAACAACTGAGGAATCTCTTCTGTCTCTTTAAGGTAAGCTAACGCCTCTCGTTGATAATCTGCTTGTATGTTTGCTCCTTGCACAGAAGCGTCTGCTGCTGCGTCCGCACCTTTATCTGCCATAACGCCGCCCACCACTGCTGCTCCAATTATTCCCACTGCTACCCACATAATATTACTCCTTTATTATTTTATAACCATCCTTCCAACCAAGAGAAAACCCCTCATTTACAATCTGTGTCAGCGGAACAGGGTAACATCGTAAATCGTTCGCTAACATAAATACAGGTCTACTAGTAAGATGGTAGTCTACATTGTCCACTGTTGGAGCTGAACTTATCGAGATAGCCTTAGCTTCTTTAGTTTCCATGTACAAACAATAAATGTTGCTTTGTTCTATTCTTCTTGATTGAATTGGGCAATAATCTGCAAACTTGTCTAAGAACGCCGCGTGTAACTCTGAAAGAAATATTGTCTTCTCGCCTTTATTCTTCCAATTATGAAACATAGTTCTGATTCTTAACATTGTATAAAGTTCTTTTGTTTCGTCATAAAACTCTTTAATATAGCCAAGTTCGTCTAAAGATTGAATTGAAAATACGACGCATGAAGCTTTTAGTCCAAACTTTTTTATATTCTCTAAAGCTTGTCTTTTTTGCTCGTAAATCCCTTTTGAGTAATTTTTAGGGTGTTGAAAACTTAAAGCAAACCTGTAATCATTTTTTCCTGAAATAAAGACCTCGTTTAAGGTTTGTTGAAAAAATGTATCGTCAGCCAGCTTTATCATATTAGTTATAGTTGATGGTTTCCATCCAGCAAAATAGGCTAATGTTGCAAACTCTATATAATCTTTTCTTACTGTAGGTTCGCCTCCTGACAACATGAGTCCGTACCCTGGATACGCGTCTCTAAGAAGTTGATCAAAAAATTGTAAAGGTTTACCGTCGTCATTTCCAGTAGGATAGTAACACCAAGGACACTTCATATTACATTTGTCGGTTATATGTATGATAATATGGTTGTTATTTCCCATAGTGCCTTTTTGATAAAAATTTGAAAAGTGTTTAAAACTCTTTTCAACTAAAGATTCAAACTTTCCATGAACATCGCACTCTTTCTCCATCCAAGCTTCATTATTTTTACAAGTAACGAAAGCAGGTATTTTCTTGTAACAAACAGGACAAAGCGATATTGTGGCTATCATTTTAAACCTCCATAATACACTGTAAATCGCTTATTCATGTTAGCTCTCAGCACTCCATAAACTATACTCTTGCGTTTGCTTAAATATCATTCTTGCCTCCGTCTTTATTAATTTTCATGTGTACCATGATTACGATGATATTTTCATTCATCTTAGCTACTGTCTTTTGCAGGTCTTTCAATTCATCAGCAAGTCCTTTTTTCTTTACAGCGCAATTTTCTTCAGTCATTATTCTTAATTCTCCAGATGATTTGAATAAAATCTTATTTGTTAAGCTCTTCTGGGCCTCTAATGAGGCTATTCTTCCCTTAAAAGCTACCCAGGCAGCAGAAACAGAAGCTATGAAAATCGCAAAGTAAACTAAATCTTTTAATAAAAAAGTCATATTAAATCTCCTGAATATAGTTTGAACATATCAACACCTTGTTAAATTAACATTTGAGTGTCTTATCGTTACATCTGCTCCACTCGTTTCGTTCTTTACCGACATCCAAACCCTGTCATCCTCTGAAAGAGAAATTAAACCAGCCGATCCCATAGCACCGTAATCAGATACACCACCAAACTTTCTGGATGAGGCTATATTGTCTGCAGCATCAAGATTTATATTCAGTTCAAATTTAAAGACTTCATTCGGATTTGAGCCAAATGCAGTATTATTCATGCTTGCACGATAAACCCCGTCTGACCCAGCGCCACATAACAAGTAAGAGCCCATTGCCCAATCTGTTGCCTGGTCTGAAGTGTAGGCTGCTATTATATAATAGGTGTCATCAGTGACCTTTGTTATTTCAAACGTTCCGTTATAATTCGTTGAGTTGTGTTGAGTAACTATATCTCCGGTTAAAAGGCCGTGTGCGGCATCTGTCATAAGAACCGTTCCGGCCACCGTACCGGAATAATCTGTAATGGTTCCAGATCCGGACAATCCAGCCATGAAAGTGAACCCGGACAAAAGGCCAGTTACCAAGGCTACAATCGCATGGTATACGTTCTGATTGCCAATAGTTGTGGCAACTGCATTTTCATAAACGAACATCTCAGCATAATATTGATCAACTAATTTAATCTCTTTCCTGGTTGTGCCGGTTGTCTGTGTTGCAAAAAACTTATCAGTTAAAAATTCAAGGCTACCAGGCACTGGCACTGTTTTTAATGGGCCTGATTGTAATTGCATGGGAGCCTTGTCAATTGTTCCGGCCTTTAAAATAAAGGTCAATGGGATTGAAACCGTCACACCACCGGCCCCATCATCCGTTACTGTTATCTCGTTTGCTGTTCCTGCTATCCAGGAAGCAAGTGTTGCTATGCTGACAAGCTTTTTAGAGGCATTGGATGATACCAGCCTTAAAGCTGTGAGATCATCCAGGATGATAGAATCAAACTCGACATCGGCACTCGTATCAATGTTTTGAGGTAAAGAGAGAGTTATCGTTCTGTCTGCGTTAATAGTAACGACAACTTGGTTCACTGTACCTAAGACATCATCGGGGGATAGAAGGTCGGCCACTACACCTGCTAGCGAAGTGAAATTTTCAAATAAAGTCAAATAGTCTTCAATCAACGCATCAGGCCACTCTGTTATTTGCTGCAATTCAGCAGCACTTAAAATTAAACCTCGCAAGCTACTTGTTAGCGTTAAATCAGGCATGAGTAACCTTTAATAAGGCAAAAGCCATTCTTGATTTTGTTGCTCCACGAAATTTAAATCCAACCCAATCAGCAATATAGCCAATCCGTCGTAACACAAATTTTTTGTTGTACTCATTGGGTTCGCCATACTCTTGCCAATGCTCTGTACCGTAAGTCAAACCATCAAACGTCATAGAAAAAGCAACTTTAGCATTTATAAACGCTGTATGACCTGGGATAATTTCTATTTCTATTTCATCAATAGATTGAGTTTCAAGTTTCAAAAAAGGAGAATATAAAATCCACTCTTGAATTTCATCGTAATGAGTGAAAACAGTTTGATCCAGTTTTCCTATAAAGGGATCTCGTTTATCTCCATAAACCCATTGGGCTAAATTAGCATCAAATACCCCATTAATTCCTCGGTATAAAGCGGAACCTATAATGTTTGTTTTTAAAATGCTCCAAGCAACCTCAACTCCAAACTGTAGTGCGATCGTTTCGTTGAAACAAAGTGTTTCATTAGGAAGATGAACTAAGATAAAACTTGTACTATTTTCTTGCCTACATTCCATTCGCATATCAGCAAGTTGTGGCTCGGTATAAGCAGCAAGTATTTTATCAATTTCTTTTGTAGAGATCTTTTCAGAAGATCCTACACCTAAAGCATGAACACCAACAGCTTCTGATTTACGTCCACCAGTAATAAAGAATTTAAATGCACCTTCGCATTTAGCATGAGTAGCGACAATGCCAATCTTCTGTGCTCTTGTAACCACACGTTGAAACGCAAAGTTTTCCTGTGCGATATTAACGAAGTATTCTAAAGAGTATCTGCCAAACACCATGACTTTGTTGTCTTGGGTTTTAGCTACACCTAAAGACTTATCAGGCATAAACTCAGCAGTTGCGTATTTTAACGGATCAATGGAAGTTTCGTCATCTACGTCTGTGTGGAATATATATTCGCCATCGGTCATAAAGTAATAAAGATCTACCCAAACACCATCAATTGGACTTCCCAAGTCAGGATCAACAACTTCAACAAATCCTCCAGTGGGAGAATAAAGAAAGAATTTACCGTCTGCTATAATGCCTTGGGTGTTGAAAGAGTAAAAATCTTCCATTCGAACTTGAGAAGTGCCTGGAATTGTGCCTAATTCAGTTGTTACTCCTCCGACAACCTTTATAAGTTTAGTCCCAGAAACACGATAATGCTCTTCAAAACGGTCATTGTAATTAGCGCCACGATCAACGCCTGAACCTGTTGCGATTTGAGTTAGTCCAGGATAACACTCCATATAGCCTTGTGCGCCTAAAATTTCACGTTTTATGGCGTACATGTTGACAGGCAAAGCATCTCTGTAATCGGTTTCAATTCCGATCTTATCGCCTTTTATTAGTGTTATAGGGGCTTTCATTACATGTCTACCGTAGTTAGTAGAAAGGTTCTGACTCTTGTAACAACTCTACCTTCTGAAGTTGTCACTACAAACTTTGCACGTAAAGCGTCGTTGTCACCGCCTACGGCCTTTATCGTGTACTCAATTGTCTCAGCGGATGCAGATATTGCTTCTGCCGTTACAGTGAGTCCGGTGTCGGTTTCTAAAGTGTATGCAGTAATCGTCTCTCCGTTGTGTAAATACGCTTCGTATGACTCAACAAAGTCATCAATATCATCAATGTACATTTTAATTGTTTGAACTTCGTTTGGTACAGGTATTGGATTGTTGTAAAACGGATTGTGAATAGACGACAATGCGTTACCAGAACCAATAGGTTGTCTATTTGGCGCTGCTACTTCACTAACAACCGCAGTGGAAGAATACAGATAAGATGCGCCTGATCGAGCAAGGGATAGTAATACGGGGTCTGGGTCTTTTCCTTTTCCAAAATCTGGAAAAAGTCTAAGGGCTAATACACACGATAACGAATATAGTTTATCTAACCCTATTCCAGCGGAATCAGCAAGATCAGGGGCTTCTTTAAAATTGTAGCGTAAGTCAACTTGCCTTATGGCAAATTCAGCCGCTAATGACTCTAATCTACGCAAGCCTAAAGTCAAATCGGCTGGTGAAGGCTCCACCGTTAATCCAGAGACTCTCAGAAGTGAGTAAGTCTCTTCTAAAATATCAGATTTAAGAAGCACTGATCTCTCCTTTTAACTTGTCAATTCGTTTGTTATACCAGTTTTGAATTTTAAGGTCTTTAGCTGCCACCCTGATTTCGTCATCTGATAGCTCGTCAAGATTAATACGCTTTAATAGTTTGTTGTCTTCTTCGACTTCTTTCTTCACTTGTTCAATTGGCGTAGCAGAAGGTATAGTGTCTCTTGACAATGACCAACCTTCTTTTAAAGCAGCGTGTACTTCGTAAGGGTCAACTAATTTAGTTCCTTTAGGGCCGTACATTACTACACTCATTTTAAACTCCAAGATGAGTGGGTACGAATACCCACTCATATTTAATGGAAAGGGTTATGTTACTATTTCAACAGCTTTACCAGTTGTAGCTTCAGTCGGAACAGCGCCCTGTACATAAATGTTAAGGCTTGCTCCGCCAAGTATGGAAATGTTTATACCTGTTGGATCAATCATAAGAACATCGCCATCAGTTTGCGCTGCACCAAAATTAACGGCATTTGCAGGATCAGCAACGGCCAACACGCAATTCCAGAAAATAGGTCTGACCAACAGCAAACTACGCTCAACATCTGTTGCGTTCTTACCATAAATGAAGCACACATCTGCATGAGCTGCTTTAGTTAAGAATCGGCAGTCTACAAATACACCATCACGGCAAACTTTTCCGGTAACAGTTTCCCGATCAAGTTTAACGCATGGACATTCCTTGCCAGAAGCGCCTCTGGTATTAACAAGAGAGCCGAAAGTACAAGAATCGAAAGAAGAACTATCTCCGTTCATAAGCAATTCTGCTGTTAAATCCGTAAGCAGCAAGCCAGACTTGTAAAATTCACAATTGATATACCTGTTATATTCTCCAGCTTCTTCTACGCAATGCAGGTTTGTTGCAAGTGTATTGGAGTTTACGAATTTAATGCCAGTAAAGGTGTTTCTGACTCCAGTAACTCTCAGTGTAGCTGTGTCAGTTGCAACGATAGTGATACCGAGTTCAACTTTTGCACCCGCCCCTTGTCCAAAAATGGGTGAAGGCCCATTCATCCCAAATACGTGAATACGGTTCTTTGCCCACGTAATCATAGCAGTCTCAACAACTGTTGAATCGCCATCTATCAAAATAACATCATTGTTATTTGAAGTAGCTGCTGCGTATGCTGCACTCAACTTTTTAAAAGCTGTCTCCCAGGATAACCCATCATTTTGATCCGCACCATTGCGGTAATCAACATAATAAATGGTTCCTGGGCCTTGTCCGTTTATAACACTTTGAATCTGACTTCTACCAATTTGTAACCCTGTGTGAAAAAAATCTTTTTTGCTCATTTTCGTTCTCCCTGTTCTGGAAGTGGGGAAGTTATCCCCACTTCGGGATTAAATTAAGCCGCTGTAAACAACGGAGCTGCTGCTGCACCTGCAAGACCGAGAATAACCCATCCTGCTGTGTCATTAGCATACATCAGAATCGCCTTATCTCCAGCGTCATCAAGGGCAATAACTGACCAACCTGTAGCTAACACAGGGGTAAGATCAACGTCACCGCCGTCTGTTTTATGATCTACAATAAGCACCTGGCCTGGTTCACCATTTGGAAGCGCCAATGTGCAAGCTCCGGCTGTTGAGTTAAGAGTCACGTAGGGATGAGTGATTTTTACTGTGTCCGCTGTAATTACCAACGTCTGCGCAAGCACATCTGACGCGAAATACTCTTTTGATCGTTGCCGCCATTCCATATTTCTTGTTTTGTTCGCCATCTTTTACTCCTTTGTTCAAAAGAAGGGTTGTTACACCCTTCTCAAGGGTTAGTAATTAAGGTTATTAGTAAGTTACTGCTACTCCACAGTTCTGTGGTTGACAAACTGTAACTCCGTACCATGTGAAGAGCCTGAATCTGAACGTAAGCTCGATAATGTTGCCATCGTAGAGCATATACATCGTCAGGCCATTCTTCATTTTGGTAGAGATAACTTTCTTGCCGTCAAACTGAGAAAATAACTCTGCTGGAATAGTTCCGCCGATAACTTCGATAGCGTCTTTGTCCCAGAACAGGTTTGTAGCATTTGAAGCGTCAATATTAAGACGATCCACAGTAGCCGCGTTAAGTACAGTCGTATTAACATTGGCGTATGCTTTTTCCAGAAGACTTAGTGCAGCGTCATCGGCAGCAATCGGTTTCGGGAATACTTCAATGTGCGTAGCATCAGCAATAGATACAATGGTAAAAGTCATTGGCTGTCCAGTGTTTACCTTGTTACCCAAGCCAAGGGCTTTAACGGTTACAGCCGTATTTGAGAAAGTGACCTTATCACCTACCGTGTAGCTGCTGGAATCTGCTACAACGAAAGTGGCAGACCTTGAATCAACGTTTGTCACAACGTGAGTTGTAGCGTGTTTTGATCCGCCTTCTGGTTTAAAACTGTGATTGCCTGTTACAGTAGTTGCAGGATCAGCGCCACCGTCTAACGTTGGAAGGAATGAACCTGTATAAAGGTTAAACTGTGCAACATTCTGTGCAAGTTGACCTTTCGCCCATACCTCTTCTGCTCTTCCCTGTAAGGTCTGACGTGCTGCAAGGTCTTCGCCAAACAAACGGTTGTCTCTATCATTCAACATGAAGTTACGTCCGTTGTTGACCAACTGACGCTCATTCATTAACACTTGCGCCTGGGATATAAAATCATATCCGCTGGTAGCGTTTGAACGATAAAACAAAGAACCCTGATTGACAATTGCGGAAGCAATATCGTCATTAAGTTCTGTTGCTTGCCGTCTTCCTGAAATCTTAGCGCGTTTTTCCCAGAATTGTCTATCCCTCATCTTATCGGCGCGCTGCTGAACAAGATCATTGTTTGGCGTACCTAAAACTGCTGGATAAAGTTCTTCAATGATCCCAGTCTCTTCACCTGTCAAATCCCATCCTGAGATTATAGGTGCGTGTTGCTGAACGTCCTGCCAAATAACATTGTCGGCGTTCTGCATTTTCTTAGGATCAGGTTCACTGAACGATACGAGATCAAGCATAGAGTCCTGCTGCTCGTAAGTCTCAACCGCATTTTCAAAAATTACTTCTATTGTTTTTCCTGTTGTTAGTGCCATTACTTATTCTCCTTACCAAATCTTAACATCTGAACCCTCTTTTTTGGCCTGTTGTTTGAGGTTATACGCCAACTGCAAATCACCACTCTTATGTGCAGCTTCGTATTTTCGTTTTAACCCTTTTGCGTTTCCTGAATTAACGTCCCCATTAACATTCTTAGATGGTGCAGGTGCGTTTGATCGGTGTTTAGTTGGTGTTGTTAAACGTTGTTTTTCTTGTCCAAGGTAAACTGCTGCTCTTAATCCTGTTGGATCATCGACAAGCAGAGCTTGTAACTTATTCAAAGCTACTTCGTTAACGCCAAGATAGTACATTACTTTTTCTGAGCCGTCATCGAGAGTTGAAATAAAACTGTCGGCAATAACGTCGCCCATTCCTGGTCGCAAAGAGTCTATAGTCTTACGTACTTTCTGATCGGCATGTTTAAAAAGTTCAGGAGCTATTCCACTCTTAGCCAACAAACTTGAAGCGCGTTCATAGTGCGCGTCTACACGTTCGTCCAAAAGAGCTTTATTCTTCGCTTGGATGTAGCTTTGCTCATCGCGCATACGTATTCTGCGCATACGGTCATCCGCGTCCCAATCTTTAAATTCATCTAAGGCCTTGTCGAACTCCGCCTGATCTGTATAGTCATCAGGATTAGGTCTGAGTTTACGCTCAGGCGTTTGACGAGCTTTTAAAGCAGCGTTTTCTGCTCTAATCTTGACCAGCTCATCGTCTTTTTCTGAGAGTCTACCACGTAGCTTATTCTTCATTTCTACGTGAGCGCCTACAGGTACGTAGTCCTTGTCTGCTTTTTTATCTGGATCATCTGTATCCATCCAGAGCGCAGGTTCTTTGTCAACGCCATCATCGTCATCATCATCGTCATCAACACCAACGACAACTTTAGGTTCTTCAGCCGCAGCGACCTCAACTTTAGGTTCTTCAGCCGCAGCACCAGTCTTTACGTTAGCGTTTAACTCTTCTTGCTCCTCAGCCGCTTTGTTTTCCTTTTTTAATTCTTCCAACGTCTTTGTCATTCTACTTTCCCCTGTAGTTAGGTAAACCCGATAATAGCCCATCGGTAGGCTGCGTTTTTAATGTGCGCCTCATCACAGTAAGTCCCCGTACTGTACGGTAAACCCCTTGTTGCCCAAGGGTAGGGTTATGTTGTTTATTCTTCATCTTCTCTGTTTACGCCAAGTATACCTGTGGGTACGCCAGCCGATGATCTAAGAATATTAGGATCATTTGGATTATACGTACCTTTATTACCTATTGCTGATTTTATTTGTCTTGGGTTCCAAACAGCTATTGTATCATGCTTATTGCCCAAATCAGACTCTTTTAAAAGTATTCCATCAAAACCAAGTTCTTCAATTAGATCTATGATCTCTTTTCGCTCGTACACAGCCCAATTTCCTTCTTTGTGTGTTCCTGTTTTTAGTACGTCAGACATACCCGGTATACTTCTCAGTGTGTCTTCTACAAGTTTGTAGTCTTTTCTTGGGTCAAATAAATTCTCCGATTTCAGGTATACCGGGTATACTGCTGCGTCCGATTCGCCTTCCATTTTAAACCTTCTTGGAGGTTGTGTTTTACTTAGCGTATCGTATTGCTTACTCCACGCTACCTTATCTTTATCGTAAAGTTCGTCAGAAGTCTTGTAAAACTCTGCCCAATGCTCTTGTAGGTTCTTCTCGTTTTCCTTAGTCCATTTTGCATTACGTAGATCCTCTGGTTTTTTTTGTCTTCCAGAGGCCCATCTCGACGCAAATTCTGGATCTTTGCTAAAGAACATAAGTCTATCTTTAAATTTAGTTGCTTTAAATTCGTTAAATGATTCTTTAGTGCCGTGATACATTACCATAGGACTTCCATCAGGATTAGTAACCTTACTTCCACTAAACCACTTATCAAAGTTCAATTTCTCATTTTTAGCGGAAAGTGTTTTTCTTCCACTACCAAAGGAAGGGAAAGAGCTAACAACATTAGGATTTAGTCCTTTTCTTCCCATCGCCGCTGTAAATCCACCACCCATTGCCAATTCCATATTTAATTCTGTAATAGACAATAAATCTTTAATAGAGAGTTGTTGCCCTGTCATACCTTTTTGTATCGCTTCTCCCGCGTTCTTTAATGGCTCCATCAACCCTTCTCTGATACGCCCGCCAATGACTGAACCTATATTGTCGTAGTCTATAGGTGTATTGCCTTCTGCTGTTACCTCACTCTTAAAACTTGGAGCCATAACAGAATTACGTGTAAAACGGCCTAACAAGCCCTTTAACCCACTCAAAGGCCCCGTGTCTTCTGGAGCTTTTATAGAACCATAATCGTCTGTTCTAAGCGTTTGCATATTGTTTTTCCGGTCTCTCTGGCTTAATCATCTCTAATATTTTGGCGTGAGTGTCTACTTGCTCGCCAATAGACTCCATGTTAACTTTATTAATGGTTGCTCCAGCTTTCTTAGCTTCAACCTGTACTCTCATTCGTTCTGTAGTAGCCTTAAATACGTCAATATAGTGTTTATCTTTAGTACGAGCATCGTCCATCTGCATCTTAATACCTTCACGCTTCTCTTGCATAATGTCGGCTTGACCTTTAAGCTCTTCTGCTTTAGCTAATACCATAGCGGCATCAGGTTGTTGCTTTTGTTTAGAGGCCTCTTCCAGCATTTTCTTTTCTTCGTCGGTATCAGGTTTCTTAATTCCTGTAATGATTAATTGTTTTCGTGCGTAATCTCTTATGTCACCGAAATCAATTCCATCCATTAGAGCTAATTGCTTCAGTTGCAACGCTTGTCTGATTGGGTCGTTTGGAGCCATTAGCATAATCATCTTCTCTATACGATCAATTGTCTGCTCTTTTTGGCTTCCGTAATCAGGGCCGATCCTAGATGTTACGTTGAAATAAGAGTTAGTTAAGTCATGTATAACAATCGGTTCACCAGTCTCTTCGTCAATTATCGACTGCATAACTTGCATAACATCTCTTGTGCCGTCGGATAGTTCGATTTGTTCTTCTGAAGGTACATCTAGTATAGTGGAAAGCATATCTGCGTAGACTTCTGCATCGCGTCGTTTAGCGTGCTTATAGTGAGACTGATATATTACTGTCTGCAATTCTATCTGAGCTTGTACAGCATATACGGCTTTACCAGATGTCTCAGGGTCAGTAATACTTTGTGGAGTTCCAGGCGTAGCTACGTCCTCTATGGCTTCTCTTGAAAAAGCTATAGACGCGATTAACGCCTCTGGAATACCCTGATCTGGCATCATGGAAACAGGGCCGATAGGCAGGTCTTCACCTGTAATTGACGTTCTGTTTTGTAACAAGTAGTTAAACCTGTTATCAATGCCGGCTGTCTCATACATATACTCATGTCCGGCAATCTGCTCTTTAAAAAATATCGGTTTTGCTGTAGGCCCGCGCGATGTGATGTCTGCTAAATAGGAGCCTTGAAAGTTTCTTAAGCGCTGAGGGTCTTTAGCTAATCTTGTTACACCTTCGTAATGAACCTCTCCTTCGACATACGCATATTCACCATACATAGGTATGACAGGTATGTGCGTTCCAGCGATAAGTTCGTTAGATAGTATCTTTGATCCTGAAGCAATGTACATTCGCACTCTGTATCTTGTGATCTCTTTCTCTACAGTTATCGTATAGCCCTGGTCGATCATATCGTCCATCACTTGATCTAACTCAGATTCGTACACTGTCTTCTCACGTTGAAAAGGATCAACTAAAGTTAGAATATTATCTTTCTCTTTTGTTCTGTGATAAAATTTAACTACGTAGATTTTCTTACCTTCGCCAGATAACCAAGGGAACGAGTACGATTGCTCTGGCTGTGAAAACGAGTCAGTGTCAACTTCATCTGGACGTTTGCCTGTCAACTCTTCAACAAGGTCTAAGTAACCATCTTCTGAATAAGCTGTGAGGACAGACACATACGTAGCGTCAGACTTGTCTATACGTTTGGCATTTGGATCCCAGAATACATTGTTATTAGCCTCCCACAAAGGTCTACGTTTAATCGTCTGCTTATCATTTGAACCACGCATGTCCTTGTATTCTGTGTATAACTCCCAAGCGCCTACTCCGCAGACAACAGCTTCGTTTTTAGCCATCTCGTACGCTTCTATTGAAGTATTGTGTGTATCTCCAGCACGATATACACCGTCAACTAACTCAGCGCTGTCTTTACGCGTACCTTCAACTGGTTCAAAATCAATCTGCACACTGTTCATCGCAAGGTCAGCTACTATTTTACGACCAGCCTTCTTTAAAAGATCAAACTCTCCTCTATAGGCTAACTGGCTCGCAGCAAGAAGACTAGTATCCCACTGCGTGACGTAGTAGAACACCATATCGTTAGCCGCACGCTCCCGCGTAACTTGTCCGGCTTCGTACGCCTTATCGTGTTTTTCTTTAAGTTCTTTTAAAGTTAGCATATAACATCAATCCTTATTTAGCGCGTCCGATGTCAATATAAAGTATAGGTGTTACAGAGGCCGACTTAAACCAGCCAAGAGAACCGTCTGCGTCTGGCATAAAGCAATCATTACTATAAGTTGAATCCGCCGGAATAAATTTTGCGCCTGTTCCTGCTGCTACTGGAGAAATCCAAAAAGCAATACCAGAATCCGTCCACATTGCTACTGGAATACACTTACTGCCCGCAGTCCAAGGTGTCAGGGTGATTTTCTGATACGCCACTGTCAAGGTTGTTGCAATTGCAGCATCGGCAGCATTGGATATTTTTGGCGCAACAAAAACTGCACACAACAAAACCAAGCAAATTACTAAACAATGTTTAATCTTCATCTTTAGGCTCCTATACCCATAACTTGTACGGGATTTGGTCTGTGTCCCTGTTGCTGCATCTGATAGTCAAATTGAGGTACTCTCATTAACATCATTACAGAATCAGCGAGATTAGGTGATTTAAATTTAAATAGGTTCTTCATATCTTTCTTAGTGTATAACTCAAACAGTCCATTACTATTAGGCTTAATTGGCATCCTGCAAAGCTCAGAACGAAGTTTAGGTATTAACTTCATGTCAGCATCAAACGATATAAGCTTATCAGGGTCTTTCCATTGTCCCTTAACAACGGCTTGATACGTGTTATATATTCGATTACGCAGCTCTAAATAATATTGCGCGCGCTTGTTCTTTAACGATTGTTTGTTTGTTTTTTGGTCAATGGTGCTTGAGTTGGTAGCGTTCTCATAGATCGCACCAGGAAAGTCCGGTGCTTCTGAACCTTTAAACATAGTAGTCTTAACGGGCTTACCTTTAAAATGATTTGTTACCTGCCGATTTAGCCCAACGCCCATACCGTCGCAGTCCCAAGTAAACGCGTCTACGTTCCACTGAAGTGCGTTTTCAACGGCCCAATCGCCACCCTCGTTAATATCACCACGTTTGTTCTCTTGCAAATCCAATACTACAGAACCGTGACGATACGCAAAGCCTTTGTCATCTGGGCCTGTGTCAGAGGGATCGTGTGAAGCTATCTTTACGCCTATAGGCTTAAACCCTAATTTCTTATGTGCATTGATACACGCGTCAAACCACTCTCTCTGTATTAAAGAGTTTTCAATTTTCGTATCAAAAAAGCCCAACCAGATATGGTCATATTCAGAACGCGATAAGTGCGCATAATCACGTATCCTGTCCTTCTCTAACTCAGGTGGAAACCAGGGGTTCTCATCGTAATTAGTCCAAACAATATAATGATCTTCGTCTTCGTAAACTCCGTTGACTAAAAGCTCATCGTAGTAGGGTATGATATATCGTTGACTTACTGCGTCTTCTTCGTACTTAGGATTAAGCGTTATCCAAAGCTCCGACCCTGACTCTCTCAACGTAGGCAGCAACGTTTTTAACGAATCTTCTGACAGGAACTCTCCTTCTTCCACCCAGAAAATATTAAAACCGTGAAAAGATTTTATCCCTCCAAGGTTCCTTGCCAATCCACGAAATTTAAACGAACCGCCGTCTTCATGCTTGATATGTTTATCATTTATAATATAACCAGGTATCTCCATGCGCTTGATCTCTTCTTTAAGCAACGCATGTACAGAGTCATCTAACGTATTTTGATGCTCACGGAAACAACCTATCTTCCAACCTTCTGTATCAACCTTCATCGCAAGAATATCAGCAATTGTCTGAGATTTCGTACCACCACGACCACCGAAAGCGATCTTAATACGCTTCTTCTTATTAAAGAACGGTAGCATTTTGTCAGTGATAGTTAATTTCATGTTATTTAAACTACCTCGTCGTCATCAAACTCTTTAGACGCAGATGTTTTCTTAACTTTCAAGTCAACGTGACTAATCTCAAGTTCCCACTTTTTCTTAATCGAAGGATCAACGTCATGCGTGACTGTAGCTCTTGGGCCGTATATATCAGGATAGATTTTCTCAAGAAACGAGATAGACGCTTTAATACCATCAGAACTGTCAGAAGAGGTGTCTAACTTCTTCAAATGCTTTAACTTCATCTCAGCGGCAGCGTACATCTCCGCTTCTACAAGCGCCACAAATTTCTCTAACGAAAGACCTTCGCCTTCCATCAACTTCTTAATCAGTGTACCTGTAATGTTAATAGCATTAGCAGAATCGTCAATTGACAATCCCAAACTACGTGCGTAGGCATACGCTTCAAGGATGTAATCTGTTAATAGCCCATCATTGTGTTTCTCCTTTACGTTGAATTTTGGGAATAGTTTGGAGACTTCTTGCAGTTTTGCAGAGTTAGATAGGTTGGACTCTTTGACCGTGTGTATTAGTAAATCGTACTTTTCTCTTAGTTCCATAGCGCTTCCCTTTATAGAGTGAGGAAGGGTTGCCGCCCAAAGCACCCCTTCCTCATGCGAACCGTTTACGTGGCAAAGGAGACAAAAGAACCGCCACGTAAACCCACCCACGAACCCACAATTTTATACATTCGTCCATTGTCCATATTATAAAACGCCTGGAGGCTTGTGTCAAGCCTTTATCGAAAATAAAATAAAACCCCAAGACCGGTTATTGCCGCACCTTTCCATGCTTTTAAGACAACTAAGCGAAGTTATTTTGAAAATATTTTCAACTATTTTCAGTAAAGCAATGGGTTCAAGTGAGGCGATTGGATTTGGTCACGTAGGGCTGGCGGGTATGCGGGGATTTTGAGCGTTGGATTTGTTGTGGTTGGAGAAGGGCTGTTGATAGGGTTCTTGGGGTTTTTTTGCGATTTAAGAGGGGGTTAATATGGGTGGCCCTGGGATATGGGGTCGGTGGTCAAACGCCAATTTAGGGGTATTTTTGGAGGTCGGATTTTGGGTGTTTTTGGATTGGGGGAGGTAGATGGGCTAAGGATGGTGGGGTGAGGACTATTGTTATAGGGTGGGCTACGTGGGGGATTTGAAAATTGCCTGGGGTTGATTTGACATATTACAATAATAATATCCGCCAAATAATATAACGGGTATACCCCTTCGGCCTGTGACACCAGGCGTGTGTGCTGTACGGCGTAACACATGCCACATGTGCAGTGTGCATTGTACGTAAGCTAGGGCCAGTGACCAGTGACCAGTGACCAGTGACCAGTGACTCATTGTAATGTGCATTACAATGAGTCATAACATATCAACGATACTTGATACAATACATATCAATGCTACTTGATACAATACATATCAACCTTCATAACAGGTGGAGTGATACT
>ERZ889078.1237-NODE-1237-length-20714-cov-6.446053_pt1 | contig 20714 bp, 14 predicted proteins | sample MGYA00521266_ERZ889078 | MGnify/ENA primary metagenome ERZ889078 (study PRJEB32303, sample SAMEA104408618) | aquatic metagenome | biome: Brackish water; feature: Pelagic; material: water | place: Baltic Sea | collected 2014-06-16T06:34:00 | depth 76,534 m ...
GCTGCGATGAAGCCCGCCGCGGCGCCGGCAGCCGCGGCGCCGGTGGCGGCGCCCCCAACGCCAGGGCACACGCACGACGCGACGGCGCACGACGGGGTGGTCGCGCGCCTCGGGGCCACCGGTCAGGCGGTGGACGGCTGGATCGAGTTGAAGCTCCACGATGACAAAGGCGATCTGGAGCTCTGGCTCACGTTGGACAAAGCCGGCTCCAAGCCGCTCGACCTGCCGCTCGACACCAAAGTGAGCGTGCGATTCGTAGACAAGTCGAACAAAACCGTGCTGCTGAAGCCGCGTGATACCAAGTCGAACCCCGACGAGCGCGGCGCCAGCCACCTGCGTGATGGCAAGACCAACTACTTCGTCTTCCCCGGCACGACGGGCGCGGACGCTACGTGGTTGATGGGCGAGGCGTTCTCGTCGATCGCCGTGGTGGAGCTGACGCAGGGAGGGCGTACCGTCACGGCCCAAGAGTTTGTTTTGCGTCCGCACGGCCACGGCCATGACCACGGCCATGACCACGGCCATGACCACGGCGCGCACGGTAATTAGTGGGTCCAACGACGATCAGGGTTGTATGTACCGAGGTTTTCCGTACACTTTCGCCGCCTCGCTTCCACTGGTTCGAGGCACCTGCTCGCGAGCAGCAATCAACTCGCACCTGCGAAAGCCGGTGCACACGCGCGGCCGAGCCGCGCAACGGGGATCGACCAGAGTCCGCTCGGTCGTATTCCACTAGGGAAGTTTATGGCGAAGGAAGAAGGTCTCATTGTGGAGGGCACGGTTGTCGAACCACTCCGGAACGCGATGTTCCGCGTGGAATTGCCGAATGGCCACAAAGTGCTCGCGCACGTGTCGGGCAAGATGCGCAAGTACTTCATCCGCATCCTTCCCGGCGACAAAGTCACGGTTGAGCTGTCGCCCTACGACCTCACGCGTGGCCGCATCACCTACCGCGCACGGTAGACGGTCGCTGGCTTTGTGGCGACGGTTGACGCTGTCATCAAAGTCGTAATTTTCATGATTTAAGCTAGTTACCTGCGGCGATTCGTCGCATGCAAACGCGTCGCTTGTGGTCCGCGTCGACCTTCTCTAGGGTCGGGCGTAGTCAACTTGCCTCGGAGCCCAACTGTCATCAGTGGCAGCCGGTACGGGTGCGCCTGGAGGCCAGCGTGTTTAACCGACGACTACGATTCTCACCAGCCAGTCATCCCCATGCGCCGACCGTGCTAGCGCACGTTGCGCCGCTTTGCGGCCGGTTTTTCAGCCTGACAGCGGGGCTCGCGATCGCTGTGATGTGCGCCGCGCTGGTTACGCCGTCGCAGGCCGCCGCCGCCGGAGGGAAGGCCAAGTGGGAGCTGGTCTCCAACGACGACGGCGTCCGTGTCACACGCAAGCAGATCCCGGGCAGCAGCATGCTGGCTTTTCGTGGCGTGATGACGGCGAACATCCCAATCTCCAAGGTTATCGCCGTCTTTGTCGCCCCGAACACACGGCGTCACTGGGTGGACCGCTGGGACGCTGACCGCGAGCTTGACGTGCCCAACTCGATGGAGCGCATCTATTGGATTCGGTTTGACCTGCCCTTTCCAGTCAGCGACCGCGACTACGTGCTGCATGCAAAGGCGACGCGGTTCCCCAAACAGCGTGTTTTTACGGCCAAGATTCGGTCTGTTCAACACGCGCGAGCCCCTGCACGCTCCGACGCGGTGCGTGGGGTCGTTGAGAGCACCTACTACAAGTTCGAGGCGCTCCCGGGCGGCGAACGCACCAAGTTGACGGTTGAGGTGCACACCGATCCGCGTGGCATGCTGCCGGCGTGGCTCGTCAACATCATCCAGAAGAAGTGGCCCTACAAGACGTTGCGCGGGCTCGTGCGGGTGGCGAAGGGCGCCGGCGTCAAACCACACCCCGACTACCTCGACTGGCATACGCCGTATGTGGCCCCGCCCGCTCCGCAGCCAGCGCCTGCGCCGCAGCCAGCGCCCGTCCGGCCGCCAGCGCCGACGGGCGCCCCGCCAACGACACCGGCGGGAAAATGAGGCGATGGTTCCAGCGGTGAAGCCCGGGAGCGCGCCGAGTCGGCGCGTGACGACCCTGTCGGTTCTCCTGGTGCTGTTGGCGCTGCCGGTGCTGTTCTCGGCCTGTAAAGCGCCCGCTGCAGGCGGCCCTGCGCCGCAGGACCAGACAGGGCGGGTCAGCGACGACGCGACCGCGGTTGGCGCGCGGTGGCGCGCTTGCCGACTACCAGGTCTCGCCGAGGCAGCGCAGTGTGCGTTCATTCCAGTCTTCGAGGACAGGGCTCGCGGCGCAGGCCGGGTGCTGCGCATCCACGTGGCGCGCTTGCGGGCGACGAGCCGCACGCCGAGTCCGGATCCCGTCCTTTTTGTCGCCGGCGGCCCCGGTCAAGCCGCAAGTCAGGTCGTGGCCCAGGTGTTGCCAGGATTGCAGCGCGTGCGGCGCCACCGAGACCTGCTCTTTGTCGACCTGCGCGGCACGGGGCTGTCCGGCGGACTGAACTGCCGCACCCAGGGCGACGCCGATCTGAGCGAGGCGTTCGCCGTCCAGGTGCCGCGCGCGGTCTTGGCCCGCTGCCGCGCTTCGTACGACGCAGACCTGCGGCAGTACACCACCGCGAACGCCGTCGATGACCTCGAGCAGCTGCGCCTTCAGCTGAAACTCGGCAAAATCAACGTCGTGGGTGTCTCGTACGGCACGCGCGTGGCGCTGACGTGGATGCGGCGACACCCGGACGCGCTGCGGTCCGCCGTGCTCGACAGCGTCGCGCCGCCACAGATGCCGCTCTTCGTCTCGTTCGCCAAAGACGCCCAACGGGCATGGCAGCTGCTGGTCCGAGATTGTGAGGCCTCAGCCGCGTGTCATCGCCGCTTTCCAAACGTGCGCGGCAGCCTCGTCCGGTTGTTGGACCACGTGCCGCAGACGGTGCACGTGCAGCATCCGGTGACGGCCGCCGGCGCCGACATCAAGCTGACGCGACGCGGCGTGGCGATGGCCATGCGGGGCTTGCTCTACAGCGCGGACCTCGCCGCGCTGCTGCCCCTGACGATCGACCAAGCGCTGGCCGGCAACTGGCAGCCGCTCGTCGCGCAGACGCTGATTTTGTCGGACAGCGCGGCCGATACCACGAGTTTTGGCCTGACGCTCTCCACGGTCTGTGCCGAGGATGCGCCGCGCGTCGGGGCGCTGGATCTGGCTGCGGAGGTGTCTGGCACCTTTCTGGGGCGTAGCGCTGTCGACACCCTGACCGAGATGTGCGCGGCTTGGCCCCTGGCGCCCGGCGGTGCGCCTGCGGACGCAGCGCGGAGGCTCAAGTCGACCGCGGCCATCTCGACCGCGACGCAGGTCGCCGGCGCCGTGACGAGCGATGTGCCCACGCTGCTGCTCAGCGGCGAGGCCGATCCCGTGACCCCGCCGCGCTGGGCTGAGCTGGCTGCCCAAGGGTTGCGTCGCGCGCGCCACGTCATCTTGCCGGGCATGGGGCACAGCGTCGGCCGGCAGGGCTGTGCGCCCAAGGTCGTCGCGGCGTTTATCGCTGGCGCTGAGAGACCGGGCGCAGCCGCGGTGGACGTGAGGTGTGATCGGCCGACGCGCCGCCCCGCCTTCTTCCTCAGCCCGTCCGGACCCACGCCCTAACCCGTAGCGGGCGTCGTGGGCGCCTCGGCTACTCGGACGCCTCCGGGAGCGTCAGCCAAGCCTTGGCGTTGGACCGATCAAACGCCGCCTTGAGGTGCACAGCGTCGGTCCCTGTTCGCGCAGCCAGCCACGGCAGATCGAGATCCTCCACCACCGCGATCATGCGCCGCGTCCAGACCTCGCCGAGATCAGCGAGCCCCGTGGTGTTCAACTCGGTGCTGCTCGACTCCGCGCTCATGAAGGGCAGGGTCACGAACGCTAGCGTCAGCAGCTGCTCGCTGCGGTAGTCGTCCAACAGCGTCTCGAACGCGTAGTCCTGCACCCCAGCCGCCAGTAATCCGGCGTGATAGCGGTGCAACAACGCGGTCTCATTGTCGCGGCGCACCTCCGCGTCGACGCTTAACGCCAGGAAGTACGCCACATCGAACACGCCCTTGCCCTTGCGCGCCGCCTGCCAGTCGATGAACGCGAAAGAACCCGTGTCGTTGGCCGGGAAGAGCATGTTGCCCACACGCGCGTCGCCATGGAGCACCGTCGTCGGCGGCAAGCTGTCGTACCGCCAGGTCGCCCGAATCAAATCGCCGAAGAGCTCCGCGTCGTCGCCTTCGAAGAGAGAGCCCATGTAGTCGATCACGGCGTCAGGGACGACCGTCAGAAACGTCGCCTCGTCGCGCTGCCAGTAGCGGCCATGCAGCGCGGCGAACCCGTCCATGGCGAGGCCACACTTGTCCGCAGGGCAGCCCGCTCGCTCCGTGACCTCGACGGTGTCCGTCAACCGATCCATGACGATGCAGAGGTTGCCGGACATCTTGTGCAGCTCGGCGATCCACGCCCGCGGCGTCGCCACGGCAGGGTCAGCGGAGAGCTCCCGATAGACCCCCGCCTCTTTCGCGGCGTTCTCCTGCAGCAGGTACGTCGCGTGGTCTCGCAACGACGTGACCTGCGGCGCGAACTTCGCGACAAAATGCCGGACTTCCGGGCCCGTTGCGGTCGTGAAGCCAACATCGACGGTCGCCACGAGCGAGCGAAAGGCCTCGTTGACCTTGAAGCGGGTCACCTCGAACAGCGTGACCTCTGCGTCTGCCGGCAGCCCACCTGCCGCCTTGAGTCGGGCGATGCACCACGCCGGATCGTCGCGCATGGCGTCAGGGTTCCGCGGAAACGGCATCTTGGGCAGCAAGCGCTGGTCGATCCAGGTGCCCACCATGAAGGCGGCGAGGAGCAGCTTGAGCAGCAGATGCATCACGAGGCGTTGAATCATGGTCGCAGTGTCGCATGGTCATGCCCGCCGAACCAACCCAATCGCCGTCTGTTCCGGTAGCCTGGGCGGGAAGGGCTGGGCGGGAAGGGCTGGGCGGCGAGAGGCTGTCCGGCCCGCACGACCGCAGCCAGCACGACGCGGGGCCCACCTTGATTGAAGCGCAGCACCTAGCGAAGCAGTTTGGCGAGGTTCACGCCGTTCGTGACGTGAGCTTCGTCGCGCGTGATGGCGAGATCACCGGGCTGCTGGGTCCAAACGGCGCCGGCAAGACCACGGTGATGCGCATGATCTCGGGCTTGTTGCGTCCCGACGTGGGGCAGGTTCGGGTGCAGGGCATCGACGTTCACACCTCGCCGTTCGCCGCGCGCCGTGCCATCGGCGTGTTGCCGGATGGTCGCGGCCTCTATCCACGGCTCACCGCGCGAGAGCATCTCCGCTACTTCGGCGAGCTGCATGGCGTCGACGCGGACGCGCTTTCAACCCGGATCGACGGCCTCAGCGCGCGGTTGGGCATGGCGCACATCATCGATCGCCGGGTCGCGGGCTTCTCGCAAGGCGAGCGGATGAAGGTGGCGTTGGCGCGGGCGTTGGTCCACGACCCGCCCTGCGTGCTGCTGGATGAGCCGACCAACGGTCTCGACGTCATGAGCACCCGCGCCGTGCGGGCCATGGTGCGGGGGCTCAAGGCGGAGGGGCGGTGTGTGATCTTCTCAAGCCACATCATGCAGGAGATCGCGGCGCTGTGTGATCGCATCGTCGTGGTCGTCGGCGGTCGCGTCGCCCAGGACGGCACCGCCGAGGAGCTCATGGCGGCGACGCAGACGCAGACCCTTGAGGACGCTTTTGTCGACTGTATCGAGCGCCAGGGTGCCGCATGAGAGACACCGTGCGGGCCGTCGTGACGGTCGAATGGCGCTCCGCCGTGCGGGACCGCCGCGCGCTGCTCAGCGCCCTGATCTTTCCGATGGTGGGACCGATTTTGGTCGGCTTCATGTTCACCGGCATCGCCCGAACCATTGGCGCCGACGACACGCCGTCTTTGACGATTCAGGGCGCACAGCACGCCCCCGGGTTGATGTCTTGGCTACGGGTTCACGGCCTGACGCTGCACGCCGCCGGAGAAGACGCCGCGGCGCAGGTGCAGGCCGGTGCGCTCGACGTGCTGGTCGTGATCGAGCCTGGCTTCGACGCGAACTTCGCCGCCGGGAAACCAGCCACCGTGCAGGTGATCGCTGACTACGCACGCCCGGCGTCCGCGGCACACGTGCGCCGAGCGCAGCAGCTGCTGCAGACCTACGGCGCCACGATCGCGAGCTTTCGGCTGCTTGCGCGTGGGGTTCATCCGGGCATTTTGCAGCCGTTGAAGGTGGAGGAGGTCGACCTCGCCACGCCTGAGAAACACTCGGCGAAGCTGCTGACCGTCGTGCCGCTCTTCGTGATCCTCGCCTGTTTCATCGGCGGGATGCAGGTCGCGATCGACGCCACCGCCGGGGAGCGCGAGCGGGGCAGCCTGGAGGCGCTGCTGCTGAACCCGGTGCCGCGCTCGCACCTGGCGCTCGGCAAGTGGCTCGTCACGACGGCGTTTAGCGCCACAAGCGCCGTGCTGACCCTGTTGCTGTCCGTGATCAGCCTGAGCCTCGCCCCGTTGGAGGAGATCGGCATGCGCGGTGGGTTGGGCCTCACACAGATCACGCTGATCGCCGCCCTAGTCCTGCCCCTTGCGCCGCTCGCCTCTGCCGCACAGCTCTTCGTGGCGTCGTTCGCCCGCAGCTTCAAAGAAGCGCAGACCTGGCTGAGCCTGCTGCTCTTTATCCCGATGATCCCGGGCTTTATCGCCAGCGTCGTGCCGATTCGCCCGGAGGTGTGGATGTACGCGATGCCCCCGCTCGCGCAGCAGCTGCTCATCACCGACGCGCTCAGTGGCGTTGTGCCGGCGTGGTGGGCCGTCGCCCTCGCCGCCAGCGCGTCGCTGCTCTTCGCCGGCGTCGCGGTGTGGGGCACAGGCCGCATGCTCGACCGCGAACACATCATCTTCGCTGGCCAGTAGCCTCAGAGAAGCAGCCCGCGACCAGCATCCGCAGGCCCCGGCGCCATCACCAACAGCTGTAGACGTGCTCGAGCGTGCGATCCAAGCCGATCCCCGTGAGCACGGTCTTGGCGTTCAGCGCGTTGCCGTGTGTGTCGTACGTGAAGGTCGTGGTCGACTCCACGCTTGAATCTCCGTTGCTGTCGACCGTCTTCGTCGTCATCTGGCCAGCGGCGTCGTACGTGAACGCCGTGATGTGGTCTGGGTAGCCGCGCAACGCGGTGTCGAGCTCGATCGCGATGAGGCGGCCCTCCTTGTCGAAGCGCCGGGTGACCTGCGACGGCGTGCCGCCCTTACCGTCATCGTGTCGCTCGGTGATCTGGCCCATGCCGTAGATGTACTGGATGCTGTACGTGCCCTTCACGGTGCCGGTGACGTTGCCCTCATCGTCTTTTTTGTCGTAAGCGTAGCTGCATAGCAGGTTATAATCCTTGCTGTCTTTGGTGTACTCGTACTTGCAGTCCTGCGTGCCGTACGTCGTGTGGGTGCCCTTCAGCGTCAACTTCTGGCCGGCGGCGTTGTAGGTGTAGGTCGAGTCGTAGTTCGGCTCCGATCCGGTCGTCTCGTAGAACTCCGAGGTCAAGTTGCCGTCCGCGCCCCACACCCACTTCTTCGTGTAGATGTCGGCCATCAGCGCAGTGGCGCCAGGTCCGCTCTTCTCTTCCAGCGCGCGGCCTTCGGCGTCCCACGTGTACAGCACGACCTCTTTGTAGATCTTGCCCGCGCCCGAGACGTGGGTGGTGGAGCAGGGCCCCGGGTGCTTCTTGCTGAGCCCTGTGCCGGCCGTCGCGTCTGCGTCGTTCGTCGCTTTCGTGTCGGCGACATCGCTGCTGCAGCCGAGCGCGCAGCTGACGACCAGCGCGGAGAGGACGGCGACCGCGCGAAGGGCGCGTCGATGGGAGCAGGAGCGGTGATGCATGGGCGGTCTCTTGGGTTGAGCCTCGGAAGCGGGCCAGGGCGGTAGTGTTACGGATGACGCCCGTCGGTTCAAACGTCAACGTCTTGACACAGCGCGTCATAATAAGCCATGCTGAAGAAAGTTCGGTGTCATGTGCGCTTGGCAGAAGAAAAAAAGGATAAACAGAAAAATGCCACTGGATCTCATAGATACTACGCTGATCGATGCGTTGCAGCGAGATGGCAAGGAAGCCCTCGCTCGGCTGGGCGAACGCGTTGGGTTGTCGGCGCCGGCGGTGCTGGAGCGGCTGCGAAAGCTGGAGCGTCGCGGCGCGATTCGGGGCTACCACGCCGATGTCGATGGGCGTGTGGTGGGCTTGGACGTGACGGCCTTTGTCGGCGTGTCGGTCGGGATAGGCGCTGATCTGGACGCTGCGGAGGCGGCGGTGACGGCGATTCGTGGCGTCACCGAATGCCACCATGTCACCGGCGCGCACACGCTGTTGTTGAAGGTGAAGACCGAGAGCACGGCGACGCTGGAGCGCTTCATTCGGCAGCTGCGAGCGGTGCCCGGAATCGTGCAGACCGAGACCATGGTCGCCCTTGCCACGATCTTGGAGCGTGGGCCGTTGGCGCTGCCAGAGCCTAGTTTGTTGATGAAGCGAGGGCGGCGCCCGAGCTTAGGAGACGTATGAACGAAGAGAGCACCCAGAGGCAGACAGCGCTCGACGCGGCGGCGCGAATGGGGCTGTACCGGCGCGCGCATGAACATGGCAGCTGCGGCGTCGCGTTGGTGGCCGACACGCACGGCAACGCCAGTCATGAGATCGTGGCCCGCGGGCTCGGCGCGCTGGCACGGATGGCGCATCGAGGCGCGGTGGGCGCCGATCCGCTCGACGGCGATGGGGCGGGGGTGATGCTGCAGATCCCCGACGCGCTGCTGCGCGAGTCCCTCGTCCGTGGCGCGCTGTACTCCCAGTTTGGCGGGCCGCGCGGGGCGCCGGTCGCCGATGTGTTGCCGGCCGTGGGCCAGTACGCCGTGGCGATGTGCATGTTGTCCCCCGACCGGCGGCGGCGTGACACGCAGCGCGCGGCGTTGGCGCTGGCGGCGCAAGACGAGGGGCTGACGATCGTCGCTTGGCGTGACGTGCCCGTGCGCAGTCGCCACTTGGGCTCGGTGGCCACGCAAAGCCAGCCACACCATGCCCAGGCGTTCTTGACGTGGCCAGACGCCGCGGCGTCGCTCACCGAACCCGCGCTCCGGCTGCGATTGCTGCGTGTTCGCCGGGCCGCCGTCGGCATCGCCGCTGCCGACATCGCCGCTGCCGACATCGCCGCTGCCGACATCGCTGCTGGGGCAGACCGCACCGAATCCGACGAGAGAGCCGGCGTTGACCCGATGTACATCGCGTCCCTGTGCCACCGCACCATCGTCTACAAAGGTCTGGTCGTCCCAGGGCGCCTGCCGCTCTACTTCGTCGATCTGGGCGACCGCCGCTGCGAGTCCGTATTTATCGTCGTGCATCAGCGGTTCTCGACCAACACGGCCCCCGCTTGGCGTCGCGCCCACCCGTTTCGCGGCATCGCGCACAACGGTGAGATCAACACGCGTCGCGGCAATCAAGCGTGGATGCGGGCACGTGAGCCGTTGCTCCCGGCCGCTTTTCCGACGCCTGTGCTTGAACCGGACGGCAGCGACTCGTCCGACCTCGACAACGCCTTCGAGCTGCTGCTCGCCTCGGGCCGTGAGCCAGTCCATGCCATGCGCATGCTGATGCCGCCGGCGTGGCAGGAAGACAGCACCAAAGCGCCAGCGCTGCGGGCTTTTTTCGACTGGCATGGCGGCCTGATGGAGCCGTGGGACGGACCAGCCTTGGTGATTTTTGGCGATGGTCGACGGATCGGCGCCGCGTTAGACCGCAATGGCTTGCGCCCGGCGCGTTGGGTGCTGACGCACGACGGTCTGTTGGTGCTGGCGTCGGAGGCCGGCGTCATCGACCTGCCGGCTGTCTCTGTTGCGCGCAGCGAGCGGCTGGAGCCGGGGGGCATCCTCGAGTTGAATCTGGCGACGGGCAAGCTGAGCGAGACGACGGCGATCGACCAACGTCTGGCCGGCATGGCCGACTGGGCGGTGGCGCTGCAGGGTGCGCGTCGCCACATCCCAGACACGACGCTGCAGCTGCATCCGTCGCGTCCCAACGCCGACCTGGAGCGACTCCAGCGCGGTTTCGGCTACACCGAGGAGGACCTCGCGCTGCTGCTGACACCGATGGCGCGCACCGGCAAGGAGCCCGTGGGCGCCATGGGCGACGACACGCCCCTCGCGGTGCTGTCCGAGCGACCCCAGGTGCTCCCGCACTACTTCAAGCAGCACTTCGCGCAGGTCACCAATCCGCCAATCGACCCGCTTCGTGAGCGTATGGTCATGAGTCTGCGCACGACGTTGGGACCCGAGACCGCGCTCTGGCCGAACGACGAGACTGTTCAGCGCCGTCAGATCGTGCTCGAAGGGCCGCTGCTCGATCACGAAGCCTTCGCGCAGGTCCAGGCCACCGGCGGGCTGGTCGCGCGGCATATTTCCCTCCAGATGCCCGTAAATCCGGGCGTTGAGGGCGATCGCGCCGCAGGCGACACCCTCGTCGCGGCCCTCTGCCGCCTATGCGACGAGGCCGTTCAAGCGGTGCGAGGCGGAGTCGACCTGCTTGTGCTGAGTGATCTCGACGCGTTGGACCAGGCGCACGCCCTTGTGCCGCCGCTGCTGGCGACGTCCGCGGTGCATCAGCACTTGATCACGTGCGGTCTGCGCCAGGCTTGCGGCATCGTCGTCGCGTCGGGCGAGATCCGGGAGGTCATGCATGTGACGGTGCTGCTCGGGTTTGGCGCGAGCGCTGTCTATCCCTGGCTGGCGCTGGAGACGGTGGCCCACCTCGCGGTCGAGACCAACGTGGAGATCGGCAGCGCGCGACAGGCCTCCCGCAACTACCTGGCCGCCCTGACGGTCGGCGTGCGCAAGGTGCTCAGCAAGATGGGGATCGCGACGCTGCAGGGCTACCGCGGCGCACAGATCTACGAAGCGATCGGCCTCGATCAAGCCTTTACGACTCGCTGGTTTCCAGGGACGGCGAGCCAGATTGGCGGTGTTGACGCTGGCGGCGTGGCCCGTGAAGCGCTGGCCCGACATGCGGCGGCCTGGACGCCGCCACGCCTCGGTGCGGTGCCTGGCGGTCTGGATCGTGGTGGCCGCTACCAGTGGCGTCGTGACGGCGAGACCCACGCCTACGGACCCTCGATTATCGGGCTGTTGCAGCACGCGGTGCGCAGCGGCGAACGCTCCGACTTCAAACGCTATGAAACCCACGCGAACCGGTCTCGGTCCGCGACGTTGAGCCTGCGTGGCCTGCTTGAACCCCGGCCGCTCGGCCCGGCGGTGCCGCTGGACGAGGTCGAGTCGGTGGCGTCGATCGTGCGTCGTTTTCGCACCGGCGCCATGAGCTTCGGCTCGCTCTCCAAGGAGGCCCACGAGCTGCTCGCCGTCGCCATGAACCGCATTGGCGCGCGCTCCAACAGTGGCGAAGGTGGCGAAGATCCGGCCCGCTATACGCTGCTGCCCGACGGTGGCGACCGGCGCAGCGCCATCAAGCAGATCGCGTCGGGACGCTTCGGCGTGACGCCGCAATACCTGCTCCATGCCGACGAGCTGCAGATCAAGATGGCCCAGGGCGCCAAGCCAGGGGAGGGCGGTCAGCTGCCGGGCGACAAAGTCGACGCCATGATCGCACGCACACGTCACTCGACGCCTGGCGTGACGCTGATCTCGCCGCCGCCGCATCACGACATCTACTCGATCGAAGACCTCGCGCAGCTGATTGTTGACCTGCGCGCCGCCAATGACGAAGCCGTCATCTCGGTCAAGCTCGTCAGCCGCGCCGGCGTTGGCACGATCGCCGCTGGCGTCGTCAAGGCTGGCGCAGACCGCGTGCTGATCTCAGGCGCGAGCGGCGGTACGGGCGCGTCGCCGTTGAGCTCGATTCGTCACGCCGGCTTGCCGTGGGAGTTGGGCCTCGCCGAGACGCAGCAGGTGCTCATGGCCAATGGCCTGCGCGACCGGGTCGAGCTGGAGGTGGACGGCCAGATCAAGACCGGGCGCGATGTGCTCCTGGCCGCGCTGATGGGCGCTGAGCTCTTTGGGTTTGGCACCTCGGCGCTGGTTGCGTCGGGCTGTGTGTTGATGCGCGTGTGCCACAAGAACACCTGCCCCGTTGGCGTCGCGACGCAAGATCCGGCGCTCAGAGCCCGGTTTGGCGGGCTGCCGGAGCACGTCACCCGCTTCATGCTGTGGGTGGCCGAGTCCGTGCGTGAGCAGCTCGCGATCCTGGGCGCGCGCAGTCTGGATGAGATCATCGGCCGCACGGAGCTGCTGGCGGCCCACACCGCGGACGCCTCGCATGAGAAGGCCCGCACGTTGGACCTCGACCGTTTGCTTTGGCGTCCCGCCACGGGGGAGCGCAGGTGCGCCGTGTCTCGTCTCGGGCCGCCCGTGAGGGCGTCTGTGGTGACCTCGGCCCTGCTCGGTTCCGCGGCGTTCAGCCCCGTGTCGACCAGCGCAGTGTCGACCAGCGCAGTGTCGACCAGCGCAGTGTCGACCAGCGCAGTGTCGACCAGCGCAGTGTCGGCCAGCGCAGTGTCGGCCGCCTCGCTGCGCGCCGCGCAATTCGACCGCTCGCTGCTCGCCGAACTCACCCCCGCATTGCAGCACGACCGCAGCCTCGTCTTGCGTCGCGAGGTGCGGAACACCGACCGCTGCATCGGCACGTTGTTGTCCTCGCGGGTGGTCCGACATCACGGACCCGCCGGCTTGCCGCCCGGACGCATTCGTCTACTCCTGCGCGGCACAGCTGGTCAGAGCTTGGGGGCTTGGCTGGCGCCCGGTCTTGAGCTGCGACTGGAGGGCGCCGCAAATGATGGCGTCGCCAAAGGTATGGCCGGTGGTCGCGTCGTGATCCGGCCGTCGTCGTACGCGACCTTTGTCCGCGTGCCCGTCATCATCGGCAACGCCGCGCTGTACGGCGCCACCGGTGGTCATCTGTACGTCGCAGGCAGGGCCGGTGAGCGCTTCGCGGTGCGCAACAGCGGCGCGATCGCTGTCGTCGAAGGGCTTGGCGACCATGGCTGCGAGTACATGACGGGCGGCGAAGTCCTGGTGCTGGGGCGCACCGGTCGGAACCTCGCGGCCGGTATGAGCGGCGGCATGCTCTGGGTAGTAGACGAAGACGGTGACCTCGAAGACCGCGTCAACTCCGACATGGTGAGCCTGACAGATCCCGATGAAGCCGGCTGGCGGCGGGTGGTGACGCTGCTGCAGCGCCACCACGGTGAGACCCACAGCCCGTTGGCGTGGCGCCTGCTCTGTGACCTGAGTCGCGTGCGCAAGCACATCGTTCAGGTCACTCCGCATGCCTTTCGACCGCGCTGGTTGGCGCGGTCAGACGACGCGTCGCGCCGCTTCGCGGTGAGCGGCGGCAGGAAGCCCTCCAAATGAGCGAACGCCGACCTCCCAAGCACCCGCCCGCAGCCGCGACGACGGCGCGAATCCCGCCAGAATCCGGGCTTGAAGCGCAGCCCCACCGGATCAGCCGCCTCCCGCTGAGCGTCTTGGCGCCGGCCCTCCATCGAGACCGGCAGGACGCCCCCAAGCGCCAGATCGCAGCGCGGCTCGGCGATTGGGTCGAGGTCGAGCAGGTCCAACCCGACGCGGTCTTGCGGGCGCAGGCGCAGCGCTGCATGGGGTGCGGCGTTCCGTTTTGTCACGACGGCTGTCCGCTCGGCAATGACATTCCAGACTGGAACGCGCTCGTCGCGCGCGACGGCTGGCAGGGCGCGGCGGAGCGGCTCCACGCCACCAACAACTTCCCCGAGTTCACCGGCAAGACCTGCCCTGCGCCGTGCGAAGACGCCTGCGTGCGGGCGATTACGGATGATCCTGTGACGATTCGACAGGTCGAGCGGGCCTTGGCAGAGCGCGCTTGGTCCGAGGGTTGGGTGCAGCCGCTCGTCGCGGAACAACGCACCGGCCGCTGCGTCGCGATTGTCGGTTCAGGGCCGGCTGGGCTAGCCGCGGCGCAGCAGCTGGCGCGGGCGGGTCACGACGTCGCGGTGTACGAGCGCGACGCGCGAATTGGCGGCCTCCTGCGCTACGGTATCCCAGATTTCAAGCTCGACAAGGTCGACATCGACCGGCGCGTAAGGCAGCTGGCAGCCGAGGGTGTGCGCTTCTTCACCAACGTTGAGATCGGCCGGGAGCTGACTCTCAGCCAGCTGCGCGAGACGCACGACGCGGTCTTGCTCGCCACCGGTTCCCAGCGCCAACGCCGACTTGACGTGCCAGGCGCCGACCTAATCGGCGTTGTGCCGGCGCTTGATTTCCTGCGCCACGCCAACCGTCTCGTCTCAGGCGAGCTGCCTACCGACGCCGCCTCAATCGAACAGTCGGCCCTCCACGCGGCCGGAAAACGGGTCGTCGTGCTCGGCGGCGGCGACACGGGCGCTGATTGCGTGGGCACCGCGTTGCGGCAACAGGCTCGGAGCGTGCAGAACTTCCACTACAAACCCGCTCCGCCGAGCGCGCGAACGGCGGAGATGCCGTGGCCCTGGTGGCCCATGATCCTGCGGGAATCGTCGTCTCATGAGGAGGGTGGCGAGCGCGATTGGAGCCTCGTCACGCGTGGATTTGAGGGGCAAGACGGCGTGCTGACGGCGATGCGGGTCGAGCGTGTCGTGTGGCAGGTCGACCAGGACGGCCGCCGGGTCATGGCGGCGGTGCCCGACACGCTGCAGACGCTGCCAGTCGAGTTAGCGCTCGTGGCGGTGGGTTTCTCCGGTGTCGAAGGGCTCAGCGACGATCCAGCGACCCCGACGATCGACGCTGCCGGTCGGTTCGTCGCCGATGAACACAGCTACGCGACCGACACGCTGGGGGTGTGGGCCTGCGGGGACGCAAGACGAGGGGCGTCGCTGGTTGTGTGGGCGATTCGAGAGGGCCGCGAGGCCGCCGCAGCGATCCACGGCGTGTTGCGCTCGCGGGACGGGGCAGCGCGCCCAAGCTGATCAGCGCGACCAGCCCCCACTCGGCGCTTGACGCACGGTGGTGATGCGCGAAGCTATGGTTTCGCGCGAGCCAACGACGAGTCTATTCGAGTGAGGCAAACGAACATGCACTGGCTGAACTATCGCCATCTCCATTACTTCTGGGTCACTGCGCGCGAGGGCAACCTCACCCGTGCTAGTCGGCTGCTGCGGCTGTCTCCATCGACCGTGAGCGCGCAAATCAAGGTGCTCGAGGCGGATTTGGGGCACTCCCTGTTCCACCGACGGGGACGCGGGCTCGTGCTGAGCGAGCGCGGTCAGGTCGTCAAGGAGTACGCTGACGAGATCTTCGATCTTGGCCGGGAGCTTGTTGACGCCGTGCAGCGTGAAACCGGGCCGCGTCACGCCTATCGGCTGCGGGTCGGCGTCGCCAATGATCTGCCCAAGCTGGTGGCGTGGGAGCTCTTGTCGCCGGCGTTGCAGGTGCCAGATTTTCCCGTCCACCTCGTCGTGCATGAAGACCGCGCCGACCGTCTCGTCGCCGACCTCGCCGTGCACCACTTGGACCTCGTGCTGGTCGACAAGCCGGTCGGGTTGGCGCTGGACATCGACGCAGACAGCGCGCTCCTGGGCGAATCCGGGGTCTCGTTCATGGCCTCGCCAGCGTTGGCGGCGCAGGTGTTGCGGGGGTTTCCGCAGAGCTTGCATGGCGCGCCGGTGCTGCTGCCAGGAGTCGGCTCCACCCTTCGTGCGCTGCTGGAATCCTGGTTCGACCGCTCGGAAGTTCGGCCGCGGATCGTCGCGGAGTTCGGTGATAGCGCGCTGCTGAAGTCGTTTGGACAAGCGGGTGCGGGCGTCTTCGCCGTGCCAACCGTGGTGCGCGGGGCGGTTGAGGCGCAGTACCGAGTCGTCTGCCTCGGCGAGCTGGACGGCGCGATTGAGCGCTTTTACGCCGTGGCGCTGCCCTCCCGGCTCGCCAACCCGGCGGTGGCGGCCGTCTTGCGGTCAGCCGCCGCGAACGTTCGGTTTCATCAGACAGAGCTGGCGCTCTAATCTCATGGACCGAAAATTGGCCAAGTCATATACTCTGCCGACGAGGCGGCGCCGTATCGCGCGGCACTTCACGGAGGATCGTCATTTCGCAGCAACGGCACAGTGAGGCTCCCGCCAGCGCACCTTCGCGACTCCGCGCCGTTCTTGGCGACATCCCGCCCTCCCTCGTCGTCTTTCTCATCGCGCTCCCGCTCTCCATGGGCATCGCTATCGCGTCGGGGATGCCGCCCGCGCAGGGGTTGCTGACGGCCAGCATCGGCGGGCTCATCGTCGGTCTCTTTGGCGGCGCGCCGCTGCAGATCGCCGGTCCTTCGGCCGGACTCACGGTCATCGTCGTGGAGATGGTGGGCAAACACGGCGCCGAAGCCTTCGCGGTCATCGTCGTGATCGCCGGGCTGATTCAGGTGCTGGCCGGGATCCTCAAGCTGGGACGCTTCTTTCGCGCGGTGAGCCCAGCGGTGATTCGGGGCATGCTGTCCGGCATCGGCGTGCTCATCGTCGCCTCGCAGCTGCACGTGATGATCGACGACAAGATCCACGAGAGCGGTCTGCGCAACGTGCTGATGATCCCAACGGGCGTGATGAAGGCGCTCTCCCCCGCTGAGGGGACGGAGCACGGCACTGCGGCGCTCATCGGCGTGGGCACGCTGCTCATCGTGGTGCTGTGGGAGAAGCTGAAACCGGCGCGACTGCGCATGTTGCCGGGCGCGCTGCTCGGCGCGAGCGCTGCGGCGATTGTGGCCGCCGCCGTCGCGCTGCCGATTCGCTACGTGGCGGTCCCGAGCAACCTCCTCGACCTCATCACCTTTCCCACGACCGCGGTGCTCTCGGAGCTGCTGGACTCTGAGCTGTGGCTATCAGCCCTGGCGCTGGCCTTTGTCGCGAGCGCGGAGACGCTGGTGTGCGCCACGGCGCTGAGCGGCATGCACAGCGGCTCGCGCACCGACTACGACCGTGAGCTGGCCGTGCAGGGGGTCGCCAACCTGGCCTGTGGTTTGGTGGGGACGCTGCCCGTAACCGGCGCAATCAGCCGCTCGACCGCCAATGTGCAGGCCGGCGCGAAGACGCGGGCCTCTGTAGTGCTGCACGTGGTCTGGATCGCCATCTTTGTGGTGCTGCTGCCCGACGTCTTGGCCCTCGTGCCGACCTCAAGTCTGGCTGCGATCCTGATCTATGTGGGCTTCAAACTGCTGCATATCAAAGCCGTCAGCGCGCTTCGCCAATACGGCCGGCCGGTGATCTTCATCTTTGCGGCGACGCTGGTGGGCGTCGTGGCCATCGACTTGTTGTCCGGGATCATGCTCGGTCTGACGCTCTCCACCGCAAAGCTCGTCTATTCGATGGCGCACCTGGAGATCAAACGGCACGACCTGGGCGGCAACAAGATCGAGATCGTGCTGCAGGGCGCCGCCACCTTCCTTGGTCAACCGGTGCTCGGCCATGAGCTCGAGCAGGTGCCGGTTGGGGCGGAGGTGACCATCAACGTCGATGAGCTTGAGTTTGTGGACCACGCTTGCTTGGACCTGCTCGAAGCGTTCCTCGAACGCCACGAAGAAGCGGGCGGCAAAGTCACGATCGAGTGGGATGCGCTGCTACATAGCTACGGCCGCGGCGGCGCCACGGGAGCCACCAGGCGTCGGTCCACCACCGAGATGCTGAGCGCCGCCGGCGTCGCTGAACCAGCGCGGACTAGCCGAGCGGGCGCCGACGCGGGCTAGGGTAACGCCTCCACCGCCTTGGCTGTACAACCCGCAGGCGCGGACACGGGGTTGCAGCCCGAGGGTGCGCCGCCGGGCACGTCGAACCAATAGGCCTTGTCGCCCTTCGCCACCGGCACATCACTGCTCAAGATGTGCGACCCCGCCGCAAGCAGCGCCGTCGAACGCTGGGTGTTGTCTGCGTCTGAAGCGTTGGGATCATCGGCTTTTGACCGCACCAGGTAGCCTAGCTTCACGGCCTCACCGACCTGCTTTACGTCGCTGGTCTCGACCACGGCACCCCAGCTCTCGCCCAGCCCGCCTCGCGCAAAAATCACGCGGTCCTCCAGGTTCGGGTGGTCCTTCAGGTAGTTGGTTCGGTGGGCGCCGCTGTCGAGCATCACGAACATCGCCTTGTTCCGCGTCTGCCCCAGGGTCGGCCAGCCGTTCGCCTCCAACGCGGCGCGCAGGGTCTTGTGGCTGCCACGCACGTCATCTGGCCGCAGCAGGCGATCCTTCGGCCACACCGCCAGGATTGCGGCGTCGAGCTCGTCGTAGTGGCCCGCGATCTTCTCGGCGTCGAGGTCGTCTTTGGGCTCGATCAGCAAAAAGAGCAGGTGGTGGCCGTTGTGGGCGTCGGACCAGGTCTTCACGAGCGTCAGGCAAGCCGTGAGCGTGGGGCAGGAGCTCTTGGGGTCGACAAACGGGACATGGAACACCTGCCATGTGGCCTTAGCGGTGCGGGACGTAGGCGTGCCTGGCACATAGTGCACGTCGATCTCCAGCTGCCGTACGCCCTGTTTGTCGAGCTGCACGTCGAGCGGCGCGAACTCGTAGTCCCACTCCGGGATCACCTTCGCCGCGTTCTTGAGGTGAAAGCTGTTGTGCGTGCCTTTGGCCTGGATGTGATTGACCCGCAGCACGTCGTCGAGCGTGTGGATGTCAGCGCCGGCGCCGCTGTTGGTGTCGGCCGCGGCCGTGGTGTCCGTCGCAGCCGTGGTGTCAGCCTTCGTCTGCCCTGCGTCCGAATCGATCGGCGCCGTGCCACACCCCAGCAGGAGCACCAACGCCAGCAGTGCGAGCGTGACCCTGCGGCACCGAAAGTCGGCGGTTTTTGTGGTCCGCGCGGTCATGGCTGCATCTCGTAGCGGTCTCGCATCGCGTGCACACGCCCCCAAATCCGGTCAAATCGCGCCGTATCCCGTACAGGTTTCGCGATCATCGCCAAACTCGCCGCCAGCTGCGCGTCGGTGGCGCTGGCGATGTTGTGGAGCTCAAGCGCATAGACCGAGAAGTCACGGACCATCACGTCGAACACCTGATCCACCAAGTCCGTGTCCACCTCGAGCAGCCGGGCATTTTCGAGGAAGAGCTGGCCGTACACCACCATGGCGAAGAGCTGGCCCCCTGCGAGCAGAAAGTCCGTGTCGGTGCCTTGCGCAGCGGTCGGTGGGCAGGTCATCAGCATCGCGCGATAGGCCTCAATCTGCGCCCTAAAAACCCGGATATTCGGGGTGTCGAAGATTTCATAAGCTAGCTTGTAATCATGGAATCGAATCTTCGAGAGGCCGCGCGTGGGGCCCTGGTCGAAGAGAAAATCGTCGTTGCCCGCGTCATCCCGCGTCGGCACGGACTCAAACGTGTCCGGCTGGAAGAAGTAGTTGGCGGCGAACTTGATAATGAGGGCGATGTTGACGTGGACGGTGCCCTCAAGCTTCGGCAACGCGCGGATGCTGATCGCGCACTCGGCGAAGTGCGTGCGGTCCTCAAACCCCTTCGCGGCGATGACGTCCCACAGGTGGTCGATGACCTTCTCACCCTCGGTCGTGACCTTCATTTTGACCATCGGGTTGTACAGCAGGTAGCGCCGATCGCCGGACGACGCGGCGCGCAGGTAGTCGCTGGCGCGCGCGGCGAAGAGCTTCATCGTCACCAAACGGCTGTACGCATCGACAAAAAGGCGCTGCACGTGCGGAAAATCCGTGACATGCATCTTGTAGAGCTGGCGGTGCGCCGCGTGGTGGATCGCCTCATAGAAGGCGTGCGTGCAGATGCCGATGGAGCCCCAGCCAAGGTTGTACTTGCCGATGTTGACGGTGTTGAGCGCGGCGTCCCAAGCCTGCTGGCCGCGGTGCAGGATGTCCGCTTCCGTGATCGGGTAGTCGTTCAGCCGGAACTCCGCCACGTAGGATTGGCTGTGCACCACATTCCGTACGAGCTCGTAATTCGGGTGCTGTGGGTCGGCCGCAAAGAAGACGTAGTCGCCGCTATCGGACAGCTTGCCAAACACACTCACGATCGCGGCGGCGTTGGCGTTGCCGATGTAGTACTTGCTGCCGTTGGCTCGGTACGTGCCGTCATCTTGGGGCGAGAGCACCATGGCTGACGAGTAGATGTCTGCGCCGTGGTCTTTCTCAGACAAGCCGAACGCGAAGATCCCGCCGTCCTCAAGCGCCTCGGCCGCCTTCTTTCGCATCGCGTCGTTCGGGCTCATCCACAGCGGCCCGAGCCCCAGCACCGTCACCTGCCACGTGTACCAGTACTGCAGGCCGTAAAAGCCCAGCACCTCGGCGAATTCGCAGTTGCGCCACGTGTTCCAGGCCGTGTCGTCGGCGCCTTCGCCGGTGGGCGTGCAGAGGCTGGCGAAGATGCGCTCGTCTTTGATGAAGGTCAGAAAATCGTCGTACCACTCCGCGTTGTTGTAGGCCTCAAGCAGCCGCTTCTTGCCGCGCGTCTCGAACCAAGCGACTGTTTTTGCGATGATCTCGGCCGATCGTTCGTCGCCGTAGGTGCGCTGCAGGTCGTTGGGGTCAAGCAGGATGGACGCGGGCGACAAGCTTGGCATGGGGTGCTCCTCGGGTTGGTGGGGACGGTTCTGGCACGGCGCGACACCGCGCGCAACGACTATCGGGGCGGCTAGGTGGCGGCCGAATCGGCCTCGATCATCGTTTCGTCCATGACGGTAGACCAGGCAGTCTCGCGAACA
>ERZ889078.1242-NODE-1242-length-20661-cov-7.681306_pt1 | contig 20661 bp, 21 predicted proteins | sample MGYA00521266_ERZ889078 | MGnify/ENA primary metagenome ERZ889078 (study PRJEB32303, sample SAMEA104408618) | aquatic metagenome | biome: Brackish water; feature: Pelagic; material: water | place: Baltic Sea | collected 2014-06-16T06:34:00 | depth 76,534 m ...
GTAGGCAAGATAGATCAAACTTTCAGCGATATTTGTTTTTCCGCTGCCGTTGTTACCAATAAAAGTGGTCGGACCTGTTGGAAATTCGAGCTCTAAATTTTTATAAGATCGAAAATTGGTCAGCGCCAATTTTGTCACGCGCATTGCAGATGCCTAGTTTTTTCGTTTAAGAGGCGTAACGCATTGGCATTAAAAGATAGCGGTAGTTTTCAATGGAAGCACCGTTGGGTTCTGTCCGTCCTGTCAGAATCGCTGGTTTATTCGACCCTGTAAAGGAGATTTGAACAAACGGCGTCCCGACGGCCTGTAGACCATCCGCTAAAAAGATAGGGTTGAAAGCGATTGAAATTGGCTCACCGTTAAGTAAGACATCAATTGTTTCAGTTGCTTGTGCTTCTTCTCCGGCTCCTGCCTCGAGTGAGACGCCACCATCTTTAAATTCAAGGCGTAGCGGAACAGTTTTGTCGGTTACAAGTGCAACGCGGCGAACCGAATCAAGAAAGGGTGCAACTTCAACGACTGCCGTTGTTACAGATTCTGTAGGTAGTAAGTGACGGTATGGAGGAAATGTTCCATCTAACATTCGAGATGTCATTGCTTTACCATCTCCGGAAAAACCTGCTAGGCGATCGTTTGATGTTGTAGGGGCAAATGAGAGTGATACGTTCTTAGTTCCAACAAGGGATTTTGCAGCATCGGCGAGTGTGCGAGCTCGCATAAGTGCTGATGTAGAAAATCCTGGTGTGGCAGGGTTCCATGAGAATTCACGAACTGCTAAGCGGTAACGATCTGTGGCAGCGAGCGTAATTGTCTCTTCATTGATTTCTACATGGACACCTGTAAGTGTTGGTAGTGAATCGTCACGGCCTGCAGCGATCGCAACTTGCGCAACAGCTGTTGCAAATATATCGCTAGCAACCGTTCCGGTAGTTTCAGGAAGTTCTGGGAGGTTTGGATACTCAGAGAGTGAGAGCGTTGGAAGTGTAAATTTTGCAGCGCCTGATGTTACGAGTACGCGTGTTCCCTCTAGCGCGATAGTGATTGGTTTATTTGGAAGAGATCGGCAAATTTCAGCCAGCAACTTTCCTGGAACTAAAACTGCTCCTTTTTCAAAGACATCTGCTTTGAAGTTTGCTTTACTTGAAGTTTCTAAATCAGAGCCGCTGAGAATTACTTCATCTCCAGTTGCATCTATCTTTATTCCTAAAAGTTCTGTTTTTATTGGGCGGGTTGAAAGGCTTCGAGAAACCCAATTAACTCCGTCGGTAAGCGAATGTTGATCAACTGTAAATTTCACGCCGTAGCCCTCACACTCATATTGTTTTTATATTGGGTTTTCTCTGAACGAACTCTAATTTGGAAGAGGTCCGCTTGGGAACGAGATTTATATATATAAAGGTAGTAGTAGTAACTGGAGGTAAAAACTGTGGATAAGCGGTAAAAGCCCAGTTCAGAGCCTTTATTTACCTTCAAAAAGCTGTGGGTAAAGGCGGAAAAGCTGTGGGTAAGGGTGTGTGGTGCTGAACTCATCTTCAACCAACCTTCTTCCTTCTTAGTAATAGATAGAGCTTTACCCACATAAATAAAGCCTCTATCCACAGTTATCCACAACTTATCCCCATCTTGGGGGTAAAGGGGTGAAATCGGACATATAACCTTTATTAAAGGCTAAGGCTTCATCTGCTGCTTAATACGGGTGGTGAGCTCATTAACCTGGTTATAGATCGAACGACGCTCAGCCATAAGTTCACGGATTTTTCTATCGGCGTGCATCACAGTTGTGTGATCGCGGCCGCCAAAAGTTTGACCGATCTTCGGCAACGAAAGCTCTGTGAGCTCTCTGCATAAGTACATAGCAATCTGACGAGCGTTCACAAGAGCTCGAGAACGAGAAGTTCCACATAAGTCATCAATAGTCAGGCTGTAGTAAGCGGCAGTCTGAGCCATAATTGTTGGCGCAGTAATTTCAGAGTTGAGGTTATTAGGTATTAAATCTTTAAGAACGATTTCCGCAAGACCCATATCGACAACTTGCCGGTTAAGGGATGCAAAAGCTGTTACACGAATAAGTGCACCCTCAAGCTCACGGATATTTGTTGAAATTTTACTCGCTATAAATTCAAGGACATCGTCGGGTGCGTTTAATTTATCTTGCGCAGCTTTTTTACGGAGGATCGCAATACGTGTTTCTAACTCAGGCGGCTGGATATCTGTAATTAATCCCCACTCGAATCGAGAACGTAAACGATCTTCAAGGGTTGTTAACTGTTTCGGCGGTCGGTCAGATGAAATAACTATTTGTTTATTAGCGTTATAGAGCGTATTGAAAGTATGGAAGAACTCTTCCTGAGTACGTTCTTTATTTTCTAAGAACTGAATATCATCAACTAACAAAATATCTAAATCTCGGTATCGGCGTTGAAAAGCAGTAGCTTTATCATCACGGATAGAGTTAATAAAATCATTGGTAAATTCTTCAGAAGAGACATAACGAACACGAACATTTCCATATAACTCTTTTGCATAAGCACCAATTGCATGTAACAAGTGAGTCTTACCCAACCCCGAATCTCCGTAAATAAAGAGCGGGTTGTATGCCTTAGCTGGCGCTTCTGCAACAGCTACAGCCGCGGCGTGAGCAAAACGGTTAGAGGCCCCGATAACAAAAGTTTCAAAAATGTAGCGAGCATTAAGTTGTGATGGTTCATCCGATTTACGAACGCTTTCATCTTCACGGCCGGTCCCAGGGCGCGAGATAACCGTTTCAATCACCACAGTTGGTGCAGGCAGATCAGCAAGTTCGATGCTTTCATCAACCATTACTGCGATATTGGCCTTTTCACCAAGTTCAGTTGTAAGAACTTCATTAACCACAGTGCGCAGACGGGATTCAAGGACATCTTTAGCAAAGGCGTTTGGGGCTGCAACGAGAAGACTGGTGATCCCACCTTCATTCTGTAGAAGACCTAGAGGTTTTGTCATCGCTAAAAAAGCGCGATGTTGGGGTTCACCGGCTGAGACATGCTCAACGACGCGATCCCAGAGTTGGGAGAGTTCGACTCCAACAACAGCCATTTCTACCCCCAGGTCTATCCACAATGTTATCCACAGGCTGTGGTCTAAAGTTGGGGTTTACCCTCATATTTGACCGATTTTGACGGATACCTGTGGAGAACTCGCAAAGTAGACCCGTTTGCCGGAAATAGCAAGTGGTTATCCACAATTTATAGCCTCCTCAAGAGCGGATCGCGAGTTTGACCCACACCTACCCACACCCTTACCGTTACCTCCTTGCTTCCCCCGTACTTATGACCAATAGGCGCAGTTAGCGCCTCACACGATTTTGGAGTTCTCATGACAAAGCGCACCTTCCAACCAAATACGCGTCGCCGCGCCAAGAAGCATGGCTTCCGCGCCCGCATGGCAACACGTGCAGGCCGTGCAATTCTCTCTGCTCGTCGCGGCAAAGGCCGAGCAAAGCTTTCTGCTTAAGGCTTGCGAACAGAATAGGTAACTCTCGTGCTTCCTGTTGATGCACGTTTAACTGCAAGCTCAGATTTCGCAAGAGCCACAAAGAGTGGAATCCGAGTTACATCACCGCACTTCGTTGGATATCTCTACATTCCTCCTGTCACAAATAACACATCAGCAAAATGCGGATTTATTATCAGCAAGGCAGTTGGCGGTTCAGTAAAACGTCACCGGGTGGCGCGAAAAATTCGCCACGCTGTTGCTCCAACAATTTCCAAACTTCCAACAGGATCACTTTTGGTAATCCGTGCATTAAAACAAGTAGGCGATACAAATATCGCTACAGAAATAACAGAAATTATAGAAAAACTTATTAACCGCAGTGACAAAATGGTAAGCAAATGATGCGATACATAACCACCCTACCTTTGCGCATCTACCAACTCTTCTCTTCAATTTTTACACCCCGGTGTAAGTACTACCCATCGTGTTCTAATTACGCTATTACAGCAATTCGCCGCCATGGGCTTAAAGGTGCAGTGATGGCTAGCTGGCGATTACTTCGTTGCAACCCATGGTCACATGGCGGCGTAGATTATGTTGATGAAGAACTTGATTCTGCAGATGCGAAAAAACATGAAAAAGAAGTGGCGGGCGCTAATTAATGAGCTTTCTTAACCCTCTCTATAATGTAGTTTCAGGTGTTATTGTCTTTATCCATAAGCTGTTAGCGCCACTCTTTGGCGCTAACTCAGGAGTGACATGGGCCTTATCTATCATGGGCCTTGTGGTATTAATTAGAATTATTTTGATCCCACTCTTTGTGAAGCAGATTAAGAGCCAGCGAGCATTAACTGCGCTGCAACCACATATGAAAGAGATTCAAAAGAAATATAAAGATGATCGCCAAAAGCAATCTGAAGAGATGATGAAGCTTTACAAAGAACATAAGACAAATCCACTTGCATCATGTTTTCCTGTATTAGCCCAAGCACCAATCTTCTTTGCACTCTTTACTGTTCTTAACGGAATCGCTAAAAATAAGCCACACGGGTATCTCAAAGGTGAGTATTTAATTAGCGCAGCGCAAGCAAAATTCTTCGGAGCACCAATCTCTGAAACATTCTTAGGTACTGATAAATTCACCGTTAAGATTGTTACAGTTCTTTTAATTGCATTTATGTCAGCCACAACCTTTACAACACAGCGTCAGCTAATGGTTAAAGGCATGCCTAAGATGGATTCATCAAATAACATGATGTTGCAACAACAGAAAATCATGTTGTATTTATTCCCGGTCATCTTTGCAATTTCGGGAGTTAACTTTCCTGTCGGAGTATTGATTTATTGGTCAACAACAAACCTATGGACATGGGGCCAACAGTTCTATGTCATCAAACGAAACCCAACACCAGGATCTCCTGCCTATGAAGAGCTACAGCGAAAGCGAGCCCAGAAGGCCAAACTTGATGGAAACGCAGAGGGTGTAACAGATGGAATTGACCAGACCGAAGGCGTACCGCCAGAGGTTGTAGGCCAAAGAGAACAACCAAAAAAGAAGAAAAAGAAGAAGAAGTAAAACAGACAATTAGGATTAAAACGTTTAAATTATGACAAAAGGGGGCATCAAATGCCAGAAGTAACTGAAACTGTAGAAGCTACGGAAGAGACTGTAGAAGCTACGGAAGAGAAGGTAGCCAAGGCTCCAAAGAGCGTGGCAAAACTTGAAGAAGAGGGCGATATTGCAGCCGATTACCTAGAAGGACTTCTTGATATCGCAGACCTTGATGGAGATATCGATATCGATGTCGAGAATGGTCGCGCATCCCTTGCAATTACGGGAGGAAAACTGAAGCACCTTGTTGGAGGTGAAGGCGAGGTTCTCGACGCAATTCAAGAGCTCACCCGCCTTGCTGTACAGACCTCGACGGGGGATCGAAGCCGCCTTATGCTCGATATCGATGGTTTCCGCGCCGGACGACGCAAAGAACTCACAGCCCTTGCCGAGAAGATGGCAGAGCAGGCAAAGACCACAGGAAGCTCTATCAAATTGGATCCTATGAACGCCTTTGAGCGCAAAATCATCCACGACACCATTCAGACTCTTGGCTTAACCTCAGAGTCAGATGGCGAAGATCCAAACCGCTTCGTCGTTATCTATCCAGCGTAGTTCCACAGAATTTGTTTCACGTGGAACCAACAGTAGAGGGGCTAGTCGGCCGCTACTTTCCTGAGCGCCAGGAAGAGATCCAGAGCTATGCCCAATTTCTGATTACAGCAGGAATCGAGCGTGGCCTTATAGGCCCACGCGAAGGCGAACGTATCTGGGAGCGCCATATCTTTAACTGCCTGCCCATTATCCAGCTTCTACCGCAGGGAGCATCCCTCTTTGATATCGGCTCGGGGGCTGGGCTACCTGGAATCGTTATCGCCTTTGCCCGTCCAGATTTGAGCGTGACTCTGATCGAGCCCCTCGAGCGCCGAGTGGAATTTCTGAAAGAGGCAACCGCAGGTACCTCGATCGAGGTCATCCGTGGGCGAGCCCAGGATGTAAAGAAAAGTGCAGATTATGTGACCGCTCGCGCAGTAGCGCCACTTGAGAAGTTGAAGAAGATGAGTTGGCATATGGTCAAGACCGGAGGAGCGCTCCTTGCAATGAAGGGTGAATCCGCAGCCATCGAGATGGTAGGGGTAAAGAACGCGATCCTGCATGAAATTGAGCTAGAGGGCATCGGCCTTGGGCGTATTGTCGAGCTGCGCAAGGGGATCAAGTCAATTAGTGATTAGATTCGTCTATGTCAGAGGGCGATTCACGTGAAACAGAGAACAACCAGAAGGTTGTAGGAGTTCGCCGTCTCAAAGAAGCGATGGCAAAACCGGCCTCGACCAGAATCTTCACCGTCGCCAATCAGAAGGGTGGGGTTGGTAAGACCACCACCACCGTCAATATTGCAGCCGCTATGGCTATGGGTGGACTTCGAGTTTTAGTCATTGATTTAGATCCACAGGGCAATGCATCAACAGCCCTAGGTGTTGAACATCGTGATAGCGCCGGCATCTATGAAGTTCTTATGGGCGATACACAAATGATAGAAGTAATTAAAAAAGTTGCCGGATTTCCTGTTTTAGATTGCGTTCCCTCAAACACATCACTTGCAAATGCAGAAATCAATTTAGTCTCAATGGTCGCACGCGAACTTCAACTAAAAGAAGCAATCGAAAGCATTAGCGTTAATTACGATTATATTTTCATCGATTGCCCCCCATCTCTTGGACTTTTAACGATCAACGCATTTGCGGCATCGAAGGAGTTATTGATTCCAATTCAAACTGAGTACTACGCACTAGAAGGTTTATCACAACTACTTGAAACCTATGGAGTAGTGAAGAAGCGGTTAAACCCTTCACTCAATCTTTCTACAATTGTTTTAACAATGTTTGATTCACGCACACGTTTATCAAATGATGTTGCAGCAAACGTGCGCTCGCATTTCCCTGCTGAACTTATCGATATTCCAATCCCTCGGGCAGTGCGCGTATCTGAAGCACCTTCATATAGCCAAACTGTTATGACCTATGATCCACTTTCGCCCGGCGCAATTGCATATATGCAGGTAGCGCGCGAGATTGCAGAGCGCGGAAAAGCAAAAGAAGAAGTGGTATTTGATTCCAATGTTGTCAGCATTAATTACAAAGGCGGAATTGCATAGTGGCAACCAAGCGTGGCGGATTAGGAACTAATTTAGATTCATTAATTCCAAGCTCCCTTACTGTTGCGGGCATCGAAGTTGCTCAACAGAATGAAATTCCAATCAATCAGATTTCACCCAACCCTCGTCAACCACGAATGGTTTTTGATGAGACCGCGCTCAGTGAGTTAATCGCATCAATTAAATCAATCGGAATTCTGCAACCTCCCGTAGTTCGCAAAGTTGCTGAAAATAAATATGAATTGGTCATGGGAGAACGCCGTTTCCGTGCTGCAAAAGCTGCCGGACTTACAACAATTCCTGTCATCATTCGCCAAACCCCAGATAACGAACTCTTGCGGGATGCTCTCATCGAAAATATTCATCGAAGCAACCTCAACCCACTTGAAGAAGGTGCTGCATATGCACAACTCCTTACCGATTTTGGCTGCACACATGATGAGTTAGCGATCAAACTTGGGCGATCGCGACCACTTATCTCAAACACAATAAGACTTCTCAATTTGCCTGATTCTGTGCAACGCAAAGTTGCAGCCGGTGTAATTTCAGCAGGTCATGCGCGCGCACTATTAAGCCTTACGGATGCAACTGAAATCGAGAAGTTAGCATCACGCATCGTGGCCGAAGGGTTAAGTGTTCGATCTATTGAAGAGATTATTGCAACGCTAAAGCCGACTACAAAGAGCGCTAAGAAATCTGCGGTGAAGGGTGTTTCGGGAGCCGGCCTTGCAGCGGCAGAACTTTTAAGTGATTATCTTGATACTCGGGTTAGTGTGGAGAGCGGTAAAGGGCGCGGAAAGATCGTGATCGAATTTGCAGGCAGTGAGGATTTACAACGTATCGTCGATCTTATTGAAGGTAAATAAGCAGCTTGAGTAAAAACTTAAGAGTTAGTTAATCGCCGTACCGCGACGCTTCATCTCTTGTTTAATAACTCCACCCAAAGCCTTAACTCCTTCGCGGATCCGTTCGGGTGTTGGATGGCAGTAAGAAAGTCGCATCGACCATGAACCAAGGCCATCTGCGTAGAAGGCGCTTCCTGGAACGTAGGCAACCTTTGCAACAATCGCCTTCGGCATTAAAGCTTTAGTGTCAATTTCGGCGGGTAGATTGACCCACACATAGAAACCACCACCAGGTTTTGTCCATGTAGCCTCTTGAGGAAAATGTTGTTCTAGAGATTCAAGCATCGCATCACGTCGCACTTTGTAGAGCTCGCAGAAGCTCGCGATTTGATCGCGCCAAGGTTGGTCAGCTAAATAACTGGCAATAGTTAGTTGTGTGAAGTTAGAGGGGCATAAAATCGAAGATTCAGAGGCGGTAACCAATTTATCTTTGAGTGATTGTGGAACAAGTGCCCAACCCACACGAAGCCCTGATGCAATTGTCTTTGAGAAAGAACCTAAATAAATAACATTCTCAGAATCTTCAGCACGCATCGCATTCGGTGAAGGCTTATCAAAACCAAGTAGCCCATAAGGGTTATCTTCAACAACAAAAATCTCTTCTTCACGGCAGATACTTAGGATTTCAGTACGACGATCTGCAGGTAAGCAGACGCCTGTCGGATTCTGATAATTTGGAATCAAATATAGAAATTTGATTTTCCTGCCTGTCGTGCGCAGACTCTTGATAGCAGCGCGCAAAGAATTTGGAATCATTCCCTCGTTATCCATCTCAACATGTACGACAGATGCTTCATATTGGCGGAATGTACCGAGTGCTCCAACATAAGAAGGCGCTTCAACGAGAACAACATCACCAGGATCAATAAAGATTCGAGAGATTAAATCAAGCGCCTGCTGAGAACCGGTTGTTACAACAATGTCATCAGGGTTGGCTCGAATTCCTTCGAGCGCCATTACATCGCAAATTTGCTCACGTAGTTTTGGATGTCCTTGGCCACTTCCATATTGAAGCGCTTCAGCTCCATTGGTAAGAATTAATTCATTGACAACGCCTGCCATCATCTCCATAGGAAGAGCGGAAAGATTTGGCATTCCTCCAGCTAAAGAGACTATCTCTGGACGCGAAGCAACTGCAAAGAGAGAACGAATTTCAGATGGCAACATTCCGGCGGCTCGAGATGCAAATCTCTTTTCGAGATTTTGTGGAGCGCCAGTTTGATATCGAATTGAAATATCGGACATACGGAGAAGTCTGCCACATACTGATTGTAGTTAGTGCTGGGTTTAAGAGCGGATACCTGCCCTACGCAGGTCTGAAATACGTAAAGTCCCAGTTTTTGCATCATCTTCAACGGCTAAATAAAGGCGTTGAATAGCAATCACAAAACTTTCAGCGACAGTATCTCGAAAATCAGGTCGGGCAAGACGTTCTAAATCGCCCTCATTTGATGCATACCCAAGATCTACACGCACAGCAGGTGCCTTTGTGAGCCTCAATGAATCCCAAGCCTTTGCGTGAGTTCGACAGTTAAGAAAGTCCGTTCTAGCACAAATTTCTCGCTGGACAAGGGATGCAAATCTTTCACCGACAATAGAGTGAATACCATGTTGATCGCTGCCATAAAAAAATGTTGCAACACCACGGGCCTCAGCGTTTTTGTACTTATCGATATGGAGTGAAATGAGCAGATCGGCGCTACTTTGATTAGTGAAAGTAATACGTTCAGATTCGGAAGGATGATTGCTGCTTCCGCGAGTTAAGAAAACGCTTGCTCCCAGCGCCAATAATCGACCTTCAAGTCGCTGCGCTATATCGTAGACAATTTCACCTTCATGATCCTCTGATGCCGGATCGATCACAATTACCTTATTAGCAAGAGCGGGTCCACGGTTTTTCTGTGTCGCACTCTCACGAAGAATTGAAGGAGTTCCACCAGAAACGATTCTTGTTAGTCGAAGTAACGCGATGATTGTTGCAGGGCCACACTTGCCGTCAACTTTCACACCGACAGATTTTTGGAATTCTTTAACTGCCTTTTCTGTTACTTCACCATATAAGCCATCAACGCGACCACAGTTAAAACCCATTTCAGTTAATCGAGATTGCAGCGCAGCGACATCATCTCCACGCATTACTAGTGCGCTTTGAAGATAGATAGAGCGATCGCCAAGTTTCCAGCGAGACTCTGCGAGCGCTCCAAGGGTCGCCTCATTAAGTTGACCTGTTATATGAAGTCCACGCTCTTGTTGGAAAGAGCGAATCTCATTCGGAGACATCTCTTTCATAAGAATGCTCCTCCTATTTCAAGGAAGATTAAATGAAACCTTCGAGCTCTTTAAGAAGAGCTGGTTTTGGCTTTGCGCCAATAATGGTCTTAACGACTTCACCATTTACATAAACATTAAGCATTGGAATTGATGTAACCCCGTACTTAATAGCAATTGCAGATTCTTCATCGGTGTTAAGTTTTACAATCTTAAGCTTTGCGCCATGTTCTGCGGCGATATCATCGAGAATAGGTGCAATTGCGCGGCATGGCCCACACCATTCGGCCCAGAAATCAACAAGTACTGGAATACTGCTCTTTAATACAACCTCATCAAAATCGGCTGCGGTGACTTTAGTTGGTGCACTCATTACTACTCCTATTTATCTCTTGTTTATCTCTAGTCTAAATCTGGAACTGCCTCTGGTATGTACTACCTATGTAGGTAGGTTACTAGTGTGACAAGAATTTTTCAGCGTCTAACGCAGCCTGGCAACCTGAACCAGCTGCGGTAATCGCCTGACGATAGGTGTGATCGACCAAATCACCACAGGCAAATACTCCTGAGAGGTTTGTGCGCGTTGAACATCCTTCGACCTTCACATATCCCTCATTATCGAGATCGATAGATGTTGTCACGAGTTCAGAGCGAGGGATATGTCCAATTGCGACAAAGAGACCTGTGAAATCTCGCTGAGTGACCTCGCCGCTTTCTATATTGCGCAATTGAAGAGCCTCAACTTTTTCAGCGCCTAAAACATCGATTACTTCGGTATTCCAGAGCATTTCAATTTTTGGATTGGCAAATGCTCGATCTTGCATAATCTTTGAAGCACGTAATTCTCCACGGCGGTGGATCAAAACAACTTTAGATGCAAACTTGGTAAGAAATGTTGCTTCCTCAATAGCTGAATCTCCGCCACCAACAACAGCGATAGTTTGATCACGGAAGAAGAAACCATCACATGTGGCGCACCAAGAGACCCCGCGACCAGATAGACGCTTTTCATTCTCAAGACCAATTTCACGGTAGGCAGAACCCATAGCAAGGATTACAGCTTTTGCTTTAACAGTATTTCCTGACCCATCCTTAATTACCTTGATGTCACCAGTTAAATCCATCTCAACAACATCGTCAGTAATAATTTCTGTGCCAAAACGCTTGGCTTGCTTTCGCATACTGTCCATAAGATCTGGACCCATTACGCCATCTACAAAGCCTGGGAAATTCTCTACTTCCGTTGTATTCATCAACGCACCACCGGCAGTTACAGACCCTTCATACATAACAGGGTTTAACTGTGCTCTTGAAGCATAAATTGCTGCCGTATAACCTGCAGGTCCTGATCCGACAATGACGAGTTCGCGTACTTCAGTGCTCATAGGGCTATGTTATCGCGGGAAGGGCGCTTACTTTGTGCGACGACGACGCAAGATAGAGGCGACGAAGCCTTTTAGACCTGCGATTTCACTCACTTTTAATAGCTTGGCTAAAAAGAGATAAGCGGCGCCACTTCCGATGAGAATAAAAAGCAAACGAAGTGCGCGGATAGGAAGAGTTGTTTCTTGATAAGCCCAACCAAAATATTGGGCGAGAACAAAGAAAGGCAGGGCTCCTACAAGGGCTGCTAGCAGTAAACGGCCGTGTTGAGAAGCAAATTCACTCACCGGCAAGCGCCCGACATGTTTTTTAAGGAGTGAAATAGTAATAAAAAGCCCAACAATGTAACTGATAGAGAATGCAATACCAAGGCCAACTGTTATCCAGTTGCTATCAAGGGTTGCCAAGAAGAGATATGAAAGACCAACAGAGATTATGTTGATTATGACAATAGATGTCACCTGAGTTCGAGTATCTTCAAATGCATTAAATCCACGGATTAAGATCAAATTGATAGAGAATGCAACCAGACCCAGACTAAGAGCGGAGAGTACAAAGCCGATATAACGCGAATCTTCCAGGCTGATACCCATATATAGAACTTCAGTCATTAAAGGGCCAAAGAGTAGAAGGGCTACTGCGCTAGGTACTGTAACAACGCCAACCATACGAATTGCACGAACTAGTTGTCTGCGCACCTCTTCCACATTTCTTGCGATTGCTAACTTAGATAGATGCGGCAGTAAAGCGGTCACAATCGAGATCGTCACAACGGAGTACGGTAATAACATAATATAGTAAGCGCTTGTGTAAGGGGTGAAGCCAACTCCGGTTGTAATGCCGGCTTGTGCACTGCGTACTGCAGCGCTCGTTGCGACATTTACAGTGACCAGATACCCCAGCTGTGAAACTAATACATAGAGAAGGGTCCAACCGGCTAACCCGAAAGACTTACCAAGGCCCTGCACGCCAAGCATTGGGCGTAAATTGATACCCGAACGCTTAACGACAGGAATAAGAATCAAAGCTTGAATAACAACGCCCAGCGTTGTTCCCCAACCGAGTAATTTAACTTGAGAATCAGTAATGGAGCCGATAGATAAAGCTTGTTGTGTGGCTAGAAAAACAGCGAAAACAACAATAACAACAAGATTATTAGCAATTGGCGCCCACATAAGAGGGGCGAAAGATCCCTTGGCATTTGCGACCTGCCCTAGCATTGTGAAGAGCCCCAAGAAGAAAATTTGCGGCAGACAATAGCGGGTAAATGCGATCGCAATATGTTGTTCTGCTTCAAACCCTGGCGTTGAAAACTCAGGTGCGTAGAGACGTACAAGTGCAGGCGCAAAAAGAACGCCCACGATAACGAGAGCGAAGAGAATCCCAGAAATAGTTGTAACTAATCGAGATGCAAATCCATGCCCACCATCTTCATCAGAAAATGACCGAATAAGTTGAGGAACAAAGATTGCGGTAAGAGCGCCACCCACAAGTAAGTTGTAAAGAATATTCGGCATCGTGTTTGCAACATTGTATGTATCTGCCAATAAGGCGGTTCCGAGAACGGCAACGGCTAGCAGAGCTCGGACAAAACCCGTTAGACGGGAAAGAATTGTGCCGATTGCCATAATTCCTGAAGCGCGGAAGAGCTCATTATTTTTCATTTACGAGACCTTCTGACGCGCCGCACGGATTGTGTTATGGCACCAACAAAGAGTAGAACTGCTGCTCCTGTTGTAAACCAAGCAACTCGCGCATCGATAACAGTCGCTGTTAAATTGAGGGAAGATACTTCCCCAACAAGCTGCCCTTTAAGATTAATAAACTGAGCGAGCACAATTGTTGATCCTGGAGCCAAAACGTCGACAGGAACTAGAATTTGCAACCGTGAATTCGCTTCCAACTCAATATTGTTTAGATTCTCAATTTGTATACGTGAATTTAATGGAATCAAAGAGACGCTAATAACAGTTGGGGTATCGAACTCATTAACCAAAGTAACGGGTAACTTTGCCGATTCAGAAGTAATTTGATAACGTCCTGGTGTGACTCGCAGGCGTGAAGAAATTTCGGCAACTGCTTTTTTCTGACTACTCATAAAGAACGCGCGGTCAGCTTTTGCGAGAAGTGGGTTTAATACGCTTCCTAATCGCACACGGAGAGAGTTAACTTCAGGAGCAGATGTAATACTTGATAAACCTGTCACCATTCGACGGTTAGAGCTGTATTCGCTCCGTGATTGCCCATCTATACGAGAAACTCCAGTGCTCCAGCCATTTTCAGCGCCGACCGTCCGGCCAAAGAATTCTTGAAGTCGTGTCTGGGCGTAGCGTGAATAGTAGGTGAGCTCACTTGGGGCAATAGATTTCAAAAGTTTTTCATCAGGATTGCCGTACGCAAGGGCCACTATGTTGTTGGATCCCACTACAAATTTAAGTTGGGATAACCAATTCTGTGCAGCCAAAGATCCCGCAGGATCTTCTTCACCATCGATCGTATACCCCTGTGACATTGTTATTACTTCATCAACAAGAGCTGCATCAATGACAAATGTCCGCTGGAGCGATGAAGGCGTGAATATTAATTTTCCAAGTTTGCTGTTTGGAAGTAAGGAAGTAGCTAAATCATTATTTCGGAAAGTTCCTTCATAAGTTAAATGCGGCTTATCTACAATTCGCAAGATTGGAGTATCGGCATGCGCAGGTGGAATTGCGAAGAATGTGAGCGTCAAGAGCGTAAAGAGAATCTTCTTCACAGCACACCAAGTTCTTCTGTCGCATTTGTGCGCGCGATTAATTTTTTCTCATCAGGATATGCAAGGCGCTCGATGATTTCAGGAAGAGGGAACCAACCAACTTCATCAACTTCACTTTCTTGAGGAGCAAGAAGCCCACCGCTTTCTCGGAAGAGGTAATGATGGACAGTTTTATGAATTCGCTTACCGCCTGCCATAAACCAAAAATCAATAACCCCAAGCGATTTCTCAATAACGGATTCAATCCCAGTCTCTTCTTGCACTTCGCGAAGCGCGGCTTCTTCCGGGGTTTCACCATCTTCAATATGGCCTTTAGGAAGTGACCAGAGAATTCTTTTGCCAGAAGCATCTTTAAGGTCTCTGCGGCCAATCAAAAGTCCAAGTTTGCCTGTCGTATCTACAACCAGACCTCCTGCGCTGACCTCATCAACCCTCTTTACATATGGAGTTTTCGTTTTAGAGCCACGCGCAGCCGGTTTCTGTGAACGCGCAGCCTTTTCCAAGGTTGGCGTGCTTAATTCAAGAGTTTGCGGAGAGCGATTAGCTGGGCGCCTGCGCCTGCGTTTCTTTTTCGTACCTTCGCTGCCCGCACTAGGTGCCGGGGTCATGGAGTAAGCCTACGCGACTACGCTTATCTATTGTGAGCGCTAAGAAGGTTATTTTGGGAGCGGCTAGTGAATTAGCCCTCAGAACCCTGGTCGAGAGGGCACCCCTTGCAAGCTCGCTCGCAGAAGCCTTTAAGAAGGAAGGTTTTCGACTGGCGCTCGTTGGCGGACCAGTTCGCGATGCGATCCTTGGCCGACTTGGAAACGATTTAGATTTCACAACTGATGCACCACCTCATCAGACAAAGAAGATCCTTAAAACATGGGCCGATCACACATGGGATACAGGAATTCTCTTTGGAACAGTTGCAGGTAAACGCGGTGACACAACAGTTGAAGTAACTACATATCGCACAGAGAAATATGAAGAGGGCTCTCGTAAACCCGATGTTGAATTCGGTGAAACCATCGAAGGCGATCTTTCACGCCGAGATTTCACTGTTAACTCAATGGCGCTTGAATTAACAGGAGAAACACCAGAATTTATTGATCCCTTCAATGGTCTTTCAGATTTAGGGAAAAAAGTTCTACGAACTCCAGCGAGCGCTGAACAATCATTTAGTGATGATCCACTACGAATGATGCGCGCTGCCCGTTTTGCAAGCCAACTAGGATTCACGATTGCACCGGAAGTTATAGAGGCGATGCAATCAATGTCAGGTCGTATCTCAATAATTTCAGCAGAGCGAGTGCGCGATGAATTTATTAAACTTTTAATGTCTAACGATCCACGAATCGGAATCACTATCCTTGTTGATTCAGGTTTGGCCGATCTCATGCTTCCTGAAATTCCAAAATTACGGCTAGAAATTGATGAACATCACCACCATAAGGATGTCTATGAACACTCAATAACTGTTCTAGAACAAGCAATCTCTCAAGAAGAGCGTTTAGGTGGACCAAATCTTGTCATTCGACTTGCCGCGCTCTTACATGACATCGGAAAACCCAAGACACGCAATCTCATTGCAGGTGGTGGAGTCTCTTTCCACCACCATGAAGTTGTTGGAGCACGCCTTTCTAAAGCTCGTATGAAAGCGCTCCGCTTTGATAATGAGACAATTGAAGCAGTTGAAACACTTATTGCACTCCATCTTCGCTTTCACGGATATGGCGATGGAGAATGGACAGATTCTGCCGTACGCCGCTATGTACGCGATGCTGGTGACTTACTTGATCACCTGCATGTATTAACTCGTGCAGATTGCACTACACGCAATACAAAGAAGGCCGATCACCTTGCTCGCACATACGACAGCCTTGAAACACGAATTTCAAAACTTGCCGAAGAAGAAGAGCTCTCACAAATCCGCCCAGATTTGGATGGAGCAGCCGTCATGTCACTTCTTGGAATTAAGCCATCTGCGGATGTCGGTAAAGCACTTGATTTCCTAATGGAGCTTCGAATGGAACACGGTCCACTTGGAGAAGAACGAGCAACAGAAGAGTTGCTGCAATGGTGGAAAGCTAGGAGACACCCTTAAAGAAAAACTTTTTGGGGCGCAACAAAATAATTGCGGCTAGAGCCCAAACAACACTTACGAGAAGTGGAAGCGCCCAAGAATCTCCACTGATTGGTAACACCCATGCTGCGATAAGCGCACCAGTGACAATTGTGAAGTTAACAACTACGTCATAAACAGCAAAGACTCTTCCACGGAATACATCGTCAATCTTGGATTGAACAAGAGCATCATTGGTTACCTTAATGCTCTGCCCAAAGAGCGCTGTTGAAAATGCGGTTGCTGCTAACAGGACTGGACTGCGTTCTATAACAAGTAAGAGCGCACTAACGCTGGCTGCGGCCATTGTTAATCGCATCCATCGGTGGCGCCCAACACGCGTAACTCCAAACGGAGCAATAACTGCTCCAATAACAAATCCGACTGCTGCTATAGAGAGAGTAAGGCTTAAGCCAGCAAGACCTGCTTGGCTATCTGTTGGGTTGTTAAAGGTATTTCTTTCGAGCAAGAGAGCAGCCAAGGTAAGAGCTGTTATCCCACCGCGGTGAAGGGCTGTAGCAGTGATACCTCTCGCCGCATCGGCGTGATTTTTCAGGAATTTAAATCCATCACGCATTTCGCGAAGACCCTGGGTAAGACTTGCTTTTACTACTTCATGAGGGAGTGGCCCAATCTCATCTCGTCGCATCAGCGCCGCCAACATCGCGCTGGCGAGATAACCAAAGGCAGCCACCAACACAATAAGTGCATCTGCATGGTCTGCGGATTCAAGAGCGCTAAGCAACCGTCTTATACCTAGCCCAATTCCACCGCCAAGCACGACCCACACAGAACCACCAGTAACAGCCAGGGCATTTGCTGAAATTAATGAATGCGGTGTTGTCATTAGCGGAATACCTGCAGAGAGCCCCGCCAAAATTAGACGGTTGACACCAAATGCAACTAATACAAAAAATGTAATTTCAAGACCGGTGTAGCCATTAAAGATAAGAAAAGCAATGATACCTAAGGTGATAGCGCGAGTTAGATTAGCGAAAAAGATTGCACGCTGCCGAGAAAATCGATCAAGAAGCGTTCCGACAAACGGTCCAACAATCGAATATGGAAGTAGCACAACAGCAAATGCCACTGCGGCATTTACAGCGCTTGCCTGTCTTTCTGGCGAGAAAAGAACGAAAGATGCAAGTGCGCTTTGAAAAATTCCATCAACTAATTGACCAGACCAACGAACACGCAGCAATCTGATGAGTTTGACATCAAGAAGTAGCCGCAAGAAGCTCATAGGAGGAGCGTAGTTAATGAAAGAGGTTTATTCTTCTCTCACCATGAAAACAAGGCGAGGATTCATCGACTATTCACTCGATAAGAGAGCGACCCTACTCGCGCTCTTTCGTGGTGTTGTTGATGCATGTGATGCTGATCCTTATCTGATGCGAGCTGCTAAATACCATGGCGAAAAGGCTGATAGAAAGTGTCCAGTATGCAAAAAGGAAGTACTTGTTGAACTTCGCTACACATTTGGAGATCAACTCGGCCAATTCTCAGGGCGTATTAAAAGTGGTGATGAGCTGCTCGAAATGGAGAGTGAATTCGGGGAATTCTCTGTATATGTGGTCGAAGTCTGTCGTGGATGTTCGTGGAATCATCTTTGCTCTACGTACTTATTGGGCGATGGACGCGAGCGTAAGGTTCCTCGTCGACAACGAACACTAGAGGACGAGGACTTTGCCTCGCTCAAGTAGAGATATTTCGACAGTAAACTAAAGGCATGATAAAAACCAAGTTAATTCGGGCCGCAATCTTCCTTGCCGGCTTGGGATTTGTCGCGGGAGCTACTCTCTTCGCATTTGCTTGGTTTACCGTCTCAATCCCAGACCCAAATGCCTATGTGAATAGTCAATCAACGATTATTCAGTATTCCAATGGAGCCGAGATAGGTCGAATCGGAACTCAAAATCGCCAAATTCTTCCACTTTCAAAAATCCCACTGCGCCTTCGTTATGCAGTGATGGCCGCAGAAGATCGCAACTTTTACTCTAATCAAGCATTTAGCGCTACAGGAATTGCGCGCGCCCTTCTCAATAACCTTAAATCTGGTTCTCTCAATGGCGAAGGTGGATCTACAATCACACAGCAGTATGCAAAGACTGCATTTTTATCGCCAAGTCGAACTATTGAGCGAAAGATAAAAGAGCTCGTCATCGCACTTAAACTAGAGAATGCTTTAACAAAAGATCAAATTCTCGAAAACTACCTCAATACCATTTATTTTGGGCGCGGTTCGTACGGCGTGCAAACTGCGGCTCAGCAATACTTTAATCGCAATGCGAACCAACTCTCCATTTCTCAATCTGCGGTAATTGCAAGCATTTTACGTTCGCCTGGTTATTACGACCCATCTCTTTCAAAAGAGAATGCGCAGCGACTTGAAAACCGCTTTGCTTATGTGATTCAAGGGATGCGGGATCAGAAATGGATCACAGGAGAAGAGGCAAAGGCAGCGAAAATGCCTAACGTTCTTGGGCGTACAACTTCTGGGCAGTTAAGTGGTCCTAAAGGGTACATTATTGATTCAGTTCAAAAAGAGTTGAGTAAAATAGGTTTCACACAAGATCAGCTACTTGTTGGCGGGTATGTCATTAGAACTACGCTAGAAAGACGCGCACAACAATCTGCCGTAAATGCGGTAAATAAATTTACTCCAGCCAAAGCACCAACCAATCTGCATACAGGTTTGGTTGCAATTCGCCCTGGTACTGGCGAAATTATTGCTATGTACGGCGGAAAAGATTATGTAGTGCGCCAACTCAATGACGCAACACAATCAATTGCGTTAGCCGGGTCTACCTTTAAACCATTTGCAATCATTGCTGGTTTAGAGGCAGGAATTCCACTTACATCAATGTGGAATGGTGACTCACCTCAAATATTCGATGATTTAGGAAAACCCTATGAAGTTTCAAATTACGGCAACGAGGGGTGGGGGCAAGTTGATCTAATGACGGCGACCCAACACTCCATTAATACCGTATTTGTTCCACTTGGAATAAAGGCGGGAATGGATAGGGTTGTTGACGCTGCACGCAGAGCCGGTATCCCAGAGAGCGTTGCGATGATTGCAACACCTTCGGTAGTACTTGGGGTAGCAAGCCCACATGTCATTGATGTCGCAAATGCCTATGCAACATTTGCAGCGCAAGGAATATATTCGAAGCCTTACATGGTTGCGCGCGTGACTGGGCCCAGTAAAGAGATTTTGTATCAAGGAGCTGCGCAGACCCAACAAGTCTTTAGCGCGGATGTCATGGCAGATTTAACATATGCACTCAAGAGCGTTGTCAATGGTGGAACTGGTGGAGCAGCACTCGCTCTAGGCCGCCCTGCCGCCGGAAAGACTGGTACATCTCAACAGAACGCGTCCGCCTGGTTTAGCGCCTACACGCCACAACTTGCCGCATCTGTTGCCTTCTTCCGAGATAGCGCATCTGAGTCACTCAATGGAATTGGTGGATTAACTTCCGTGACAGGCGGATCATTTCCAGCAAGAATTTGGACCGCCTTTATGAAGGGCGCCTTAAAGGGACAGCCAGTCATGAGCTTCCCCGCCCCCACGAATATTGGTGGACTAGAACCCCTCGTGATGACAAGTGGCGGAATACAAACAATGAAGACAAATTAAGCGGCGATGCGCGTTACATCTCGCGTGGTTCTACTGCTTGCCCTCTTTGCCTCACTTATAAGTTTTGTAAAATTTAACCACTGCGCCAATACTGGTTGGCAAGGCCCTGATCAATATATTCATGCCTGCTATTCAGATATCCCTGCACTCTATAGTGAAAGAGAGCTGGACAAAGGAGTTTGGGCTTATAGCAGCGGCAATAAATCAGTTGAGTATCCAGTGATTCAAGGCGCGGTGATGTGGTTAAGCGCCAAAGTAATTCCTGCCGGAGTTGCTAATTATTTCTACGGCAGCGCAATTCTTCTGGCACTTCTCTTTATCTTTATCGCCTTTATAACTTTTAAGATCAGACCGGAATTTACTTACTTACTTCCGTTAGCCCCTGCCATGGTGGCATCGCTCTACATCAACTGGGATCTATG
>ERZ889078.1244-NODE-1244-length-20635-cov-12.197328_pt1 | contig 20635 bp, 13 predicted proteins | sample MGYA00521266_ERZ889078 | MGnify/ENA primary metagenome ERZ889078 (study PRJEB32303, sample SAMEA104408618) | aquatic metagenome | biome: Brackish water; feature: Pelagic; material: water | place: Baltic Sea | collected 2014-06-16T06:34:00 | depth 76,534 m ...
GGCGCGGTTGACGAAAGCAGCGTAAAACTTTTAAATTCTTGCGGCGTTAAATGGATAGCGACGGATGAAGAAATATTGTTTAAATCTTTAAACTCCTCTGATAGAAACGCTCTTTACGTGCCATACGACTACAATGGAACGCGCATAGGTTTTCGCGATCATTATTTAAGCGACTTGATAGGTTTCACCTATAGACATAAAGAGTCTTACGAGGCGGCCAATCACTTCATGGGCGAATTGCGCAAGATACACGATAGAGACGCGAACGCCACGGCGTTCGTTATCTTGGACGGAGAAAACGCTTGGGAGTTCTTTCACAACAACGCCTTTGACTTTTTTGACGCTCTTTATGGAACTTTGTCAAACTCTTCATGGTGTAAAACGGTTTCCATGGACGAGGTAAAGACGCAGCCCGCCAAAAAACTTTTGTATCTCGCTCCGGGAAGTTGGATACACGGCTCTTTCAACACCTGGGTGGGACACAGTGAAAAAACGCGTGGCTGGGAGCTGATTTACACTACGAAAAAAGATTACAAGCATCACGAAGATTCACTCGACGAGGCTACGAAAGAAAAAATAACGGAGCACTTTTTGGCGGCGGAATGCTCAGATTGGTTTTGGTGGTACGGCGACGACCACTTTACGGAATTTGGGGCGGAATTCGACGAATTGTTTAGAAGTCGTTTGATCGCGATTTACGATCTCATAGGCATTAATCCGCCGGCCGACTTGTTCGTTCCTATCATTAAAGCTAGAAGTTCAAGCAGCTTTTGGCTCAAACCGCAGTCGGACATACACCCGAATATAAACGGTAAACACGACTCGTTTTTCGAATGGATAGGTTGCGGCGTCGTGGATGAAAGCAAATTGTTTTCAACCATGGACAAGGAGCGAGGGCCGATCAAGAAAATATTCTACGGTCAAGACGATGAAAAAATTTATTTCGCTTTTGACGGAAAAATAAATAAAATGTGCTCACTCAACGCAATGACGATTATCATCGACCCGATAAACGTGAGGGTGACGCTCAGTTTTGAAACAAAAAAAGTCGTTTTGGACAATTTGGTGATAACCATGGCCTGCGACGATTGGTTGGAAGTCTGCATAGACAAAACAAAAATAGACAAAGACGAAATATCTTTAAGATTTGAGCTCGAGGAAGAAGGAAACGTAATACAAACTCTTCCCGGATTTGGCGAACTTAAAATAGATTTAGGCAACGACTATAGCCAGAATTGGTTTGTATAGAGGAAAATAAAATGAATAAAGTATCTTTGCTATTGGGCGTTCACATGCACCAACCAGTTGACAATTTTGGCGACGCGGTGGATGAAGCCATAGAGTTGTGCTACAAACCGTTTTTTGAAACAATGGTAAAATATCCGGATTTTAAATTTAGCGTTCATTGCAGCGGATGGTTGCTTGATAAGATAAGAGTCGAGCACCCCGTAATATTTGAAAACATGCGCTTTTTAAGCGCCAATGGCTCGATTGAGTGGTTGAGCGCGGGTTATTACGAACCGGTTTTAAGCGCTATTCCATCAAAAGATCGTCGAGCGCAGATAAACAAACTCAACGCCTACCTTCAAAAGCATTTTAAGGTAAAACCAAAAGGATTGTGGCTGACCGAGAGAGTTTGGGAGTCCGCGCTGATTCCCGATTTGGTCGCTTGCGGCATAGAGTACGGAGTCGTCGACGACTATCATTTTTTAAGCAGCGGTTACGACGCTTCGAAGATGGACGGCTACTACGTGACGGAAGAGTCCGCTCACGATTTGGCGCTGTTTCCAATAGCACAATCGTTGAGATACGCGCTTCCTTTTTACAGCGTTAAAAGAGCGGTTGATTCCATTTTGGAATGCTCGAAAAATGAGAATAGCGCGGCTATAATCTTTGACGATGGCGAGAAATTCGGTCTTTGGCCAGAGACTCACGAGTGGGTTTACGAGAAAAAATGGCTTGAAGGTTTCGTCGAAGCGGTCTTGGCAAGCGAGAGAATCCAAACCGAACATTACGGCTCGTACATGAAGCGCAGTCGTTCGCTTGGCGTCGCTTATCTCAACAACACTTCGTATTTTGAAATGGGAGAGTGGAGCCTCAAACCCGAGCAGACCATCGCTTTGGAAGAATTAAAACAAAAAGTAGGCGAGGATTATTTCAACAAAGTTGGCGTTTCCTTCATTAAAGGCGGCATTTGGAAAAACTTTTTCATAAAGTACCATGAGAGCAACTATCTGCACAAAAGAATGCTTTATCATAGTTTGAAGCAAGACGTTTTGGATAAAAACGCGCTTGAATCCTTGTACAAACTTCAGACGAACGACGTTTTTTGGCACGGTGTTTTTGGAGGGCTTTATCTTCCCAACCTAAGAGACAACGCGTACAGATACTTGCTAGAAATTGAAAAATCAAAAGCTAAAAAAGAGACGAGTTTCGAAGTTTTGGACATAGACAAGGACGGTTACGACGAGCTTAAAGTTTTAACGCAAAACGTAAGCGCCGTTTTCTCTACGAAGTTTGGCGGACAGATGGTGGAGTTTGGCTCATTGGACGTTCTTTTCAATTGGCAAAACACTCTTATGCGAAGAGAAGAGGCTTATCACGACAAAATTTTGCGTCCAAAAGAGAGCGTGTTGGAATCAACCAACAATCTTGAAGAGATCGCCACCATACATCACGACGGCCTCGTCGTCGACGAAGCGTTAAAGGCCGAGTTGATATACGACTGGCATCCAAAAAATTCGTTCGTAGAGCATTTCAGCGATGAAGAATTCACTTTGCAAAATTTTAAAAGCTTGTCCTTTAGAGAAGTGGGCGACTTCGCGAACCAAGCTTTCGATTTGAACAAAAAGAAAAACGCGTTCGTAAGAAACGGCGGAATCTTTTTGGACAACGCGTACGCCTCTTTCGACGCCACTTTGTCCAAAGAGTATCTTTTCGACGCCAAGGCGATCACTCTAAACTCTAAGTTTCAAACGGGATACGAAAAGAAACTCTATTTCGCGCAGGAGTTCAACTTTCATTTTGCGCATCCGGATAAAGTTACGTTCAACTCAAAACTTGTGGAAGACGGACTCTCTTTGCTTGATTGCGACGAACTAAGGATGGAAGACGACTTTACCAGAAAAATTTTAAAAATAAAAGTAAATCAAAAGTGCAACGTCTACGGGTTCGTTTTAAAAACCATCTCTCAAAGCGAGAGCGGATTCGACAGAGTGGCGCAATGCGTAAGCTTTATATTCACGACGTCTTTCGAGTCGAAACTAACGCTAAAATTCACTTTGGAGATATTGGATGTCTGAGATTAGATTAGACCGCGTGCACAATCAATACGTCATCATAGCGCCTGAACGATTGCGTCGTCCAGATCCCGTGAAGCACTACGCGTTTAGAGTCGTAAACGCCACTTGCCCATTTTGCGACGGTAATGAAGATTTAACGCCGCCCGAGGTTTTCGCCATAAGGGACAACGCTGCGAACTCTCCGTCTTGGAAAACTAGAGTGGTTCCAAACCTCTACAAAGCGGTTCAAATCGAGCTTGACGACATATCCAGAAGGGATGGCATGTTCGAGTCCATCGCCGGCGTTGGAGCGCATGAAATTTTGATAGATTCACCTTTTCACGATCGCAATCTTGTCGATCTTGACAAAGAACAGTTGCAAAACTGGCTTAGAAGCGTGATAATTCGCATAGACGATTTGAGTCACGATAAAAGATTGATTTATCTTAGCGTGTTTAAAAACTATGGTAAAAACGCCGGCGCGACGCAAGACCATCCGCATACGCAACTGCTCGCCATTCCAATCATGCCGCAAAACGAACTGGTTTTTTTACAAAGAAATTTAAAATATTATCAACGTCACGGAAGAGGAATCATCCAAGACATAGTGTACAATGAAAGAGTGGCCAAAGAGAGAGTTCTCAAAGAGAGCGGTGACTTCATCGCGTTTTGCCCATATGCCAGCGCTTACCCTTTTGAAGTCATGATAACGCCGACTAAAAATATTGCGAGTTTGAACAAATGCACTAGAAAAGAGGTTGTGGATTTGTCGACCGTTATCAAAAGCGTTTTTGAAATGTTGCGCGGACAGTTGGGTGACTTCGACTACAACCTCTCTTTTCATTTGCCACCGTTAAACTCCAACTTTGAAAACGAGCCGTACCTTGAGAGCGTAGAAAAAAACTACGCCTTTAGAATTAGAATAACTCCAAGAATCTACGCTTTGGCGGGATTTGAAATTTCCACGGGCATGGCGATAAATAGCATAGAACCAGAAGAATGCGCGAAATTGTTAAGAGGAGACTAGAATCATGAAAGTTCTTTTCGCTTCAAGCGAAATCTATCCTTACGCCAAAAGCGGAGGTTTGGCCGACGTCTCCGAGGCTCTTCCAAACGCGTTAAGGCCTCATGTCGACGTCTCTAGAATTATGCCGCTTTACGGCTTTATGGATAAAAAAAAGTTTAAACGCCACGACGCCTTTAGCGTGGAAATCGCTCAAAACAGATACGAGATAGAGGTCTTTATCCATACGAAGGGCGCCATCGCGAACTACTTCGTGAAAGCTCCTTTGCTGAGCGACACGGAGAACCTTTATGGCGATAAAGAGGGTGATTACTCGAACAACGACTTGCGTTTCGCCATATTTTGCAAGGGGGTTGTCGAAGTCGCTCAAAGATTGGGCGTAAACGTAATCCACTTAAACGATTGGCATACGGCGTTGGTCGCGTTCTTTGTAAAAGAAGCGAACTTGGACGTTAAAACCCTGTTCACCATTCACAATCTTGCCTATCAGGGAGTTTTCGCTTATGAAACTTTGCTGAATCTTGGCGTAGACAAAAAGTATTTTGACCTTGAGGCTTTCGAGTTTTACGGCAAAGCGAACTTTTTAAAAGCGGGAGTGGCCTACTCAAACGCGGTCACTACGGTGAGTCCGACTTACGCCAAAGAGATTTTGACTCACGAATTTGGGTGCGGATTGGAAGGTTTTTTAACTCATCATAAGGACAAACTAAGCGGAATTTTAAACGGCTTAAACGCCCGGGAGTTCGACCCCTCGAAGGACAAATCTTTGGAGTTCGCGTACGACGCGAACTCCATCGAGGACAAACGAAAAAACAAGATCGAGTTCATTAAAAATTCAACTCTCAAAGACCCTAGAAAGCCTTTGTTCGTCATGGTTAGCCGTTTGGTCGAACAAAAAGGAATCGATTTGATTATGGAGTCTCTAGACGAGGCGTTGGCCAAAAAAATCAATCTCTTTATTTTGGGAGACGGCGACAAAAAAATTTGCTCGAAACTAGACGCGTTGTCCCAAACACGGGAGAACTTTGAATTTAGGGAAGGCTTTAGCGACGCTTTGTCCCGTCAAACTTACGCCGCGGCGGATTTTTTTCTCATGCCGTCGGTTTTCGAACCATGCGGATTGAGCCAATTTATCGCGATGAGATACGGGACTTTACCGATAGTCCACGCGGTGGGCGGTCTCAAAGACAGCGTTTTTGAAGATGAGGGCGACCACGGACGAGGCGTGGTTTACGTCAATCAGAACAAAGAAGAGTTCATAGGCGCGATAGACAGGGCTTTGGAACTCAAAAAAAACGGCGTAAAGTTTAATAAACTAATAAGATCGAATATGGAACGCGACTTCTCCTTCGAGTCGAGCGCGCTTGAATATTTGGAAATTTACAAAGGATTGTAATGTCTAAAGAAAAATTGAATATTTTATTCGCGGCGGCTGAAATCGTTCCCTTCGCCAAAACCGGAGGACTAGCCGACGTTGCCGGAGCGCTTCCTAAAGCCATAAAAGAGTTGGGTCACGACATTATCGTCGTCATGCCGAGATACTACAAGATAGACGTGTCGAAATTAACCAAACTCGACGCTCCTTTGGGCGTGCCGATGGGCGTCATGGGTGAGATGTGGGCCGCCGTTTACAAAACCGTTTTGCCAAACAGCGAAGTGCCCGTGTATTTTATAGACTACGAAGAGTATTTTGGAAGACACGGGCTTTACGAGGATGAAAAGGGCGGGTTCGAAGACAACGACAACCGTTTCATCTTTTTTTCAAAGGCCGCTTTACAACTGTGCAAAATGTTGCGTTTCACGCCCGACATCATTCACGCCAACGACTGGCACACGGCCGCCATGCCGCTTTTGAGCAAAACAAGGTTCGTTCATGATTTCGCGAACGCGGCGACGGTTTTGACCATTCACAACTTGCAGCATCAGGGCAATTTCTACAAAGGCGTCATGGACGTTTTGGAAGTGGGCTGGGAACACTTTAATTCGCGCGAATTTGAAGACCATGACAGAGTGAATCTGCTAAAAGGCGCGATTGCGCAAGCGGACGCCATAACGACGGTTTCAAAAAAATACGCGTTGGAGATACAAACGGCGGAGTTCGGTTTTGGGCTCGAGTCTCACATTCAAGCGCATTCGCGCAAGCTGTTCGGGATTTTAAACGGCGTGGACTACGACGAGTGGAGCCCGGCTGTTGACGAGTATTTGGTTAAAAAATACGACGTTAGAAAAATTTCCGGCAAAAAAGAGTGCAAGGCGGACGTTCAAAAACGTTTCAATCTCGAGATTAGAGAGGATGTGGCCGTGATAGGTTTCGTTGGACGTTTCGCGGAGCAAAAAGGCATCGGTCTCATCGCCGGCGTTTTGGAGGGGATTTTGGACCTTGACGTGCAAGTGATTATGCTGGGAACCGGCGAGAAATGGGCGCAAGATTTTTTTGGCGAGCTGGCTTACCGTCGTCCAAACTTCGCGCTTCACGTCGGTTACTCCGACGAATTGGCGCACAAGATTGAAGCGGGAAGCGACATGTTTTTAATGCCGTCCATTTTTGAGCCTTGCGGACTCAATCAGATATACAGTTTGAGTTACGGAACTCTACCGATAGTCCGCGCCGCCGGCGGTCTTGACGACACCATAGTGAACTTTGACCCGCAAGAGGGATTGGGCAACGGATTTAAATTTTACGAGGCGAGCAACGAAGCGCTTTACCACACCGTTTATTGGGCGATCGACACCTACTACAACGACAAACAAGCGTTTGAAAAAATGAAAAAATCCGCCATGAAAGAGCGCTTTGGTTGGGACGACTCCGCCAAGGGCTACGAGGCCGTCTACTACAACGCTTTAAAAAACAAGCGCAATTAAAAGAGAAATTATGAAAAATCAAATCTTCCACGACGTCAGCCTTTTTAGCGAGTTGGACATCTACCTTTTCAAGGAGGGGACGCACGCGAAATTGTACGACTGTTTGGGTTCGCATAGATTGATTAGAGATGGACAAGACGGCGTTTGCTTCGCGGTTTGGGCTCCAAACGCGAACTCCGTCTCCGTTCGAGCCGATTTTAACGACTACGACGCCAACGCGCATCCCTTGCGAAAACGCGACGACGAATCCGGGATATGGGAAGGTTTCATACTCGGCGTCAAAGAGGGCTGCACTTACAAATATCACATAAAGTCAGACGCTCCAAACGCGAACGAAGACAAGTCCGACCCTTACGCGTTTTACGGAGAAGTCGCGCCCAGTTCGGCTTCGAGAGTTTGGGGACTGGACGCTTACGAGTGGAAGGACAAGTCGTGGATGAAAAAACGCCACAAAAACAACTCCCACAAATCTCCAATCTCGATTTATGAAGTTCATTTGGGCTCTTGGAGAAGAAAGGTCGAGGAGGGCGATCGTTTTTTGACTTATACGGAATCCGCTTTGGAGTTGGCCGCTTATCTCAAAGAGATGAACTTCACCCACGTTGAGCTTATGCCCATAACCGAGTTCCCATTCGAGGGTTCTTGGGGTTATCAAACCACCGGTTATTTCGCCCCGACGGCGCGCTACGGAACGCCGCAAGAGTTTATGAGTTTCGTGGACGTTATGCACGAGAACGACATCGGCGTGATACTCGATTGGGTTCCCTCGCATTTCGTGACGGACGGCCATGGGCTTATGAACTTCGATGGGAGCTGTCTTTACGAGCACAAAGACCCGAGAAAAGGGTACCATCCTCAGTGGAAAAGCGCCATCTTCAACTATGACAGAAACGAGGTTCGAGCCTTTTTGATAAGCTCCGCCATGTTTTGGCTAGAGAAGTATCATTTAGACGGCGTCCGCGTCGACGCGGTGGCTTCAATGCTCTACATGAACTACGCGAGAGAAGATGGCGAGTGGATACCAAACGAGGACGGAAGCAACGTAAACCGCGGCGCGGTGAAGTTTTTGAAACAGTTGAACGCGACCGTGTACGAAAACTTCAGCGACATCGTGATGATGGCCGAAGAGTCCACCAACTACTCCATGGTGACTGGCGAAGTGGACAAAGGCGGCTTGGGGTTCGGCTACAAATGGAACATGGGTTGGATGCACGACATACTGAAATATATGAAATTCGACCCCTATTTTAGACAACACCATCACGAGCATCTCACGTTTAGCTTCGTCTACATGTACAACGAAAACTACGTGCTTCCTCTGAGTCACGACGAAGTCGTGCACATGAAAGGCTCCTTGGTCAACAAAATGCCTGGGGACGACTACAAAAAATTTGCCAATTTGCGAGCTCTTTTCGCGCTTATGATAGCGCATCCCGGCAAAAAGCTTCTTTTCATGGGCGGAGAATTCGCGCAGTTCTCGGAGTGGAATTATCAGCGGAGTTTGGACTGGCATTTGTTGGATTATCCCGAGCACAGAGGCGTTCAAAATTGCGTCAAAACTCTGAACAAACTATACAAAGACGAGCCCGCCTTGCATAGAAACGACGTTGAAAAAGAGGGCTTTGAGTGGATAGAGGAAAACGACGCGAGCGCGAACGTCATTTCTTTCATAAGAAAAGGCGCGAAAAATCAAAAAGCTGTTATCATTGCGTGCAATTTCTCGGATAAAGAGCACGTTGGTTATCAAATTGGTTTGCCGAGCAAGGGCGAATACGTAGAAGTTTTCAACTCTAACGACAAAGAGTTTGGCGGATATAGCGAAAAAATGAGCGCATCCATAAAATCAATCGCCAAAGAACGCCACGGAAGAGAAAATACGTTGGAAATTACGCTGCCTCCTCTGAGCGTCGTTTATTTGAAAAAAAGCTAATCAGACGCGATAGTGCAAAGGTTGTAAAATGAATGAAAAAAAAGTATGTGACATAATAATTTTTGGAGGACATGGGGACCTGGCTTTGCGCAAACTAATGCCAGCCCTGTACCACCTCTGCCATGACCAATATCTATCAACAAATAGTAGAATCATCTCCGTGTCTCGTGAAGACTTTACCCAAGAAGAGCATAGAGCGCTCATGGAAGAAAAACTCAAACTAAACCTAAAGGCGGACTGTTACAAACAGGAGTTTTTCAATGGTTTTAAAGAGCGTCTTTTTTACGTAAAAGCGGACTTGGCGGACACGTCTAGCTATAAAGTGTTATCGGATTTGCTTCGTGAACGTCCCGACAGCGACAGGGTAAATTACCTCTCCACCTCGCCATCCCTTTTTGGACACATATGCAAATCGCTGCACGAGTTTGACCTTATTCACAAAAACTCGCGCGTGGTGTTGGAAAAACCAATAGGAAGGGATTTGGCCTCTTCTCGCGTGATAAACGAGGAAGTGGCGAAGCATTTTGAAGAGTCGGCCATCTTTAGAATAGATCACTATCTTGGCAAAGACACCGTTCAAAACATCCTGGCGTTGCGCTTTTCAAATATGCTTTTCGCTCCAATTTGGAACGCCCAGTACATAGACCACATCCAAATAACGGTAGCCGAGAGCGTGGGGCTTGAAGGGAGATGGGGTTACTATAACGATTACGGCGCCATGCGCGACATGATCCAAAACCATCTTATGCAACTGCTTTGTTTGATGACCATGGAGCCGCCGGTCTCTCTTGATGGCAACAGCGTGCGCGATGAAAAACTAAAAGTGATCCGCTCACTGCGTTTCATAGAGGGCGACGACTTAAATACAAAAACCGTGCGCGGTCAATACAGCGCGGGAGCCATAGGCAAAGAGTACGTACCGGGATTTTTTGAAGAAGAGGGCGGAAGTCCAAACAGCGACACGGAGACTTTCGCGGCGCTTAGAGTGGACATAGACAACTGGCGTTGGAACAACGTGCCAATCTACTTAAGAACCGGCAAACGCATGAGTAAACGCTACAGCGAGATTGTGGTTGATTTCAAAAAAATTCCGCACTCCATCTTTCCAAACAAAGGCGCTTGCATAGAGACGAATAAACTCGTTATTCGCCTGCAACCCGACGAGAGCATCTCGATGTTTATCATGAACAAGGTGCCGGGTCTTACCGACGGCATGCGTCTGCAAAAAGTAAAACTAAATCTTAACGCGACGGAAAACGCTCCGAGAGTTCCCGACGCGTACGAGCATCTCCTGCTCGACGTAGTGCGCGACAATCCCACTCTTTTTATGCGTCGCGACGAAGTGGAAGCCGCGTGGATTTGGGCCGATAAGATTTTGGACGGCTGGAAAGAACAGGGCGTCAAACCAAAATCGTATCCAGCCGGAACCAATGGACCCTCCGCCTCGATAGCGATGATTGAAAAAGATGGAAGGAGTTGGTATGGGGAGTAATCACTTTAAACTCAATGAATTCGCGTCGCGCTCAAAACTGACGGACGCCTTGGCGCAAAGAGTCGCGACGGACTTGCAAGAAGCCATACGGCGCAAGGGTTTCGCGACTTTGGTGCTTTCAGGCGGCTCAACGCCGATTGACTTTTTTAAAAAACTTTCTCTGAGCGCCATACAATGGGAAAAGGTTAGGGTCACCTTGGTGGACGAACGCTGGGTGGACAACGACGACGCGAGCAGCAATGAAAAACTCGTAAGAGAAAACCTTTTGCAAAACAACGCTCAAAAGGCGCGTTTCATACCACTTAAAAATGACGCGATTAGAGCCAAAGACGGGGTCGTCGGTCTAGAAGTAATACTTAAAGGCCTTTCGATAGAACTAGACGTAGTGGTGCTGGGCATGGGCTTGGACGGGCACACGGCTTCATTTTTTCCACACGCCAAAGAGCTTGATTTCGCGCTCTCGAGCAACGACTTGTGCTGCGCGACCACGGCCGTGATGGAGCCTAAGGAGCGCATGACGCTTACTCGTTCCTTCTTGCTTGGAGCCAAAGATTTGATTTTGCACATAGAGGGAGGGGAGAAAAAAGCGGTTTTTGACAAAGCCTCCGTGTGTCACGACTCCGCCAACATGCCAATAGTCGCAATGATGCAACAAGAAGAGCCTATTTTGGAGGTTTATTATGCCGATTAACACAAACGCGGTCCTGCTATCCGTGACGAAAAACATCGTCGAACGCTCGAAAAAAAGCCGCGCCGTTTACCTAGAACGCATGGAAGCCGCGCACCACAATACGGTGGAACGCGGGCATTTGGGATGCAGCAATCTAGCGCACGCGATGGCTCCTTGCGACGCTCATGAAAAAGCGAACTTGGAGTCGATGAGCAAGGAGAACGTCGCCATCGTTACAGCCTACAACGACATGCTCTCGGCGCACCAACCTTTCGCGACGTACCCCTCGCTCATAAAACGAGCGCTTAACCTCAAAGGCGCCACGGCGCAAGTCGCAAGCGGCGTGCCTGCCATGTGCGACGGCGTAACGCAGTCTCAACCGGGCATGGAGCTTAGCCTTTTTAGCCGCGACGCCATCGCCATGAGCACGGCCATTGGACTTTCCCACAATATGTTTGACGGAGTCGTTCTGCTTGGCGTTTGCGACAAGATAGTCCCAGGCATGTTCATAGGAGCCATGAACTTTGGTCACTTGCCGGTTGTTTTCGCGCCGGCGGGTCCAATGCCTTCGGGCATAAGCAACTCCGAAAAAGCGGCGGTTCGTCAAGAATTCGCCGAGGGAAAAGTGGGCGAAGACAAGCTTTTAAAAGCCGAAAGCGCTTCGTACCATTCGGCTGGAACCTGCACGTTTTACGGAACGGCCAACTCCAACCAGATGCTTATGGAAATCATGGGGCTTCACCTGCCGGGAAGCTCTTTCGTCAATACGAACACGCGACTGCGCGACGCTCTGAGCGAGGCGGCCGCGCTCAAGCTTTTGGAGTTCTCTCCTTTGGGCGAAAACTACTTGCCACTCGCTAAAATGATAGATGAAAAATCGCTTGTAAACGCCATAGTCGGACTTTTGGCGACGGGAGGCTCGAGCAATCACACCATCCATCTTATCGCGATGGCCCGCTCTTGCGGGATTACGCTCACGTGGGACGATTTTGACGCGCTCTCCAAAATCACGCCGCTTATATGCAAAATGTATCCAAACGGAAGCGCGGACGTCAACCACTTTCACGCCGCCGGCGGCATGGCCGTGGTCATCTCTGAACTTCTAAAAGCCGGACTGCTTCATGAGGACGTAAACACGTTGATGGGCAAAGGGTTGAGCAACTACCTTCAAGAGCCGTATCTCGAAAATGACGAGCTTAAATACAGAGCTTCAACTTGCGTGAGTACGAATCCAGACGTTATTAGCACGGTTGAGAATCCTTTTGGCAAAGAGGGTGGATTGCGTCTGCTTCATGGAAACGTAGGCAGAAGCGTCATAAAAACTTCCGCGCTCAAACCTGAGAACAGAGTGATAACGGCTCCGGCAAAAGTGTTTTTATCCCAAGAGGCGCTCAAAGAGGCTTTTAAAAGAGGGGAGTTGAACATGGATTTCATAGCGGTTTTGCCATACCAAGGTCCAAAATCAAACGGCATGCCAGAGCTTCACGGACTGCTTCCGTCCATGGGGTCCTTGCAAGACAGAGGCTTCAAAGTGGCCATCGTCACCGACGGGCGCATGTCCGGAGCTTCGGGCAAAGTGGCCTCCGCCATTCACTTGTGTCCAGAGGCCGTGGATGGCGGCGTGGTGGGTAAGATCAAAGACGGCGACGTCATCACGCTTGATTGCGACAAAGGGACGTTGGAAGTAAACGTCGAAGAGGGCGTTTTAAAAAATCGCGTCTCAAAAATGGACGGACTCGAGAACAACTTTCACGGCGTCGGACGTGAACTTTTCGGCATGATGAGAAAAAGCGTAAACTCGGCCGAAGAGGGCGCTTGCACCTTCTCGCTTGTTGGAGAAGAGTCATGTTAAGCGCGAGAGAGGTAATGCTGATTTCGAAAATCATACCCGTGATAAGCGTCGACAGCGTCGACGAGGCCTTGCGTTTGTCCGAAGCGCTCATCGAAGGCGGCGTAAACATTTTTGAGATAACGCTAAGAACGCCATGCGCGATCGACGCCATAAAAGCGGTGGCAAAGGCGTTTCCAAACGCGGTCACCGGAGCCGGAACGGTCTTAAACGCGAAGCAGTTTAAGATGGTCGAAGACGCGGGCGCCACTTTCGCCATAAGCCCGGGACTCACGGAAGCTTTGGCGAAGTATGAAAACTCCATACCGCTTCTCCCGGGCGTCGCGACCGCTAGCGAGATTATGAAAGGCTTGGAATACGGCTACGACGCCTTTAAGCTTTTTCCCGCGAACATCGTGGGCGGAGTAAACGCTCTGAAATCTTTTGGAGCGCCTTTTGGCGACGTCGTTTTTTGCCCGACCGGCGGAGTGAACGCGAACAACGCCAAAGAGTTTTTGAGTCTGAAAAACGTTTTATGCGTCGGCGGAAGCTGGATAGTTCCAAGCAACCTCATAAAAGAGGGTAATTTCAAAGAGATTACTAAGATAACAAAAGAGGCGCTTCTAGCGTTAGGCTAGATAACGCTCAGAACGATCGCTTTGGCCTCTTCTTGAATGCGAGCTAGATGCTCTTTGGAGATGAAACTCTCCGCGTAGATTTTATAAACGTCTTCGGTTCCCGACGGGCGAGCGGCGAACCAGCCGTTTTTCGTACTCACTTTTAGTCCACCGATTGGAGCGTTGTTTCCGCTCGCGTTTGTGAAAATTCCCGTTATCTCTTCTCCCGCCAAAGTTTTGGACGTTATATCGCTTGGCGAGAGTTTCTTGAGTTTGGCTTTTTGCTCGGAGTTTGCCGGAGCGTCCATTCTTGCGTAGTAGGAAACGCCAAACTTTTCTTCTAGCTCTCTATATATGACGGAAGGGTCTCTTCCCAGTTTTTCCGTGATTTCAAACGCCAAAAGATTTAAGATGATTCCATCTTTGTCGCTCGACCAAACCGTTCCGTCTTTGCGTAAAAACGAAGCTCCCGCGCTTTCTTCCCCGCCAAACCCGATGGTTCCGTCGCAAAGTCCGTCCACAAACCATTTGAAGCCAACGGGAACCTCAACGAGCGGTTTTCCTATGGACTCGGCCACTCTGTCTATCATGGAGCTTGAAACGAGAGTTTTTCCTATTTTAAGATCTTTTCTCCAGCCTTCTCGATTTTGAAAAAGGTACCAAATGGCGACCGAGAGGTAGTGGTTTGGGTTCATGAGCCCGGTCGGCGTCACGATTCCGTGACGGTCGAAATCCGGGTCGTTCGCGAAAGCCAAGTCGAACTTGTCTTTCATGCCGACAAGTGAAGCCATGGCGTTTGGCGAAGAGCAGTCCATGCGAACTTTGCCGTCGTGATCGCAGGACATGAAACTAAAAGTGGGGTCGACTTTGTCGTTGACTATCTCAAGATGGAGCCCGTAAATCTCGTTGATTTTTTTGTAAACCTCTATGCCTGACCCACCAAGTGGATCCACTCCGACTTTTAAATCGCTTTGTTGGAGAAGTTTCATGTCTATGATGGAGTCAAGCGCTTTTACGTATGGCGTTATAAAGTCCATCTCGAGGGTTTGCGCAAGCGCCTCTTCCTCGGTCACGCTCAACACGCCCTCAAGCCCATTTTTAACGTATTCGTTCGCTTGCGTTTCTATAACCGAAGTTACGTCGGTGTCGGCTGGTCCGCCGTTTGAAGGATTGTACTTAAAGCCACCGTCTTGGGGCGGGTTGTGCGAAGGCGTTATGACGACGCCGTCGCAGAGCTCCGTTGCCGTTTTGTTCGCCTCTATGACGCTAAAGGAGAGCACCGGCGTCGGCGTGTATCCATCGTCTTTCGCGATGGCGCACTTAACGCCGTTGGCCACCATTACTCGCAGCGCGGTAATCTGCGCCGGAGTTGAAAGGGCGTGCGTGTCTTTGGCGACAAAGAGCGTTCCCGTAACGTTGTGGGCTTTTCTGTAGTCGCAAAGGGCTTGAGTGATGGCTAAGACGTGCGTTTCGTTGAAACTACTTTTAAACGAACTCCCACGATGTCCCGACGTTCCAAAAACAACTCTCTGCTCCGCGATGGACGCGTCCGGCTTTAGCGTAAAATAGTCGCTCAGCAACTTTTGTACGTCGATTAAATCCTCTTTTTTTACCAATTTTCCCGCGTTTTCATGCGCCATGTTCTTCTCCGTGCGTAATTTGTCTAATTATAACTTAACTTTGTCTAGTATAAAATGCGCGGCTCCAAGGAGCGCCGTCTCTTGATTGAGCGACACTTTCACTTTCATCCCTCGAAGCAACTCTTCAAATCTTCCCTTGCTCGAAAAAGCGTCCATAAAGACGCCGTCGAGCATGAATGGCAAAATCTTCGGAGCGATGCCGCCACCGATGTAAACGCCTCCCAATGAGAGAGTTTTGAGCGCCAAATTTCCGGCTTCGGCTCCATATATCTGGACAAAAAGTCTGAGCGCCTCCACGCAGAGCGGATCCTTATTTAGCGCGCATTCGCTTACCAAAGCGCTCTTGTCCGAACCTAGGGGAGCGTTTTTTATGGCTTCGGGCTCCGGCGCGAAGTCGCGTTCTTTTAAAAATTCATAGAGCGCGTACACGCCGGGTCCGGATAAAACGCGCTCGAGACTTACGTGCGACGCATGGCGATTTCTCAGCCAGCTTAAAAGTTCGTCTTGCTGCGAGGTGATCGGCGCAAAGTCGCAATGCCCGCCTTCGGAACCGCTAGGATGCCATTGCTCGCCGTCATAAAAAAGCATGGCTTCTCCAAGACCGGTTCCAGCCGCAATGACGGCTCTGTTGGCGTTAACGCTTCTTCCCGTCGGGTTTAGCTCCACAAACTCCTCTTCGTCAAGGTAGAGCATGCCGTACGCGGTAGCTTCCAAATCGTTGAGCACGTAGACGTTTTTTGTTTGGAGTCGCTCTTGGAGTTCTAGGGAGTTTAGCTCCCAGGGAAGATTCGTGGTGCGACAGTTTCCATTAACGACGGGACCCGCCACTCCAAAGCAAGCTCCGTCTATGTCCGCGAGGGAAGCGGTTTTGGAAAATTCTTTAAGCACGTCGTTAAACGTGGGGAACGCGGCGGACGCGAATTGCCCTTGCGCGATCGCTTTTAAAACGCCGTCAAAGCGCTCGAAAAGCGCCAAGCTCGTTTTTGTTCCACCTATGTCGCCGGCGAGTATCATTGTTGCTCCTTGTCGCTTATGAGGTACTTGAACGCTTCTATGAAACTCTCTTGCGTTTGCTCATAAGGAAGCTTGTAAAACGCTTCCCACGCTTGACCTTTTTGCTCGTCGTAGTTGTCAAACCCGCGCTCTTTGCTCCAAGCTATGCGCACGGCGTAACCTATCAAAATATCGAGGATGAGATCACTCTCGACCCTTAGCTCCGGAGTCTGTTTAAACACCTTTGCGAGAGCGTCGATCGCTTCAATGTTGAGTTGCCTATATACCGGTATTTCGATGCCGTGCAGCAAGGTGTCGATCTTTAGCGCGAAACTGTGCTCCCCCGCGGTCGACTCTAGCGTGAGTTCGCTGCCAATTCGATTTTTCGCGTTGTACTTATCGCCTATGGAGAGCCCTTGACACTGCTGAAGTATATACCAAATCTTTTTGTAAAGCGTGACCGGTAGAGCTCCAATCATGGCGACTTCTTCACGCCATCGCGCCCAATCATTGACGTCTAAAGCTTCTTTTGTGGGCGTTTCAATCCTAATGTCGTTTAGGTTTTGGACTCCTGAGACATGAATATGCTCGAGTTCGTGAAGCTTCAAAAGTTCCTTGGAGTAGGATTTCAATATCACGCGCAGCGTGTCGTAAATGGCGTGTGGCGCGTATGACAAGAGGAGTTCGTACGCGTCGCCAATGGGAACGTTACGTTCTCGAGAGACGCGTCCAACGAGTAGTTGTATGAAATCCCAAACGCGCAGCGTTACCATGTTTGCAAAAAGATCGGGTTGTGAGCGCATTAAGTGACCAAGGTGCACGATGACCTCTTGCGTTAAAACTCCCTCGGCCGCGTTGTGACCGCAATATTGATTGATGGCGTCAACGATGAGAACGTTCTCTTTTGGTTGAGAAAAAATGGCGTGCTCGCCATACGCTCGACCAACCGCCAAACGCTTGTGGGCGATAATGATATCTAAAAGCGAATCTTCCAGAGAATCGTCAAATTTTCCGCTTTCTTGAGCTATGCGACGGAGTTGCGCCCAGTTGTGTCGCATAATCGCGTTGTCGTACGCGTCGTTGTCGTATTGAACGTTTTTTACGGTATTGAGAGTGAGCTCGACTTGTTTAACGCTTACGTCTTCAAGCAAAGTTTGCAACGCTCCGGTTTTTATCTCCAGGGGCTCGCATCTGTTTTCTTGCAACGTTTGTAAAAACTTTATGACCTCTTCTTGCGATCTATCTTGAAGCATGTCCTCTCTTACCAAAAACGTTATAAGCGGTTCTTCCTTCTCATCCCAATGCTTTGAGAGAAACCTAAGCGAAGATTTAAAATGCTCGATTAAAAGTCTGTTGTCAAATCCTAAATAAAAACCTTTCGTATCGAAATAGTAAGGCAAAAAGATAATTTTTTGTCCCTTGACCAAATACAAGAGTGACGTTGAAATGGTTCTCGCAACCGATAAGCGTCTTCCGCTCAGACCCAGTTTTTCATTTTCCCCAAGTTGCAATTGAATCTCGCAAAGTTCCGAGGCGCGCATGACTCTTACGTCGTCGAGCTCCGCAAACGTTTGCGAGTTTACTCCAGAGTCCAAAAGTTTCTGTTTTATCGCGTCTGTTTGGGCAAGTACGCAGACTCTTGGAGTTGTGTCGTTTTTATGCCCCAATCTTTTTCTGCGTAAGAGCGGATCAATGTCGCTTACGTCCAAAATCCCTTCAAGAATCATATCGCTTAGCATGTACAAACTCTGCGCCCATACGAGCGGGAGGTTTTCATTGGCTACGCGCTCTTGCGAACCGGGGTTTTGTTTCTCGGCTTCAATGAGTTCTCTTGGAACTATGAACAGCTCGGGTAGAAGGCGTTGGCCGTCTTGTTCGACAAAGAGCGGTTCGAGCTTTTCTCGCCAAATTTTTACGTCCGCTTCATCTTCTCTCATAATCGCGTCAAGCAAGAGGTAGGTGAAAAAGAGTGGCCACTCGGACTCCACGTCTTGAAACTCTCTAAGTTCCGATGGCTCGTAGTGAAGTCTTGAATCGTCTTCCAAGCTGCTTTGGTGTCCATCGAGCAAGAAGCGTTTGCAGCCATAGCGACCAGAGAGTTTTTTGATGATTTTGTCGCGCGTCTTTTTCACGAGCGCCACGTCTTCAACCGCGTACGCCGGATAGCCTATGACGCTAAGCAACGCCGCGTCCGTCTCTTTGGAGTTTGATTCTCGAGGAAGAAGTCCTTGTAAAGTCAAACGCGAACGCGCGACGTCGTTTGGAAGCACGTGTATGACTCCCTCTTGCGAGTGGTCGTCCTTAAAAAGATTAAAACCGTTTATGGATTCGAGCGCGGCTTTGGCCATGCCAACCGAACTACAGTTTACTTCGGTCGTTCCATGATTTATCTTGTTGCCGCGTTCCCAAATGCCAAAATCGGGCGTGCAGTAGGTACGACTAACGTAATGCACAAGGTTTTGCACAAAATCGACTTCGTCTTTTGTGTAGATGATGGTCAGTCCCGACGCGCTCATCTGCGCTATCATCAGTATGAAAATTGAGGTGGCGTCGAGTTGGAGATGTCCCCACTCATGGTCGCCAACGACTTCAAGACCCGTTGAAGTGGAGTACTTGGCGTGAAGCGCGTCGGATGGATTGTTCGTCTTTTTGTAGCGTTCGATTCTATTGGCTTGACGCATCATGGAAACGAGGAGCCCGCGCATCAGCTTCACGACGCTCTGAGTGAGTAGACGCGTACGATAGCTCTGAGGATTGTGTTTTTTGTAGGCGAGCGAGAGTCCCCAAACGCTCATAATACTATATACGTTGTCGCGCACCCAAGCGTCCGTGTAGTCGCCATGGGCTGTAACCGCCGTGCTTGCGGGAAGCAATCCGGTTATGGCGTCTTGACGAGATAAAATAATTTTATTTATACTCACGTAGTGTTTATCAAGCAGGGATTCAAGTTCTTCTAAATTCATTCATATTGCCTTAGCGCGTAGCTATAATTTTACGGATATTATAGCGGTTTATAGCGCTGAGCGCTCTTGAAAAAATGAGCGTTAAAGAGTTACTTCACGGGTAACGCTTATGTTATAATGCGGCGGGATTCAAAAAGAGAAAAAAACCATAAAATTAAATAGGAATTTAAATGATAAAAACAATAGTGGCGATATCGGTCGCGTTGAGTCTGAACTTGTGGGCCGGCTTAATAGAGGACGGAGTGGCGCAGGCAAGAAAAAACAACAACGTCGAAGCGTTGAAACTGTTTGAAAAAGCTTGTTTAACGGAAGCTACCGCGCAAGGATGCTATTTTTCCGGTCAAGCGTACGCAAAAGGCACCGTTGTAAAAAAAGACGTGCAAAAAGCCTTTGATTTTTTTAACAAGAGTTGTGATTTAGGCTTTACGGACGGTTGCATGATTGTTGGAAGTTCGTACTACTATGGACAAGACGTGGAGAAAGACTACATGAAGGCTAGAGAGATATTTAGCACGGCGTGCGAGCAGGGCGACGCGAACGGATGCTTTTTGCTTGGCAGCGTTTACGACCTTGGACACGGGGTAAAAAGAGACGTCGAGATGGCTAACGAAATGTATTCGCAAGCATGCGAATACGGTTCGGACATGGGTTGCAAATACAAAAAAGAGTTAGGCGTTAAATAAATTTAAGGAGATAATTATGAATGTTAAATTGGTAAAAAACGATACGCAAAACGTAAAAAACGAGTTGGTCGTCGAGTTCGTCGCGAAAAAAGAGCTTGAAGCTCATAAAGACCACAAGCTTCTTCAAAAAGCGGGTTTTAAAGCGGAGCAGGACGCGACGTGTTTTTTCTACGATCAAAATCTATTGTTTTGCGGATTGGAGGACGCGAGTTTGGACAACGTTAGAAGTTCTTGCTCCGCGGCTATAAAAGCCATAAAGTCGACTAGCTACAAATCGGCCACATTCGCCGTGGACGCGAAAAACCTTAGGGAAATCATAGAGGGCGTCGTCTTGGGCGGTTATGAATTTAACCAGTACAAATCCGACGCGAAGAAGAGCAAACTCAAAACCGTTAATCTTAGCTGCGAGGACGTAAAAGAGTTGAGCGGAGCGTTTGAGGCGGCCATCATAGTCGCCGACGCGACTTGCTACGTTCGCGACCTCGTAAACCAAACGCCCGAAGATTTGAATCCTCCGGTATTTGCCGAGTTGGCGCAAAAGTTGGCTAAAGAAAACGACCTGCATTGCGAGATTTTAGGCGAAAAAGAGTTGCGAAAAGAGAAGATGGAAAGCATGTTGGCGGTTGGCAGAGCGTCAAGACACGATAGCAAA
>ERZ889078.1245-NODE-1245-length-20628-cov-6.812716_pt1 | contig 20628 bp, 14 predicted proteins | sample MGYA00521266_ERZ889078 | MGnify/ENA primary metagenome ERZ889078 (study PRJEB32303, sample SAMEA104408618) | aquatic metagenome | biome: Brackish water; feature: Pelagic; material: water | place: Baltic Sea | collected 2014-06-16T06:34:00 | depth 76,534 m ...
CTGCTGTTCGGTCGCTGATTTTTTCGTGGTGGACGAAACGATGACCAAGGCCGTCGAGCCCCGCGCCGCTACGTGAAGATGATCTGCGCGCCTTCGCTCATGTCGTAGAAGTCGCCGACGGTGATGACGTCCTTCACGACAGGCATCAGGTCGTCCTTGGTGCGGCCGAACATGTCCATCGCGAGCAGACAGCCATAGATCTCCGCGCCCGCCTCGTGGAGAATCTCAAGCATCTCACGGGCGTTGGGTAGGTCGAGGTCCGTCATCTTCGACTGCATCATCTTGGCAGCCATCGTCTCCATCCCGGGCAACCCCATCAGGATGGTTGGTACCGGGCTGGTCGGGTTGCCGACCATGTTGACGTGCAGGCTGTCGACCTTGTCCTCAGTGATGGCGTCGAGCCCGTAGAACGTGAAGAACAGGACACAGTCAATTCCCTCCATCCGCGCGCCGTTGGCGAGGATCAGGGCAGGGTAGACTTCGTCTAAGCCACCGTGGCTGACGATGATGCAAACTTTTCGGTTGGTCGCCATATGGGTCTCCTTCGAGCCGGCCGCTCAAGGGCAAAGGGTGCTGATCAAAGATGGAAGTTGACGCTGCGGACCCGGTCCTACGCGGAATCCGCGCAGCGGCTAGATGCAGCCGATTGGCTTGGGGATGCCGGCGATACGGGTGATGGTCGGGCCAGGTTTTGTCGGAAACAGCCCGTAGATGCCCTTCGTGCCGACGCCGGAGCCCGTCGCCAAAGCCCGAACATTCGGGGATTTACCACCGTCAGCGTGGGCAGCGCGCGCGAACTTTAACACCGTGAAGTGCGCCTCAGTCAGCGCGCCGATGCCGACTTGATCGGCGACGGCGTGGGCATACGCCTCCGACCAATCGCTGCTGACCAGGAGGTGGCCGTTGGCATCTGTGGGCAGTGAATCAAATGGCGCAGGCAACGGCGCGAGCGACGCCATGGCGACGTTGACCGCAGCGGCCGACGGCTTCGGTGCGTTGACGCTGACCGCGTCCGGGTGCGGCAGTTGACGCGCTGGTCGCCGCGGTCGACTGCTGGCCAGTCGCCCCGCCATCCGCTGATATTTCGGGTGTTTGGGCGCCTCGCGTCCGCTGGGCTTGTGTCCGCGTGCCGTGCGACCGATCTGCCGCACGACGGACAGCATGACCGCCATACCGTGCTGCACATCGTCATCCTTGCTCGCCTTCATCATCTCCCAGACGCCGACCGGCCCCTGCTTCTCACCCGCTTCGACGGCCTCGCCCGCCTGCCGCGCAAACACCAGCATTCCGGGCTGGGTGACGGCTCGTACGGTGTCTAAGATCGTCACGACGTTCTCGCCCAGCTCCTTGACGTCGTCGGCGGTGTAGCCCGCCACCACCTGATCCAGCACCCCCATCAGCTCGCGGCCGAAGTTGAAGTACCCCTTCTTCTCGAGGCTGCCAAAGGTCTCCATGGCACCCGCCATGACCTCTTTGCCGATCGGCCCAATCTCGTCAAACAGCTCCGCGCCTTTCGCTTTGGCCCGGCGCAGCTCGCCGACCTCGGTCCGCAGCGCCTGGACTTCCTGGGTGAGGGTCGTGAGGACGGCGGTGAGGTCCGCGGTCTGCTGGCCATCTGTTGTGTAGTTCGTAGTCATCGTGTCCTCCTCAGGCCCATTTGCCGGCTAAGACCATGCGGTGGTCGACAGGCAAGTCGTCGCCCGGCAGCAGCATGTTCCAGTACACCCATCGGAAGCCGAGCTTGCCCCAGTGGTTCATGCGGCTCTCTTCCAAGAGCGTGAACGGCCCCACACCTGGCAACGGATAGCGGCCCGGGAGCGGCTCCGTGTCGTAGTTGAAGTCGATCAGCATCGCCTTGCCGTAGCCCGTCTCGATGAAACAGTTGGCGTGACCGTCGAAGTCAGGCAGCAGCTCCAAGCCCTCGGTGTAACGCACGATGTTCTCGGCGAGCACCTCACCCTGGAAGTGGGCGACAGACCCGGCCTTGGACGCCGGCACGTCCGTCGCGTCGCCAAGGCCGAAGATCTCGGGGTAATGGCGGCTCTGCAGCGTGTGTTTGTCGACAGGCAACCAGCCGCTGTCGTCGCCCAACCCGGACTCGCTGATAAGCGCGCTGCCCTGGTGTGGCGGCACGGTCACGAGCAGGTCATACGAAATCGCACGACCGTCGTACGACGTCATCACAGCCCGCTCGCCGTCGACCTTCTCCACCAAGAAATCCGACACCACCTCGATCCCGCGATCGGCCATCATGCTGCCAAACGCCGCCGCTGCTTTGGGCTTGGTGAAGGCGCCATCCAGCGGCGTGACGTACTGCATCTCGACCTTGTCTCGGATCCCGCGTTTGGTGAAAAACGCGTCTGCGAGGTAGGCGAACTCAAGCGGCGCGACGGGGCACTTGATGGGCATCTCAGCGATGTGCACCACCACCCTGCCACCCTTGAACTGGGCCAGCTTCTCGGCCAGTTTCCTCGCCCCGTCCAACGTGTAGAAGTCGAACGCCGTCGTCTGCCAGCCGGGGCCCGTGAGCCCCTCGACCGCCTCCGGGACGATGCGCGACCCCGTGGCTACCACCAAGATGTCGTAGTCCACGGTCTCGCCGCTGCCCAGCGCGATCTGCTTCTTGGTCGGGTCGACACCCGCGATGGGCTCGATGCGCAGCTCCACCTCCGCGTCCACGAAGTAGCGCCGCGGGCGCACGATCTCCTCTGGCGAATAGTCCCCGAACGGCACAAAGAGCAGGCCGGGTTGGTAGATGTGGTCGTTGTCTCGGTCGAAGACCGTGATGGTCCAGCCGCGTGGTCCAAGCGACTTCTGCAGCCGATTGGCCATCATGGTTCCGGCGGTGCCTGCGCCGAGAATGGCGATGCGTTTCATGGTTGCTCCTGATGCGCTGTGGGGCCGCGGGGAAAGGGTCGGGGGGACTCACGCGCGTGGAAGGTAGGAAGGTCCAGGCTGCGACCACCGAGCCTCGTCCCCCTGCAGGTTCAGATGAACCCCGTATCTCGCCCACAAGGAGGCCGTCGCCCGTCCGGGTGTTACAAGGTTTTAACTATCGGTAGCTATCAAGGTGATACGCGGTGTGTCGCAGGCGAGGTCAGCGCGCTCGTCCCGCGACGCAGCCGCCTTCTGAGCAGGTGCGTGCATCTTGGATCAGCGTGGCCAGCACGAAAAAGTGCGGGTGAAAACGAACCAAGTACGTGGCATGCTCGCGGCCATGCGAATCCATCCCCCGACCGCGATTGTCCCACGCAGGTTGACCGAGCGACCGTCACGGCACCCACACGCGGCGACACGCTCGACGTCAGCGCGGCTAGGATCAGCGCGGCTAGGATCAGCGCGGCTAGGATCAGCGCGGCTGGCGCTCTCTTTGCTGCTCGCGGCGGTTCCGCTCAGCGCGGCCAGCTGCGCGCCCCGCGCGCCCATCCATCGGCAAGCGCCACTCGCCGTCGCGCCAGCCACCGCCGCGGCGTCAGCGGCTCAGCCGACCGCTCAGAACCTCGCGCGCCTGCAAAAGATCCGAAAAACCAACGGAAAGGCGCTGTGCAAGCTCGCCGGCACCGCCGATCCAGCCCGCGACGCGGTCATCTTGGGCGATGTCCTCGAGCTGGCCCACACCCGCCGCCGGAGCGAGGCGGACCGCACCTGCTACTTCGAGCTGCTCGTCGCCATGCACGCCAATGAGATGCTCCCGGTGGTCGCAGCGGCCGCGACCACCACACCACGCTGGCTGGCCATCCTCGCCTGGGCTGGTCGCAACCTCCGCGCCAAGCACTTCGACGTCTACCTGCTCGCCCTGCGGCGTCCGGAGGCGCTCATCCGCCTGTCGGCCGTCACCCAGCTCGGTCGCCACAGCGCGGGCCCGGGCGCGCTCAAGGTGCTTGAGGTCGCGCTCGCCGACGCGCTCACTGTCGTCCGCATCAAGGCCGTGCAGGCCGCGGCCGACATGGACCACCCCGCAGTGGGCAAATACCTCCGCAATCGCCAGAAGATCGAGACAGACAAGGCCGTCTTGGCGGCCATCAACCGGGTGCTGAGTCGTTAATGAACACGCCAACCCTCCAGGCCCTGCGCGCAACCCTCGTCGAGGCGTGGCGTAGCCGTGACGCCGATAGCCGCGCAGATTTGCTCGGTGCAGCCATCGACGCCGGCGCCGCGACCCACTTTGCTGCGTTGGCAGCGGACGCCACCGGCGACGAGATCGCTGCGTTGTGCTTGCTCGCACGCAGCTTTCCGCGCCACGTGCCGCTGCCGCTGGTGCGGGCATGGCAGGGAGCGGCGGAGGCGCAGGTGCGCATGGCGGTCATCCGCACGATCGCCTTGCGTGCTGTGGACGCCGACGTGCTGGCAGTGGTGCGCGATGGGGTCGCCGATCCGGACCCGAGCGTCCGTATCGCGACCATTCGTGTGGTGCGGGAGAACGGTGACGCGGCGCTCGCAGCGCTCCTGGCGCCCCTAAGTGGCGACGTCGACGAGGCCGTTCAGCGCTGGTACGCCGGAAAATAGGGCCGGAAGCGCGCGCCGCTCGCCGTCGAGCGACCCACCTCAGCCGTCCACAAAGTGCTGTCCGCCGCCGACGGCGCCGTCCGGATCACGCTTGTTGTGGGACTGATCCATGTTCTTCGCGATCTGCGCACCGGTGGCCTGAGTCATCATGCCGCGCACCAGCTCCATCGACGTGCACATCGTGATGCTCTTGCCGGTGCCCATCACGGCGACCTCGTCCTTCTTCACGTCGCGACGGATGCTGCCCATGTAGTTCTTGGTGCTGCAGCCATCAAACATCCAGACCTTGTAGTTATCGTTGGCCTCTTTGTCGTAGTCCGCCGTCAGCCGCTTGCGCTTGTTCTCGCCGCTGCCTTTGCTGTTCTCCAGCGCTAAGTACATGATCGCAGAGCCAAATGTGTTCTGCACGTCCTGGTCGTTCATCACGACATTACCGCTGTTCTCGCCTTCGACCTTGATCTCGCCCGAGGCCGACAGCTTCTTCACCATCGCGGCCTTCTCGGCGTCGGTCGGGTGCGGCTTGCCCGTCTTCTGCGCGACGTAGTGCTTGCACTCGTCGTAGCTCATCCGCTCGCCTGCCACCGTAATCGTGTAGTTGCGGTCGAAGTCAGGACCCGAACCATAGCGGCCGTGGCCGGAGTACATCGTGACCTCGCCCTGCATCAGCGACTCACGATACTCGTCCGCGACGTTGGGACCCATGTCCGAGTGGACCAAGCGGAAGACCGCCTTGATGTTGTTGCCGAGGTGCGTCGTGTAGCTCTCATTGACCCAGAACTCGCCCGGTCCATCGGGCAGCGCGCGGCCTGCCTCACTGTACGCCGCCGCGGCCGCGTCTTTGTCCTCGGAGAAACCGAGCGCGTTGAGCTCGCCTTTGGCGTACTTCACGTCCTGGTTCCAGTGGCCGCCGATCCCCTCGTCGTAGCCGACAAACAGGCCAAACTCGACCAACTTGTCGGCGTAGAGCTTGTCGTAGTTGATGCTGGTCTTCGCGAGCACCTGCGCGTGCATCGGCGCGGTCTGGTCGAGGTAGGCCAGGGTGCGGGCGTACGTGGTGCCAGCTTTCTCGCCGGGGCCGAGCAGGTTCTTCTCGGTCTGCAGTTTGGTGACGGCGTCCGTCGTTCCGCCGCCGTACTTGCCGTCGATGCCGTTGGTCGCGTAGCCCGACGCCGACAACGCGCGCTGTAGCCCGTACACATGGCTTCGCCGCGCGCCGCTGGGCGCCACCGAGGCACCACCGAGCACGGGGTCCAGAGCGCCCGAGAACTCCCGCATGTTGAGGTTGGTCACGGACGCGGGGATCGCGATCTCCAGCGGCGACACATCCTGGCTCGGCGTATCGGTCTGCGTGTCGTCCGGCGTGGTGGGCTCAGGCTCAGGCGCCACATCGGGGCTGGGAGCGGGCTCTGGCACAGGCGCAGGGGTGGTGCCGCCACCGACCTGCTGGTCCATGAGCCCCAACGTCGAGGGTCCAATCACACCGTCCGACGAGAGGTGGTTCTGGGTCTGCCAATCCTTCACCGCGGCGGTGGTGACCTTGCCCCACGCCGCGTCGGCGCCCCAGCGGCCCAGGTCGTAGCCCGTGTTGATGAGGAACTGCTGAACAGCCCGCACCGCGGGGCCACGCGCACCGGGGCGCAACAATCCGCCGCCTTTCGCGATGGTCTCAAGCACGTGGTCGCCAGAGAACAGCGGATGGCTCAGCGCCCCGCCGCCGGGCGACGCGGGCGGTTGTGGCGTCGATTGGGCGCCGCCGCCGCCGGCTTGCTCAGTGGCGTCACCGGGCCGAGCTGTGGCGTTTTGATCTGGACGTTGTGCTTGTGTTGGCATGATGTTGACCTCCCCTCACCTATAGCCGCACGACGGGCCGGCGCGCAATCAAGGCGCTCACTCCGACCGACGCGCAGGGGGGTCGCTACACCCCTCCCTCACCCCGTCATCACAGCGAATGGCCGCCTCGTCCGCGTCAGGCGTCGCGCACGACGACGCCACCAAGCGGGCGATAGACCCCCTCGGCCGCGCTCGCGAGCACCGTGTCTTTGACCTCAACCTTGCCTGGATACGTCGCCCTGAGCCCGAGGCTCGGCGTGCCGATGAGCCGCGACTCGGCCACGCGCACCACCGGCGCCCGCGTCCGTGTGCCGGCGACCGTGATGCCGGCGCGGCCAGACCCATTTCGCAGCTCCGAGGCCGAGATCTCGGCCTCGCAGCCATCACGGAGGCGCAGCACCTCCATGCCGTGGCCGACTATCGTGGTGCCGCTCAGATAGAGGTTCGCGACGCCGGCAGCCGCCACGACCGCGCGGTCACGCCCTTCCGCGCCGGTGATCCGGCAATCGCGTAGCGTCAAGCTCCCAGCATCGACCCACACCGCGTCGCCTGGGCCCTGGCTGGCGCGGCAGCCGTCCACCTCACACCGCTCCAGGGTGACCGTCGAGAAGCCGCGCAGGCTCAGGCCGCCGCCGGCCGCTCCGGTTCCGTCTGTCAGCCGCAGGTCGAGCAGCTCGATCTCCAACCCGTCGGCGTCGACCCAAAGCACCGGACCGGCCTCGGGGCCCGGCACCAACACCGCTTGCCGCAGGTCGGCCGCGGCCTCACCAGCGCTGTCGGCGCCTCTCAGCGTCACACTTTGGCGCAGCGGCACGCCCGCCACGTGTTCGCCCGGCAGCAGCAGCAGGGTCGCGCCCTGCGGCGCCGTCTGCAGCGCGGCGCGCAGGTGGTCGCCGGGTTGCACGGCTATCACGGCCACTTAGCGCTCCTGCTGCGGAATTGGCGCGTTGACGCCGATGGTCTCGAACAGGTCGCGGAACTGCGCGCCGGTCATGCCCTTCGGGTGCTTGTGCGCCGCAGGTCCCCACGGGTTCTGCAGGTAGATCAGGCCGTCCTTGACCTCACGGAACACATACGCGTGATTGCCGTGTACGTTGAGCGCGCTCGAGAGCGTGCCTTCGAACTGGTACGTGGTGACGAGATCGGCCGCTTCCTTCGGCCCCTTGTCTGCGTTGTACTGCAAGTTGACCCGGCCGCTGTCGTACGTCACCGAGCCTGACTCGACGTCGGCGCCGGTGAGCTCGCCCTTGCCGTCATCCCGAACACTGCCGCTGTTGCCGCCCTTGTCGCGGATCGAGACCGAGTCCTTGACCACCTCCGCGCCCGCGCCGTCCTTGTCCCGCAGCGTGCCGCCGTATGTGCCGCCGGAGCCCTCAAACACACCGTCAACGCTGCGTTGGTCGATCCAGTCGCGCGTGCCACACACCACCGCCTTGTTCTCGGCTTGCCACGTCTCGAAGCGGCCGACCACGTCGTCCGGCCGTGGCATCGCCTCGCGTGTGCTGCGGACGCCCGTGATCTCTTCCATGGCCTGCGACGAGATGCCGCCGCCGCCGATCTCTTCGTAGCTGCCCTTCCACTGCGCGTAGGCCTTCTCGACGATGGCCGGCCACATCGCCTGATTTTTCGGGTCGAAAGTGCTGTCGCTCATGGCGTAGGCCATCTTGGAGCCGCCCCGGCGCGTGGGCATGTACGTGTCCACTTCCACCGTGACGGGGGTGAACTGTCCGCCGCGACCCATCTGCTGGAACGTGACGGCGTACATCCCGGAGGAGGCGTCGTAGTCGATCATGTCCGCGATGACGTCGGGATTCGATGCCGCCACAGCGCCCATCGCCGCGATCAAGAAGCAGTCACCCAACGCGCCCTGGTCGATGTCCATGACCGACGCCGCAGCCACGTCACCGCGCGCGAGGAAGAGGTCGCCCTCGTACTTCTTGAAGCTGAAATCCTCCATGGTGCCGTCGTCCGCGTTCGATAGCCGCGGTTGGGCCTTGAACAGCTTCGGGTCGACCGCGCCAACCTTGCCCTTGGGCCGCGTCAGCACCTCAACCACGAGCTTGCCATCCTGGCCGCGGAGCGACTCGACGGCCTCCCCCTCGGCGACGGTGAACGTGGCGCCGCCCTCGCCAACCAGCTCGGCCTCAGCCGTCAAAATGCCGAACGTCCCAGGATTTGGTAGCACGACCTGCGCTTGGTCGGTGGCGGGCGCGTCGTCCGCGCTCGGCGTCGCAGCGCGCTCGATGGTGCCGAGCATGCGGCCGATCAGCGCTTCATTCATCCACAGGTCGTCGAGGCTGGCGTCGCCCTCGAAGGTGAAGGCGCCGTCCACAAGGATCAGCATCTCCATGACGATGTCGTCACGGTCCGCGGGGGTGATCTCCGTCAAACCGCCGTCGGTGACCATCGCCCAGAGCTGCGACAGCTCCCGCCAGCCCTCGGTGGCCGCCAGGGCCTTGACCATGTCGTCGACCGTAGCCGCCGTCAGCGAGGTGATCGGCTTGCCCCGGGTCTTTTTGAACTGCACTGCTGGTTTGGCCTGCACTGCTGGTTTGGCCTGCCCTGCTGGTTTGGCCTGCACGGCGCCGCCACCAGCGCCCCCGCCGCCACTGCCAGCCATCTCATCGAGCTTGCCCTCGGCGGATTGCCCGGCTGAGACGAGATCGGCGACCTGATCCGCGTTCTTCTCAAAATCGTCGCCGGCTTCACCCACGCCGCCGGCCGGTTTCAACCCGGCGCGCTGCTGCACGACGTGCGCCGCCTCGTGGGCCACGGTCTTCACGTCGCCCTTGCCTTCCGCAAACGCCACATCATCGCCCATCGCGTAAGCGTCAGCGCCCATCGCGCCCGCCGCTGCGCCGCCCTCTCCGCCCTGGTGGGCGCGCACGTCGCTGACGTCATGGTGCCCAAAGGCCTCTTGAATCCGATCGAGATGGGGCAGGGCGCCGCCGCCGCCTCGCACCCCCTTCGCCGCCACAGACGGCACCAAGCGACCGCGACCGCCAGGTGGAGGCGCCACGGCGGCCGCGCCCTCTTCATAGTTCATGCCGCGCAGCGCGTCCCGGCTCTCGTCGCCAGGCTGTGAGGTCTGTCGTCCCGCCGCGCCTGGTGCCTGCGATTGGCCATCGCGAGCGCCGCCCTTCTGTTGCTGCTGTTGCTGTCTCACGACGGGCTCCCTGGCTGGGTCTGAGTGCGTGTTTTCGGGACGGATCGCTGGTGTGCTGGGTCTGCGGCATTCGCTGCGGCAGCCCTCCCAAACGACCGTGAGCCTGCGCGAAGCAGGCCGCTGCAGTTTATCGCGATGACCCCGCATATGCACGCTTTGCGACCACGGCCAGCGTCACGCATGAGACCTGCATGCCCCGTTGGCGCGAGCGGGCCGCGGCCCAATTGGGCCTTGTATGACGGCGGCAGCGGGCTAGCATACAGTGCAGATTCTACGCTCATCTGACCCCGCCTCAGTCCCAAACAACGGAATGCGCCATGAAGTTTCAACACATCCTCGTGACGACAGACCTCTCCAAGGCCGCTGAGCGTGCTTTTCCGTTCGCGCGCGCCCTCGCAGCCGAGTCGGGCGCAAAAATCACGTTGCTTCACGTCGTCGAAGCCACCCGCGTGATCCCGCACGGCGCGCCGTTTGCGCCGCCGATGCCGTCTCCGGGGCTGGATAATGTCGTCGACATCGCTCGCGAGAGCTGCGCCAAACAGGCCGAGGCGTTCACCGGACTACAGGTCGAGTCGCTGGTGCAATTGGCCGGTGACGTGGCGCCGACGATCGCCCAAGTCGTCAGCGAGCACGGTTGCGACCTCGTCGTCATCTCGACCCACGGACGCTCCGGCCTCAAGCGGCTCGTGCTCGGCAGCGTCGCCGAGGCCGTTTTGCGCCACGTCACCGTGCCCGTGTTGTGTGTCCCCGCTGTTGCGCAGCCCACACCGGACGCCTAGCGCGCCCAGCCCCCTCAGCGAGCGCCCCGCCTGAACGGCGACGAGACACGTAAAGTAGTGTGTCGCCGGTCGCAGAATCGTCCGCGCGGCGTTGACGCGCTTGGAGAGGGCAACGTACACCCCTGGCCGGCACCAAGGGGGGCGCAATGATCCGTAATCGTAAGACGATCCACCTGTTGCCTACACGGCCGACTTCGGCCGCGATGCACTACCTCGCCGCAGGTCTGCTCTGGCTCGGGATCGCGGCGGTGACGGCGGGGTGCGGCGGCGTCGTTCACCGCGTAAAGTCGGACCGCAAGCCGCTCATCGCGGTCGCCGACGCGTTCTCTTCGGCGGGATCTGGCGAGCGCGTCGCCGCGGCGTGGTGGCAGGTGTTCGGCTCCAACGACCTCGATCGCCTCTGTGGGGAGGCCCTCGCTGGCAACCTCGACCTGAAGCGCACCGGCGCCCGCATGGCGCAGGCCGCCGCGATCGCGCGGCAGCAGGGCGCGTCACTGGTGCCGACGGTCGGCGTCACCGGACAGGTCAGCGCCTCGCAGCAGAACTTCTTCTTCGGTGGTGGCGGTCCGTCCGGCGGCGCCATCACGGTCACCCAGGTCTCTTTTCCCTTGAGTCTCAACATCAACTGGGAGATCGACATCTGGGGGCGCGCGCTCAATCAGCGAGACGCCGCGCGGCTCGACGTGCAGGCCATCGCGCGCGATCAGCAGGCCATGGCGCTCAGCCTCACGGCCCAGATCGCCGATGCGTGGCTGCGGTTGCTGGAGACGCGGGCGCGTGTGGCGTTGCTGGCCAAGCAACACACGCTGAATGAGGAGCTGCTCAACCTGACGAAGCTGCGGTTTGGCCAAGGGCTGGCGTCGGCTGTCGATGTGCTCCAGCAAGAGCAGCAGCTCCAGACCATCGACGCGCAGACGCCGAGCCTCGCGCTCGCCGCCGAGCTGGCCGCCAACAGCTTGCTGGCCCTGCTGGGCAAGGCCCCCGGCGCGAAGGTGTCGCTCAGCGCAGACGCGCAGCTCCCGACGTTGCCAGCGCTACCGAGTACCGGCGTGCCGGCCGCGTTGCTAGGTCGGCGCCCCGACGTGCAGGCAGCGCAGCAGCGCTTGATCGCGGCCGACCATCGCCTGGGCAGCGCCAAAGCGGGCTTATTGCCAGCGCTGCGCATCGGCGCCTCAACTGGCTTTCAGGGCCGCGCCGACCCGTTCGGTTTCCTCCAGAACTTCGTGTGGAACGTGCTCGGCGGGATCAGCGCGCCGATCTTCCAAGGCGGCGCGCTGAAGGCCGAGGTGAGTCGCAATCGCGCCGCCGTCACCGACGCGCTCCTCGCCTACACCCAGGTCGCCCAACGCGCGCTGTGGGAAGTGGAGAACGCCCTCACGCAGGAGCGCCGGCAACGGGAGATGCTGGTGGCCGTGGATGGGCGCCTCGCGCTGGCGCGCGCCACGTTGTCCCAGTCACGACGTCGCTTCGCGGCGGGGCAGTCCACGTACCTGCCGGTGCTGCAGGCGCTCGCGATCCAGCAGAGTCTCGAGGGCGAGCGGATCGGCGTGCAGCGTCAGATCCTCTCGACCCGCATCCAGCTGTACCGAGCCCTCGCCGGTCGCGAGCAGGATGACGCCGCCACGGCGTCCAAGGCCGGGACAGCTGGCAACGCTGGCAACGCTGGCAACGCTGGCACCGCTGGGAAAACTGAGACGACAGGCAAAACAGGATCTGCGCGATGATGAAGAACGTGCTCAAAGTCATGCTGCCGCTGCTCATCGTCGCCCTCGGCGTCGGGTTTGCGGTGCGCATGGTGAAGACCCGACCCACAGCCAAGCGCGCTCAGCCCCTGGCCACGGCGATGCTTGTTGATGTGATCACCGTCCACGCGGCCGACCATCATGTGGTCGTGCAGGCGACTGGCTCCGTGGTCCCTGAGCGAACCGTGCTGCTCCAACCCGAGATCTCCGGCGTGATCCGCACTGAGGCGGCTGGGTTTGAGGCCGGGCGTCGGTTCAAGAAAGGCGAGCGGATCGTGCAGCTCGACGACCGCGACCTGCGCCTGGCCATCAAGCAACGCCAAGCGGCAGTGACGTCAGCACAATTCGAGCTGACTCTGGAGCAGGGCCGCGCGCACATCGCGAAACAGGAATGGACCCTGCTCTCAGGCAAGGTCAAGACCACCAGCGCCGGTCGTGCCTTGGCGCTGCGCCAGCCACAGCGCGTCGCCGCCAACGCGCAGATCGCCCAAGCCCAGGCAGCGCTCCAGCAAGCGCGGCTCAATCTGACCCGAACGGACGTGGTCGCGCCATTTGACTGTATCGTCCGCGACAAACGCGCCACGATCGGCCAGGTCGTCTCGCCTGCGGCGCCCATCGCGTCGCTCGTGGGTACGGACCGCTTCTTTGTGAACGTCTCCGTGCCGGTCGCCCGGCTCGCCGCCATCGCCATCCCTGGTCTCAATGGCGACGTGGGCGCGGCGGTGACCGTGACGCAGCAGGCCGGTGTCTCCGCTGTACGTACGGGGAGGGTGGTGCGGTTGCTCAGTGATCTGGATCCTGATGGCCGCATGGCGCGCCTAGTCGTCGCCGTGGACCGCCCGCTGGACGCGCCAACCGCCACCGAGGCGTCGCCAAAGCCAGCCGAAACCGGCGACGCGAAGACCGCAACCGCCTGGCTTCCGCTCCTCATTGGCGCCTACGTTCACGCTGAGATCGCGGCCAAATCGCTCTCAAACGTCGTGGCTGTGCCGCGCTCAGCGCTCCACGAAGACGAGCGCGTGTGGGTTGCAAAGGACGGCAAGCTCGACATCCGCACGGTGCACATCGTGTGGCGTGAGCGCGACCGGGTGCTGGTCGATTCCGGGTTGGCCGACGGCGATCAGGTCGTCGTGAGCCCAATCCCCAGCCCGCAGCCTGGCATGGGGCTTCGCCTCAAAGGCGCGACCCGGAACACGGCGGCAACCACCAAGGCGCCCACCAAGGTCGACCCCGCGAACGCGGCGAAATCAGCACCCGCAGACGCCGCGACGGAGGCCCGGCCATGACGCCAAAAGAGGCCCACAGCAACGCGATGGCGGCGCTGCAGAAGGGCCCCATCGCGTGGATGACGAACAACTCGGTCGCCGCCAACCTGCTGATGATCGTGCTCATCGTGGGTGGCCTGTTTGTCGGCAGCCGAGTCAAGCAGGAGGTGTTTCCCGAGGTTGAGCTCGACATCATCAACATCTCTGTGCCTTACCCCGGCGCCAGCCCGAGCGAGGTCGAGGAGGGCATCATCCTCGCCGTGGAAGAGGCCGTTCGCGGCATCGACAGCATCAAGAAGATGACGTCACAGGCCAGTGAAGGCATGGCGAGCGTGCGTCTGGAGCTGCTCCTCGGCGCTGACAACGACCGCGCGCTCAACGACATCAAGAGCGCCGTGGACCGGATCACCTCGTTGCCCCAAGACGCGGAGCGCCCGCTGGTGCAGCTGCTGGTGCGACGCTCGGAGGTCATCAGCCTGATGGTGTTTGGCGACGTCGACGAGGCGTTGCTGCGGCAGGTCGCCGACGAGATGCGCAACCGGCTGCTCGAGAGTCCTAGCGTCACCCAAGCTGAGCTCGACGGCGTGCGCAAGCTGGAGATTAGCGTCGAAGTGCCGCAAGACACGCTGCGTGGCTACGGCCTCTCCCTGCAGCAAGTGGCCTCGGCGGTGCGCGTCGGCGCAGTCGATTTGCCCGGCGGCGCGGTCAAGACACCCGGCGGCGAGGTGTTGATTCGGACCACCGAGCGGCGCGAACAAGCCCGCGAATACGCCAATATTCCGGTCATCAGCCGACCAGACGGCACGTCGGTGCTGCTCGGCGACATCGCCACCATCATCGACGGGTTCGAGGACACGGACAGCCGCACCACCTACAACGGCAAACCCGCCGCGCGCGTGCAGGTCTACCGCGTCGGCGATCAGACCCCCATCGAGATCGCCGATGCGGTCCGCAAGTTCCTACCCATGGCCCGCGCGATCTTGCCCGATGGCGTGCAGGTCGACACGTGGAATGACCGCTCCGAGACGTTCCGCGACCGCGTCGACTTGCTGCGTCGAAACGCGATCATGGGGCTGATCCTCGTCCTCATCTCGCTCGGGCTCTTCCTGGAGGTGCGGCTAGCGTTCTGGGTCACGATGGGCATCCCAATCTCGTTCACGGGCGCGCTGCTGCTGATGCCGGTCATGGGCGTCTCGATCAACATGATCAGCCTGTTCGCCTTCATCGTCACCCTGGGCATCGTGGTGGACGACGCCATCGTCGTCGGCGAGAGCATCTATCACCGCCTGCAAGAGGGAGAGACCGGGCTGCAAGCGGCCATCAACGGCGCGCGCGAGGTCGCGGTTCCGGTCGTGTTTTCGATCCTGACCACGGTGGCCGCGTTCACGCCGCTGTTTTTTGTGCCCGGCTTCTCCGGCAAGCTGTTTCGCAACATCCCCGCCATCGTTGTAAGTGTTCTCATTATCTCGCTCATCGAGTCGCTCTTTGTGCTGCCGGCCCACCTCGGCCACATGCGAAAAGTGCGCGGCGTCGGCCTGCTGAGCTACATCGTTCGGCAGCAAAGCAAAGTCAGCGATGGCCTGGAGCGCTTCATCGCTGCCATCTACGCGCCCACCGTTCGACTCGCGGTGCGCTGGCGCTACACCACCGTCGGCATCGGGCTCGCGTTCCTCATCGCGTCTGTTGGCATCGTCGCAGGCGGCCGGATCGAGTTCTCGTTTCTACCGGCGGTGCAGGGCGACTTGATCACCGCAAACGCGACGCTGCCCTTCGGCGCGCCTGTCGAGCGCACCGCCGAGGTTCAGGAGCGGATCCTCGCCGCCGCGAATCGGGTGTTGGCGCGGCACGACGGCGATCGGATTCGACGCGGGATGTACAGTCGTGTCGGCAGCTTGGCGGCTCGCCGCGGCGGCATCGCGACCTCGGGCGGTCATCTCACCTCGGCCTCCCTGTTCCTGGTCTCGATGGAAGAGCGCGATGTGACGGCTGAGGCGGTCGCCAACGAGTGGCGTGCCGAGGTGGGTGAGATCCCTGGCCTTGAGAGCCTCACGTTTGTCTATAAGACCGGCCCCTCGGCGGGGCAGCCGGTAGACGTCGAGCTGAGTCACAAAGACATGGCTACGCTGGAGCAGGCTTCGGCGCAGCTCGCGTTACATCTAGCGACCTATTCCGGGGTCAAAGACATCGACGACGGCTTCGCGGCGGGCAAGCCCCAGCTCGACTTCAAGCTCCGCACCGAGGCGGCGAGCTTCGGCATCACCGCGGCTGACCTGGGCCGGCAGCTGCGCGGCGCGTTCTACGGTATCGAGGCCCTCCGGCAGCAACGCGGCCGAGACGAGATCCGCGTCATGGTGCGCCTGCCCGCGGCGGCGCGGACCTCCGAGCATGATATCGAGCGCCTCATTCTGCAGGGCCAAGGCGGGCGTGAGATCGCGCTGGCGGAGGCAGCACAAGTCACGCGCGGACACAGCTACACGTCAATCACACGGGTCGATGGCTCGCGCACCGTCAATGTCACGGCGGAGATGGACAAGAGCAAAGGCAGCTCCGGCAAGGTGCTGGCGGACCTCAAGGAGCAGTACCTCCCGAAGCTGATCGCCAGCTTTCCTGGGCTTGGGTACGATTTTGGCGGGTCCCGACGCGAGCGCAACGAGTCGCTGGGGAGCCTGGGCCGCGGCTTCCTGCTGGCGTTGCTCGTGATCTACGGCCTGCTCGCGATCCCGTTTCGCAGCTACATTCAGCCGGCTGTGGTGATGAGCGCGATCCCGTTTGGCATCGTCGGCGCCGTCGCTGGTCACCTGCTCATGGGCTACGAACTTAGCGTGATCAGTATGATGGGTATCGTCGCGCTGAGCGGGGTGGTGGTCAACGACTCGCTTGTGCTGGTTGACGCGGCGAATCGTCGCCGGCGGACGCTCGGCGCGAGCCACTACGACGCCATCACGTGGGCCGCCTCGCGTCGGTTTCGCCCCATCATGCTGACGTCGTTGACGACCTTCTTGGGGCTGGCGCCGATGATCATGGAGAAGTCGGTGCAGGCGCGTTTCCTGGTGCCCATGGCTATCAGTTTGGGATTTGGCATCGTCGTGTCGACCTTCATCGTGTTGCTGCTCGTGCCGTCTTTCTACCTGATCGTTGAGGACATTCGCGGGCTGTACACCGACAGCGACATCTATCAGCGGCTGCTGCTGCCCGATACGTCGCCGCTCGACACGTCGCCGGCCGACACATCGCTAACCAACACCTCACTAACCGCTGCGAGCCGCGACGAGGACGCGACGAAGCTGATCGACGCGGTCCAGCCGCGAGAGGCCGTCTAGCCACAGGTGGGCCGGCGGCCGTAAGCTGGCCTCTCATGTTTGCGACCCCGCCATCTGTGCTCGAACTCTCCGCCCTAATCAGCTGCCTCGCCGCGGCGGTGGTCGTGATGCGGGGCGGTCGCTTCCGCTGGCTCGCTGCGGCCTTGGCGACCGTCAGCGTGTCCTGTGCCATCGCCGGGTTGGTCGCGCCCGATCCCGGACCGCAGCAGCCGGCCTCTCAGCCGAGCGTGCGGGTCGCAGATCCCGAGTTTGCGGGCTCCCAGGCGTGTCGTGCGTGCCACCCAGGCGCCTACAGCAGCTGGCAGGCGTCGTTCCACCGCACCATGACCCAGAAGCCGACACCCGCCGCGGTGCTGGGTCGCTTCGACGGCGTGGCCATGCAGGTGGGCGGTCGGTCAGTGCGGATGTCGCGTGAGGGCGACGCGTTCTTCACCTCGTTTCCAGATCCAGCACACATCGGCCCGGACGCGCCCATCGTCAAAGAGAAGATCGTGCTGATGACGGGCGCGCACCACCAGCAAGCCTACTGGTTTGAGACCGGCGAGTCGCGTCAGCTCGCGCTCGCGCCGGTGGTGTGGGTGCGTGCCGAGGCGCGGTGGGTGCCCTTTGAGGACATTTTTGTGCAACCACCCCCGCGCACGCCCGCCGCGCGACGGCCGACGGAGTTGAAGTCGCGTGGCCAGTGGAACCGGAGCTGCATTCGGTGCCACACCACGCAGCCTCGGGAGCGGTTCGGTGACTCCGACGTCGCAGAGCACGGCATCGCTTGCGAGGCCTGCCACGGCCCGGGGCGCGCGCATATCGCTCGGTGGCGCTCGCCCTTCGCGCGCTACGTGGCCCATGCCCAGCGGCTGGTGTGGCCGGACGACAAGCCGGCCAGCCTCGGCGCCAAATCGGCTGTCGACACCATCGTGCAGCCCGCAAAACTCGACCATCGGCGCGGCTCGGAGATCTGTGGCCAATGCCACGCGCCGCTGGCGGCTGACCCGGCGCACTTCGATTCGGAGCAAGACAACGGCCGCAGCTTTCGCCCTGGGGACACGCTCGCCGCCCACAACCCAATCGTGCGCGGCGACGACCAGACCGCCCACGCCGAGAACCGAGACCATCCCGTCAGCGGGCTGTTTTTTCGGGATGGCAGCGTGCGAGTCTCCGGTCGTGAGTTCGCGGCGTTGGCGCGCAGCGCATGTTATCAGCGCGGCAAACTCGGCTGCGCGAGCTGCCACAGGATGCACGGTGGCCACGACGCGCGCGACGACCAGCTGCGACCCACGATGCGCGGTGACGGCGCCTGCACGGGCTGCCACGCCGCCTTCGCCAAGCCGCTGGCGGCGGCACAACACAGTCGCCACCCGTTCGCCTCAGCAGGTGCGCGCTGCATGAACTGCCACATGGCCAACACGGCGTGGGGACTGCTCAAGGCCACGCGCGACCACGAGGTGCGCAGCCCAGACGTGGCGCGCGACCGCGCAGCTGGCCGGCCAAATGCGTGCAACCTCTGCCACCTCGACCAGACCGAAGCGTGGGCCGCGTCCAGCGCGAGCCGGATGTTTGGCGACGGCAGCGTGGTCGCCCTACCGCCAGATCCCGGCCCCCAGGTCGCCGCCTCGGTGCGCTGGCTGCTCGCTGGCGAGCCAGGACTCCGGGCGCTCGCGGCGTGGCACATGGCCTGGCCGCCGGCGCTCGCAGCGTCGGGTCGTGACTGGCAGGCGCCCCTGCTCGCGTTGACACTCAACGATGCGTACGCCGGCGTTCGTCGCCGCGCCGCCACGAGCCTGACGGCGCTCGGCGCGCCACCACCGGCTGATTTTGACGCGTCCGCCACCCCTGCCCAGCGAGACACGCCCGTCCGCCACGCGCTGGCCCGCTGGATGGACGGGGGCGACGCCGTGCCGGCGCGGCCGACGCTGTTGCAGGATGACCATGGCCGACTCAACGTCGGCCTGTTGCGCGCGCTCATGCGCCACGCCGACCGTCGCGACGTCGGGTTGGAGGAGTAGCCGTGCCGTCGCGACCCGCCACGCTGCTTCGCCTTGCGCGCTCGCGCCACGCCCCCTGGCTGGTCGCTGCGGTCGCGCTGTGTACCCACGTTCTCGGCGTTTTGGGCGGGTACACCTTCGACGATGTGGTGGCGGTGTTGGGCCATCCGGCGGTCACCGGCGCGGTCGGACTCAGCGAGGTCTTCACCCGGGAGTTCTGGGGTCGACCGCTGGGCGCCGGGTGGTCCAGCTCCTATCGCCCCCTCACCACGCTCACGTTCGCGCTGACGCACCGCCTCACCCCCGCACCTTGGCTGCACCATCTCGTCAACCTGACGGCGTACGCCGCGTTGTGTGCCCTGGTCGTCGTCTTCTTGCGTCGTCACATGGCTATCGCTCAGGCGACCGTGGCGGGGCTGCTCTTTGCGCTGTGGCCCATTCACGTGGACAACGTGGCGAGCATCGTCGGTCGCGCGGACATCCTCGCCGGCGGCTTCGCGCTGCTCGCGCTGCTGGCCGCCGAGCGCACGGACCCAGCTCCGAGGATGCCGGAGGCCCCGGTCGATGCCGAGCCGCCCGGGCCCGTCGCGGCCATCGCCTGGGCGCGGTCGTGCCGCCAAGCCACGTTCGCGGCCGTGGCTTATCTGCTCGCGATGCTCTGCAAGGAGGGTGTGGCGTTGCTGCCCGGGATCGCGGCCTGGTTGCTGGTCGTGCGGTGGCGGCGACCGAATCCCTCGCGCCCCCATCCACGCAGCGCGCGGTGGCTCGTCGAAGCGCTGCCGGTCCTGGCGCTCGCCGCCGCCGGCGTGGGCTACCTCGTTGTGCGCCAAGCTTGGCTACCGGTCGGATTGCCGCGTGGCTTCGTCGGCGCCGATAACGTGGTGCACGGCCTCAGCGGCGTCACGCGCTGGTGGGCCAACCTGTCCTTGCTGGGGACGTATAGCGAGATCGCGACTGTGCCGCTTCGCCTATGCGCGGACCACACCTATGGTGACGTCATGCCCCCCGACGGCTTCGGACCGCTCGCCGCAGGGGCGTGGCGCGCGTGGTTGGGCGTGGTCCTCTGCGCGGCCGTGGTTTGGGACGGATGGCGCGCGTGGCGCGGCCGCGGCGCGGGCCTGGGGGTCGCTTTTGCGCTGGCCTACCTGCTCGTTGGTCAGTGGGTCATCGACCTGTCCGTGACGTTTGCCGAGCGCTTGTTTCTCTGGCCATCCGTGTTCGCGGCCGGCGCCCTCGTCGCAGCGATCGCCACGCTGCTGGCCGCGCAGCCGCAGGCCACGCAGCGTCGCCTCCACATCGCCTTCGTCCTCCTTGGCCTGCTGTACGCCGGTCGCTCCGCCCAGCGCACCTTGGATTGGCGCACACCGCTGACGCTCTATGCGTCCTCCGCCCGCAGCTGCCCGGCCGCCGTCCACAACCGCGTCAACCTCGCCAAAGCGTGGCAACACGCCAATCGACCGGACGAGGCCCTCTGGCACTACGCCGTCGCGCTGGCGGGTCATCGGGCCTGGCCCGGTCACTTCTCCCCACCCGCCTTCGCCGCTGAACACACCACCCCCCTCGCCGAGCGACTGCGTCGTCTGCCCGAGCTCGTCGATCTCGGCGGGACGCCAGCGCAAGTTTGGCCCGCGCTGGTGCGCTGGTTGCGGCAGCGGGGCGCCGAGCGGGAGGCGCAGCTCGCGACCCGGCTCGGCACGCAGACCACGGCGTCGCCACCCGCATCACCACCCTGGGCACCACGACCATGATCCGCGCCGAGCTCATCGCCCTCTGGATGCTCGCAGCCGGCCTCCGCTTGTTGCAGATCGCCTTCGAGCCGGCCTACCTGCATCCTGACGCGCTCTACCAGGGCCTGGAGCCGGCATTTCGCGCGGTCTACGGCCACGGGGTGGTGTCGTGGGAGTTCAAAGAAGGCCTGCGCAGCTGGGTCTGGCCGGGCCTGCTCGCTGCGCCGTTCGCCGTCCTGCACGCGCTCGGGCTGGCCGGGCCAGGGCAGGGCATGGCGTGGTCTGTCGCCCTGGCGCGCCTCTTGCCGGTGCTC
>ERZ889078.1247-NODE-1247-length-20622-cov-17.962270_pt1 | contig 20622 bp, 17 predicted proteins | sample MGYA00521266_ERZ889078 | MGnify/ENA primary metagenome ERZ889078 (study PRJEB32303, sample SAMEA104408618) | aquatic metagenome | biome: Brackish water; feature: Pelagic; material: water | place: Baltic Sea | collected 2014-06-16T06:34:00 | depth 76,534 m ...
TGAACTTCAAATTACTGTTCTTGCTGAAAATATGCGTCGTGAAGATTTTGAATTTAGTATCTCTCGTCCACAAGTAATTAGAAAAGAGATTGAAGGTGTTAAATGTGAGCCATTTGAGCATCTTGTGATTGATGTTCCTGAAGATTTAAGTGGTACAGTAATCGAGCGTCTTGGTAAAAGAAAAGCTGAGATGAAATCAATGTTACCAATGGGTCAAGGTTTCCAAAGAATCGAGTTTGAAATTCCAGCTCGTGCACTCATCGGATTCCGTGGTCAATTTCTTACAGATACTAAAGGAGAGGGAGTAATGAATCACTCTTTCTTAGATTTCCGTCCATTTAATGGAACAGTTGAATCACGTTCATATGGTGCTCTTGTTTCTATGACTGCAGGTTCAACTCTTGCATTCTCACTCTTTGGTATTCAAGACCGTGGTGTTCTTTTCATCGGTGTTCAGACTGAAGTTTATGAGGGTATGATTGTTGGTGAACATGCTCGTGGTAATGACCTTGTTGTTAATCCTATTAAAGGAAAAGCACAATCAAATGTACGTAGTTCTGGAGCTGATGAGGCTATCAAGCTTATTCCACCTCGTGATATGTCACTAGAACGTGCTTTAGAGTGGATAGAAGATGATGAACTTCTCGAAGTAACACCTAAAGCTGTACGTATCCGTAAAAGATACTTAACAGAAGGTGAAAGAAAAAGACACTCTCGTAAGTAATCTTTTTTATAATCTATTTCTACATGATAATGTAGAATAGATTATTACTTCTTTTTCGTTTTATACATCGCTTTATCAGCTTTTTTTAGTAAATCCGCTGCATTATCTGCATCTTTAGGATAAGAAACCACTCCAATATTAAAACTAAAATCTATAATATCATCTTGAGTATAAACAAGTGAACTCTTTTGTGCTAAATCTTCAATTCGCTTTTTCATAATTTTTTTAGACTCTTTTGTAAAAGTCATATCAAATAAAAGTACAAATTTATCCCCACCTACTCGTGCTACTAAGTCATCTTTACGAACAAAATCACTCAATATCTCAGCAATATGTTTTAAAAGCATATCTCCAGCATGATGTCCATAATTATCATTTACGGCTTTAAAATTATCTACATCAATAAAACAAAACATAAAAGAGTCACCAGATTTATCACATTTTTTTATCAATTCATCCACTCTCTTAAAAAGTATAAACTGATTACAAAGTCCCGTTAGACTGTCATGCTCAGATGCAAATTCTAACTCTTTTTCTATCTCTCTTAAATAGGTAATATCTTGACAAACAATAATATTTTCATTAATAACACCATCTTTTTGAATAGGAATTATGTTGGCATGAAAAGCTACCATTTCACTGTTCATATTAAGAGCATTAAAAATCATACTTGTTTTATCCTCTATACTTAAATCTCTAGCCTTAAAAAAGAGTGAAAAATGTTCCCCTAAAATCTCATCTCTACCCAAATCAAAAAAATGTAAAAAAGCATCATTCACTAAAGTAATTCTACCATCCATATCTACATTAAAATTTAACACTCTTTTGTTGATAAGTTGATAATGTTCCTCTTTAGATTGTTTATGTTCACTCTCATAAATCAAGGTTTTTTTATTCATCTCTTTAATAGTATTGGCATAACTCAAAGATTCTCTTGTCTTTTTACTCAAATAGGCTATAAAATATTTATCGACACTATCTTCAAAAAGCTCAATATCGAGGTCATAATATTCATTTCCTTTTAAAATCATAGGAAAATGAAGCTCATAAGTACTATTTTCATAGAGCTCATGCATACGTTCTTCCATACCCACAAGTTCCCACATAATATCCCTAATATCTGCACCAAACATAAGATGTTCACTCTCATCAACAAGGTTTTCAAGATGATCACTAAAATCAAGAATTGAAAAATTTTCGTCAAATACAATATAAGAAATATTACTCTTTAAACAGATAAGGTTTGTAATATTTTGCATTTTTCACTTCTTTATACTTTTGCTTATATGCTCATCTAGTTCATTAAAAATATCTGCAACAGCACTACCCTCTTTCGCCGATGTTTTATAAACTTCCACAACAAACTCTGAAAGCTCTTTTAGCTTTTGCATATCATTCTCATCTAAAGTATGATGAATATCCGACTTGTTTAGTGCTATACAAATCGGTGCATTTTTCACACTACTATGGCAGAGTTCAATATGTCGTTGTATAGATTCTATAGTATTTTGACGATTAATATCTGCTACTACAATAAAACCTTTTGCTCCACTAAGATACTGCTTAAATATCGGCTTAAATTCAGTATGTCCCTCAATATCCCAAAGCATAAGAGTAGAATCGTTGATAGCTTTTTTAGAGATAGAGACACCTATCGTACTCAGATACTCTTCACTAAAGCTATTATCAACAAAACGTTTCACAAGGCTTGTTTTGCCAACACCAAAGTCACCAACCATAACAACTTTATAAGCTAGCATTGTTTTCTCCTTTTTCATACGTGATTCTAACACAACGTGCTTTTTGTGGTTCTTTTATAGGGTCTATTCCCTCCGGTGGTGTATCTTTCTCTGAAAATACAAATTTATTACTTATTTTCCCCTGCTCTTTCAAAAACTTCTCAACGCTTGCAATTCTCTTCGTGGACAAATTTGTATTATCTTGAGTGTTCCCAATTAAATCAGTATAAGATGTTAGATGAATAACTGTATTTTTGTCAGCATATTTTAAAAGAGTAAGTACTTTAATAAGGCTTGATTGTGCTTCTATACTCAAACTTGTAAAACCTCTATCAAAGTAGATATTTTTCGATATTAAAGGTGGTTTAACTACTATCTCATCTCTTATAGTTGTGATGCCTTTGACTTTAGCAAAACTCTCTAAAGCTTTTTTCTTTAACTCCTCACTCCAAGCAGTTCCCAAAACTTTTAGATTTTCATAATCATAAGTGTATTGAAGATTTAGACCACTTTGAGCATTTAATCCCATAATAAGATAAGCTATATGAGCATCTATTTGCACAGGGTCACTTAAAGTAGGTACAACTATTATTTGATTATCCACACTCACAACATCACGCACGTTTGTTATCAACTTTGTAGCTAACTGTTTATGATACGAAAATGGTACTTCACCGCTAAGAGTTACAACACCATCTTCCACCTTTGTATCGAGGCGATAAGAGGTTAAAGAAGCTGTTTTATATAAAAGAGTATTTACCTTCTCTTTTAAAGTCTCATTCATATAACTTTTGTACATGATAAATCCCCACCAAGAGAGTAATAAAAGGGGAACTATATACATAAGAGGGTGAGTTTTCATCTTTATATCTTCAGTTTGCGCAGAATTATCATGTAGTAAAAGTGGCTCTAACTTTTCATAAACTTTGAGCTGAGAAAATACCTCTAAATCACCCTCAAACTCTCGTATATTTTCCCCATATAAAGAGACAATATTACCTAAAGTATCTCTAATTTTCTCATAAGTTGCTCTATAAGCCGCACCCTCTACAATAACAGCCAAATAACTATAAGCACTCGCTTCGATAATGATTTTATTGCCACTATAATCAATCTCACCAAGCTCTTTACTCTCTCCATCTTGAGAAACCCAATCATTCACAAAACTTCTAATTGCAGTCATCATGGAAGCGAGCATATCAGAGTCATTAATTTCATGATTTGGATTTTGTGCTTGTGCAAGGACTATGCCCGTATCTTTATGAATTAAAAAAATAGCCTGAATATTTGAAGAAGCATTTTCATTTAAGAGAAGCTCTGCTTCACTCACACCTTGCATTTTTGCTCTAACTTTTCGTTTTAAAGCTTTGATGGATAAACCACTCTGAATTTGAGCATTAATATTACTTAGCATCTCTTCAAGAGTTTTAGTCACATAACGGCTTATCATATTCCCGATAACAGGGTAGAGAGCATCGACTACATCATCTTTTTGATTTTTTACCTGTTCTTTAATGGCAGGACCAAGAAGAGGAGCTATATGAGCTGTCAGTTGCTCTTTTGTCGATTCATAGTTGCTATCTATAATGGCATTGACTATAGGAGAGAGTGCATCTTGTAGTGCACTATCTTCTATTTGAGTTGACTCATCTTGCATATAAAACTATTTTAATGGTCAAGTTGTGCTAGTGAGAGTTGTTGGTCTATGCTTGTTCCTTTCATAGCCATCGCTGCTTCCATCATAATATTTGCTGCATCATCACGAGAGAGTTTATCGTACCCTAGCTCTGTAATTTTATCATTTAAAACTCTTACTAGATCTTTTTGTAAAGTATCCATTTGAGTACGCAAATTATTATTGTTTTGTGTCTGCTGTCTTTGAATTTGATCATGTTTAGCACTAAACTCTTCTTCTAAAATATCAAGAGAACTTTGCAATCTATTTTCAGATTTAAGAGAAGTATCTCGTATATCTGAAAACTCTTGTTGTTGCTGAGAAACAATATTTTTTATTTTTCTATTTATATTTTCTACTTCAGAAGTAAGTCTATCATTAAAATCATTCTGATTTTGTTCTATCTTTTGACTAATCTCTCTATTCATTGTTTTAAGACTATTTTCAATGCTATCAAATTTATCTTTGAGTTCACGAGATTGAGAACCAAAAAGGATTTCTCTTATTTGATCAACATTTCCCAATTGTGAAATGTCATTATCTTTTTTGTTTTTTCTCTCTTTTTTCATCTTTAAGATCCTTATGGCATATTTTGAATATATTATACTATATACTTATTAAAGAGTCGAGAATTTATTATAAAATAAGTTATAATTGTACATGCTAAGTGATACTCAAAGAAAAAAAGTTGAACAAGATAAATTGGACTCCATGCAAGAGATGATGGCAAACATCGCACACCAGTGGCGACAACCGCTCTCTCAAATTAACTCTAATGTAAGTATTATTGATAACATTCTTTATGACAAAAACATTGTTGATGCACGATTAGAAGAGAAGCTCCAAGAGATAGAAAACATCACAAAACAGATGTCCAATACTATTGATGATTTTAAAAACTATTTTGTAAATAACAATGTAAAAACTGAGGTCGACTTAAAAGAAGTTATACAAGATGCCATAAAAACACTCCGCGCAGATTTTAAAGAGCATCACATAAAAATAATAACTGATTTTAAAGAAACTTACCCGGCTTCATGTTATACTAATGAGCTAAAACAAGTTGTGATAGTCTTACTTAACAATGCAAAAGATGCCCATTTAGCGAGAAATACTTATCAAGCAATAGTTAGAGTATCAATTTATCATGTAGAAAATAACTTTGTAATCAAATTGTGTGATAATGCTGGTGGTATACCAAAAAGTGTACATAATAAAATTTTTGAGCCTTACTACACTACAAAACATAAGTCACAAGGTACAGGTTTAGGCCTTTTTATGGCTAGAAAAATTATAATTGAACGCCTAAATGGTCAGCTAAGTGTAGAAAATGTTGGTGATGGAAGTTGTTTTAGCATTACCCTCCCACATAAAGGATAAACATGAGTGATGAAAAATTATCATATACATTGTTGTATGTTGAAGATGAAGATGATGTGAGAGAAAATTATTCTCAATACCTCAGTCGTTATTTTCATACAATTTATGAAGCACAAAATGCAAAAGAAGCTTTAAGTATTTATAAAAAAGAAAATCCTGATATTCTTATTATTGATATTCATTTACCTGGGATAAGTGGTCTTGAGTTTTTAAAAACCATCAGAGAAGCAGACCACACTACAAAAGCCATTATGCTCACTGCTCACTCTGATGTTGAAACTTTATTAAAAGCTACAGAACTTAAACTCACAAAGTATCTCGTGAAACCGGTTTCTCGTTCTGAACTAAAAAATGCACTTTTTTTAGCTGTTGATGAGATAGAAAACTATACAATACAGACAAATAAAATCATCAAAATGAAAAATGATTATTATTGGGATCAAGAGCATAAAAAACTCTTATGTCATAACAAAGAGCATATTTTGACTAACAAAGAGATAGAACTTCTTACTTTACTTGCTTCTAATGTTAACAAAACTTTTAGTGTACAAGAGATTATTTTTGAACTTTGGTATGATTCTGATGAACCAAAAGAGAGTGCCTTAAAAACACTCATAAAGGGTCTAAGAAAAAAATTACCTGAAGGCAGTATCAAAAATATTTTTGGTGTAGGGTATAAAATAGAAGTTTAGATTAACTCTTTAAAAAACTCTACAACTCTATTTTCACTCCAATAGATGGGTTTTAACACTGTCCCACCTACAAAACCAACATGCCCACCATGAGGACTCACCTCTAAAGTAATACTACATGATAATTCATCCTCTTTGGGGATAACTGCAGAAGTCATAAAAGGGTCATCCTCTGCATGAATAATCAGAGTTGGTATTTCAATCCATTTAAGATACTGTTTTGAGCTACATTGAGTGTAATAATCTTGTGCAGATTTAAATCCGTGAATAGGTGCTGTATAAATATCATCAAACTCCCAAAAAGTTTTTAGATTTTTAATATCTTCACGTTTTAACCCTATAAGAGCTTGCATATCATGCACATCATACTTTTTGTCAAGAGATTCATTCAAATCTTTAAGTAATCTTTTTTGGTAAATTTTTGAAAAACCCCTGTTCATAGAGTCAGCACATATATCGAGTTGCATAGGAGGAGAGATGGCAACTGCTCCATTTAAAGGGGAAAACTCTTTTTTTTCACCTAAGAGTTTTAAAAGCATATTAGCCCCTAAAGAGTAACCAAGTCCAAACAGTTTTGAGTTTGGATAATGCTTTGTTAGGCTCGTTATAAACTCAAGAGCATCACCGCTATCACCACTATGATAAGATCTTGGAAGAAGATTGGCTTTGCCAGAGCAACCACGAAAATGCATGACAACAGAGCTAAAACCACTCTTTTTTAATGTTTTAACAACACCTTGAATGTAAGGGGATTGGTAAGAACCCGCAAGACCATGAAAAATAATAACAATAGGAGTAGTCTCACAATGATTTTCTATTTTTTCCCAATAACACTCTATAAAATCACCATCACTAAGCCAAAATGTCTCTATTTCAAACTCTACATCTTTCTCTTTTCTAAAAAATGTTGCAAATACTGTCTGTAAATGCTTACCAAAGAGTCCAAAAGCTGGTTGGAATTTTGTAATATTTAGTGCCTATCATGTAAAATTGCATCTAATGTTGCAAAGACATCATTACTTCCATGCTCCATCTCTTCAAAAGCTGCTACAAGTCTTTTCATATCAACATCTTGCGCTGCCATTAACTCAAAAACTTTATGTGTACCATTATGAACTGTTGCATGAGGTGTTTCCAATTTTGGATAGTTTTGACAAGCTGAGAAGTTCTCTTTACCATCCCCCTCATAATACCATTTACCAAGTCGACAATTATGATGGTCAACAAATTTAAATTGTTCCTCTTTTGTAAGTGCCGAATAGTAGGTATTTACTTTCCATAAAATATGATCGAGTTTTGCCAAAGACATAAACACCCTATCATTGGAAAATGAGATATTAGAAAAAGTATTGATAAGTTCATCAGAATCATTTCCTAAATAATTATTAAGTCTATTCATTGATTCATTTGATTCATGAATTCGATTTTGAATATTTTGCGACTGCTCAGCTACACTTGTCACATCTTGTTTCATTGATTGTAGCGATATATTAATCTCTCCAACTGCTTTATCAGTTCTATCTGCAAGTTTTCTCACTTCATCAGCTACAACCGCAAAACCACGACCATGTTCCCCTGCACGTGCTGCTTCAATGGCAGCATTAAGAGCAAGTAAATTTGTTTGATCAGATATATCTTTTATAAGGGTAAGGATTGTGCTTATGTCTTCTGTTCTTGAAGAGAGTCCATTAACAGTATTAATAGACTCCTCTGAGAGTTGCGTAAGATTTTCCAAATCATGAACAATTTCATTTGTTCTCTCAAGACTATTTTTAATACTTGTTGCAAGTTCATTTGTTTTAAGTAAACTTGCTTTTGAACCACTCACAGATTCTGCAAGATTGGATTGAATATCCATAATATTACTTTTTAAGTGAATATTTTGCATAGCCATAAGTGGTTCCAATTTATCGGAAGAATCTTGTTGATTTTTTTCATGCAACTCAGCTTCTAATATTTCAACCCTGTTTTTGAGTTCTCTATTCTCTTCTTCAAGATTGCTATTGTCAATTTTTAATTGAGTATTTTCATTCTCAATTTTGGCATTTCCAAAAATCCCCATGTTAGAGTCCTTCTATAATAAAATGTAATTTTGTAGACATTCTATCCTAGTCTAGTTTAGCTAAACTTTAAACAAAACAAAACCTTTACCAAGATATAATCATATCTTTACAAACATTGGAGCCAAAAAAATGAACAGAAAACAAATATACAACCCCGATTCAACTGAAAGTGTAAATGATAGAAAAATTTTTGGTGGGAATCCTACTGGAATCTTTGAGCTTAATAAAATCAAGTACCAATGGGCTTATAACCTTTGGGAAGTGATGTTAAACAACACATGGTTTCCTAAAGAAGTAGATATGACAAGAGATGTTAATGATTATAAACTTTTAACAGATGCTGAAAAAACAGCATACGATAAAGCACTTTCTCAACTCATTTTTATGGACTCACTTCAAACTAATAATCTCATTGACAATGTAAACCCTTATGTGACTTCTCCGGAGGTAAATCTTATTTTAGTACGTCAAAGTTTTGAAGAGGCACTCCACTCACAAAGTTATGCTGTTATGGTTGATAGTATCTCAACAAATAGTGAAGAGATTTACGATTTGTGGCGTCGTGATATGATGCTTAAAAACAAAAATGATGCTATTGCTAGAGTCTATCAAGAACTCTCCAAAAACCCAAGTGAGACTAACTTTGTCAAAGCTTGTTTTGCAAACCAAATCCTAGAGGGCATCTACTTTTATAGTGGGTTTACATACCTCTATACTCTAGCGCGTTCTGGTAAAATGCTTGGAAGTGCACAGATGATTCGTTTTATACAACGCGATGAAGTGACTCACCTTGTGCTTTTTCAAAATCTTATTAACACTCTTAGAAAAGAGAGAGCTGACCTTTTTACACCAGAGCTTAGAGCTGAAGTTATTGAGATGTTTAAAGAAGCAGTAACTCTTGAAGCAGAGTGGGGAAAATACATAACACAAGGTCAAATTCTTGGTTTAACTGATGATATTGTTGAACAATACATCAAATATCTCGCAGATGAGAGACTTCGTTCTGTTGGTTTTGAAAAACTATACAATGTTGCAAACCCAATCAAATGGGTGGATGATTTTGCAAAATTTAACGACCAAAAAACAAACTTCTTTGAAGCAAATGTTGCTAACTACTCTAAAGGAAGTTTAACATTTGATGATGATTTCTAAAGTAGAGGAGCAGATTCTCTGCTCACTACTTTTTAAAACAACTTCTAACTATAACACTAACTTACAAACACTTTTGAAGCTTGTTAGTGATTCAAAAAACAATACTCTCATTGTAGCTCCTGAAGTCTGTTTAACAGGTTTTGATTATGATAATTTCGATGCTGTTTTGAGCTTTGCAAAGACAGCAAATGAAACACTTAAAAAAGCTTCTTTAAACAAAACAATTATTCTTACAATTATTGAAAAAAAAGGCGATGATGTTTTTAACCTTGTCAAAGTTTTTCATAATGGAGAGATTGTTCACGAACGGGCAAAAGCCAAACTATTTCGTTTTGGTGGAGAGCATCATCACTTTGTAGAGGGGAGTGATGATTCAATTGAAATATTTGAAATAAATGGTATAAAAATCGCTTTACTCATCTGTTTTGAACTCCGATTTAAAAAGCTTTGGCAACAGATAGAGGGTGCAGATGTTATAGCTATCCCATCATGGTGGGGAGTTTTACGTACAAAACATTTTCAAATCCTTACAGAGTCTCTAGCTATCATGAACCAATGTTATGTAGTTGCTAGTGATTCGCTTAATGATGAGTGTTCAAAAATGAGTGGTATTATTAATCCCCAAGGTGAAACAATTCGTAATGAAGAAAAACAACATATAGAAGTTGTATATGAGAAAAAAAGTATCTCACTTATGAGAAAATACCTAAATGTAGGGATTTAATCCATTTATTATAACAAAAGCGATACAATTTCGAAAAAGTTTTATGAAGGATAGGTGTGCAGACAAAACAGTTTTCAGTAAAAGTCTTTGAAGCGGTTATTACTGATGAAGATGAATTTATTGCATTTTTTGATAAAAACTATATTTTTTTTAGAGAACATCTTATCTCCGTGAGTGGTCTTGTCACACAAAGAATTACTCACTATTTAAATGAAAAAGAACTTAGATTTGTAGTAGATGTCAACTTACCTCGTAGTAAAGGTAAAAAGTCAACTCCATCACCTATCCAAGAGTTAACACAAGAAGAAGAAAAAATACCAGCTCTTGAAGAGCCTAAACAGCCAGAACAAAAAGTACATGATAATTTACGAGTTATTGACACTTTAGTGCGTAGTGGACAGGAGTTAAAAGTAGCTGGTGACCTACTTTTACTCAACCGTGTAAATAGTGGTGGCACTATCGATATTGATGGTAACCTTATAATTACACAGATAGTAGAAGGCTCTATAAGATGCCGAGGAAATTTTATGATGCTTAAAGCATCGCCAAAAGCAAACATTGTTTTTCATGATGTTGAAGTCGATAACACATACTTACAAGAGCGACTCAATCGTGTAGAACTCATAGATAATGAAATTAGAATAACACCAGTATTAAAGGAGACAAGTTGGGTATAATTATAGCAGTTATTAGTGGAAAAGGTGGGGTTGGTAAAACAACCACAACAGCTAATGTTGGTCTTGGAATTGCCATGAATGAGAAAAGATGTGTTGTAGTTGATTTTGACATTGGGCAAAGAAACTTAGATATGATTCTTGGACTTGAAAACCGTGTAGTGTATGATATGGTGCAAGTAATGGATGAAGAAGTAGGACTCAAACAAGCACTTATTAAAAGTAAGATGAATCCTAATCTTTTCTTCTTAGCAGCCTCACAAACTAAAGATAAATCAGTTCTTGATTCAAAAAAGATTTTAAAACTTGTAACTTCTCTTAGTGAAGATTTTGATTTTGTTATCTTAGATGCTCCTGCTGGAATTGAAACAGGGTATGAGCATACTATTGAGTTTGCAGACCGTGCTATTGTTGTAGTGAATCCCGAAGTATCTTCTATTCGTGATGCAGACCGTGCTATTGGTATTTTAGATTCAAAAAGTCAAAAAGTTAAAGATGGTGGAGAGGTTTTAAAATACCTCATTATCAACCGTATCAATCCTAAGATGGTTCAAAGTGGTGAGATGCTTAGCAGTGAAGATATTTTAGAGATTTTAAGCATACCTCTTATTGGTAAAATTCCTGAAGATAGAGGTATTATAGATGCATCAAATCAAGGAAAGCCTATTATTTTAGACCCATCTTCTGGAGCAGGAAGAGCATATGTACGTATTGCAGCACGTCTTTGTGGAGAGCAGGTTGCCATGGAAAATGTTGAACTTCCAGAAAATGGTTTCATGCAAAAAATAAAAGAGATGTTTCAGTAATGTTTAGTTTCTTTGGTAAAAAAAGCAGTGCAAAAACAGCTAAAGACAGACTCACAATTGCTATCATGTCAGATAGAAAAAATACAACTTCTTTCCCTTTTATGGAAGAGATGAAAGCCGAAATTATTGAAGTGGTAAAAAAATATATTGGTGTAAAAACTATTGAAATTAAAAAAGAGATAGAAGGTGGAGTAGAAGCACTCTCTATCGATGTACAACTCGAAAATAAATAATTAAATAAAATTAAACTTTAACCTTTTTCAGGTAGAATAGACGAATGAAAAAGCTTAAAGACTATAAAATTCTCACAACTCTTTATCAAAACAAAGCTCAGACAGTGTATAGAGCTCTCCTTCTTAAGGATAACACAAGTGTTATCCTTAAGGTCTTAAACCCTTCTTTTAGAAATGAGGGAACAATTACTCAATTTAAGCAAGAATATCATGTACTTAAAAAGTTAAATTCCAAGTATATTAGCCACCTCTTAGATGCTACTTTTAGTGCTTCTGAGTACTTTTTGGTTTTTAAAGATACGAAGAGCATTTCATGTGATGATTTTATTCAAAAACATCCATTCACTATTGATACTATTTTAAATATCATGCAACAAAGTATAAAAGCTCTTCTCTATATTCATAACAATGGGATTATCCATACCAATATTAACCCGAAAAATCTTCTTTATAATGACCAAACAAAAGAAATCACTCTGATTAACTTTACAAATACACTTTATATCAATAAGCAGATACCTAATACTGAAAAGTTCCACAATGAGAATAGAGACCTTGCCTATGTCGCACCAGAACAGACGCAAAAAGTTACATGGAAGCTTGATTATAGAAGTGATTTTTACTCTTTAGGGCTTACTCTCTATACACTTTTGACAAATCAGCCACCATTTAAGACAAAAGATTCTGCAGAACTTATCTATGCTCAACTCAATCAACAGCCACTAGACCTCAAGCAATACCGCTCTGATGTTCCTGAGGTTTTAGAAAATATTCTCAAAAAATTAATGGAAAAAAACCCAGACTTTAGATACCAGAGACACAAAGCTATTTTACATGATATTGCTATTGCTGTAAAGTATCTAAAGGAGTATAAACTACCAAATAACTTTACTTTAGCACAGTATGATTACTTCAATATCAATCACAATAGCACCTTCTTTGCTAGAGAAGAAGAACTCCTAAAAGCAAATAAACTTTTTGAAATACAAAATACAATAAGATGTAAAACAATTTTTATACATGGAGAGTCAGGTGTAGGGAAGTCACGACTAGTCGAAGAGATTTTTACAAGACTAGTAACTCAGACCTCCCCACCTATAACAGTCTCAGGAAAATTTGATTTATCCTATCAATCACAACCCTATGCTATCTTTAAACAGATTTTTTTTCAACTAGATAAGCTCATTGCATCTCAAGATTCAAAATTTATAAAATCACAAAAAGAGCACTTAGATATCATACAAAACTTTTTTCCAGAGCTCACTAAAAGTAACTCTAAAACTCTACATGATAATCATGAAACAATCTCAACACAAGATAAGCTTCCATTTGCTGTAAAATCACTTCTTAAATCACTCTCTAATTACAAAATCACCATAGCAATTGATGATTTACAATGGGCAGATAAAGCTTCTATTTTATTACTCACTAATTTAGTATTTAGTTCCAAACTAACTCATATCTCGTATATTATTATTTATAGGCAAAGTGAGCTTCACAAAAATAATGATGCTTATAGTTTTGTAAAAAATAAAAATCGTATCGTGGATACTAATTTAGATTTACACCTAGAAAACTTAAGCAAAATAGAAATTTCCCATATACTAAAAAAGCTATTTGCAGTTGATACTCACATAGCCATCAATGTGGCAAATTTGCTACATGATAAAACACATGGAAATATTTTTTATCTGAAAAATTTCTTACAATACCTCATAGATGAAAAAATAATCACACCAACGCAAAACAGATGGCAGTTTCATGTAGAGTCTATACAGACTATGCAGAGCACTCCTAATGTTGTAGATATTATAAACAAGAAATTTTTTCATCTTCATAAAGATGCTCAAAAATACCTAAAACACTTAGCCCTTTTAGGCAATAAATTTAATCTTACTCTGAGTAAAGATTTATTGACACATCTTCATTACAATAAAGAGATTATATACATTTTACAAATCCAAGATTTTATCAAACTCGATGAAGAAAATTATAAATTTCTTCACGACCAAATCCAAAAGTTTGTCATTGAGCAGATTGTAGAGAGTGAAAAACAAGAAATTTATTTAATTCTTGGAAACTTTTTACAAAAGAAATATACTCAAGGTCACTATGGCGACATTATACAAATTGTTATTTGTTATAATGCAGTCTATACACATAAGTTACCAAGAAATCTTCTCTCTTTATATAGCCAAGCAATAAAATTGATGCTCAGTAATTTAGCATACTCTCTTGCACTGCAGAGTTTAAAACTGTTAGAAAAAAGTTGCCAAATGAGTAGCTATGCACAGATTAAACTCAAAACAGAAGTTTTCTATCTCAATGCCCAGCATGATAATGCTTTTGCAGAAATAAGCAACTTAAAACAAAAAGCAAATTCACTCACAAAAAAACTTGAATGTTACTCTCTGTACAAAAATATTTGTATCACTAAAAGTAAACATTTTAACTCACTCATTCAGTGTGCTCATGAGATTTTTTTAGATTTGGGTATTAGTTCCTTTGAATCAAAACAAATTGATATAACACTTGAGAACATCAATAACAAAATCCTTTCTCATGCATTTTTTAAACAGCCAAAAACTATTTTAAAACATAAAAAGATGACAAACATAAAACAAATAAAACTACTAGGTTTTTTGGTTGATTACTGGGAGAGTTGTTTTTATCTTGTAGATTTAAAACAGATGCGATGGGCATACTTGAGTATCATAGAACACTCTTTTAATTATGGAAATAGTTCGTACTCTAGTTTTGCTTATATCCTTTATGGTATGGAGCTTGTTCAGAAAAAACTCTTTAAAAAAGCGGGTGAGTTTGCTAATGTATCACTCGCTATTAACAAGAAATTTCATGATGATAGTATGCTTCCAAAAGTGCATAACTTTGTGGCTAACTTTGTAAATCCTTATTATAAGCCACTTGTCTCAAACATTGAACTCTATGCAAAAAGTTTGCATCAAGCAAAAATAAATCAAGATATTGTTTTTGGAACATGGGCTAACTTTTTAATGCATTTATCTGACTATCTTTCTGGTACAAATTTAGATGATGTTATAGAGCATATTGATAAGCAAAGTGAGTTTATACTTCGTTCTAGCGACACTAAAATGATACAAATTTTCAAACTCTTAAGAAATGAAATAGAGTATCTTATCAGCGGAGAGATAAAGCCCACAAACCAAGAACTTATAAATGCTCTTGAAGCGGAGAACTTTGCAGCAACTCTGAGTTGGTATGGCATTATCAAAGCACAAACTGCCCTACTTATGTCACAACCACAAAATGCCCTAGATATACTACAGAAATATGTAAAAGAAGAAGCCAATGAAGTTATCATGTTTCCTAAAATTCGTTTACATCTTATACGTATTATTTCTTTAAGTATACTAACTCGAGAGCTTAGAGAAGATGAAGAAAATTTACTCTTAAGTGATTTAGAAATTTTTGAATCCTATATCCATGCTAATCCTAAAAATTTTAGATTTGAAGCATTACTTCTACAAGCACTTCAAACAAAAAAACAAATCAATCTCTGGGAAAGTGCTCAATTGTTTGATAAGGCAATTGAAGAAGCACAAAAGCAAAATAACAATTTTTTTATAATACTGAGTAACCTTGTTGCTACTCTATTTTGGAAGGAAAATAACTACCGAGATCTCACAAGTCTTTATCTTAATCAAACACTCAATACCTTGCAATTATGGGGAAGTAATTTTCTATATACAACTACAAAGCAACTTACTCCAGATCAAAACAATATTCAAATATCTAATAAAAGCAAACAAAAACCATCTCAGAACTATCTGAGTCTCATTGAATCATTTCAAGCTATATCAAGTGCCACAGATACAAACAGTTTGCTACAAACTCTGATGCAAACCATTCTCCACAATGCCAATGTAACATCAGCAGTGGTACTGGTACGAGAAAATAAAGATTTTGTACAAAAAGTAAGCTTAAATTTTAAAACAGCAGAAATTAATTTACACACTAGCTTTAACATACCCAAACGAATGATAGCAAATGTTATAAAAAACAAAAAAGTACTTATTGCTCAAAAGCCTAAAAATAGTGTTGAGTTTGAGTTTGATTCATATATTCAACAAAATAACCCTCAAACATGTTATATGATTCCCGCTTTAGTTGAAAAAAAAGTAGAATCAATGCTCTACCTAGAAAATAATGACATATCCTTAGAACTCAATGAAAATGATATTTTAACTCTTGAGCAGTTACTTATCCAAGCAACTATCGTCTTAAAAAACATCTCTCTATATAATGACGTTAATCATCATCTTAGTATGCTCAATGAAGCACAAGCTATTGCTAACATTGGTAGCTGGCAGTTTAATAACAGTTCTCAAGAGATAACTTGGTCAGCGCAAACTTATCGTATCTATAACCTAGAACCATTCTCTATACCCATTGATAATGAGTGGTTTGTTGAGCATCTTGTAGAGGAAGAAAAAGAGTATGTCATGCAAGCTGCTGATAAGCTTATGCGAGGCGAAGAGGAGTATGATGTCACACATAAAATCATTACAGTGGACAATAAGGAAAAAATTGTAAGACAAAGAGCAAAAGCATGGAGTGAAAATGGTGTTACTTTTATGTCGGGAACTATACAAGACATCACTGAGCAATCGCTAAAAGATAAACTATTTTTAATGCAAACACGACAGGCTCAAATGGGTGAAATGCTCTCAATGATAGCCCACCAATGGCGTCAACCACTCGCCGTAATGAACAATATTGTCTCTCTTCAACGATTGAATTTTATTTTTCAAGCAGAAGATATTCCGGCAACTCTTACAGCAGAGATGACAAGATCATTTGATGATTTAGAGACACATATACAGCACCTTTCTCAAACTATTGATGATTTTAGAGATTTCTTTAAACCTGATAAAAGTCCAAATATTACAAAAAATAGTACCATTATAGAAAAAGCTTTACGCATTGTTGAGAGTCTACTCAATACTAATGGTGTTGAAGTCCTTACCGAGTATGAAAATGACAATGAATACAGTAGTTTTGAAAATGAACTAGAGCAAGTCATACTTAATTTACTTACAAATGCCAATGATGCTTTTATACAAAAGAATACACAAAATCCTCAAATTTCCATAAAAACAAATATTATTAACCATGTTGCACATATAGATATTTTGGACAATGCTGGTGGTGTCGAACCTGCAATGTTAAATGATCTCTTTTTGCCATATACCAGTACAAAAAATGCTAAAAATGGTACAGGTTTAGGTTTATATATGAGTAAAACAATTGTTGAAGAGCACTGTTTAGGTTCACTCGATGTTGAAAATAGAGAAAATGGTGCTCTCTTTAGCATCAAGTTTCCAGTTTAAATTTTAAAGGAAAAACAGAGGTAATTATTATGCAAAACCAGCTAGCACCTAACCTTTTTACTATGGTTGATAAAATTGAGCTAAATAACAAACTCATCGCTTCTCAATGGGTGAAAATACGAAACATAAATCTTATTTTTCATACACATAAAATATCTCCGCAAAAATTTAGAGATAAGTTTGCTATACCAATTATAGAATTTTTTTGTGCTGTTATAAGAGAAAAAAAATCAGCTGGCGACTGTCCTATTATGACTAAATTTGTTCATTTTATGCTAGAAAAAGGTATTAGTCCAAAAGATGTATTTGATATCTGTATGGGACTTCGAAGAACAATTATTTCTTATCTATTTAAAGAAAAGTTGATTCAAGGAAATGCCTTAGAAACAATGGATGAGATGGCTACACTGTTTGATGCAAACCTTTCAGGTGTTTTAAATGTTTTTACAACTTTTTATAAAGAACAACAAAAAAATATTGAAGTATCTGAATCTCAACAAAAAAAGTATAATCAGATTCTAAAAATTATTAATTTTATAAATACAAAAATAGTGATTGTTCAAAATAGTCGTATTATCATGTGTAACAAATCATTCTTTGAGATTATTGCTATAAAAAACATTCAAGAGCTTTATAAAAGATATGAAGATGGTTTTAGTTTTATGACTAACATCAACTGTGATGAAAAAGAGTGTGATTTGAAAAAAGTTGATAAATGGCTTAGTCAGCTTAATAATTCTAAAAAGCCTTTTACAACAGATATTTATCATCAAAAATATGGCAAAGTTTTTACTTATAGTGGGCGTGTGACAATCTTACCTGATAGTAATCCGATTCAGTATATTATCACACTTAACAATATTGCATCTCACCTAGATAAGGAAGAAGAACTGCAAGAAAAACTGAGTCATGACAAGTTAACTGGACTTTACAGCTATGCTAAGTTTGAACATCTTATAGGTGAAGCACAGCGAATAGCACTTAATGAGGGTACTAACTTGGCTTTATCCATTGTTGATATTCCAAAACTTAAAGAGATTAATGAAAATCAAGGATATGATGCTGGTGATAGAGTAATAATTGAAGTTGCAGAAGATATACGTTCACATGCAGATGACTCAATGATTTTAGCTCACCTAGAAGGAAGTAGATTCGGTATTTTAATGCCTTATGAATCTGAACAAGCATGTTATGATTGGTGTCATACATTAAGTGTGCAATTAAATACAAAAACAGAGCGAAAAACAGTATCGGTAACAGGTTTTGACCTTACAGAAAAAATCAATCGACTTCTAATGAGAGCATATGACCTTGCAGATATGGCAAGAACTGCTGTTCATACTGATTTTGAAAACATAGATTTATATGATATATTACCTGAGCAGGATATATTCATTGAGCAATTTAAAGATATTGATAAAATAGATACATCATTATATTTTAAAAGTTTACCAATACTTTCAGAAAATAAATTAATCTCAATAAATCAAGATGATATTGCTCTATCTATATCCAATAAACAATTAGCCATTGCACATATAGATGACACAGTTTATTTAAGACTTACATCACTTGGAGCTGTACAAGCAAAAATAGGTACAATTGACCCTAAAAATAAAATATTCACAATTCATAAATTTAGATTTGATGAGCACTCTCCACTTGATCGTAAGAAGTTTCGTATTGAGGCAAAAGAGAATCTTCCCATCAAAGTGGTATCTTCTGGAGGAGCATTAAACGGTATAGTCCTTAATTTCAATCAAGACCATATCGCTTTAGTACTTAAGAATAAAAAGAGACTTCATGTAGGAGACCTTGTCTCTGTGATAGTATTTTTTGAGATTGAAAATCTTGTAAAACCATTTAACACTCATGCTAATATTGAGAGAATTGAGAAAGTTAAAGAGGGCTTTAAAATTGTACTAGCCTGTAATTTTGATACTGTTAATAAAAAACTTTTAAGCGATTATCTTGCACATCGTCAAAGAGAAGTTATTCAAGAACTACAAAATATATAAATTTTTCTAATTTTTTTACACAAGTGCCGTATAAATAAGAGGAGGATAGACAAACAATCCAATATACAGAAAAAGGCTATTAATAGGTGTCATGAGTGCCATTTGGAATTCAATAGAAGTCTCCTTATCTATAAATATCTGTTTTATAAAAACTAGCTTAGTAGCTATATCTACCGCTTTTATAAAAAAGAGTATTATTGCTAACACATTAAAGTCAGTTAGTATCATAAACCAAATTGCAAAATAAAAAGTCGGATGCATAATTAAAAAGATAAAAATAGATTTTTTATAAAATTGGTACATACGAGCAAACATACCAATCATCGTATCCGCTTTTTGCCACTGCACTTCATATATCTCTAAAAGTATATAAAACATTATACAATTAAATATATATTCTTCTATCATTCTCTTGTCTCTTCTATTTTTTCATTCTGCATAATTTATAATCAAAGTATAGCTAAAATTACGCACTATTCTAATAGCCCACTCTCCCTATGACAATCCCTTCTCAAAACTACATTATGTTAAAATGTGATTTAAAAAAATATCAACATAACGATAAGGAGCCTATAAATGAGCTGGAAGCCACAAACCCCCTATTTAACAACTGATGGCATAGTCGAGATTTATAATACCTCCCAAGAGCTTTTGGGCATAGTTTTAATAAAACGAAAGAATCCTCCATATGGATTAGCACTTCCTGGTGGATTTGTTGATATTGGTGAGAGTGTTGAAGATGCCGTAATTAGAGAAATGAAAGAGGAAATATCTTTAGATGTGAGTATCTCTCAGCTCTTTGGAGTTTACTCCAAACCAGAGAGAGATGAAAGATTTCATACTGTTTCTGTTGTATATGTGTGTAAAGCTTATGGTGAGCCTATTGGAGCTGATGATGCCAAAGAAGCTAGTATTGTTAAATTAGAAGATTTAGCATTAGAGACACTCGTATTTGATCATGGAGATATTCTCAGAGATTATTTAAAAAATACACAAGCTATTTCTTAGACTTCTCTTCTTTGTTTTGCTTTAAAATACTGTGTTATTCTTAATGATTTTAAAGCTATAACAGAAGCCAAAGATACCGATAATAAAATTGCCTATCTTTTTTTACTATCATTAAATACCCTCTATAATTTTAATTTCATCTTCATTAAGTCCATAAAGTTCATAAACCATTTTATCTATCTCTTTATCTGTTGAAGCTATTTGTGATTTTAAATCTAATGCTATTTTGCTGTCATTTTCAAAGAGCGCTTTCCATTCATTTTTAAAATTTCTCTCTTCAAGTTTATCAGCAAATTTCAACTTCTTAGCCTTTTTATACTCTTTTACAAACTCTTCAAAATCTAACTCTTCAAAATTTTGTA
>ERZ889078.1248-NODE-1248-length-20615-cov-14.350875_pt1 | contig 20615 bp, 18 predicted proteins | sample MGYA00521266_ERZ889078 | MGnify/ENA primary metagenome ERZ889078 (study PRJEB32303, sample SAMEA104408618) | aquatic metagenome | biome: Brackish water; feature: Pelagic; material: water | place: Baltic Sea | collected 2014-06-16T06:34:00 | depth 76,534 m ...
TTAACATGAGAACGCAAAAAACTTATCCTCTCACCTTCTTATCCTCTCACCTTCTCATCCTCTTACCATCTCACCTTCTTATCTTCTAATCTTCTCACCTTCTTTCCTCTTTAAGCGCAGCCTGCTTGATCGATTCCACAATCTGGACATACCCGGTACAACGGCACAGGTTCCCTGAAATGCCTCTTCGAATAGCTTTCTCATCGGGATGCGGGTTTTCGTCAAGGAGAGCCTTTGACGAAAGAATCATGCCGGGAGTGCAGAAACCGCACTGGACCCCGCCATGCTGAATAAAGGCCTCCTGCAGAGGGTGTATTTTGTTCCCCTCCCCCATGAGTCCTTCAATGGTGGTCACCGTTTTACCGGACACTTCAAAGGCAGGATACAGACAGGAATCGACGGGATCGCCACCCACAAGGACGGTACAGGCACCGCATTCTCCCTGGCCGCATCCCAGTTTTGCCCCCTTAAAACCGAACGTATCCCTTAAGACATCCAGGAGAATCTGGTGCGACTTGACCTCCCCGAAGACGTGGTGTCCATTTAAAATAAAATGGACATCTTTCCTTAGTGGGGTGCCAATAGCACAGGCGTCCAATAGTTCCAGGCCAGCGACCCTGTCCTGTGTCGACCCATGCCCGACCCTCGAGACCACAGATCCCGCCTTTGCCTCGGAATCGTTCCCCTGTGAACCAAGGTTTTTCAAAGCCTGCGTCACGGCCCGTTTCACCAGCACACCGGAAACAGTTCGCCTGTATGTTTCCGTAGAGCGGACATCCGTGATGGGACGGACTTCGCTTTCCACAATGCAGGCCATCTCCTCCAGGGTCTCCGGAGTCAATTTTTTCCCCTCAAGGAACTCCTCTGCCTTGGCAATTCTGAGCGGAGTCGGCGCCACGGCGCCCACAGCAATCCTGGCCTTCCTGCACGTTTTCCCCTCCATGACAACCAGAGCTGCGGCATTGACAATGGCGATGTCCTGGGACACCCTCCCAATCTTGAAAAATGCCATCCCCGTATGCGGTTCCATCTCCGGAACGGTGATGAAGCTTAATATCTCGTCTGCCTCAAGGCAGCTCTTTCCCGGGCCCGTAAAAAAGTCCGCCACAGGCACCTGCCTGACACCTCCAGGACCTTCCAGGGTCAGAATGGCATCCATTACCATTAGCGGGGGCGCGCAGTCCGCGGACGGCGCAGCATTGCAAAGGTTGCCGCCAACGGTCGCTACATTTCTCACCTGCGGGTTTGCCAGAACGGACACGGCTCCGGCCAAGGCCCGGAAACGCTCCGCAATCAAGGCATTTCTTTCCAGTTCCCTGAAAAGAGTCATACTTCCAAAACGCAAAGACCCTTTATATTCAAAGCCGCGCAGTTCCTCTACGCCCCTCAAGGATATGAGTGCCTCCGGCTCGATGATCCGGTGTTTCACTCGAATCATCAGATCAGTGCCACCCGCAATGTACTTCGCCCTCCCTTTGAGCCTCGCCATGATCCCATGGGCCTCTGAAAGAGTAAGAGGCTGGTAATATTCATACTTCTTCATAACAACTCCCAAATCCCTATTCTTCCCTGTTATCAAAAACCCGCTTGCTCTTCCTTTCAGATCTGGGAAGGCTCCCATATTCCAGCAGTTCCACATCGACGCTGACCATGATCTGTTTCTTGACCCCGGACTTGATTCTTTTCACAACCTCGGCATCGAGACTTTCGTCCACCCCTTCCTGCTTCTCTACCCGCAGGACCATGTAATCCCGACCGTCCTCTTTTCGATCCAGGACAATCTGATATTCGCTCCCGATATCCTCCAGGGACGAGAGCACGTGATCCACCTGCCCCGGATAGATGTTCACCGCCCTGAATATGATCATGTCATCGCTGCGGCCCAGGATACGGTCATGTCTTGGCAGGACGGAACCGCAGAGGCATTGGCCGGGGATCAGCCGTGTAAGATCCCGTGTTCGATATCGGATCAGGGGAACCGCCTCTTTGGTCAGGGTGGTCACGACCATTTCCCCGATCTCTCCTTCAGGCACCGGTTGAAGCGTATCCGGATCCAAAATTTCCAGGATATAGTAATCGGCCCAGTAATGAATCCCCGTGTGATGGACACAATCCAGCCCTGTTCCGGGGCCATAAAGTTCCGTCATGCCGGGGATGTCAAACATGTGCTCTATTCCAAGCAGTTCCCTTATCCGATCCCTCATGGCGTCACTGGAACGTTCGGAACCGAAAATCATTTTTTTGAGATTTATTTTATCTCTTTCCCCCCTCCGGTTCACCTCTTCCGCCATCAGGAGCCCCATGGAGGCCGTGCAGCAAAGGACCGTACTCTGGAAGTCCATGAGAAACTGGCACTGCATATCCAGGTTGCCCGGCCCCACAGGAATCGCCATGGCCCCGAATTCTTCGCATCCCAATTGAAAACTGGCGCCCGCCGTCCAGATTCCATACCCCACCGCGATCTGTACCCTGTCCCGGGCGCTGAGTTCGGCCATTTCATAACAGCGGGCAAAAAAATGCGTCCAGTCTTGAATATCTTTCCGGCTGTAACAGAGCACTTTTCTTTTGCCAGTGGTCCCCGAAGAGGCGTGAATGCGCACGACGTCTTCAAAGGGAACGGAAAGGAGCGGAAAGGGATAGTCATCCTTCAGGTCGTTGGCTGTGGTGAAGGGGAGTCTTTTCAAATCGTCGAGAGACCGGATATCCTCGGGAAGTACCCCTGCTTCATCCAGACGTTTTTTGTAGAAGGCAGAACCGTGGTACGCATGGCCCACGGTCCACTGCAGACTTTTCAGCTGATGTTCCTCCAGTTCCTGAGCAGTCTTCATTGCAGGCATAAAGCTCTTTGTCATTTGTTCTCCTAATTTTCGAAATACAACAAATACGTAACAACATAAGTAGCTTCTGTTTTTAAAACCGAAAACCGATAACTGTAAACCTTCCTATTGCACCATTCCCGGCACAATCAGAACAATTTGCGGGAACAGGATCAGGATAATAATGGAGATGATGCAGGCTACGAGGAAATAGCTGACACTCTTGAAAATCGTTCCCAGCTCTATCTCGGGAGCCAGGGCTTTCACCACGTAGATATTGACGCCCACCGGAGGAGTAATGGCTCCCATCGTGGTCACCATGGTCAAAATGATGGCGTACCAGATGGGATCAAATCCGAGCGCAATCCCAAGAGGAAAAAATATGGGAATGGTGAGGACAAGAAACCCCAGAGAATCGATGAAGCAACCGCCCACAAGATAGATCACCAGTATAAATGCAAGGATCACATAGGGCGAAACAGGAAGAGAGGAAGCAAATTCAGCAACCATGAAAGGAAGTCTTGTAACGGCTAAAAAACGACCGAAAATGATAGCGCCCGTAACCAGGAAAAAAACCATGCTCGATATCTTGAGGGAATCCGTTATCGAACTGAAAAATCCCTTCCAGGTAAGTCGGCGTGTACAGACGGTGACAACGATGGTAAAGAAAACGCCCACCGCTCCCGCTTCCGTAGGCGTAAAAATGCCCGTATACAGACCGCCAATGACCATCACGAAGATGCCGATGGCCTCCAGAACGCCCACAAGTGACCCCAGCTTTTCCCGAAATCCGACCTTTGGTCCAGCCGGACCAAAATGGGGGTAGATCCTGCAGAGTACGACAATGGTCAGAATAAAGAGGATCCCTAACAGAATCGCAGGGAGGATTCCGGCTAAAAACAGCTTGATAATCGATTGCTCCGTCTGAAGACCGATAACAATCAGGACCACGCTTGGGGGCATCACGGTTCCCAGAGTACCTCCGGTCACCACCGTTCCGCTGCTCAACCTGGTATCATAGTTGTATTTTTTCATCTGGGGGAGGGCAACGGCCCCCATGGTGGCTGCCGTAGCCGTGTTGGAACCGCAGATAGCCGCGAAAAGCTCATCCGCTCCGATGGTCGCAATGGCAAGCCCCCCCCGCCAGTGGCCAAACCACTTATAGGCAGCATTGTAGAGTCTTTCTGCGATTCCGGAATTAAACGCGAGATAGCCCAGGAAAATAAACAGGGGGATGACCGTGAGCCCATAGCTTGAAAACGTGCTCCACACATCGGTCGCCACCATATTGATGGCCGCGTTAAACGAAACAATATACCAGAATCCGCAAAAACCAACGATAGCCATGGCAAAACCCACCGGCATCCCCAGGAAAAACAGCACTGCCAGAAGGATGAGAATGCCTATTATTCCGATGGCGGTCGCACTCAATTTTCACCCTCCTTGCTTCCTGCCAGAACCTTTAAAAAATCGGTAAGGAAAACGAGCGAGAGGACCGCGCAACCCAACGCAACTCCATAGGCAAAAGGGTAGTAGACAATACGCAACGTTTCCGTAACCTCCCCTGTTTCAAAGAGATTGTAGGCATATTTGGAAATTTTCCAGGTCACAAGGGCGAAAAATGTCATGCAGAGGATATGGTTGATGCCCTTCAGGACTCTTTGAACTCCTTTGGAAAATCTCAGAACCACAATATCAACCGCAATGTGCCCCTTGCTGAGTTGGGTATATCCCAAAGCAAAGGCCGTCAGAACAGCGCCGAAATACCCCATCAGTTCAAATGTACCGCTTACGGGCATCCAGACGAGGCGAAGGAAGATGTTGGCACACGTTAAAACGATCATGGCCACAAGAAATATCCCGGCGATGAAAATCAACGCCTGATTCAGATAATGGCTAACCTTGTCTAAGAACAGCATACAAGCCCCTCTCCGCTAATCACCAAGGCATTCCTGGTCTCTGTGCGCCCTTCTGAGGTCTCCCGCCCGCCATTACCGTAAGACCGATAAGAGGCAAGGCAGGCAGGGAGGGTTTTCCAGAAAGCAGACTCCCGGCACTATTCTCCGGCATACATCCGAGTAAAGTCCTTAATGTCGTTTACAATCGCCTGTGCGGGAAATCCTTTTTCGCCGGCGTCTTTCACCCATTGATCCGTGAGGGGAAGAAGCAGCTTATCCCATGCAGCCTTTTGATCTTTTTTGAGACGAATGACTTTTACCTTTTCATTTCTCTTGGACCATTCCATCGCTTTTTTCACATGATCGTCCATATAGGCGCCTGTCCATGCAGCCTGCTGTGGGGCAAGCTCATCCAGGATCTTTTTCACGTCATCTGGCAGGGCGTTCCATTTATCCATGTTCATGACCACCGCAAACGGGTATACCACTGCGTCGGTCATGGTCACAAATTTACAGAGCTCGGCAAATTTGAAATCCTTCATCACCTCAAGGGATGTAAAAAGTCCTTTCACGACCCCTTTCTGCAGGGCTTCCGGTGTAGCAGGCATGGGCATGCCCACGGGGTTGGCGCCCCAGGCTTTCAGGATCTGTGCCGCCCCACCCGATGCGCGAAGGGGAACCCCTTTGAGTTCCTCCAGGTTATTGATGGCCATTTTGGACATGATATTGGAAGGCGCCGTGGTGAACATGGTCAAAACCTTCACTTTGGAAAACGCCTCGGGCTGGTATTTCTTGTAAATATCCCACAGGACAAGGCTGCCCACCAGGGAGTTGGGAATATCAAGCGGCAGGGCGGTAGCATTGGTCACTATGAAACGCCCCGGCTGGTAGGCCATGCAGAGACAGCCGATATCCGCCTGGCCGGCAATGACACCATCCATCATATTCTTGGCGTTCAGGAGGGTTCCTCCCGGAAAGGTATCGATGGCCACTTTTCCGCTCGTTCTTTTCTCCACTTCCTTTTTCCATCTTTCCATCTGAACGCATGGAAATGTGGGAGCAGGCGGAAAGTTTGCATAGGTTAGTTTAATGGGTCCCGCAAGAGATGGTGAGGGGTTGAGGGTAATCGAAAACAATGAAGCCAGAAAAATCCCTGCGATAATACATCCTACTGTTCGTTTCATGAATCGGACCTCCCTTTCGTTAAAGACTTGAGTAATTAAACAGCACCCGAAAAACTTCTTTGTCACCCCCTTTCCCATTCAAACCCTGAGTTTTTCCCTGCACATGCAAGCAGTCTGTGAAACTTCATCAGATATATTTCTTCCAGAATTCCGGATCTTCCTTGATCTTCTCCTGCCAGTAAGCGCCGAACTGCTCTTCGAAAAAGCTTTCCAAACGCCCGAACCACTTGCCTATTTTCGTGCTTCCCGTTTCATGGGCTTCCAGGACGTCTTTCAGAAAAACATCTATATCCGAAAGTTTGTCTTTTGGAATGTAAGCCAGCGCACCCTTCTCGATCGACCTGGCAAAATTTTCCGGATCTAGGGCGTGAGCCGTCAGCATCAGGGTGGGGATATCTTTTTCCTTTGTGATTTTTAAGAGATCGTACCCCCTTACTCCCATAATATCAAGGATGGCGGCATCGTACGGGTTTCTGTCTAAAAGCGCCACAGCTTCCTCAAAATCCGTGGCGCTGTCTATCGTACAATCGTCCAGCAATTCCCGGAGAATTTCGAGGATATCGGGCTCGTCATCAACAATCAGAATCTTCTTCCCTTTTAGTTTTTGGTCTACCATGCAATCCTCGCGTGATACTTCATTTGTCCAAATCGAAATCGCTATCGGAATCGAAATCGAAAGGCAGGACCATCGACTGGGTCGATTTCGATTTTGATGCTAACCCCTGTTCTCGATCTGCCGGGCCTTATCAAAAAATGTTCGGCTCCACATACTCTCCGAAAACGTCTCTGAATACGTCCGCCATTTCACCAACGGTTGCGTAACATTTGCAGCACTCCACCAGGATCGGCATCACGTTTTTCTTTTCCACGGCTGCCTTTTCAAGTGCCTTCAGAGATGCTACAACCGCCTGGTTGTCCCTTTCTTTCCTGAGGATTTTCAACCGATCTATCTGGAGCTGGGCCCAACTTTCATTGTATTCATGGAGTTCCACCTCCATGTCTGCTCCCTCGGTATATTTATTCACCCCCACTTTGGTCACTTCATTGCGCTGCAGTTTTTTCTCATACTCATAGGCCTGGGTGGACACCTCCCGCTGCACGTAGCCGGAGGAAATTGCCTCCACCATTCCACCCATTTTTTCCACTTTTCCCATCTCTTCCAGGATTTTCTCTTCCATCTCCTTGGTGAGAGTCTCCATGAAATAGGAACCTGCAAGAGGGTCTACCGTGTCTCTGAGGCCGATTTCATCCATCAGGATCTGGAAAGTCCGCAGGGAAAGGAGAGCCGCACGCTCGGTGGGAATGGTGTAGGCCTCATCAAAAGAACACAGCGCCGTTGTCTGAGCACCCGAGAGAGCGGCCGCAAGGGCATAGTAAGCGCCACGCACGATATTGTTCTCCGGTTGCTGTTTGGTCATGCCCGATCCACCGCCGCCGAAGATGCCTCTCAGGAAAAGGGCTTTTTTATTCCGGACATCATACCTTTCCCGGAGGAGGGTGGCCCAGAGTTTTCTTGCCGCCCTGAATTTGGCCACCGTTTCCCACATGTTGCCGTAGATATTCAGGTTAAAGGAAAAGCTTCCCACGAAATCCTCGGCCTTGTACCCCCGGGCAACCACATTGTCGATATAGGCAAAGGCAATCAGGAGGGCGTAGGAAATCTCCTGGGACGGCGTACACCCTGATTCCCTGATGTGATACCCGCAGACCGAAACCGGATTACAGCGGGGAAGTTCCTTCATGGAATACTCGATGGTATCGCCTATCAACCTCACAGCCGGCTCCACGGGATAGATCCACGCCCCCCTTCCCACAATTTCCTTGAGGATATCATTCTGGGGAGTGGCCGATATTTCCTCTTTTTTGTAACCGAATTTCTCTGCAACCGCCTGGTACATAGCCAGCATGATCGATGCCACGGCATTAATGGTAAGCCCGCTGCCGATCCGGTTGAGCTGGATATCCTTAAAGGCAATCTCGAAATCTTTCAGGGAATCCACAGCCATACCCACCCGGCCCACTTCCCCTTCCGCCAGCTCATTGTCGGAGTCGTACCCCATCTGGGTAGGGAGATCAAAGGCCACATTCAGTCCGGTCTGCCCGTGGGAAATCATCAGCTTGAAACGCTCATTGGTTTCTTCAGGGGTACCGAATCCGGTGTATTGTCTGGTCGTCCAGTTTCGGCTCCGGTATCCGGAAGGATGTATGCTCCTGGTGAACGGAAATTCTCCCGCGTTCCCCAGGTCCTTTGCATAATCGAACCCCACTCTTTCCAGATCTTCCGGGGTATATACCGGCTTTACCTTGATGCCTGACTGCAAAATCACTTCTTTAATGGCATCTTTTTCATCTTTTATGTAGGTTGCTACTCCCATCTCTTGCACCTCTCTTCTCAGGAATGGACATTTTCCTTGATAAAACCAACAATCTCATCAAAGTGCGCTCCACCGGGGAACACACCGGAGATGCCTATTTCTCTTAAAAGCGGAATATCCCGGTTGGGGATTACACCTCCCACCAGCATCAGCTTGTCATCCACCCCCTCTTTTGCGGCCAGGTCCATCAGCTTCCTGCAGATAGGCATATGAGCGCCAGACATGATGGAAAGACCCACCACATCCACATCTTCCTGCATAGCCTGGTTTACAATGCTGGCAACGGTTTGATGAAGACCGGTATAGATCACCTCCATCCCCGCCTCCCTCATGGCGTGGGCAACGACCTTGGCGCCCCGATCGTGGCCGTCAAGACCCGGTTTAGCCAGAAGTACCCTGATTTTTCTATTCGTCATTTCTTCCGTTCTCCTTCGTTCCAACCTGTTTATCAAATTCCGCTAAAACGATCTCCCGCCCCCGCAGAATATGTTCCAGAACCAGCGCTGACACTTTTTCCTCGTCTCTCTCTCGAATGCCATCCAGCATCAAACGATGATCCGCACTGCTTATCCTGGCCATCTCCTCCACCTTCAAAATATCGTGTCTGAAACGGAAAATATAGGTTTTCAGGTCATCGATCATCTTTACGAGTCTGGGGCTGTGACTCAGATCATAAAGCAATTCATGAAATTCCGTGTTGATTTCTGGAAGGGCTGTCAGGTCGCCGGCCTCCAGGGCGGTTTCATATTCGAGCAGTTTATTTTCAAGGGAAACCAAATCCTCTTCACTATGATGCATGGTGGCGAGACGGGCCGCATAGCTTTCCAGCACACCCCTGATCCCGAAGGTCTCTTCAATGTCCGCCCTCGTGAGACCCATGACGAAAAATCCACCCTTGGGATCTCTCTGGAGCAGCCCTTCCCTTTCAAGTTTATGGATGGCCTCTCTTATGGGAGTTCTGCTGATCCCGAAGGTCTGGGCCATGCGGCTTTCCACCAGGCGTTCCCCGGCCCGTAGTTCACCGGTTACAATGGCCCGCCTCAACTTTTCGTGCACGGAATCCCCAAGAGATTTCCTCTCCGGAAGAGAATGAAAAAGAGGGGAACTCTCATCCGAATTTACAGCCGCAGTAACCATACCTATCTTCTTTCGTGATGCGTGAATCGTCCCTCGTCAATCGTCTTTCGTCAATCGCAAATCATCAATCGACCATCCTAAAGCCCCACCCACTTGGCGATGTTGGGCTGGAGAATTTCGTGGGTTCCTCCTCCATAGAGCAGAAAGCGGTTGTCCCGGTAATATCTCTGTGCGGAATATTCCATGGAATAGGCATAGGCCCCGAAGATACGTGTAGCCTGATCCCCTGCCCTGCATGCTGCCTCCGTAGCAAAATATTTTGCCATGGAGGCCTCCTTCAATGCCTCCATTCTCTTGTCGATCATATGGCTAGCCTTGTAGGTGAGCAGATGGGATGCTTCCAGATCCACGGCCATGTTGGCTATTTTGGCTTGAATCAGCTGATAATTGCCGATTGTCTTTCCGAACTGGGCCCGTTCGTGGGCATATTTTATGGAATCGTCCAGAGCCGCCCGCTGCAGTCCGATGGCAAGAGCGGCAGTCATGGTCCGTATCTCGGCAAGGATGGTCAGAAGGTTGGTCAGTCCGCGCCCTTCCTGCCCCAGCATGTTCTCCAGAGGGATAACGCAATCTTTAAAAGATATCTCGGAGATGGGCGTGCTTCGGGTACCCAGCAGGTCGAACGGCTTCCCGCAGGAAAAACCCGGTGTATCTCTTGGAACAAAGAAGAAGTTCAACCCTCTGAATTTCTTCTCCGGATCGGTCTGCATGAGAACGGTGAAAAAATCAGCCACGGGACCGTTTGTCACCCAGGTCTTCATACCGTTGAGGACATACCCGTCATCCGTTCTTTTGGCAATGGTACTCACATTGCCCAGATCCGAACCGGCTTCGGGCTCGGTAAGACAGAAACAGGCAACTTTTTCGCCTTCCATGGCAGGAAGAAAATATTTTTGTCGCATCTCCTCCGTACCAAAATGGAAAAGAAAGTTCGTCCCCATCAGACACTGCATGGCCGTTATGGCGCCCAGGCTCATGAGTCCCCTGGCCAGTTCCTCGCAATTGATACAGAAAAGCGTGGTATTTCCACCCGACCCGCCTTTGTCTTTGGGATATCTCGTCCCGAAAACCCCCATTTTCGCCATCTGTTTAAACAGATCCCTGGGGAATTCACCCTTTTCATCAATCTCCTTGGCCCTTGGAATCACTTCCTTGTCTACAAAGCGGGCCATATTCTTTCTAATCAGTATTTCAGCATTTGACCTGACCATTTACTCCTCCGTTCAAGGCATAACGCACTGCGCTCTTCCACCGTCAGTTTTGCTATTTTCCTTTAAGCTGACGGATCATTTCAGGAACCACCTCATGGAGGTCTCCTGTAATTCCCCAATCCGCCACCTGAAAAATAGCCGCCCTCGGATCCCTGTTAATAGCGACAATATACCTGGAGTTCATCATTCCAGCTCTGTGTTGAATGGCCCCTGAAATCCCACAGGCGATATACAACTCCGGCCGAACCGACTGTCCCGTCTGTCCGACTTGTTCTTCGGAGGTAATCCACCCTTCTTCAACCGCCACCCGGGTCCCCGCCACCTCCCCATCCATGAGGTCGGCCAGCTCCCGTAACATCTGAAAGCCCTTTTCATCTCCAACGCCTCTGCCGCCGGCGACAATGATCTTGGCCCCCGCCAGATCCACATCCCTCTTCTTTTCTTTGACAATTTCAAGGACCGTCGTTCCGATATCTTCCCATGTGAGCGCCGTTTTGTGGGGAACAAGCACCGCCTTTTCCTTCCGATTCTTTCGCGCTTCCATTACTCCCGGCCGTACGGTCGCCATCTGCGGGCGGGAATACCGGTTGGCGATGGTCGCCATGACATTCCCTCCAAAGGCAGGCCTTGTCTGGAGAAGGATCTTCTCATCAGAATCGATGGTCAGCTCCGTACAGTCAGCGGTCAATCCCACTCCCACCCGGCGAGACACCCTTGGCGCCAGGTCCCTCCCAATATGGGTCGCTCCCATGAGCAGGATGTTCGGTTTGTATTGTTCCACAAGTTCACAGATGACCTTGCTGTAAGCGCCCGTCCTGTAATCTTCCAGGTCCGGACCTTCCGCCAGGTACACCCTGTCTGCACCGAATTCCATCAATTCGTCAGCGAGATTTTTCACATTTTCCCCAATCAGAAGTGCAGACACCTCCTGGCTCAATATTTCGCCCAATTCCTGCGCCTTGCCAAGGAGTTCAAGGGAGATTTTTCCAAGGACGCCCTGTCTCTGTTCCGCGAATACCCACACCCCTTTCCTGTCGCTGAAGTCCGGGATCACTCTCGGTTGTGCATCTGAAACGATCGCCTTTTCCTTGCAGACTTCAATACAGGCCCCACAGGATGTGCAGCGCTCCAGGATGTGTGCCTTTCCATCAACGACCTCGACCCCTCCGTAAGGACAGGTCTTTTCACATCGTTTACAGCCGTTACAAAGATCCTCATTGATCAAAATACTCATTTCACATCCCCCTGAAAACTCGATTCATCTGCCCCTAAAGGAGTCGATTCTCTTTCAGCTTCCCCATGAGACTACTCACCTTCGTTGCAGTATCCCCCTCAAGGGTCTCCCCCTGTCGTTTGAATTTTGGAGAAAAGGTCTTAATCACATGGGTAAGGGACCCTTCAAGTCCCACTTCACTCACCTGCATACCGATATCCGCCGCATTCCAGACCTTTATAGGAGCTTTTTCCCTGCAGGCACTGATCAGACCACCTACCGTTGCATATCGCGGGGCGTTCATTTCGCCGATAACCGTGAGCAGAGCGGGCAGGCTACATTCCAGACGCTCGTATCCATCTTCTAAGCGTCTCTTGACCACCATGCTTCTCTCTCCCACTTCCTCTATCCCGCAAACGTAGGAGACCTGCGGAATTCCTAAAAACTCTGCCACCTGGGGCCCGATCTGGGCCGTATCCCCGTCGATGGCCTGACGTCCGCAAATGATCAGGTCATAATCTCCGATCTTCTTCAGGGCTTTGCCAAGGGTGGTGGACGTCGCCCATGTGTCGGCGCCGGCAAACGCCCTGTCAGAGAGGAGGACGCCTTTGTCCGCGCCCATCCCAAGAGCCTCCGATACGGCATCAATCGCCTGAGGAGGACCCATGGAGAGGACTGTAACCTTTCCACCCGTGCTTTCTTTTAAAAGGATGGCGGCTTCCAGGGCATGACGGTCATCAGGGTTGATAATGCTATCGATCCCTTCCCTGATCAGGTTGCCTGTCTTCGGGTCCAGTTTCACATCTGTTGTATCCGGAACCTGTTTCACTAAAACGATAATGTTCATGGTGGTTACTCCGATTGGTCCATTCGTTACGTAGTTAGTGCTTGAACAAAAACCTTACATTGGGAACAAGCGCAGCATACAGTGAATCTATTCTAACCGCCCGCTTCGCTCAAGACGCAAAGGACGCGAAGATAAAAATGCAACCAGGAAGGAGTTTTCTTTTGCCGGGAAACGGCAAAAGAAACGCTGCCTTGGCCAAATCCGTTGCCCGGATTTAGCCAACAAAAGCCTCAGCGCAACCCTTCGCGTCCTTGGCGCCTTTGCGGTTCAAAAAGCTTTCGCTGTGGCCTTCATCCAAAGCCTAAATAATCTTCTCTTCCCTAAGGCGCTTCAAATCCTCTTCCGAATACCCGATCTTTCCATACAGCAGGCTGTTATGTTCTCCAAACCGGGGAGGGAAAGAAAGTCTTCGATTTTGCTGCTCCAGGAACTGTGTCCTGCAGGGAGGAGGCGCCAGGGTGATTTTCCTCCCGGATACAGAATCTTCCGCAGAAAGGAGGCTCCGCTCCACGAAAGGGTCCGCAATCACTTCTTCCATGGTGTTGATCTTGCTGACGGGCAGGGTAATGGAATGAAACAGTTCGATCAGTTCAGTTGAGCTGTGCCGCCTGGTAATAGTGCTGATTACCTGGTTCAGATTTTCCACGTCCTGGATGCGGCCCTGGTTCTTTTCATATTCAGGTCTGTCCAGATCCCTGAACATATCCTGTGAAACAAGTGCCTTCCACTGCCGGTCGTTCCCTACCGCAAGGTAGATATACCCATCCATTGTCTCGAATACGGAAACCGGGCAGAAAAACTCGTGAGTATTTCCACTGCGGGTGGCTTTTTTGCCGAAACTGGCCGTGAACGTGATGGGCACCGTAAGCCAGGAGAGGGAAGACTCAAACATGGAAAGATCGATGCGGGAGCCCTGCCCCGTCACGGTTCTTTTATACAGCGCCTTCATAATGGAACCGTAGGCGTGTTCACTCGTTCCCATATCCGGCAGGGGAATACCCATGGCCTGGGGGGTCCCTCCAGCCTCACCGGTCATCTCCATAAGCCCGGACCTGGCCTGAAGGACCGGATCGTAGGCGCCTTCATTGCTGTCCGGTCCGAACCCGGTTACACCCAGCCAGATGATATCCTCCTTGACCGCCTTGAGAGATTCATAATCGATTCCGAGTTTTTTATAATTCCTGGGAAGTTGATTGGTCGTAAAAATATCGGCGTTCAACTCCTTTATCAGGGCATAAAAGATCTCCCGCCCTTCCGGCTCAGCCAGATTCAGCGTCAGGGCCTTTTTGCCGGCATTGATGCAGAGGAAATAGGCATTCATCCTTTCCTCGCCAAGGACATTTTCGCCGATCAGCCTGTTGGGATCCCCATAAACGGGATGCTCCAACCTGATGACCTGCATGCCATCGTGCGCCAGTCTGTAGGTTAAATAGGGAATTACCGTGGCCTGTTCCAGAGAAAGAACGGTGAGGTTCTTGAAGAGATCCATATGCGCCTCCAAAAGGGAAAATCCCTTCAAGGAATGGAAAAATGGGTAACGGGGGAGTCGTACCAGCAGTGGCTACGGTATACCGTATACCGTATGCCGTGTCAATAACTATTTCAATCTTATAACTTCTGGAAGACTCCTCTCCTCCACAGAAATTATGGGGTTGATCGCTCACCGGGAATTGTTACTATAGGTTTATCGAAATAGATCTCGAATTTTCCCAGCGCCTGAATGCATCGTTGTTGTGTTTGTGAAACAAATGAAAATGAGAAATTTGAAACCTTTTCATTCTTTTTGGTTCTTAACAAAAAAAATCAAGAAATTCCGGGAGGAGAAAAATGCCTATCTATGAGTTTAAATGTAGAAAATGTGGAAATGTTTATGAATCTCTCTGCTTTCGCAGTTCAGGAGAGGATAAAGGTCCGTGCCCGTCTTGCGGGGAACAGGAAGGAGAGAAGCTTCTTTCCACGTTCTCATCAGTGAGTTCAGGGTCCGGTGACAGTCTCGGAAGCAGTGCATCTGCATCCTGCGGGTCCCATGGGGGATTCTCCTGAGCTGGATAATATAATCCGGCCGTGAGCTGGAATGTCGTTTGGCGGAGGACATGTTGGAACATATTGAACAGAAACAGAAAGGAAACAGTATGAGCATCTGGGTATTGCTGTTAATCGTTGTGGGATGGGTGCTCCTTCAGGCATACATCCTTCCGAAATTTGGGATTTCCACCTGAATGAGCAACAGTTGCCAGGTAGGCGACCCGAAAAAAATCATCACACAGATAGATACAAAAGGGGGAAACCTCCCCAAGTAGAGCCTTTTAAAAGATTCTTAAAAACCCCATTTACTGCTTAGGAAAAAGACTTTGGACGCTGATAAGCGCAGATTATCTCTTTCGTTTTAATAGTTATCTGCGCCTATCTGCGGAAATCTGCGTCCCCAGAACGATTGCCTTAAAACCTTTCACCTTGACCTCATCACATCAACTGCCTTTCCGATCTCCTGAAGCGTCTTCAGGTCCTCCGCGCCCCTTACCTTCATACTCTCACGGTTGCCGATCCTGAGAAAATGAAGACGTTCCATTCTCCGTATCCCGCCAAAATAGTTTTCAATTTCCCAGGAAGATTCCAGAGGAAGCAGATCATTCCTCATGGAAAGAATCCCGTAGTTCAAACGAACCCCTTCCCTGCTCACCGAAACAGCGCTGAAACCGAAAAAAGGGCTGTTAAAGAACCAGAACATGATCACAATCCATATAAGTGTAGCAATAACAGACTTTTGTCTTTTTTTCGTAAGGGATAGGACAAAGAGAAACAGAACCACGCCCAGAGACAGCAGCATGATCGTATTCTGAACAAAAAGCGATTTGATGATAAAGGTCTGCGTTTCCATATTGCTTGTTTTTAACACTTCTGCAGAATTTGTTCTACCTCAATGTTTCCCTTGACAGTTTGAATATCCCTCTGATAGATTCCGGCAAATTTCTTGAGTAGAATCTATTTTTTTGAAATCGTTTAAATTTGTTTTGCTTGCATGAGCAAAACCAGATTATTGAATCAGCAGGAGGAAACCCACCAATGCGAACCCTCAGACAGATTTCCCTTTTCATTTTTCTTGTCATCAGTTTCCTATTCATGACCCCGCCCGCTTTCGCTGGTCACGGCGCCGGCGGTGGCCCCCCGAAGGCAGCCATCGAAGGCGGAGAAACCGTCAATATATCGGGTATTATTTTAGACAGCCACAAGGAACCGGTCGCTGAAGCAGAAGTCGCCATTCTCTTCAACGGAAAAGAAGTGGACAGGGTTACCACTGCCCAAAGCGGAAGATATGTATCCCGTTTCCAGGTGGAAAAAGGGAAGGTCGTTGAAGCTACGGTTGATGTGAGAGCCAGCAAGACCAGTTTCAAGACCAACCAAATAGAATTCAAAGGCTCGGAACTGGCCAACTCGGGCGATCATTTCTACATCAGCGAAGATATCAGCCTCGACAGGGTCTTGGGCCCTGCGTTCTGGATTTCAACGGTGGTATTCATTCTTGCCTACGTGCTCATCGCCTTTGAACTCCTCCACAGGACCGTAGCGGCCATGCTGGGCGGCGCCCTCATGCTGCTGATCTCCTATACCATCGGAACGGTCAACCCGGAATACCATATCGTCTCTTTTGACAGCGCCATCAATTCCATTGATATGAACGTGGTTTTCCTGCTCATGGGCATGATGATTATCGTGGGAGTGCTGAAAAACACGGGGGTCTTTCAGTGGTGCGCTTACATATCCTATAAACTGGCCAAGGGGAAGGTTTTCGTCCTTGCTGTTTATCTCATGATATTCACGGCCGTTGCCTCCGCCTTTCTGGATAATGTGACCACAATGCTCCTTCTGACCGGTGTGGCCATCGAAATCTGCATCTCCCTCTCTATTAATCCCCTGCATCTTTTGATTCCTCTGGTCCTGGCGTCAAACATCGGGGGTACCGCTACTTTAATTGGTGATCCACCCAACATCATGATCGGTTCCTATGCGGGACTGACATTCATGGACTTCGTGGTGGCCCTGGCCCTGATCTGCGCTGTCTGCATGGTTGTCCTCGTTATTTATACCAAACTGGTATGGGGAAAAAGCTACAGCTCCGCAAAGGTGGACAATGTGCCGGAGTATATCAAGGATCTCAAGGAAAAATACCGAATCACGGACCCCAAACTCCTCACCTACGGCTTGGCGGTGCTGGGTTTTGCCGTTTTCCTCTTTTTGAGCCATGGATACTGGCACATGGAGGTCAGCGTAGCGGCGGTGATGGGTGCAGCGGTACTCCTGACCATTGCCGTTCTCACGGAAAAGGTGGACCTGATTCATTTGATCGAAAAAGACATTGAGTGGCCCACGCTCATGTTCTTCATCTTCCTCTTCATCCTGGTCGGCGCAGTGGAGCAGAGCGGACTTCTGGCCGTCATCGCCGACTGGATATTGAGTCTTTCCGCAGGCAATTTCTTTGTCGCCTGTGCCCTTATCCTCTGGGTGGCCGCCATCATGTCGGCTTTTGTGGATAATATCCCGTTCACGGCCACCATGTTGCCCATTGTCGCCTATCTCAGCCAGGTCATTCCGGGAGCTGAAAACACACTCTGGTGGGCATTGGCATTAGGGGCCTGTTTTGGTGGAAACGGAACCATCATCGGGGCCTCGGCAAACGTGGTCACCATGGGAATCGCCGAGGCAAGGGGGTTCAAGATAAGCTTCATCGGCTTCATGAAGACGGCGTTCCCCTTCATGATCATTACCATTGTGATAGCCCACGCCTGGCTGCTCCTCTTCAGGCCCACCTAAAAGGTATGGGATAACAACATGCTCCCTTTGTTTCAGCCCTGCCCAAGGGCTGAAACAGGGCAGTGCCTCCTCCCTCCTTTCACCGGATACGATTTGTAGAGGTTTCAGGTTTCGGGGAATTATAATACCCAAGCTTCCTCGATTCCGAAGGATTGTTCGTAAAAAGAATTCGGGTGCCTGAATTCTTCTTGCAACAACAAAAAAGTAACCGTGCAATCTGCGTAATGCGCCTGCCCCGTTAAATCTGCTCTTTCTTTTATTTAACCGGGGTGCCAAAAATAATTGAAGTTTCATGTGACCCATTCCGAATCATGCATGCCATCGACCATTTCATTCAAAGTTTAAAGAGAGAGAAGACCTGGAATGTATTCAATCCCTGGTATGAGGTGGATCAAGAACATGACCAGGATGTTACCGCTCCCTTGAAGAGACGGGGAAATCTCATCAAGTACCTCCATGAGCGAAAGAACGTCCGATACATGCTCCTGGGAGAAGCCATTGGATATCAGGGCGGTCATTTCAGCGGCATCGCCATGACCTCCGAAAGGATGCTTCTGGGCCACATGGAACAGAAGGGAATCTCTCCCGATCACCTGGCCTGTCAATCGACCCTTGACCGGACAAGCAAATGCAGCGTTCGTGACAAAGGGTTTACCGAGCCCACGGCGACCATCGCCTGGGGGAGAATCATTGAAATGGGGCTCGATACCAAAGACTTCATCTTCTGGAATATGTTTCCGTGGCATCCTTATCATCCGGAAAAAGGCATGCTGTCCAACAGGACTCCTGATGATCAGGAATTGAAGGAAGGCAGGGAGGCATTGCGCACATTGATCAGGCTGGCAAACATCAAAACGGTTATCGCCGTCGGGAACAAGTCCAAGATACACCTGGAAAGGATGGGCATTTCCGCCCCGAAAGTCAGACACCCTGCCAATGGAGGCGCGAAGCAGTTCCGGGAACAACTTGAAAGGCTGGTCAGATAGGAAAGCAGACTACAGGGATTGTCTCGCGCGGAGGCGCAGAGGCGCGGAGAAAAAAGCGACAAGAGCCCATGATAAGCCAAAGAAACAATGCGATGAAGTAAATGCGGACGGGTTCTTTCTGCTTCATTGAAAATTATCATCCCCAGCGTCTCCGCGTCTCTGCGCGAAAAAAAATACAGTTATTCTTTCGGACGACAGTCTTTTCTTGGAATCTCATTTATGCCTTTTCGCCGTCAGGAAAAAACCCAACCCGATGCCTAAGCCTAAAACACCCACCGGCCAGAATTCGCTTGCCCCGATGCCGTGTTCCCTTGCCAGGTCGATAGCCAATCCCAGAAAAGGGGCAATCAACATGGTGGAAACACTCTTCGCCTGAGACTCTATGGAAAGGACCGTGGCCCCCTGGGATTTGTCGGTATTGGCGTTAAATCGGCTGATCAGGACCGGCCTCCAGATATTCTGCAGAATGTAAAGTGCTACAAACCCCACAATCATCACCAGGTAGATCCCGTAGAACATGGCCGGTAAAAGAATAAGACTGACCAGTACGGTGACACCCCACAGAAATCGGGCGGCATGCTCCTCCTCTCCCTTTTTTTCTACCAATCGGTGGGCATTTCGACTGGCAACAGCAGACAAGAGGAACAGGATGAAAAACACGGGTCCGATGAGAACAACGGATTTCTGTTCATCGGTCAATTCCATCCCGGAAAAGAGAACTGCCGTAATCGGAAGAGCCGCGGATTTTAAAATAGGCTGAAGATAATCCTTGGAAGCCTTGAAAAACCCTTCAAATCCCATCGATTCAAGAATGAGCCTTTTGAGGCTGGGTCTTTTAAAAGAGATCACCAGGGCATCTTTCAGGTGCCCGAACATCCGCCTGATCGAGAGCCTTTCTACCACCTTTCCATCCAGTTCCCGGGGGTAGCTTGCCAGGTTCACAATGTTTAACACATAAGGGATGATGGCAAAAAAGAAAACATAAATATAGTTGCTGGTTGCAAAGACAAACACACACGCCAGCAGCACGGAAACAGCTGAACCTATTTTGCTCCACGAACGGGTATATCCATACACCCGGGTGCGTTCCTTTGTCCTGCCCTCTATCTCCAGCCACATGAAAATGATCGATTTATGTGTTCCACTTCGAAAAGCCTCCCCAATGGCGAAAAAGACCATAGCCAGCATCAAAAGCAGAATTAGGGAATTTTGATCCAACACTCCCTTCAGGGAAAGTGTTCCCGAAAGGCCGAAAATGAAAAAGCTGACAATATACGCTGCAAAGCTGAAGATCATGGCCCTGCGGCGTCCACTGAGATCGGCAATGGCCCCACTGGGTACTTCCATGAGGTTGACCATGATCTCGCGAAACGCAATCAGCAGACCAATGAGAAAGAAGGTCAACCCCATCTGCCTGAAAGCAAGCAAAAGGAAATAGTCGTAGTACTGCTGGTTTTTTAAAAACCCATACAGGCTGAATTTCTTGAGCATTCCACTCCCTGGCAAATCACCACAGCGATTTCGGAAAAGACTGCGAAACCGAACGAAATTGGCCACAGACCCACACAGACAGACACAGACAAAGACATGCAGAAAGAAAGTGTAAACTACTTCTGTATTTCTATCAAAAATCCCAAAAAGAGTTTACATTTTTCGTTTCAAGGTTTATCAACCAATCATAAACGTTCTATTTTCGCGCAAAGTCGCCAAGAACACCAAGAAAAAACGATTTAGATACCTTATTCAAAATGCCATTGTAGTGGATTTTAGATTCAGAGAATCCATTCCGCCATAAGGTCTTTTTTGCTGCCGCATCTGATTTCTATGGTGCCACCGGTCCTTCTTTGCTGGTACGAAAAAGGCCTGGTTGGGCTCAATATTTTGTGCAATGTACCAGCAAAGAAGGACCTCCACCACTTGCGGAGGAGTTTTATCCAAGATGCGGCAGCAAAAAAGACCTTATGACTCCATTCTTGCCCGGACTTTTGGATAGGATACCAATTTGAGATGATAATTCAGTGCCCGGTAACTGGTAACTGGTAACCGTAAACCAAACGAAGTTTCATGGGAGGCACAATTATGTCAACAGACAAGGTTATTCTATTTAAACCTTTCCCTTTTGAGGCGGGGCAGAAAATT
>ERZ889078.1251-NODE-1251-length-20533-cov-7.656900_pt1 | contig 20533 bp, 17 predicted proteins | sample MGYA00521266_ERZ889078 | MGnify/ENA primary metagenome ERZ889078 (study PRJEB32303, sample SAMEA104408618) | aquatic metagenome | biome: Brackish water; feature: Pelagic; material: water | place: Baltic Sea | collected 2014-06-16T06:34:00 | depth 76,534 m ...
CGACCACCGGGTAGATGCTGGGCTACGTTTCGCTCGACCGCGTCGTCCCGCCGATGGAGCAGGCCGACGCCGCCTGCTGGGCCCTGCCCGCGGCCCGGCGCCGCGGCATGACGACCACCGCGCCCACCGAGACCAACGCGGCGTCGCAGTTCAAGCTCGACCCGACGGCTGGCGACCGCGGTATCTTGAAGAAGGGCCCCGGCATCTGGGCGGCGCTGCCGGCGTACGACTGGAAGGCGCCGAAGGCCGGCTTCGCGGTGAACTTCACCACCGGCGCGCTTGAGAAGGACCTCATCATGGCGGGCACCGGCAGCGTCGACATCTGGGTGCGCAGCCCCGTCGCCGGGGTGACGGACGCCGACCTAGAGGTGAACCTCGCCGAGGTGCGCGCCGACGGTCAGGAGATGTACGTGCAGAGCGGTTGGCTGCGGGCGAGCCACCGCAAGCTGAAGAAATCGAGCACCGAGCTCTGGCCAGAGCCGACGCTGGTGTTGACCGACATCGCCCCGCTCAAGGTCGGCGAGTGGACGCAGCTGCGCGTCGGCATCGCCGGATTTGGCCACGTCTTTCACAAGGGCTCCAAGATCCGCATCTCGATCGACACCCCCGGCGACAGCCGCGCGGATTGGCGCTTCAAGCTGCTGACCTTCAAGACCGACGCGCACTACGACATCGGCCACGACAAAGACCGCCCGTCGAGCCTGGTGCTGCCTGTGCTCGAGGGCGTGCCGCTGCCTGACGACGTGACGCTCGCGACGTGTCCGTCGCTTCGCGGTCAGCCGTGCCGGACCTTCAAGGCCGTGGACAACGTCGCCGTCAAACCCTGATCTTCCGGCGTTTCAGCTCAATCTCACAGCCGGCGGCGCGACGGATCGCCCGCGCCTCTAGAGGCCGCGGAGCCGCTCAGGCTTGAGCAACCGCTCGTCGCCAGCGGCGATGACGTGGTCGAGCGCCGCGACCATGGCCGGCTGGTCGGCCGGTAGAACGCCCCGCAACGGCAGGTAGTTCGAGGCGTGATTGCTGGAAAAACGGCAGTGTGAGAACCGCGCCTCGGCGAGGATCGTCCGCAGCTCGGCCAGCAGCGCGAACTTGGCCGGCAGCACAAACTCGCCGGCGGTCCAGGCCGCATGGAGCGGGGTGCCGGGCACGGGCGTGACGGTCAGCGCGCCGACAAAGGGCGGGTCGATGGCTGTGAGCAACGAGGCCGTCTCCTGAGCGTGTCGCGCGCTGCCAGCGACGCCACCGATGCCGAGTAAGACGATGACCGAGTGGGCGATCCCGGCCTGCCGCAGCCGCGCCGCCGTCTCGATCACCTCGGCCCGCGTGGCGCCTTTGACGATGGCGGCCATGCTCTGTTCATCGCCCGTCTCGACGCCGTGATAGATCATGCCGAGACCCAGCTCCCGCAGCACGGTCAGCTCCGCGACGGACTTTCGCAGCACCGAGCGCGTGTCGCCGTAGCAGCAGACGCGGGTCACCCAAGGCAGCCGCGCACCGATCAGCTTCAGGATCGCGACGAGGCGGCGCTGCGGCAGGATCAACGCGTCACCATCACACAGAAACACCCGGCCGGACGGGGCTGGCGGCAGCTTCGCGTAGTGCTCGACGAGTGCCTCAACCTCGGCGTGCGAACGGATGGCGAAGCTTTTGCCGAGGTACATGGCGCAGTAGCTGCACCGGTTGTGCGAGCAACCGACCGACACCTGGAGCAGCAGCGAGCTGTGTTCGGAGGGCGGCCGATAGACCGAGCCACCGGGGATGAGGGTGCGGCCGTCTTCGGCGGTAGTCATGAAGGGATGTACGTCGGTCATGGGTAGCGCCCTGTGGTCGTGGCGGGATGCAAAGCGGTCACGGCACCGCGCTGGGAGGCTGAGAAGACGGGGGCAGAGCCGACGACGGGGGCGACGCTATTTTCCCCGTCCATAAGCCCGAAGCGACTCCGCGTCGCCGGCAGGGATCGTCCGCAGCGCGTCGCCACCCTGCGCCCAGAGCGTGCAGGCGAACTCAAAGAACACGCCGCGACGCAGCACAGCGGCGGGGGTGGCGCCACAGATGAGCTGACCGTGATTGGTCATCTGCACCACCGTCACGTCGGGATCGACCAGGGCCCCCGCCACGCTCGCCGCGAGGGCTTCGCTCCCAGCCATCGCCCACGGGACGTAGGCGTGTCTCCGCACGTAGGCCGGCACCTCGGGGATGAGGTCGAGGTTCGTCGGCGGCGACTTGTGGCAGGCGAGCAGCGTCGCGGCTGGCGATTGGCAGTGCAGCACCGCGCCGACGTCCGGCCGCAACGCGTAGATCTGCCGGTGCATGCTGGTCTCCATGGAGGCGTCCGGACCCGCCAGCACCGCGCCGTCGGCGATGCGCACCGTCGAGAGCTGGTCCGGCGCGAGGTCTTGGACGCGCGTCCCCGTGCCGCTGATGAGCAAGGTCTCGGCGTCGAGGCGGACGCTCGCGTTGCCGCACGTCGAGCTGAGGAGGCCGGCAGTGAAGGCGTCGCTGCCGAACGCGATGAGGGAGGCGACGGAGGCAGGCGTGGGGCTGGTCATGGGGACTCCTGTTGCGTCGTGGGCCGCTGATGTTCATTCAAGGCGCCAGGCGTCGCTAGTCGCGCGGAGCTCGCCTCACCGGCGTCGTCGGAGTCGCCTAGATCGGGGCGCGCGGCGCGAAACACCCAGTGTTTGGCCAGCAGGTAGTTCGCGACCGTCGCCAGCGCGATGCCCGCGAGGTTCGCGAACGTGCGGCTGAAGCGCAGGCCGACGCCAACGCACAGCGCCAGGAATCCGTCGGTGGCGGCCACGTGTCGGAGCGGGTCGCCGAGCGGTGACTCCAGCGCCCAGACGAGCCCGTTAAAGCACGCCCACTGGATGAGAAAGGCCACAAATGCGCTGGTGTAGTAGCTCGCGACGCGACGCGGCCAATGGGCGTTGTAGCCGGCTTGGGCGTCGCGGAAGGTCAGCCGGTCATTGAGCGCGAAGTTGCTGGCGACCGAGACGAACCAGCCGAGAAAGAGCGCGACGTTGTTGATCCACCAGCTGCCGGCCGCTGGGGCTGCGTGGCTGTGACCGCTCTCCATGACGAACAGGGCGGCCCAGAACGTGGCGAGGTTCACGGCCACGCCGCTGCCGCCGACCGCGCAGAAGGTAAGAAAGCGACGGTGCCGCGCCGCCAAGGCGCGAATTCGGCCTGTCATGGTGATGTCAGCCCTGCACGGTCATGGCGGCGGCGAAGAGCCCAGCCTCGGTACAGACGAGCTGGACGGCGCGATCGTGGCGGTGGACGGGCCCCCACGGCAGGCAGCAGGCGGCTGCCACGGCGGCCACGACCACAGCGTCGTCGCGCAGCGTCGGAAGGTAGCGGTCGTAGCTGCCGCCGCCCTGGCCGAGACGCACCAACGCCGCGTTCACGGCCAGCGCGGGGGTGACGAGCAGGTCGATCCTAGCCGAATCGAGCGCCGGCCCCGCTGGCTCCATCAACCGACTGCGCGGGCGCGTGACCAACGCAGACGGCCCCGCACAGGCCACAAAATCAAGGCTGACGTCGTCGGCGCGCAGCCGTGGATAGGCGACGGAGATCCCAGCAGCCAGCAGGGCGTTGGCCAGGGGGCGCGTGTCGACCTCTGCGCCGATGGGGTGGTAGAGGCCGACGAGTTGAGCGTCGCTGGCGACCGCAAACGCAGCGAGCGCCTCGGCGAGCACCGCCCCGTGCTGATGACGCGTCGTGCTGGCGCGTCGCAGCCGCCGAGCCAACGCTCGCCAGCCGGGCTTGTCCATCGGCGCGGGCGCGGCGACGTGGGCGAGCGTCAACGCAGGCCGGTGGACAGAGGGTTGAGCGGTCACGCGGCAGGCTCCGTGGGCTGGGCCGAGCGCCCAGGCTGGCTCGGCTGGGCCATCGCATCACCGTCGGCGAGCGCGTCGGCAGCGTCAGCGGCGTCAGCGGCGTCAGCGTCCTCGCCAAGGGCGGCCTCGATCGCCTCGATGCGTGAGCGCACGCGGCCGTCCAACGCGGTCGCGCGCTCGCGGCACTTGAGGAGCTCGTCGCCCAACGTCAACGCCGCGAAGAGGCCGAGCGTACGGTCTCCTGGCGCGCCTTGGGCCTGGAGCTCGCGCAGGCGCGCGTCCACCAACGCGGCGACGGATTGGATGTGGTCATCCGTCTCGTCGGTACGCAGCGTGAAGGTCTGACCGAGGAGGGTGATGCGGACGGGGCGCGACATGGCGGCCTCCTGAGGGCGATGAGAGTGGTGCCGTGGGGGCAAGGTCGAGCAGCGTAGCAGGCCTTGTCAACCGGAGCGCGAATCCCAAAGGGGAGACGCCAGAAACCTCCGTGATATGCTGTGTGCATGAGTACGAACGACGCCCACATCGCTGACGACGCGCCGCGCTTGTGCCCCCAGTGCGAGCGCACGATGACGAGCCGGTACTGCAACCAATGCCGCACCTCGACGGTGTTGGCGGCGGTGGTGCACGGCGCGAGCGCGGAGCCGGAGCACAGCGGCCGAATCTTGGCTGGGCAGTACGAGCTGCTCGCTGAACTTGGCAAGGGCGGCATGGGCACCGTGTATAGCGGCGTGCAGATGTCGGTGGACCGACCCGTCGCGATCAAGCTGATCTCGTCGGAGATCGCGAGCGATTTGGCGGCGATCAAGCGCTTTCAGATCGAGGCCAAGCTGACGTCACGGCTCAACCACCCCAACTGTATTCGGCTCTACGATTTCGGCGTGACCGATGACGGCCTGCTCTACCTCGTGATGGAGATGCTGAAGGGCCGTGAGCTCGCCGACGAAATCGCCGCGATTGGCGCCATGCCGCCGCGCATGAGCTTGGACATCACGCTGCAAGTGCTCGCGGCGCTGCGGGAGGCACACAGCCACGGCATTGTGCATCGGGACTTGAAGCCGGCGAACCTCTTTGTGACGGACGGCCCCGACGGCGCGGTCGTCAAGGTGATGGATTTTGGTATCGCCAAGCTCGTGCAAGGGGGGGACTCCAAGGTCACGAAGACGGGCATGTTGGTGGGAACGCCGGCCTACATGTCGCCTGAGCAGGCCCGGGGCGAGGAGATCGACCACCGCTCCGATTTCTACTCCCTCGGGATCATTTTGTACGAGATGTTGACCGGTATGGTGCCCTTTCAGGCCGAGACTCCGGTGTCTGTGCTGCTCATGCACGTGACGCGACAACCCGACGGGCTGGTGGCGCGGCGACCGGATCGGCCGACGCTGGGGCTGCTGCAACCCCTGATCGACACGCTGCTCGCCAAGGGTCGGGATGCGCGGCCGGTCGACGCCGGTGAGGCGATGACGCTGGTTCGTGCGCTCATCGACACCTTGCCCGACGACGCTGTGGCGAACGTCGCGGCGATCGTGGCCCAGGACACCGTCGCCGCCATGCCGACGCCGATCGCCCTGCGACGGCCGTTGCGGGCAGCCCCGCGACAACCCACGCACGCGCCGCCCAGCGACGCGCCACCGACGGCGCCGCCACAGGCGCTGCAACCGCCAACAGAGCGGGTCGAGCGACCGGGCCCCGCGACGGTGAGCGCTGGTCCCCCTGAGGCCGCCTCCCGCGCTTACCGTCCGCCCAGCACGGGCAGCCTCGACCACCTGCCGCTGCCGCCGCCGGCGTCTGCGCGGTCAGCCTCCAAGCTGCCCCTCCTGCTCGCAGCCGCGGCGGCGGGACTGATGGCGCTGGTTGTGGCGGGCGCTGGCGCGTGGTGGTTGCTTCGCAGCGACGCAGCCGAAGATCGCACGAGCGCGTTGGCGGCGACGGCAGCAGCCAACGGCATCGCAACGGCGGGCGCGGCGCAGACCTCGGCGGCACAGACCTCGGCGGCACAGACCTCGGCGGCACAGACCTTGGCTGCGGAGACCGCGGCGGCGACGGTGGCCGCGGCGACCGGGGAGACCGCTGCGGCGGCTGCAGCGGCCGCGCTACCGCCAGCCGCGGACATCGCGGCGAGCGCGGGAGCGGCGGCGTCCGCGCCAGCCTCGATGACGTCGATCACCCTCGTCAGTAAGCCCCTCGGCGCCGAGGTCCGGCTGCAAGACAAAGCGAAGGGTGTGACGCCGCTGGCCATGCAGATCGCCGTCGCGACGACGGTGGTGCTGCACAAGGCGGGATTTGCCGATGCGTCGGTGGAGCTGCGCCCGGGCGACGAGACGGTGCGACTGGTCACGCTGACGCCCCTGAAGCGAGAGGCCGCGCGCCGCCGCCGCGGCGCGAAGCCCAGCGGGACATCCGCAGCGACGAGCCAGGCCGCCGACGGCAAGGCGACCGGCACCCAGGCGACCACGGCTCCGACACCCGTCACGGCCAAGGCCAAGGCCAAGCTGGCGGTGAAGGAGGCGAAGGTCACTGCCACCGGAAAGCTCGCAAATTCAGCGGAGAAGTTGGCGGAGAAGCTCACGGCTGCGGCGCGCGGGTTGCGTGGTGCGCCACCGGTGAGCGGGGACCAGGTGGCGCCAGCGAAGGTGCGCACCGCCCATGACGCCAAGCGCCTCTATGGGGCTGAACGCTTGTCACGCGACGGCTACCGGAGCGTGATTCAACGCCTGAAGCTGGTGCGCCGTGATCAGATCTTGGCCGCCAAGCAGCGGTACAAGGACGGCAAGGTCGACAAAGCCGGGTATCGCGCCCTGCGGGTCCAGATCGACAAGGACTACTGGGGCAAGAAGTAACGCGCGGTCGCCAGACGGGTGAGCGCCACGCGTCAAACCGCATGAGTGCGCGCCGTTTTTTTGACCGCGGCCGCTGTCACGCCTATGACGGGGGTGATGAGAAGCCGCAACCACGCCACGAAACGGCCTGCTGTGGGCACCATGGCGACACCGATTCGCCTCCTGCTCGCCGCCGCCCTGCTCTCCACAGTCCTCGCCTCACCCCAGACGGTGCACGCGCGCTGGAAACCGCAGCAACAGGCTAAAGGTGCCGTGAACGCCGGTCACCTCGAGCGCGCGTCGAGACTGCACAACACCCGCTACGTGAAGCTGCGCTTCCCCGCTAACGCGTGGGGAACGCGGCAGCTGGTCGACTTGGTGCAACAATGCGCGAAGGAGGTGCGGCGACGTCACCGCTCGGCGCACAAGTTGCTGGTTGGGGACCTGTCGCGGCGGACCGGCGGCCCTCTGCCGCCGCACGCTGGGCACCAGAACGGACGGGAGGCCGACGTTGGCTTCTATATGCGGTCTGGCCGCGCCCTGGGCGGGCTGTGGCGCGTCGGCGGGCACGATCTCGACGCGCGGCGGACGCTGACGTTCCTGGCCTGCGCCATCGATTCCCACGCGATCAGCCAGATCTTTCTGGACCGCGCGTTGCAAGCGCCGCTCGTGCGGGAGGCGCGGCGCGTGGGCTGGAAACAGGCCCGGATCGACAAGACCTTCAGCTGGCCGCGCGGTCGAAACGTGCGCGTCGGCGTCGTCCAGCATCGCGGCGGGCACGACAATCACCTGCACCTGCGCCTGCACTGTGCCCCGCATGAGCACCACTGCCGCGAGAGACCTGTGGCGCGGCGTCACGCGCTGCGCGCCAAGCGCAAACCGCGAAGACACCGCCGCCGTCGACGCCCCTGAGGCGCGGCGCGGCGAACGGCGGTGAGCGTGGGCCGCAGGCGGGGCGGGGCGAACCCACCCGGCCCGGCGTCGAGGACAGATTGTCTTGCGGACGACGAGAGCGACGCGTATATCGCCCTCCCCAATCAATGTGGGACCCGCGTTTTCGCCGGTTTCGCACGTTGAACCACCGCGACACGCCTGAATGAGCAGGCCTTCGCGCGGGGAATGCCACCGCCCGGGTGGCCGGATCGGAGGCCTTTGATGAGTCGTTTTCTGCTTCGCAGCGTCGCTGTGTTCTTCTGTGTTTCAGCTGCTGCGTGCGGCACCAGCGCGCCCCCGCAAGGCAACGGCGCCGGCGGTACGTTTGACACGGGCGGCGCCGCCGATACGGGCGGCTCACCTTTCGACACAGGCGGCGTCGACGCCGTCTCGGGTGACGCGGGCGGCACGACCGACGCCGGGACCAACGACGCGACCGGCACCGACGCAGGTGGCAACGCCGACGCGGGCCCGGCCGACACGGCGAGCGCAGATGTGCCCAAGACCGGCTGCGAGCGGGACTCCGATTGCGCGACCCACGCGGTCGGCGCATGCGAGAAACCGGTCTGCGACAAGGCGGCGGCGACGTGCAAGGGCGCGCCACTGGACGAAGGTTCATCGTGTGACGACGGCGACGTCTGCACAGAGAGTGACATCTGCAAGGGCGGCACCTGCGCCGGCGATGCGGTCATCTGCAACGACGGCAAGGCCTGCACTGCGGACGTGTGCGACGCGGCGACCAAGTCCTGCAAATACACGGCGATCGCAGCCGGCGGGGCGTGCGACGACGGCAACAAGTGCACCGAGAAAGACGCGTGTGACGAGGCGGGCGGATGCCAGGGCGCGGCGGTGGTCTGCGACGACGGCGATCCCTGCACGGCCGACGCGTGCGCGCCCAGCTCTGGCTGCCTCAGCAACCCCGCGAGCGGCCCTTGCGATGACGGCGACGCCTGCACCACCGACGACGCGTGTGTCGATGGCGCGTGCGCCGGCCAGGCCGCGGCGTGTGATGACGGCAACCCGTGCACCGACGACAGCTGCGACAAGACCAACGGCTGTGTGAACGCGCCAAACAAGAACACCTGTGACGACGACAACGCCTGCACCGACACCGACAGCTGCGGAGACGACGGCAAGTGCATCGGCGGCGCGGCCAAGGTGTGTGATGACAGCAACGCGTGCACCGACGACAGCTGCGACCCCAAGACGGGCTGCGTAAACGCCGCAAAACAGGGCGGAGAGCAGTGCGACGACGGCAGCAAGTGCACTAACGGTGACGCCTGCGCAGACGGCAAGTGTGTCGGCCTGCAGGTCGACTGCAACGACAAGAGCCCGTGCACCAAGGATGTCTGCGACCCGACGGCGGGCTGCACGAACACGCCGGACGACTCGCTGACCTGTGACGACGGCGACGCCTGCACGACGGGAGACAGCTGCAAGGCCGGCAAGTGCGTCACCACCGGCGGCGTTGTGTGTGACGACAAGAACCCTTGCACGGATGACACCTGCGACCCGACGACCAAGAAATGCGCGGCGAAAGCGAACGCCGCGGCCTGCGACGACGGCAACACCTGCACCGAGAACGACCAGTGTGCGGACGGCAAATGCGGCGCCGGCAAAGAGATCGCCTGCGACGACAAGAACCCCTGCACGACCGATACATGCGACTCAAAGACGGGTTCGTGCGCGTTCATCGCCAACACGGCCGGCTGCGAAGATGGCAACAAGTGCACGACGGGAGACGCGTGCGCGGACGGCAAATGCGCTGGCAAAGCCGTGGTCTGCGACGACAGCAACCCCTGCACCGACGACAGCTGCCAGGCCAGCGACGGCAAGTGCGGCGCCAAGGCCAAGGCGGACGGCGTGAAGTGCGACGACGGCTCGGTCTGCAGTGAGGCGGACGTCTGCGGCGCCGGAAAATGCGGCGGCAAGGCGATCAAGTGCGACGACGACAACCCGTGCACCGACGACAGCTGCGATGCCACGAAGGGCTGCCAGAGCGCGCCAGCTGCAGGCACGAAGCCTTGCGACGACGCCGACCCCTGCACCGATGGTGACAGCTGCGGCAAGGGCAGCTGCCAGCCGGGCACCAAGGCCAAGGTCTGCGCGGACGACAACGTGTGCACCGACGACAGCTGCATCAAGGGCAAGGGGTGCGCGTTCAAGGCCAACGTCGCCAAGTGTGACGACGGCAACGCCTGCACCGCGCCTGACGTGTGCGCCAAGGCGAGCTGCGGCGGCGCGGCGACGTCCTGCGACGACAGCAACCCCTGCACGACGGACAGCTGCGACAAGGCCAAGGGCTGCCTCCACGCCAACAACACCGCGGCTTGTGAGGACGGCACGGTGTGCACGAAGGCCGACAAGTGTGACGGCAAGGGCAAGTGCGTCCCGGGCGCCAAGATCGCCTGCGCGGACGGCAACCCCTGCACGACGGACAGCTGCGACGCGAAGAAGGGCTGTGTCTTCCCGATCCTCAAGGACGGCGCGGTGTGTGATGACCAAAACGGCTGTACCACGGGCGATAAGTGCACGACGGGCAAGTGCGGCGGCGTGGGTAAGAGCTGCGACGACGACAACCCCTGCACGGCTGACTCGTGCGCGGACAACAAGTGCAGCTACAAGAACACGACGGGTGCGTGCAACGACGGCAACACCTGCACGCAGGTCGATACTTGTGACGGCGCGGGCAAGTGCATCGGCAAGAGCCCGATCGCCTGCGACGACAAGAACCTCTGCACCGACGACAGCTGCATCAACGGCGTCGGCTGCTCGTTCAAGGCGAACACCAAGGCCTGCGACGACGGCGCGTGGTGCACCGACAAGGACACCTGCAAGGACGGCAAGTGCGCGGGCGCCAAGAAGGACTGCGGCGACGCGAATGACTGCACCATCGATCTCTGCAGCGACGAGCTGAAGAAGTGCCTGACCATCGCGGCGGCCAACGGCGCCAAGTGTGATGACGGCGGCAAATGCAGCACCAATGACGCGTGCGACGGCGAGGGCACCTGCAAGGGCGTGGCCGTGGTCTGTGATGACGGTAACCCGTGCACGGTCGACAAATGCGACGCGAAGGGCGGCGCGTGTGTGTTCACATTGAGCGCGACGATCTGCAAGGGCCGCGCGGTGCCGTTCATCGAGCACATCGACTACAAGGACCCCGATTGGTTCGGCTCGTCGAACAGTAAGGCTGTGGTCTGGGCCGCAGACGCCACTCCGCTGAAGCTGACCGGCAACGCCTCGTTGAACTTCAACAACGGCACGACCTACCTCAGCGGCACGCAGACCGTGAGCGGCGCGGCGGTGTCGACGTTCCTCATCGACGCCTCGAAGATCACGGCCGGCGCCATGACGTTCGCGTTCTGGAGCTACAACGGCGTCGATCCAGCCGAGACCCCTGGCGACCTGACCAAGGGCGCGCAGCTCGACGGCCGGTTTGTGGAGTTCTCGGTCGACGGTTTCAACACGGTCACCAGCTTCGCGCTCGACGGCAACCTCAACAAGGCGACCTGGGTCCTGGAGGCGTTGGACATCTCTTCGTTCAAGGGCAAGAAGTTCCAGGTGCGCTTCCGGTTCGACAGTAAGGACGGTGGCAGCAACAAGGGCGCTGGCTGGCACGTCGACACGGTGGACGTCTACGCCGGACCGATCGTGACGGTGAAGCAGGGCGGCACGTTCGAGGAGCCCTTCCTCGCGAGCAATCCCAATGGCTGGCAGTTCACGACGCCGCTCACCGGGACCAAGAGCGCGTTTGCCATCGACAAGACCCCGGCCGCGCCCGGCGGTTTTGGCGGAACGGAGAGCCTGAACTTCAACAACGGCGTGGGCTACGACGACAAGGCGCGCGTCTCGGGCGAGGCTTGGTCGCCGGTCATCGACTTGCGCGGTGTGACGGGCAAGACGGCGACGCTGTGGTTCAAGAGCTGGAATGACGTCGGCGACTCAGGCGCCACGTGGGACCAGCGCTTCGTCGAGGTGACGGATCTGGCGTTTACCAAGGTCAACAGCACGCAGATGAGCAACGCGATGAACTGGAAGAAGGGCTGGGTGTGGTCGTTTGTGGATCTGTCGGACTTCGTCGGCAAGCGCGTGCGGATGCGGTTCCGTTTCGACAGCAAGGACGCCTCGTTCAACGCAGGAACCGGCTGGTTTATCGACGACTTGACGCTCGATACGCGGCCGCTGGCGCCCTACGCGTCGATGCTGCACTGCTCAGCGACCAACCTCTTCACCATCGGCAACGCGACCACGACCGGCGCGCGCTGGGCGGTGGACGCGACGGGGATCGCCCCGAAAAGCCCGGATTGCTCGCTGAATTTCAATGACGGCAAAAACTTCGTGTGCCCGACCGGCGCCACCAAGATGCAGGGTACGGCCACCACGGCGTCGTTCTCTGTGCCGACGCCGGCGACGACGGGCGCGAAGACGTTCCTGAGCTTCAGCAGCTACCAGGACGTGGAGACCGGGCTGGCGTACGACCGAATCAAGGTCGTCGCGACCGGCACCAAGACTGGCGCCACCGCGGTGGTGAAGACGTGGACCGTCGACAAGAAGGCGGAGAACCTGAAGAAGTGGCGCGATCACACCTACGACATCAGCGCCCTTCATGGCCGCGAGGTGACGGTGCGCTTCGAATTCGATTCGACCGATTGCGTCAGCAACGCCACCGCGGGTGTCGCCATCGACGACATCATGGTCCGCGCCGACAAGTAGGCCCGACGGCATCTCCAGAGCGGCTGATCGACCACGACCGGCCCCGCGGCGGCCTACGCGGCCTCGCGAGGTTGGTCGGTTGGCGATCGCGTGGCGCCGCTAGCCACCGCAATTGACCCTGGTCCCTGCGCGCGCTATCACGCCGCCTGCGGCAGACTAGACCGGCGGGTGCATCGCTGGACGGAGCGTGGATGAGCGCAAAGAACAAGGGCACCCAGGAGCGTCGGCGCAAGCAGGAGCTCGCCGAGGTCGACGAGATCGTCGGCTGGCTGCTGCGTGACAGCAAGCGGCTGCTCAAACGGCACGGCAATCACATCACCCCGGAGGGGCGCAACCAGGTGGCGGCGCTGCGTGAGCAGCTCGAGCACGTCTGCGAGCCCAAGCCCGAACAGCGCGACCTCGTCGCTGTGCGTGACGCTTGTGACGCGCTCGACCGCTCGCTCGACACCCATCTGACCCGCTGGCGGAAGTCGCCCACGCGCGAGTATGTCGAAGCCATCTTCTGGGCCGTATTTCTGGCCTTGTTGATCCGCGCGTTCGTCTTTGAGGCGTTCAAGATCCCGACTGGATCCATGATTCCGACGCTGCACGTGCACGACCACCTCTTCGTCAACAAGTTCATCTATGGCCTGAAGATCCCGTTCACCCGCATCAAGTTCCTGACCTTTCGCAAGCCGACCCGCGGCGAGGTCATCGTCTTTGAGTACCCGTACGACGACGACCCGGACAGCGCCGGCAAAGATCTGATCAAGCGCGTCGTAGCCGTCGCCGGAGACAAGGTCCGCGTGGTCGATAACCACATCCAGATCAACGGCAAACCCATCGGCCGTGTGCTCGTCAACGCCGCGGGCGACTGCGGCGAGGCCGTGCAACACCTGGACACTTGCCCTGATGACCCGCTGCGGTGGTGCTTGTGGGCCGGCACGCTGGACGGCGCCGACACAGGCCCTATCGTGGGTCGCTTCGCAAGCCGAGAGGCCGCGCTGGCGCGCGTGCGGGAGGCCGAGGGCTTCGCCTGCACCCGACACCATGAGTGCCTCGGCGACACACAGTTCACCGCTCAGATTCAGGTGCCCTCCGGCTCGCAGGGCCTGGACTGGGGCGGCGCGCTCAACGATCCGAGCTGGCCGCCGACCTCGTTTGACCCGGTGCGTTTCACGCGCAGCGCCAAACGCTACCTCGCACCCGAAAACGTTGATTTTCCGGACTTTGTCGTGCCCGAAGGCCGCCTGCTGGTCATGGGCGACAACCGCGATAACAGCAAGGACGGCCGCTACTTCGGCCTCGTTCCGCTCGACACCGTCAAGGGCAAGGCCGGCTTCATCTGGTACGCCTACGAGCGTGACTGGTACGTGCCAAACTTCGCACGCATCGGGCGCGCCGTGCACCAGGACGGCGACTGCGCGCCACGCTGAGGCCCCGTGGGCTCTTTCGCGGCTGGGCTACTTCTCAGGTGGGCTGCTTCGCCGTCTTTGCGCGGGCGCCAATGAGCTCGATGACGAGGGCGAGCGATACGCGCGCAGCCAACAGGCCAATAGCGACACCACCGACGATGGCGGCGGGAAGGATGAGCAGGTCCATGGAGGCCTCCGGGGGCGTCTGGATTGAGTGCGAGGGGTCGCGCTTACAACCTTAGCGAGCCAGGGCGGGACGTAAAGAAATCCGGTGCGCGTCCTGCGACAACGCCGAGAATCCAGCCTGCTCACGCATGGGTGGTTCGAATCGAAGCCACGCGAGCAGGCGGCCGGGTGTCGCGACGGCGCGCTCAGGCCCGGGCGCGCGACTCCCGCAAGGCGGCGCCGAGCGCCACGTTGAATTGAGTGAGCGCGGCGGCGCTGAGCCCGGTAGCGTGGTGGCCAAAGCTGGGCCGTGTGCTGCCATCGACCGGCGTGATCTGCAGCCGCAGCTCGGCCTCCCCGCGCGACCACACCAGCGCGACGGCACCCTCGGAGTCGCCTTGGCTGACGCCGCCGAAGTGCAGCCCGGCGAGGTCGCGGCCCCGCAGTTGGTCCGCGATCGCGGCGACGCGACGCTGGGCCTGACGGCGGCGCTGCTGGCCCTGCTGTAGCTGGGCCCTGGCGCGCTGCCACGCGGCTGCGATCTGCGTGGGCTCGACCAGGGGCGCGTCACCGCCGAGCTCCGCCGCGAGCGCGGCCAGGGTCGCGCGCAGGGCCGTGACGGTGGCCTGCGCGTCGCCGGTGGGATGCGCGCCGACCAGCTCGACACCAAAGCGCGCGTCACCGCCGAGCGCGCCGGTCAGCCAAGCCCACCCTCCGCGACGCGACGCGCTGCGGGCGCCACGCAGGATCAGCTGCCAGCGACCGCCACCGGGGACCGGCACAGCGACGTCGATGGTACCCGCGCGTTCGTCGACCCGGCCGACGACGGCGCGGTCGCCAGCCCAGCGTCGGATGGCCGCCTCGGCGAGCAGGACGAAGTGAGCGCCGCGGTCGTCGAGCGCCCACAACGCCGCAGCCGAGACGGGCGCGAACTCGTCGTGACCATGGAACTCGCCGTACTTGTCAAAGATGCCTCCGCAGCGGTCATCGAACACACAGCCCGCGCAGCCCGGCAGCTTGTGTTTGTCGGAGCGTTTGTCGGCGTACTTGTCGAAGCCCTCTTGCGTGGTGCCCTGCCCGCTGGCTGCGACGGTGACGGTCGCTTCGCCGTCGTGATGCACTTTGTGCGCCAGCTCAGGGGCGATGCAGTAGGGCAGATTGCCGATGTTGACGTCGAAGTCGGCGCCTAGCCGCTCGTCGCAGCGCGCCAGCAGGGCCTGAAAATGCGGCGCCATGTCGCTGTAGCGCGCCATCATCGCGCGCAGCTCCACGTCGGTGCGATCACCAGAATCACGGGGTCGCACCATGTCGAGGTGCAGGTCCTCAAAATCGAAGCGTTCGGCGACGTCGGCCAACGTCGCCACAGACCGATAGTTCTGCTCGACCACACACATGTTGCCGGTGATGCGGGCGCCGTCGTCGTGCAGCACCCTCATCGACGCGGCGATCCGGTCCCATGCGCCCGGGTTGATCGTCGTGGCGTCGTGGTGTGCGCGGTCTCCGCCTTGGAGCGAAAAGCGCCAAACCACGCGCTTCTGCGCGTCTGCGCCCAGCCCAGCGAGGATCTGATTGACCCGCTGGCGAAAGCTGTCCCGCGGCGTCATCACGCCGTTGGTGAAGATCACGATCTCGTCAAAATTCAGATCCACCGCAAACTGCAGCAGCGGCAAGAAGCTGCGTTGCAGGGTTGGCTCACCGCCCAGGAGCGTGATCTTGGTCGCGCCCGCCTCTCGCGCAGCCTGCAATTGCCGCCGAATCGGCGCCTCATCGAGCTGCGGCGCGCGTTTCTGCTCGCTGAGTTGGCCACTCACGCAAAAGACGCATCGGTTGTTGCACAGGTGGCCGAGTTGAACCTCGACCTGCTGACTCGGCTGCGACATGACACCTCCAGCTGGCGAGCCTAGCCGATCTCGTCGTAAGTCGCAGGCTGCGAATCGCGCGGCAGCCTAATATCAATGGGCTATCGACTCGCGAGCCAGCTCTCAAGTGCCCGACGATTGGGCGCGCAGCTGCGTCGACTGGTGACCTGGTCCCAGGCCGCGTCCAGATCGAGGCCACCGTGAACGACCAGCCACGCGATCGCGACGCTCGGTGAACGGTTGACTCCGGCGGTGCAGTGCACATAGGCCACGTTGCCGGCGACGCGGGCGCTCTGAATCACCGCGACTGCAGCTTCCAGCCCGTGGCGTAGGGCGTCATCGTCAAAATCAGTGATGGCGACGCGGTTCGCGCCGATGCCGCTGCGCATGAGGAACTCCCACAGCAGTGGCCAGCTCATGCCAGTCGAGGTCAGGTCCTCGTCGGTCTGCACGCTCAGCAGCGAGCGCACGCCAAAATCGCTAGCGAGCGACTGAATGAACTCGGGCGTCTTCGGGCAGGGGCCGACCCAGAGCCCGTCGGCGACCTCATCGATGTCTGGGCGAAGTGGCATGGGGCACCTCAGCGGAGCGACGTCCTGCGAACGTTGGCGCAGCAATACCGGCCCCGAAGCGGGACGCTAGAAGCGAAAAGCGACGTGCGCGCCCTTGGTCGCCATGCTGAGCTTCGCCTTGATGGTGCCGGGGTGAACCGGCGGGTTGTTCTCCTTTTTCAGGATGTCCTTCATCAAGATGGTGCCGCCAACAAAGCCAGCCGCGCCAACGCCAACCAGGGCCCAGCGCGTCGCGTCGCCGCCGAGGGCATCGGCGTCTGCAAACGCCTCGATGAGCACGGCGCCCAACACCAGCGCGCTGCCACCAAGGACGCCGACCCAGGCCAGCGTCGTGTTGCCGCCCTTGAACTTCTCCATCGCCGGGTCGATCGAGACCCGTGTGCCGGCCATGACCTCAAGGTCGCCCTTGGTACCAAAGTAGCCGGGGCGCTTGACCACGACGCTGTGTTTTCCGGCGCTGACCGAGGTCGATGCGACGCCGTCCTTCGCCTTGATCTTCTTGCCGTCGACCTCGAGCGCGCCGCCATCCGCGACGTTGAGGCTGAGCGTGCCAACCGTCGCCACCTTGATCGTCGCCTCGCCCTCGGCGGCGACGGTCACGTCGTACGAACCGACCTTCGCGCCCTTCTTGGTCTGCACGACGACGGTGTGCGCGCCGGCTTTGACCTCGAACCGATTCTCGCCCTGCTTCAGGCCGTGGAGCGCGCCAGCGACCTGCGCCACGAGTCCGTCCGCGTCAGCGACGACGATGATGTGGCCTGGCTTCGCCGGCGCGGGAGCCGCGACCGTCGTGGTGGCGGCGTCCGGCGCCGCAACCGCCGCGGCTGGTGCGGGCGCTGTGCGGGTGGGACGCGGCGGCGCGGCCAGCGCGGGCGCTGAAACCAGCGCGATCAGGAGTGCGACGACGAAAGGAGAGCGATGGGCAGCCATGGGTGGTCCTCCGAAGGGACGGGCGCGGGAGGGTGCGGCGTAACGGCTAACATCGCCGTTGGGCACAGGAAGGCGCGGGTTCTACCACGGTTTGGGTGGCCTTGGAACTGCGCCGCTTATCCTGCGGGTGGCTTGCGCGCCTCGACGACGCTGAAGCGGCTATTGAGCCGGTCTCGCAGGGCTTTCAGGCCAGGCCGCGCGTCGAGATCGACACCGTAGCGCTCGAGAATGGTCAAGGGCAGCGCCACCGCGAGATCGGCGACGGTGAGGTCGGCACCCACCAGCCACTCCCGACCGCCCAGGAGCGCCTCAAAGACGTCGAGCGTCCGCTGCACACGCCGAACCTTCTGGCTGTAGACCTTGATGTCCCAATCGCCCGGCTCACGGCCCGCCATCGAACGATCGATCGCGATGAGCGGCTCGAGCAAGCCGTCGCGCGCCATCTCATCAGCCATCCAGCACCGCGCCCGCTGGAGCGGATCCGCTGGCAGCAGCCCCTCGGGCTCGACGAGCTCGAGGTAATCGATGATCGTGTTGCTGCCAAACACCGGCTTGTTGTCGTCTGTGACCCACACCGGCAGTCGCCGCAGCGGGTTGAGCGCCGAGAGCTCGGGCGGCGGCGAGCCACGCTCGATAACGGCGTGATCGTAGCCGATCTCGCGCTCGCTCAGGTAGGCGCGCACTTTGAAGCAGTGGGGGCAGTCCATGTAGTGAAACAGCGTGGCCATGGCGGGTCCTTGAGGGCGGCTCCTCGTGGGCTTGTGAGAAGTTCTGGGCGACGGCGTTGCTGGCCATCGGGTGGGTCGATACGCTACACCAGCAGCGCGCTCACAGGCCAGCGGCGCCGGCGGACCACTGATCGCGGCCCACCCGCTCGGCGACTGTCGCGTCCCGCGTCGACGTTTCACCGAGGTGCTGATCATGTTCCCGCCCACGCACACGCCACGTTCACCTGCCCAGCCGTGCGAGCGGCGGACGCCCACCCGCTCAGTGTCGCGTCTGGCGGTGGGGCGCTCGACGCTCGCTCGGCTCGCCTTGGGGTGGCTCGCGCTGGCGACCTGCCCGGGGCTCGCGGCCTGCAGCGACGACATCAAGAAGGCCGGCCCTGCCGACGCGAGCGCGACGGCCACAGACGGAACCAGCGCCACGTCTTTTGTCGGCGTCGCGTGTGCCAGCAACAACGACTGCGTCACATACGGGCTCACCTGCTACGTGACCAACTCCGCCGCGGGCACGGGCATCTGCAGCCGCGGCTGCAAGACGGAGACGGACTGCGGCGGTGGATTGGCGCACTGCAACAGCGTTCAGGGCGAGCTGATCTGCACCCTGCCCCGCTACTGCGATCCCTGCACGACGGAACAGGACTGCGGCGCCAGCGCGCCGACCTGCGTCAAGGACACCGCGGGAAACGGCTTCTGCTCCAACACCTGCACGGTCAACCAAGACGCCTGCGCGCCTGGCGCGTTGTGCCGCAAATTCGGGCCGAAAGTAGACGAATTCGCGTGCATGCCAGCCGGCGGCACGTGCAGCGGAGACGGCGGGCAATGCAGCCCCTGTAAGACGGACGGCGACTGCAGCCCCGATCATGCGTGTTTTCAGGCGGACGCCAACGGTGAGCGTTTTTGCTCGCGCGGCTGCAACCCGGCCGCGTCCGGCAACAGCGGCTGCGAGGCAGGCTATCAGTGCGTAAAATACGGCGAAAAAGGCGTCTGCTACAAGGTCATCGACGGCAAGCCGCGCCCCTCGTGCAGCGCCGGGACCAAGGGGTTTTGCGACCCTTGCACCGACGACTGGCAGTGTGCGTCAAACCGCTGCGCCACGAAAAACGACAAGCGCTTCTGCGTCCAACCAACGCCGTGTAATAAGGACAAAGAGGGCGAGGACTGCCCGCTCGGCGGCGTCGCCACGTTCTGCGTGCCCTCCTCCAGCGGCAACATCTGCGCGCCACCACCCGCGTTTAACTGCCACGGCTACATGGCCTGTTTCAGCCATCCGTGTGGGCCCAGCGAGCAGTGCGTCAACGGCATCTGCAAAAAGGACTAGCCCGACCGCGCTTGCGGGCCAGGGTGCGCGGCGACGTCGACCATTCGCGCCGCGGCGCTCAGAGCGGTTGACAGCCCGTGAGGCCATCGCTAGGTTCCGCCGCGCGTCAGCATCGGAGCCGGCGCACCAAACGAGTGAGCAGACCATGAGCAACATCGAGCAAGCAGACCAGGCGCTGATCGCGACCCTGACAGCCAAGGGTTTTCAGACCGCGCACAGCGAGTGCGAGGGCTGCGGCCACATTCGCGGCTACGAGGGCGAGAGCTACTGCGAGAGCTACCGCATCCCAGCGGCGAAGTGGGCGCTCGGCATGTGCAACTTCGCGACCCACAAGCGCATCGAGAAGACCGCTGAGGCCCGCTCGCTGAATCCCTTGAAAGCCAGCAAGCGCGGCGGCAACTAGGTCCACAACGCACCCCCGCGTTCGTTGGATCCACAGCTCTTCGAACCACCCGCCTGCGCTCCGGTGCACGCGGGTGGTTTGTCTTTTTTGCGTCGTCGACCTGTCGGACGGTCGGTTGTGGGCGAGGTAGCCCCGCCGCGCTCGCCGACAGGGCTCACCAGCGCGGGCCGATTTGGGGCCCTGTCGCGAGCGGTTGAGATCTGTGGTACGTCAACATCTCTCAGGAGGCGGTCATGCTAGACGATACGATTCTACTCGAGAAAAAGGGCGCGATCGCGGTGCTGACGATCAACCGGCCAGACAAGCTCAACGCGCTGAACCTGCACGTTCTTGAGCAGCTGACGCAGCAGCTGGTCGAGATCGAGAACGATGACACCATCCGAGTCGTGGTGCTGACAGGGGCGGGACGCAAGGCGTTTGTCGCCGGCGCTGACATCGCCGAGCTCGCGCCGTTGGACTATCACGGCGCGTTGCGCTTCTCGACGATCGGTAACGAGTGCCTCGGCGCGATCGAGAAGAGCAGCCGCCCGTTCATCGCGGCGGTCAACGGCTTCGCCCTCGGCGGCGGGTGCGAGCTCGCGTTGGTGTGCGACGTCATCCTAGCGTCGAAGACGGCGCGCTTTGGCTTCCCAGAGGTGAGCATCGGCGTGATCCCAGGGTTCGGCGGAACACAGCGGCTCGCGAGGCTGATCGGTCGGAACGCAGCGAAGCACTGGACCATGACCGGCGACATTTACTCGGCGGACGAGGCGCACCGAATCGGGCTCGTCTACCGCCTCCACGATCCCGAAGATCTGATGGACGCCGCGATGAAGACCGCCGGCAAGATGGCCGGTCGCGCGCCGTTGGCCGTGGCGGCCTGC
>ERZ889078.1257-NODE-1257-length-20490-cov-12.900514_pt1 | contig 20490 bp, 31 predicted proteins | sample MGYA00521266_ERZ889078 | MGnify/ENA primary metagenome ERZ889078 (study PRJEB32303, sample SAMEA104408618) | aquatic metagenome | biome: Brackish water; feature: Pelagic; material: water | place: Baltic Sea | collected 2014-06-16T06:34:00 | depth 76,534 m ...
TCACATGTTATGATTCTGATGGCACTAATTATTATGAAAAAGGATATAGAGATTTTAAGGGGAATCTTCAAGAAGAATTTTGTTTAAAAGTTGAATCTACAGGAAAAATGTATGTTAAAGAATATTATTGTTACGGGGAATTTGTTCAAGAATGTCCTGGAGATTGTGTTGATGGTGCTTGTATAAGTGAAAATGAAAATAAGAAGCTTTTATCTAATTTTGTTGGAGATATTAAAGGTTTTTTTATAAAAGTTATTTAATTGATTTTTCTAAAGATTTATTAATCTTTTTTGGTTTTGTCTTTTATTAAAAAGAGGAATAAAATGTCTATGAATGAAAAACCTAATGTGGATGATATTTTGAAAAAGTATGGTTCTAAGATTGAGGGGAGAATTAATTCGACTTCTTTAAAGAAAGATTCAGAATATAGTCAAGAATATTTAAAATTTAAAAATGAAATTAGTAGAGAATTTAAGGGGTATGAAAAATGGGCGCACACTCTTGGAAATAGTTTTAGAATAAAACCCTCTGCAAAAGATGAACTTAAAATAAAAAAAGCAATTCAAATAGCTCATTTAAATATTGAACCTTGGCAAGCAATCACCTTGAGTGTTATGTCTTTTATTTGTGTTTTTGTTTTAGGATTGCTTGTTTCTGTTGCAATTGCTTTAGTTAAAGGGGGATTTGCTGAATTTCCTGTTTTATTATTTATTTTAGTTGTAGTTTTTTCAATTTTTCTTTTTTATTTTGCAAATGGTTATCCTGAAAGATTAGCAAAAAAATGGAGACTTAAGGCTTCTAGTCAAATGGTTCCTGCAATTCTTTACATTGTTGTTTATATGAGGCATACTCCTAATTTGGAAAGGGCAATTGCTTTTGCTTCAGAACATTTACAATATCCTCTTTCACTTGATTTTAAAAAGATTTTTTATGATGTTGAAATTGGAAAATATTCAACTATAAAAGAAAGCCTTGATAATTATTTAGAAACATGGAGTGATGCTGCCCCTGAATTTATAGAAGCATTTCATTTGATTGAAAGCAGTTTATTTGAACCAGATAATTCAAGAAGAATTTCTGTTTTAGAAAAATCTTTGCAAGTTGTTTTAGATGGTGTTTATGATAGTATGCTTAAATTTACACACAATGTTAGGGCCCCTTTAACAAATATTTATATGCTGGGGGTTGTTTTGCCCACTTTAGGTTTGGCTTTACTTCCTCTTGCTTCTGCTTTGTTAGGAGACATTTTAAATTATACGCATGTTTTTATTATTTTTAATTTAATAATTCCTTTTTTTGTATTTTATTTAACTGACAAAGTTTTAATGTTAAGGCCAGGAGGATATGGTGAATCTGATTTCCTTGAAAGAAATCCCCTTTATCCAAAATATAAAAGTAATAAACATTATACAAAGGCATTTTTAATTTGTTTACCTTTTTTACTAATAGGTTTAATTCCTTTGATTTTTCAATATACCTCTATAAATGAAACTTTTGGAATTGCAAAAGATATAAGTTTTGCAGATTTAGGTTTGGGTTCTTTTGGAGAGGCAACTTTTTTTGGTTTTATGGAGTCTGGAACAGGACTTAAAGGGCCTTTTGGAATGGGGGCTTTAATACTTAGTTTATTTTTTCCATTGGGAATTGCCATATTTTTTATAAATTCTTATTTAAATAAAACAAAAGATTTAATTAAAGAAAGAAAGAAAACAAAAGAATTAGAAAAAGAATTTAATAATTCTTTATTTCAATTAGGAAATCGTATTGGAAATGGTGTCCCAGTAGAGTTGGCTTTTGGAAAAGTCGCTGAAGCTACTAAGAATCTTTTGACGCATGATTTTTTCAGAAGAGTTAATTATAATATTCAACAAATGGGAATGAGTGCTGAAAAAGCTATTTTTGATAGAAATAGGGGAGCTATTAATGCTTATCCTTCTAATTTAATTGCGACGAGTATGAGAATTTTAGTAGAATCTAGTAAAAAGGGCCTTAAAATAGCAGCAATTAGTCTGATGAGTATTTCCCAATATATTAAAAATATAAACAAAATAACAATGAGATTAAAAGATATGTTGGCGGAGATTTCTTCAGATATGAGGAGTAATATGACTTTTTTAGCACCTTTGCTTTCAGGAATTGTGGTTGGTTTGGCTGCAATGATTACATTTATTTTATCTAAGTTAAAATTAGCTTCCTTTGCAGAAGGAGGGGCAACTAATCTTGGAGGATTAAGTGGGGTTTTAGATATTTTCGATGTTGTTTCAATGGTGCCCCCTTATTTTATTCAAATTTCAGTTGGCATTTATTTGATTCAGATTGTATTTATCTTGACTGCGACGTTAGTAACAATTGATTTTGGAGAAGATAAACTTCAAAGAATAAATCAGATTGGACTTAATCTTAAAAAAGGACTTGCCCTGTATTTTATTACGGCGTTAATAGCAATAATTGCTTTATTCTTGTTAAGCTCATTAGTTTTAGGTAATTTATTTTAAAAACATTTATTAATTCTTTTCAACACCTTGAGTTATGAATAAAAGAGGGATTGTTTCAGAATATCTTCCATGGATATTAATTGCATTAGCAATTTTAGCAATCTTAGTAATAACTGCTTGGATATTAAAAGAAAAGGGGATTTCTGTGATAGATAATTTTGGGAATCTTTTTAGGGGAAGATAATGTCAGAATTAACAACAGGACAATTAGTTAAACTTATTTTAGGTATTTTTGTATTTGTTGCAGTTGTTGTGGGGGTGGGTTTTATATTTAAAGATAAAATAATTACTTTTTTCCAGAATCTTCCTGGAAGTGCTCCAACAGTTTTTTTAAATTTATTAAAATAAAATGAAAATCAAAAATAAAAGAGGAATGATGTTAGCTTCACAAGTTTTAAAGATAGTTTTAGCTGTTCTTGGAATAGCTCTTTTAGTATATTTATTATTTGCACTTTATAATGCTGGTTCTAATAGTGCAGATTTAAAAAAAGCAAAATCAGCAATAGATAAAATTTCAGGAGAACTTCTTTTAGTGAGGGCAAATAATGCTTATATTGGCAATGTTTCAGATATGACTCCTAATAGTTGGAGTCTTTTTAGTTTTGTTCAAGGAACTAAGCCAAACATTTGTTCTGGACAAAGTTGTTTATGTATTTGTGACGAAGTTTATACTGTTTGGGGATTATTAAAAGATAGACAACAAAAAGAATGTGATAAAAGTGGTGCTTGTTTAGTTGTTTCAGATTTACAGGAGTTTAATGAAATTCCAATACAAGAATCAAATGGTTTTTTTACAAGTATTGAAATTAAAAAATCTGGAAATTGGATAAAGGTGAGTAAAAAATGAATCAAGACAAATTAATAAAATATATAATCTGGATGGTCTTTTTTATAATGGCATTAGGAGGAATGTATTTTTTATTGGGGAGATTATCAATAATATGAAAACAAAAAAAGCAGAACTTACAACAAAGCAAATAGTTATTTTAATTGTATTAATAATTAGTTTTGGAATTATTTTGTTTTTTTTATTTAGATTGAATCTTGGAGATGAAAGTGACAAACAACTTTGTTATAATTCTGTTATGAATAGGGCAAATAAAGCTATTCCTACAGATGTTGTTCCTTTGAATTGCCAAAGAAATTATGTTTGCATAACTCAAGATGGTTCTTGTGAAAATATGATTGAGCCTGATAAAAGAAAAGTTAAAATTGAAGATGAAGTTTATGATGCTTTAGCAAATGAACTTTCTGATTGTTGGTGGGTGTTTGGAGAGGGAAAAGTAGATTATATGGGCACACAAACAATACCTAATCTTTATTGTTCTATTTGTTCTCAAATAATGTTTGATGATAGTGTCAAGAAAATTTTTAATTCAAATGAGTTTGATAAAAGAAAATTTTATGAATATATGGCTAAAACAAAAATGGGTGGTTCAAATGGTTTAACTTATTCAGAATATTTATTTGGAACAAAAGATTTTTCCGCCCTTGCCGCACCTTATAATGGAAATTTTGGAAAAGTAGATTTAAATTCTCAATATTATGCTTTAATGGGAATTACCCCTAAAATCAATAAACCTGCTTGGGCAGGAATAGGGGCTGCGACAGTTTTAATTGCATTTATTCCAGGAGTGAATGTAATTGCAGCTATTGGAGTAGCAGCAGCAGCAGCAACAGGAGGTTATTTTTTAGCACCTATGATTGAAGGTCTTTCTGGACAAAGATATATTCCACCTTCTTTGATTAAAGTTGGTTCTGATGAATTTGGAAGTCTTGGATGTGAAGAAATTACTACTCGTTCTTAAATTAAGATAATTTTATTAATGTAATTTCTTTATGTAATTTATGAGAAATAAAAAAGGGGATATCTTAATGGAAAATCTCATATTTATTATTTTAAATCTTGTTTTTTTAGGAATTTTAGTTTTGTTTTTACTTAATCAAGGAAATGGTGCTATTTTTTTAGAAAGAACTTCTGCTAAACAAATAAGTCTTTTGATAGATGCGTCTCCACCTAATTCTGTTTTAAAATTAAATTTTGAAAAACCAATGGAAATTGCAAAAGATAATGGTATTGCCATGGAAGATATTATTAAAATTGATAATGAAAAAAATGTTGTGACTATTTCTCTTAAAGAAAAAAGCTCTTATAGTTATCATTTTTTTAATGATGTGGAAGTTGATTCTTATCCAAATAGTATTTATTACATTATTACAATAGAGGAAAAAATTTAAAATGAATAAAAAAGCAGAAGAAAAAATAATCTCAGTGTATTGGTTTATTATTTTGGTGGTTGTAGCTGGAGGGGTTTTTTTAATGGTAAATGTGTTTTATGGTGCACCTTATGATGTTAGAAATATTGAAGCAAATCTTTTATCTGAACAAATTGCAAATTGTATTGCTTCTGAAGGGAAAGTTAGTTCTAATTTAATTGATTATAGTCAAAATGTTTGGTTGGAAGAATTTATAGATCACTTTACAGATCATTGTTCTTTAAATTTTAATCCTACAGGAGAATGGGAGAAAACCCAATATTATGTTGAAGTTAATTTTTATGATGCTTTCGATATTAGAAATTTGATTCTTAATATGAGTGAAGGAAATTCTAATTGGAAACCAGATTGTGAATTGCAAGGTAAAGGATATGATAAATTAGTTGTTTGTTCTAAAAAAGAATTTTATGCAGAAGGATTATCTGAAAATATTTACTTAATTAAAATACTAACGGTTGTTAGGAAAACAGAACAAAATGTTAAATAAAAAAGCGCAAGTAGGGGATACTTTAACATGGATAGTTGCAACAATAATTGTTTTTGTAATGTTGTTCTTTTTTATTTTTGGAGCATCTCTTTTAGGAAAAACAAAAGCGATTACTAATTTTAAAGTAAATCTCCTGAGTAAAAGTAGTTCTCAAACACATGATCTTTTTTTAACAAAATCTTTATTCACTTATTTAAGATTTGAAAATACAAAATCAGGAAATGATTTATATAAAAAATTAACAAAGTTAGAAGAAAATGGTAATCTTGGAGAACCATTAGTTGATCGTTTAGATGAATTAAAAAAGAGGTCTCAAGGAAAATGAATAAAAAATCAAATGTTCCAGTAATTCTTTTTGTGCTTGGAGTTTTTACAGTCTGTAGTTTTGCTCTTTTAACTTTTTTTATTTCTGGATTTAATTCTAGTAATTCTTTTGTTGGAATTACTACAATGCAAGATTTGAATATTCAGCACGAAGAATATAATTTTTATTTAAATAAAGGGGTTCCTGAAAGTAAAGTGGATACTTATTTTAATGTTTCACAAGATGTTTATGGAAAATATCTTTTTATTGAAGTAAATGAGACAAAAGGACTTTTTTGGTGGCAAAGGCAAGAGGTGGTTTTTCTTGCCAAACAATATCTTGATTAATGATAAGATTTATAAATAAATTAACCCACATTTATAAATGGTGAATAAAAGAGGTCAAGGTATGAGCACGAATACAATCGTTCTTTTGATAATAGCTGTTATTGTACTTGTTGTTTTGATTTTAGGTTTTACAATAGGTTGGAAAAAGATAACTCCATGGATCTCAAACCAAAATGTAAAAGATGTTGTTGGAACTTGTTCTGCCGCATGTGCTACAGGGGGAACTTATGACTTTTGTAGTGTTGATAGACAATTAATAGATGAAGGAAAGAATAAGTTTACAGCTTCTTGCGCTGTTTTTTCAGTGGTTAAGGATTTTGGAAAATATGGGGTTGAGATGTGCAATATAAATTGTGAAGAACCTTGTGCAGAGATTGCTATTAATGGAAAGGTTGGAGATTTGACATTAACTTCAGGCTATGATGTGACTGCTCTTGAAAAGGAAAGTAAAGTTTGTTTTGTTCCTAAATAATCTTAAAATGTCTGACGATTGTTTTGAGAATAAGAGAAATAAAGGTAAAGATAAAAAGAGAGAAAAGAAGAAACATCCTTATAAAAAAGGTGGAGCCCAGAGAAGTTCTAATATAAGTATAAAAAAGAAATGATTTTATAAACTAAAAATTCTAGTTTAACTTATGTTTGAGGTGATTTTTTTATGGTCTTTGGCATTTGTGTGGATCTTGTTTGCAACAATTCAAGATTTAAGAAAAAGAGAAATTGCTAATTGGTTAAATTTTTCTTTGGTTATTTTTGCCATTGCCTTTAGATTTTTTTATTCTTTTCTTGAAGCCGGAGATTTTAATTTCTTTTATCAGGGTTTAATTGGTTTTGGAATTTTCTTTATTTTAGGTAATCTTTTTTATTATGGTAAAATCTTTGCAGGTGGAGATTCTAAATTAATGTATGCTTTAGGGGCAATCTTGCCTATTTATGGATCTATTTTGTTGAATTTAAAATTCTTTTTATATTTTATAATCTTATTTTTGGTTGTGGGGGCCATTTATGGGATTGTTGTTAGCATAGTTATTGGAATTATTAATAGAAAAAAAGTTGCTAAAGAATTTAAAAAACAATTAAAGAAAAATAGAATTTTATTTTATTCTTTGCTGGGATTTTCAATAATTTTATTATGTTTAGGGTTTCTTTATGATTACTTTTTTTATTTTGGAATTTTGATTTTTGTTTTAGCATATTTAGTTATTTATGCAAAATCTATTGATGAAGGTTGTATGGTAAGAAAAATGAAACCTTCACAACTGACAGAAGGGGATTGGTTATATGAAGATTTTAAAATTGGAAATCAGATTATTAAGGCAAATTGGAATGGTTTGGAGGAAAAAGATATAGATTTAATTAGAAAAAATAAAAAAGATGTTTTAATTCGTTATGGGATCCAATTTGGTCCGGTGTTTTTAATGAGTTTTATTTTAATGATTGTCTTGAAGCTTTGTGGTGTTTTGTTTTAAGGTATTCTTTTAGGTAACCACATGTTTTTTTCATTAATTTCTGTTTTTGATTCTTGTTTTATTTCCTGTTTTATTTCTTTTTCTGGAGATTTGCCAATCTTACTTAATTCTATTATTTTTTCTTTTAGTTTTTGTAAATCTTCAGGGGTTTTTTTAGTTCTTTGAGATTCAATTGTTTCACCACCATAAACCGGAAGTACATTTATGATTTGATGTCCCATAACTTCTCCGGGAATTAAATTAATTTCTTTTGGATTTAGTGCTCTTTGCAATATTTCTTTAATTTGTTCTGCAAGTGCTTTTGTTTGTTGGTCTAAATCTTCTTGTTTTTCAAGGTGGTTTTTTGGAATTATTATCGTGTGGCCTTCTGAAATTGGATTTATTTCTAATATTGCAATTGCCTTTTCATTTTCTGCTATTTTTGTTGAAGGAATTTCTCCAAAAATAATTGAACAAAAAACACAACTCCCATTACCTTCTTCCTTACCATTTTTCAATAAATTATTTTGTTTAAGAAATTCTATTAATTGTTCATCATCCATATTTTCCATCTGACCAATTGCCTCTTGTTTTTTATCTTCTGGAAAAGTGGTGTTTATTTGTTCTAAAAGTTGTTTTTTTATTTCTTTAAGTTGTTCAGGAGACATTTCCATACTTTTATTTGGAAATAAGTATTAATAAATATTTATGCTATCTTTCTAATATCAATCATTTGAAGTGATTGAACATTTTCAATATTTTTTAGAGGTTCTTCTAAATGGTCTGTGCCTTCATCTTCATTAAATTGAAAGAAAATTATTAATGCTTTTAATCCAAAAGCAATTGGTTCTTCTGTTATTTGTATGTTGTTTGCACCTTTTGATTCTAAAAATTCTGTTGTTTTTTGTTTTATTTCTTCTAAATTGGCTTCTACAGAAGAAGGCATTATTTTATATTTTACTCCTACTACTCCAGCCATATTTGAAGATATTCGATATGGTTTATAAAGTTTTGTTTAAACACAGTAATACTTAAAAAGAACAAGGGATTTTTCTATTTCATGGAAGAAAAAATAAGAAATTTCTTTATAAATTTCAATAAGGAGAAATTTTATTAAAATGGAAGAAAACTATGAAAAAATTTTAGAGAGGATCTCTAAGGTCTCTGGTTTCACTAAAGAGGAACTTGGTGAAAGAGTAGAGGCTAAAAGAACAAAATTATCTGGATTAATTAGTAGGGAAGGGGCTTTACAAGTTATTGCAGCCGAATTAGGAATTTCTTTTGAAGATGAAAAATTGAAGATTAATGAATTGCTCCCTGGGATGCGAAAAGTAAAGATTATTGCAAAAATTATTAGTTTGTCTCCTGTGAGAACCTTCACGAATAAAAATGGTGATCAAGGCAAAGTTGCAAATATGGTTGTTGCTGATGATACTTCGAATATTAAAGTTGTTTTATGGGACACTAATCATATTGAATTAATTGAAAAAGAAAATCTTGTTTTAGATAGTGTTATTGAGATAGCTGGAGCAAGTATGAGGGACAATGAAATACATTTAGGGAGCTTTTCAGAGATTAAAGTTAGTAGTGAGATTTTATCAGATGTGAAAACAGAAAAGCAAATTAGAGAAAAAGAAATTTGTGATTTGGTAATTGGAGATTATACCAAAACAAGAGCTTTTATTGTTCAGGCTTTTGAACCTAAGTTTTTTGAGATAAATAAACAAACAGGAAGAAAAATTACAGATGAAGAAAGAGCATCTGGAGCACAACCAGAAAAAAGAATGTTAATGACAATTGTGCTTGATGATGGATTTGAAACTATCAAAGCTGTTTTATTTAGTGAAATTTTGAAAAAATTAGGAATAGATAGTTTAGAGGATTTAAATCTGTTAAATCAACAAAGAGAGAATATTCTTGGAAAAGAACTATTTTTTATTGGAAATGTGCGTAGAAATAGTTATTTTAATAATCAGGAATTAATTTTAGATGATTTTGAAGAACCTGATTTGGATAAGTTGATTATTGAGCTAGAAAAGTAAAAATATATGTTTTATCTTAATAGAATTTATAAAGTTGGGGGTATTTTACTTTTTACTTATGATTGCACAAGGTATTTTTGAAATTAATAGAATTGTTCTCACAAAAAGATTTTTAGAAAAATATCAGAGTAAAGAGATTTCAGAAAAAAAACTTGCTTTTAATAATGTTTATTTTGATTTTATTAAGAAAGGTTTAGAAAAACATGGAGATGAAGTGCAGAAAAAAGATGGTGAAAGGGGAGAAAATTATTTTTATAGGGATCTTAGAACACGGTGCGGTTTTCTTTCTGAAAAATATATTCCTTTAATCTATCAAGATATGTCTACAGGGAATATTAATGGGTGTTTAGAATTATATAGGAAAAAAAACACTTCTAATGAAGGAACTTTGTTATTTACTGCAAATTGTAATAATTATAGGGAGTTAATAACTTTTTTTAGGGAATTGAGACTTTGTCAAGGTAGAAAAAAAAGAGGAAGTATTGCAGAAGCTGAAAAAGGAATAGTAAAAGTTCTTTTTGGAACAGAATTAAAAGAAATTTAAAAACTCTTTAACTTTTAATTTAAAATGTATCTAAAAACACACATTGTAATCACATTATTTGTAGTTTTATTGATTTTACCTTTTTTTGACCATAAAATGGCATTTGTAATAATTGCTTTAATTGCAACTTTAATTCCAGATATTGATACAAAACATTCTAGAATTGGAAAATATAAGATTTTTCGCCCATTACAATTCTTTTTTTCGCATAGGGGGCCAACACATAGCCTTGTTTTTTTAATTTTAATTTGTCTTTTGTTGATCCTTTGGAATTTTGCTTTTGCAGTTGCTTTTTTTATTGGTTTTGGATTGCATTTAATTGTAGATAGTTGCACCATAATGGGAATTTATGTTTTTTGGCCTTTAAAGAAAAGATTTTTTTGGAAAATAAGGACTGGAGGAATTATTGAAAATTTTGTTTTTAGTATTTTTTTAGCTGCAGATATTGTGCTGATTTTAAGCAAGATTTTTTGTGTATTTTAATCTATATTCTCGAGCATTATAATATTTATAAATGGGGAAGATTTTGAGATTTTATGGCAAAGACAGTAGTTTCTAAATTAGGTAGTTTTGATAATCCGATTGTTCTTGAAAAATTTGAAGGGTTTGAAAAGGTTAAAAATGGACAATTTGTTAAGATTAAAGATGCTGTTCAATTATTTTTAAATAAGGAAAATCTTCCAGAAAATGAAGGGGTTTTGCCTCCTGAAATGTATCTTACTCTTTGTAAAGGATTAAGATCAATTTTTCATTATAGTTATACTGATTTTGGAGGATTAAATCCTGTAGTTACTTCAGTAATTAACTCTGAAAGAGAGCCAAAAAGATATTTTGCATATGAAAACGCTATAAATGAAGCCAAACAAAAAAATGACAATTAAAAAAGAAAAAGAAGAAAAAGAAGAAAAAGAAGAAAAAAAAGAAAAGGAACTTGAATTAACTGATTTGCCTGGAATTGGCCCTGCTGTTGCAGCTAAGCTTGAAGGTGCCGGAATTCTTGATTTAATGTCTTTAGCTGTTGCAAGTCCTGCCACAATATCTGATGCTGCTGGAATCAGCCCTGCTGTTGCAAGAAAAGCAATTGTTGCTGCAAGAGATATGCTGCAATTAGGATTTGTAGATGGTGTTGAATTTGCTAAAAGAAGAGAAAATGTCCATTATATTTCTACTGGAAGTCAAAATTTAAATAATCTTTTGGGGGGAAGGGGTGTTGAGTCAAGAGCCATTACAGAAGCTTTTGGGGCATATGGCTCTGGTAAAACCCAATTAGGATTAATGTTGGCTGTTAATGTTCAGCTGCCTATTGAAAAAGGAGGGGTAAATGGAAAATGTGTTTTTATTGATACAGAAGGGACTTTTAGACCCATAAGAATAAAACAAATGGCAGAAGGCCTTGGTGCAAATGCTGAAAAAGTTTTAAAAAATATTTTAGTTGCTCGAGCTTTTAATTCAGATCATCAAATGCTTTTATTAGAAAAAGTTAGTGAAATGGTAAAAGCAGGAGAACCAATTAAATTAATGATTATAGATTCTTTAACAGCTCATTTTCGAGCAGAATATGCTGGAAGAGGACAATTGGCAGATAGACAACAAAAATTAAATCGGTACATGCATGATTTAATGAAATTAGCAGAAACACATAATATTGCTGTTTATGTTACAAATCAAGTTATGGCTAATCCTGCCCAATTATTTGGGGATCCAACAACAGCTATTGGTGGAAATATTGTTGGTCATGCTTCTACTTTTAGAATGTATTTAAGGAGAGGAAAACAAGGTTCAAGAGTTGCTAAATTAATTGATAGTCCTAATTTGCCAGATGATGAATGTGTATATTTTGTGACTGTAGATGGGATTGTTGATAAGGTTTAAAATGTCACAAAAAGAAAATTGGAATAATGAATGCCCCTTATATGGTTTTGGAGAAATAAGTAAAGAATGTTTTAGGAGTATTTGTTCAGAAAACTATCAAGAATGCATATTTTACACAAAGATTTCTGGAGTTCAAAACAATAAAGGTTTAGAAAAAGAAGTTGCTGAAGAAATTGTTAATTGATTCTTATTCAGATTTTCTCAACGCAATTAGATCATGAATTGTTTGATAAGAATGCATTTCTTTTTTTGAAAACCATAATGGAATTTCAATTTCTGCATCTTCTTTATTTCCAGAAGCATGAATAAGATTTCTAACTAAAATATTATTTGAATTAGCATATACTTGGGAAATGTGTGCAAAATCTCCTCTTATTGTTCCTACTGGGGCTTCGCTGGGGTAGGGGGTTTCACCGACAATTTTTCTAACGACCCTAATTGCATCTGCACCCTCTAAAACAAAAGCAATTATTGGACCTTCTTTAATATACTTTACCAATTCATTTCTCACATTTACACCATATTTTTCTTCAACATCTTTATATTTAATGTCTAAATCGTTTCTATAATGTTTTCTTGCAAAATCTTCATCTGCCCAAACCATTTTCATAGCAATTATTTTTAGGCCCGCATCTTCAAAACGCATGATTATTTTTCCAACAAGATTTCTCATTACCCCGTCTGGTTTTATTAATACTAATGTTCTTTGCATTTTAATTCTTGTATGGTATTCTTTAAAAAGATTTGGTTCTTTTTTTAAATATGGAAATAAATTTACAAAATTCTATGATTGTGGATTTACATTTGCATTCTAGGTTTTCTAGAGCTTGTAGTAAAAACATTACTATTCCGGAACTTGTTAAATGGGCCAGAGTTAAAGGATTAGATTTACTTGGAACTTCTGATTTTACACATCCAATTTGGTTTGAAGAAATTAAAAAATATTTAAAATCAAATGATAAAGGATTTTATTATTACGAAGATGAAAAAGGTAAATTTCCTTTTATTATATCTGGAGAAGTTTCTTTAATGTATACTCAAGAAAGGGGCAGAAGAATTCATTTAGTTCTTTTAATTCCATCAATCGAAATTGCTGAGAAAATTAATAGATATTTTGATGCAAAAGGTCGACGAGATTATGATGGTAGACCTATTTTTAAGATCCCTGGTGATGAATTTGTTAAAGATATGATGAAGATATCTAAAGCAATTGAAATAATTCCCGCACATATTTGGACTCCTTGGTTTGGAGTTTTTGGAAGTAAATCTGGTTTTGATAGTTTAAAAGATTGTTTCAAAGATCAAATTGAAAATATTCATGCAATTGAAACTGGGATGAGTAGTGACCCTATTATGAATTGGAGAATAAAAGAATTAGGAGATATTTCTATTGTGAGTTTTAGTGATTCTCATTCATTTTGGCCTTGGCGTTTAGGAAGAGAAGCAACAATTTGCAAAAAAACAGATTCTTATTTTGAACTTATCGAACAAATAAGAAAAAATTCTTTTATTGGAACAATTGAGACAGATCCGGGATATGGGATTTATCATTATGATGGTCATAGAGATTGTGGTTTTTCTTGTTCACCTGAAGAAACAAAAAAGCTTGAAGGAATTTGCCCTAAATGTAAAAAGCCTTTAACAATAGGGGTTGAAAATAGGGTAGAAGAATTAGCTAGTTTTGAATATGGTGTAAAAAATGAAAATTCAAAACCTTTTTTTAAATTACTTCCTCTTCATGAGGTTATCTCACTTTGTTTTGGTGGTGGGCTTAACACTAAAAAAATTTGGGATGTTTATAAAAATTTAATTAGAATATTTAAAACTGAATTTAATATTTTATTAAATGTTTTTGAGAAAGAGTTTCTTGAAAACAGCATCGATAAAAAACTTATTGGATTAATTTTAAGAAATCGTGAGGGTAAGATAAATGTTAAACCAGGTTATGATGGGGTTTATGGGGTTCCTGTTTTAGATGAACAGGAAAAGTTGTTTTAAATTACAATAATGTTTATAATTCTTTAAAATTTATAGGTTTATGAGAAGATCTTTATTGGGTTTAATTTTAATTCCTTTTTTTATTGAATGTTCAAATAACAATCCTCCTAAGAACATTCCTCTAGAATCTTCTATTTTTCAAGAGAGGGTGTCTTTAAATGAGGCAAAAAAAGATAGTTTTCCATTTAGTTCTAAAGAACAATATTATATTTTTGTTGAAAACTTCATTGTTGATAATTTTGAAAAAGATGTATCTGAAGTTTATAATTTTTTTAATATAAGTTTAGATTTTCCAAGTTATTTTTTTACAAAAGTTAATGACGAGCTGTGTTTTAGATGTGAGGGAGCACATTATTTTTCTAAATCTAAAAAGATTTCTTTTAATGCATATCCTTCGGAGGAAATGTTTATTAGGTATAGGGATTACCATAAAAGATATTCTGAAAATTTCCAGGCTTTTTTTGAGCAAAGGTTACATTATTATATTAAACATGAAGCAGCACATTATTTTCACCATATGGAAAGTGATCGGTTGGGAATTGAAAACTCTTTTGAAAATAATGATGTTCAAACAGATGAAGATATTTTATGCTCAAATCTTGTTGTGGAGGGTGTTGCAGATTATATGGCGTATCTTGGTCAAATTCCTCCAAGTACAAAATTAATTAATCCCAAACATTTGCTTTGTGATACAAATCTCCAGGTTTATAATTTATACAGTGCAGGTTTTTATTTGGTTCAACCAATTTTAGATAAAGATTTTTTTAAGGGAATAAGAGTTTTAAGTGAATATCCTTTAAATAAAAATAGTTTGAAAAGTTTAAAGAGATATCAGAACAATCTTCTTAAAGAGATGAATTAATCTTTTTTCACCTTAATAAACTTGTAATGAGCATCTTTTGTTTTATCTTTACATTTATCACAAGTTTCTTTTAAAGTATATGAATTACATTTAGAACACTTTTTTAGTTTCATAGTCTACCCAATATGTGTAATATATTCTTTTAATCGTGAAGGCATTTCTCCATTAATGTATTCTGCAATTTCTGAAGGTTTTATCCATTTTAATTCTTCAACATTTTCTCCAGGTTTTTCAGATCCTTCTGTGGCTTCACATAAAAAATAAATTTCTAATTTTTCTTTATCATTTTCTATATTGTTTCTTGCATAAATTGTTCCTAAATTATGCACCACATATCCTGTTTTTTCTTTTGCTATACTTTTTATACTAATATCTAATTCTTCATCACAAGTTAAATTTCCTTCTAAAAAACTGTAATTCTCATCATCTTTATTTTTTCCAATTAGAATTTTTCTTGTTTTAGGATCAAAAATTACCCCTATTAATATTATTTTAAATTTATTGTTTTCCATAGAATTTTGTAATTATTTCTTTATTTAAATGTTTAGGTGTCCTAAGAAGTGGTTTATTTCAAAGAAAATTCTATGTCTTGTTTTTTAGCTTTCTTTTCTAGATCTTCAAGTATTTCTTTGAGTTTTTGATCTGCTTTTTTAATATCGTCTGCTTCTATTTTGATGGAATATTTTCCTGCAGAAATATATTTTATTTGTGCTTGTTTAACCTCTAATAAAAATTGTTTTATTAAGTTTATTCCATTTGGTTTTTTTGTGCTTAATTTAAATATTTTTTTAAGGATGGCTTTTTTTAATTTTTGTGCATTTAAAATGGTTAAGATTTTTTGTGCATTTTCTTTTCCAACAATTTTTTCTAATTCTTTAGGGTCTTCTTTTGCATTGTCTAAAAAATCAATAAGATTCCCTTGTTTTTGCATTTCTTGAATTGCTGTTTCTAATTTTTCATTTAAGATTGTCTTTAATATGCTTTTATAACTTCTTTCTAATTTTGATTTTTCTCTTAATGTTTTTTGTTCTTTTGGAGTAACTCTTCTTAAAGAAAGTTCTATTGTTCTTCCAGACACCTTTAAAATTTTGCAAATAATTACTTTTTTTGGAACAACATAATCTCTAATATTTCTAATTCTTCCTGGAGCAATTTCACTTAAACTAATATATCCTTGTTCTGTAGCTCCGTTTATATTAACAAAAACAGTAGTTCCGGCTATTTTGTCCACTGTGCATAATACAATATCTCCTACTTCGAATTCCATATAAAAACAAGAATTAAAGGGGTTTTAAAGTTTGTGGGTTAAATTTTAACGACTTGAAGTTCTAAGCTTTTTTTTAATAATTCTAAAAATTCTTGTTCTTGTTCTTGGGTAATTGTACACCCTGCTGCAAATTCATGACCCCCTACTTCTTCTCCACCCATTGATTTGATAACTCTTTCTAAAACTTTTCTAACATTTCGTCCTTTGCTTCCAACATTTCTTGCAGATATTTTTATTTTTTCTTTGTCATAAGCCAAACTAACAATGGTTGTTTCTTCAGGATATATTGATGAATGTGATAAAATGCTTGTAATTGTTCCAATTATAGTATCTTTTATTTTGTCTTTTGCATTTATTATTAAGAATTTTTCTCCTTGTATTTTTTCTGAATTTTCCACTTCTTTTAATCCTGCAAGTAATAGTTGCCTGTATTTTGCATGGGTTGATTCTGCTTTCTTTTTAGCAGAAGATGATTCTAAACATAATTGTAAGGCTACAGCACTTTGTCCAAATCTGGAACAAGCATTTATTTTAGCACTTATCTCCCTAACATCTTCTAATTTTCCAAAAAACTTAATTAAAAAAATATCTCCTATTAATTCTTTATTTTTCATTTTAGGATTTCTCAACATTATCGACGTGGTCAATCTTTCTATTTCTTCATCTTCTAAATCTATTAAATTTTTATATTTGCCTTCTTCTGGCCTAATTCCGGCCTCTCTTAAAAGTTCAATAACCCCTTGCATATTTCCTGTAACTCCTGGAATAAAGGGTTCAGAACAAAATTCAAGAGTTCTATTTAAAGGGCGCGTAGAAGGATAAATGGTAATCCCTTTTTTTCTTTGAATATCACTATCTTGTAAAATTCCATGATTTAATTCAGGTATATTTTTTTCTAAAGAATCTCCAACCATCCCAAGAATAGCTAATTTTGCAACATCTTTATTTTGCTCATTTATTTGTCTGCAAAAAAGATAAACTATTCCAGATGCACTTATTTTGTGTTTATCATAAATTTCTGGATTTACAATCTCTATATTCTCTGGAATTTCCGAAGTTATTTCATGGTGATCTAGAATAAAAACTTTTTTTAAATTTGCTTGTTTTATTTGTTCAAGGCTCCCTGAGGCAAGATCTAAAAATAAAGTTATTTTTTCTTTAGATAAAGATTCAATTATTTCTTTAGATAAATTTTTAATTATTCTTAATGTAAATCTTTGGTCTAATTTTTTTAAACAACTTACCATTATCGCTGCTGAAGAAATACCGTCTGTATCAAAATGGCTTATTATTTGGATTTCTTGATCTTTTATTTGATCTAAAAATAGTTCAACCACCCTTGATATTTCATAATTTAATTTATTAATTGTTTCACTCATTTTAATTCCCCTTTATAAAAATCTTAATTATCTTACTTCTATTCCAAAATATTTCTTAAGTTTTCTTAACTGTGAGAAGATTCTATCTTTTTCTCTTTTTGCTCTTTTGTCTTGTTTATTTTTCTCGTAATGTTTTTTCACTTTTTCTAATTTTACTTCAACATTTTTTAAATCAGGATTTACATATTTATTATGTTGTTTTAATATTTTTGAAATTTTTAAGTTGTGTTCTTTTGTATGAATCCCTTGTTTTCTTAGGGTTTCTCCTATTTTTTCACTTGTTAATCCTTTTTCTGCTAACTCTAAGACTTTCTTTTCATAATCTTTCTCTGTTGTTTTGTTAGATTTTTCTTTAACCATTTCATTAGGTTGCATTTATGTTTTTTAAAGCTTGCGCTAGTGTTTTGTTTGAATTAGTAATAACATTGAGAAGTTATTTAAATGAGAATTAATTTATATCTTTAATGGGTAAAATTGTAGGTGTGTTAAGTTTAAAAGGTGGTGTGGGGAAAACCTCTAGTGTGATCTCTTTGGGAGCTTGTTTATCTGAACTAGGTAAAAAAGTTTTGTTAGTTGATTGTAATTTTTCTGCCCCAAATTTAGGGTTGGCTTTAAATGTTATTAATCCTGAAAAAACTTTACACCACGTATTAGAAAGAAGTGTTCATATTAAAGATGCAGTTCATGAATTAGATAATTTTCATGTTATACCTGCCACCATTTTTAAAGAACCTAAAATAAATCCTTTAAAATTAAAAGATCATATAAAAAATCTTAAAGAGGCATATGATGTGATTTTACTTGATTCTTCTCCTGCTTTAAATGATGAAACCTTATCTGTAATGTTGGCTGCTGATGAACTTATATTGGTGACCACTCCAGATCATGTTACATTGGGAACAACTTTAAAGGCAATTAAAAATGCCCGGGAAAGAGGATTTAAAGTTATTGGATTGATTTTAAATAAAGTCTATAATAAAAAATTTGAATTAAGCATAGACGATATTGAAAGGACGACTGATGTTCCTGTTTTAGCTGTGATTCCCCATGATGTTGAAGCTGTTAAATCTGTTTCTTTGTTTATGCCTTGGGCAGAAAGAAAACCCCGATCAAAGGGAATTATAGAATATCGAAAATTAGCCCATGTTTTGGTTGGAGAAAGATACCAAGAAAATAAAATAAAAAATTTAATAAAGAAAATAACTCCTGCAAGGCAAGAGATTAATCGGGAGATTTTTTATACATCTGTTTTTGGTTAAATTGTATCTGCGATCATTTGAGGGTTTACCTCTATGCTCTCTCCAATGTTTAAGCTTTGTGGCAAAATAATTGTTATTTTTTCATCAATTTCTCCTACGTAAATAACTTCTAATCTGCCGTCTTCAGTAAAGTGCTCTTCATCCATTACTCCTAAAGCTTGAGAGCCGTCTGCAAGTTCAATTGAAACAATACATTCTTCTTCAAGCCTACCTCCCCCTATTTTTTGACATTTGAGATATGCTTTTCTCATATTATCTAAACTCATAAATTCTTTATATTAATTGGCGAGCATTTAGGGGGGGTGCTGGGGTAGGAGCATTGGGGAGTTAATTTGGAAGTTGTTATTATTGGGTTAATTGAAAGAGGGTAACTTTTATAAATGAAAAGTAGATTTTAGGTGTAGGTTAAAGCCCTATAGTACAGTGGCCAAGTATAGTGCCCTTTGGAGCGAGATTCTTTGAATCTCTCAGTCTTCATTTGAAGAAGCGAAGAGAGGCACAGACCCAGGTTCGAATCCTGGTAGGGCTATTTATTCGAACAGGTTCGATACCCAAGAAGGGCACAAGAACCTCTGAAGAGGATCCTGGTAGGGCTATTTTTGTTTTTTTCCAATAATTTTAAATATATTGAATTCTTAGATAAAATATGGTAAAAGAAAAAATAAAGGTGCCTAAACCAAAAAAAGAGAAAAAAGAAAAAGAGATGGGTGTTGTATCAAACTATTTTGAGCATGTTAGTGTAATTGCTATAAAGCTTGCTGTTGGTTTGAAGGTTGGAGATAAGATAAAGATTGTTGGGGGAGATGTTGATTTTGAACATACTGTAGATAGTTTGCAGATCCAGAACAAAGTTGTTAAATCAGCAAAGAAAGGAGATGATGTTGGGATTAAGATTAGTGGAAAAGCTCGAAAAGGTTACAAAGTGTATAAAATTTAATAGTTATTCTTGAGAAGATAAATTTTAATAAAGGTTTGTTTAAATGCATGTCTATGACCCAATTAAAATTATTTAGCTCTGTAGAGATGAAAGCCATGCGTGTAGAAAAACAAAAAATTCCTAAAAAGATTAAACTTGATTTAACTAAGAGGTTTGTTCCTGATTTTGAGGATGTGGGAAAATATAATTTTTTTCTTGAAAAAGAAGATTTAATTCGAGATTGTAAGAATTACAATGAAGAAGTTAGACAAGCATATGAAAAGGGAGATCTCCATTATTTTGGATATAGGGCAGCCATTATGAATCCTGGAGTGCCTCAAATGTTATTAACAACACTTTCACAATTTTCAAATAAAAAACAAGAAGATTTATTTGTTTTAGATTTAGTAGTATTATATCATTCAATTGGTTTAAATTTTCCTGATCAAAAAATAGAATATTCTAATCTTAAAAAATTTAGAAAAGCAAATAAATTAACTTTTTTTGGAGGTAGCCAATATTTTCTTATGAAGGGATATATTGAGGAAAATTATGTTTAAGCATTTAATAGTTATTCCTGAAAATGATTTTGAACTGCTGTGAATGTTTCTACAGATAGATAATTTTCTATTGTTGTTTTTTCTAATATTTTTAAAGCTTCAAAAATATCTTGAGTTTCTTTATCAAGAGGAATTATATAAGCTACACTGTTTGACCAGCAATCTCTGACTTTAAATGGTTCTATTATTTGGTTTGGTTCCATGATAGATTCTTTTATTATTTCTTCTTCTATTTTTCCCCATCTTTTCTTATTTTCTTCTGTTTTAAGATGAGAACTATAATTTTCTTCATGGCCCCTTATTTTTTCACATGCAAGATGTATATATTCCTTTGTTGTTAAAGAATTTTCAAAATTAAAGTAACACATCCAAAGATGACTTTCTGGACCTCTTTTATTCCCATACATTATTTGTTTTGGGTTTGGATTTTGAGAAT
>ERZ889078.1262-NODE-1262-length-20442-cov-33.519890_pt1 | contig 20442 bp, 16 predicted proteins | sample MGYA00521266_ERZ889078 | MGnify/ENA primary metagenome ERZ889078 (study PRJEB32303, sample SAMEA104408618) | aquatic metagenome | biome: Brackish water; feature: Pelagic; material: water | place: Baltic Sea | collected 2014-06-16T06:34:00 | depth 76,534 m ...
TGCTTTGGATCAATTGCGCCAACGACCATCTTCTGGCCAACTTCAACGCGTGAACCTTCTTCAACAAGTAGCTTCTGACGACGAGTTATTGGGTAAGCAACTTCTTCGCCACCATCATCTGGAGTTACGACGATCTTCTTGCCCTTTACATCCTCACGGAATGAAACAACGCCTGCTGTTTCTGCGATTGGTGCAACACCCTTAGGTGTACGTGCTTCGAAGAGCTCGACGATACGTGGAAGACCGTGAGTGATGTCATCACCGGCAACACCACCAGTGTGGAAGGTACGCATTGTTAGCTGTGTACCAGGCTCACCGATTGACTGTGCTGCAATGATTCCAACTGCTTCACCAACTGCAACACGTTGTCCTGCTGCAAGTGATCGACCGTAGCAAGCTGCGCACTGTCCGACCTTGCTATCGCAAGTCAGAACTGAGCGAATCTTTACTTCTTCAACACCAGCTGCAACTAGTTCATCAATGTTGCGATCTCCAAGATCTGTGCCAGCAGGCAAGATGACCTTGCCATCAACTTCAACATCATCGGCCAATGTGCGACCAAATACTGAAGTTTCAACGTGATCAAACTTAACTAGGCCACCAGACTCTTGACGAACACCAATCTGTAGAATATGACCGCGATCAGTGCCGCAATCTTCTTCACGGATGATGACATCCTGAGCAACGTCGCAAAGACGACGAGTGAGGTAACCAGAGTCAGCGGTACGAAGGGCTGTATCTGCAAGACCCTTACGCGCACCGTGAGTAGAAATGAAGTACTCAAGTACAGAAAGACCTTCACGGAAGTTAGATTTGATTGGGCGAGGAATAATTTCACCCTTTGGATTTGCTACCAGTCCGCGCATACCTGCAATCTGACGGATCTGCATCATATTTCCACGAGCACCAGAGAAGACCATCATCCAGACTGGGTTAACGCGAGGGAAGTTTTCTTCCATCTCTTTACCCACTTCTGCAGTTGCCTTTGTCCAGATCTCGATCAATTCCTGACGACGCTCGTCATCAGTGATGAGTCCCTTTTCATATTGAGATTGAACCTTGTCAGCCTGTGTTTCATAGCTCTCAAGGATTTCTTTCTTACGTGGAGGTGTAACAACATCTTCAATACCAATAGTTGCTCCTGCGCGGGTTGCCCAGTGGAAGCCAAGTTCCTTCAACGCATCTAGCGTCTGTGCAACAACAACCTTTGGATAGAACTCAGCAAGACGATCAACAATGCCACCAAGTTGCTTCTTAGTTACATCGATGTCTACATATGGGAAATCAGCTGGAAGTGCTTCGTTAAACAATGCACGACCAATTGTTGTTTCAATAGTTTCAGTGGAGTTATCAAGACGAATCTTGATCTTTGCCTGCAATGAAACTGAATGTTGATCATGAGCCATGATTGCTTCAGCAATCGAGCTAAATGCACGACCTTCTCCTAGTTCATTATCGCGAACCATGGTCAAGTAATAAAGACCAAGAACCATATCCTGTGTTGGTGAAGTAATTGGGCGACCGTTAGCAGGTGAGAGAATGTTGTTTGAAGACAACATCAAGATACGTGCTTCAGCCTGTGCTTCAGCAGATAGCGGCAAGTGAACTGCCATCTGGTCACCGTCGAAGTCAGCGTTGAAAGCTGTACAAACGAGTGGGTGAATCTGAATTGCCTTACCTTCTACCAACTGTGGTTCGAAAGCTTGGATACCCAAACGGTGAAGGGTAGGTGCGCGGTTGAGTAGTACTGGATGCTCTGCAATAACTTCTTCAAGAACATCCCACACAACTGGACGAGCACGTTCAACCATGCGCTTTGCAGATTTAATGTTCTGCGCGTGGTTAAGGTCAACTAGTCGCTTCATTACAAATGGCTTGAAGAGTTCAAGTGCCATCTGCTTTGGAAGACCGCACTGGTGCAGCTTCAACTGTGGACCTACAACAATTACTGAACGACCTGAGTAGTCAACGCGCTTTCCGAGCAAGTTCTGACGGAAACGTCCCTGCTTACCCTTGAGCATGTCTGAAAGTGATTTGAGTGCACGGTTACCTGGACCTGTAACTGGGCGACCACGACGACCGTTATCAAACAGCGCATCTACAGCTTCCTGCAACATACGCTTTTCGTTGTTAACGATAATCTCTGGTGCACCAAGATCGGCCAAACGCTTCAAACGGTTGTTACGGTTAATCACACGACGGTATAGATCGTTGAGATCTGAAGTCGCAAAGCGACCACCATCGAGTTGAACCATTGGGCGTAGATCAGGTGGAATAACTGGAACACAATCAAGAACCATTGATGCTGGCTTATTGCTTGTTGTAAGGAATGCGTTAACAACCTTCAAGCGCTTGATCGCACGAGTCTTCTTTGCGCCTTTGCCATTTTCGGAAAGGTCTGTGAGCATCTTGTGCTCAGTTTCAAGATCAAAAGTTTCTAGGCGATGCTTAATTGCAGCAGCACCCATATCTCCCTTGAAATACATTCCATAACGATCGCGCATTTCGCGGTAAAGGTTTTCATCACCCTCAAGATCTTGAACCTTCAAGTTCTTAAAGCGAGTCCAAACACTTTCAAGGCGATCAAGCTCGCGCTCTGAACGATCACGGATTGACTTAAGTTCACGCTCTGCAGATTCGCGGACCTTGCGCTTAACATCTGATTTAGCATCTTCAGCTTCAAGCTCTGCTAGATCTGATTCAAGCTTCTTGGTGCGAACATCTAGATCGTTGTCGCGACGTGTTTCGATTTTCTTGCGATCATTAGCCAACTTCTTTTCAAGTTGTGGCATATCTTCTTCGCGCGCTTCTGTATCAACAACTGTGATCATGTAAGCAGCGAAGTAAATAACTTTTTCTAGATCCTTTGGAGCAAGATCAAGTAGGTAGCCAAGGCGTGATGGAACACCCTTGAAGTACCAGATGTGAGTAACAGGAGCTGCTAGCTCGATGTGACCCATACGTTCGCGACGAACCTTTGCACGTGTTACTTCAACACCGCATCGCTCGCAGATGATTCCCTTAAATCGAACGCGCTTGTACTTACCGCAATAACATTCCCAGTCACGAGTTGGTCCGAAGATCTTCTCGTCGAATAGGCCGTCCTTTTCAGGCTTAAGTGTGCGGTAGTTAATTGTCTCTGGCTTTTTTACTTCGCCAAAAGACCATTCGCGAATATTCTCAGCCGATGCAAGGCCGATACGTAGTTCATCAAAGAAGTTAACGTCTAACATGGTTTTATCCCTCTCACACTTCTTCTACGCTGCTTGGCTCAACTCGTGACAAGTTGATACCTAGCTCTTCGGCGGCACGGAATACTTCTTCATCTGTATCGCGCATTTCAATTGCGACACCTTCAGAAGAGAGCACTTCAACATTGAGACATAGGGACTGCATTTCCTTAATAAGCACCTTGAATGATTCAGGGATGCCTGGTTCAGGAATGTTTTCGCCCTTAACAATTGCTTCGTAAACCTTTACGCGTCCTAGAACATCGTCAGATTTAATTGTGAGAAGTTCTTGGAGTGTGTAAGCAGCACCATAAGCTTCAAGTGCCCACACTTCCATCTCACCAAATCGCTGACCACCGAACTGAGCTTTTCCACCCAGTGGCTGTTGCGTGATCATTGAGTATGGACCAGTTGACCGTGCGTGAATCTTGTCGTCGACCAAGTGGTGCAGCTTCAAGATGTACATGTATCCAACTGAAATTGGTGTTGGGTATGGCTCGCCAGAACGGCCGTCAAATAAGCGGGCCTTTCCTGAACGACCAATTAATTGATTGCCATCGCGGTTAGGCAATGTTGCTGAAAGAAGACCAGAGATTTCATCTTCTAGCGCACCATCAAATACCGGTGTTGCAAACTTAGTTCCTGGCTCTCCCTTTTCGGCACCGATTGCGCGCATGTGCTTCTGCCACGCTTCATCGACACCAGATAGATCCCAACCAGTTTTTGCAACCCAACCTAAGTGCATTTCAAGAACCTGACCAACGTTCATACGACCAGGTACACCGAGTGGGTTAAGAACAACATCTACTGGAGTTCCATCTTCAAGGAATGGCATATCTTCAACTGGAAGAATCTTAGAAATAACACCCTTGTTACCGTGGCGGCCAGCAAGCTTGTCACCATCTTGAATCTTGCGCTTTTGTGCAACATAAACGCGAACCAATTGGTTAACGCCAGCTGCTAACTCAAAGCCTTCTTCAGATTCGAAGATCTTTACGCCAATAACTTTTCCTGATTCACCGTGCGGAACCTTAAGAGATGTATCGCGAACTTCACGAGCCTTCTCACCAAAGATTGCACGGAGCAAACGCTCTTCCGGAGTTAGCTCTGTTTCTCCCTTAGGAGTTACCTTTCCAACCAAGATGTCGCCAGGTACCACATCGGCGCCAACACGGATGATTCCGCGCTCATCTAGATCAGCTAGAACTTCCTCTGAAACGTTAGGAATATCGCGAGTGATTTCTTCGGCACCCAGCTTGGTGTCGCGGGCGTCTACTTCGTATTCCTCAATGTGAATTGATGTTAAAACATCGTCTTGAACTAGACGCTGCGACAAGATAATCGCATCTTCGTAGTTGTGGCCTTCCCAGGACATAAATGCCACGAGCAAGTTCTTACCAAGAGCCATTTCACCAAGTTCGGTACATGGACCATCAGCAATTACTGAGCCAACTTCAAGGCGCTGACCTTCAGAAACAATAACCTTTTGGTTATACGAAGTTCCTTGGTTAGAACGTGTGAACTTGTGAAGTGAATATGTTTGGTATGTGGAGTCATCTGCCATGACCTTTACTTCTTCAGCAGATACTTCAGTAACAACGCCAGCCTTAGTTGCAGTTACAACATCACCAGCATCAACGGCTGCACGGAACTCCATGCCTGTACCGATAAGTGGTGCTTCTGCGCGCATCAAAGGTACTGACTGGCGCATCATGTTAGAACCCATCAACGCACGGTTAGCATCATCGTGCTCAAGGAATGGAATCATTGCTGTTGCAACAGAAACCATCTGACGTGGAGAAACATCCATGTAATCAACTTCATTAGCTGGGATGTATTCAACTTCGCCACCACGACGACGTACAAGTACGCGCGCTTCAGCAAAGTGGTTGTCATCTGTTAATGGTGCATTTGCCTGAGCAATGATGTGCTCGTCTTCTTCATCAGCAGTTAAGTAATCAACTTGATCGGTTACGCGACCCTTTGAAACTTTGCGATAAGGAGTTTCGATAAATCCAAATGCAGTTACGCGACCATATGTTGCAAGTGAACCGATAAGACCGATGTTTGGTCCTTCAGGAGTTTCAATTGGGCACATACGTCCGTAGTGAGATGGGTGAACGTCACGAACTTCAAAGCCTGCACGATCACGTGAAAGACCACCAGGTCCAAGTGCTGAAAGACGGCGCTTGTGAGTTAGTCCTGACAATGGATTTGTTTGGTCCATGAACTGTGACAACTGAGAAGTTCCGAAGAACTCCTTAATTGATGCAACTACTGGACGAATGTTGATCAATGTCTGTGGCGTAATCGCTTCAACATCTTGTGTAGTCATACGTTCACGAACAACACGTTCCATACGTGAAAGACCGATGCGAACCTGGTTTTGAATAAGTTCACCAACAGTACGTAGACGACGGTTACCGAAGTGATCGATATCGTCCTTCTCAACGCGAACTTCGCGGCCGTATTCCATCAATACATCACCGCGGTGCAGGGCTACTAAGTAGCGCAGCGTTGCAACGATGTCAGAAATAGTAAGTAGTGATGCCTTCAGTTCTAGATCAAGACCTAGCTTCTTATTGACCTTAAAGCGTCCGACCTTGGCCAAGTCGTAGCGCTTTGGGTTGAAGTAAAGGTTTTCAATTAAGTTCTGTGCAGCTTCCTTAGTTGGTGGTTCACCTGGACGTAGCTTGCGGTAGATATCTAGCAGAGCCTCATCCTGAGTTTTAACAGTGTCTTTTTCAAGAGTTGCACGCATTGATTCGAAATCACCGAACTCTTCAAGAATCTGTTCTTCAGTCCAACCCAATGCCTTCAAGAAGACAGTTACAGATTGCTTACGCTTGCGGTCGATGCGAACACCAACCAAATCTTTCTTATCAACTTCAAATTCAAGCCATGCACCTCGGCTAGGAATTACCTTAGCTGTGAAAACATCTTTGTCAGATGCTTTTTCAATTGTGCGCTCGAAGTAAACACCAGGTGAGCGAACTAGTTGAGAAACAACAACGCGCTCTGTTCCGTTAATTACGAAAGTTCCGCGTGGAGTCATAACTGGGAAGTCACCCATGAAAACTGTCTGTGACTTAATTTCACCAGTGATGTTATTTGTAAATTCTGCTGTTAGGAACAATGGTTGTGAATATGTCATGTCGCGTTCTTTGCACTCACCAATTGAGTACTTAGGTGGCTCGAATCGGTGATCACGGAATGAGAGAGACATTGATCCCTGGAAATCTTCGATTGGTGAAATCTCTTCAAAGATTTCTTCTAAACCAGAAGTTGTTGGGATTTCTCCGCGATTCATTGAATCGGTTGCAGCGATACGTGAGCGCCAAGCATCGTTGCCCAATAACCAATCAACGCTTTCAACTTGCAACGCTAATAAGTTAGGAACTTCGAGAGGTTCGCGGATCTTTGCGAAAGAAATTCGGCGTGGTGCTACTGATATTTTTTTATTCGCGGCCAAGAGATGTCCTTCCAGACAATAAAGCGGGGACGCACAACTATTAGGTCTCAGCCGCTATATGCCCTGACCATATGAATTTTGTGCGAAGGTGAAGGATATCGCGCAAGCCCGCACCCTGTCCAACCCAAGGCTTATACCCCCAAGAGGGGGATTTGTCAGTCAATTGCCCAAAAAATGTGAATAAGGGGTGGAAAGAGAAAAAGCCCCGCCTGGCGTGATGCTAAGCGGGGCGATCTCTGACGAATTACTTGATTGTGACTGTTGCGCCAGCTGCCTCTAGGGCTGCCTTTGCCTTTTCTGCTATCTCCTTGGTGACCTTCTCTAGGAGAGTCGCTGGAGTCGCATCTACAAGATCCTTCGCTTCCTTCAAGCCAAGGCTTGAATTTAATCCGCGAACTTCCTTGATCACTGCAATCTTTGCTGAACCAGCGTTTTCCAAGATAACTGTGAAGTCATCTTGTGCTGCTGCTGCATCGCCGCCGCCGCCTGCTGCTGCGCCGCCGCCTGCTGCTGCTACTGGAGCTGCTGCTGTTACATCGAATTCAGTTTCAAATGACTTAACGAACTCTGAGAGCTCGACCAATGTCATTTCCTTGAACTGACCCAATAGATCTTCTGTGCTGAGCTTTGCCATATTCGTTATTCCTTCTCTTCTGTTTCTGTGGATGCTTCAGTTGCTTCTGCTGCTGGAACTTCAGCAACTTCAGCCACAACTTCTGGTGCAACAGCTTCTGCGGCTGGTGCTTCTACTACTGCCTCAGCTGCTGGTGCAGCTGCTGCTACTGGTGCAGGTGCACCTTGTTCTGATTCAAGCTTGATACGCAATGCATCGAAAATACGAGCTGCCTTAGCAAGCGATCCCTTCATCGCACCAGCAAGCTTTGCCAATAGAACTTCACGAGACTCGAGGTTAGCGAGCTGCATGATCTCTTCTTTGGTTACTGCTTTGCCTTCGTAGATTCCACCCTTGATGACAAGGAATGGATTCTCTTTTGCGAAATCGCGCAGGCTCTTAGCCGCATCGATTGGGTCTCCCTTAATGAAGGCAACAGCTGAAGGACCAACGAGAAGATCTGGTGAAAGATCAACTCCGGCATCCTTTGCTGCAATCTTTGTAAGAGTGTTCTTGACTACTGAGTACTTGGTCTTTTCACCAAGTGCACGGCGAAGCTCCTTCATTGAAGTCACAGATAGTCCGCGATATTCAGTAAGGACTGTTGCTGTTGCTGTGCGGAAGTCTTCCGTTAGCGCTGCAACTGCTGATGCTTTATCTGGGCGAGCCATTCGGTTCACCTTTCCTGGTACTTAGTGATCACAGGAAAATAAAAAAATCCGTAACGCATAAGCGCCACGGATTAACATGAACACCTACGCGGGTTGAGATTTCCTCATTTATCGAATCTTCCTTGCGGAGGATTACGACCTGCGGTCTTTGGTTATGGCGTAAGGCTAAAGGTGGACAGCCTTCGGGGTCAAATCACGCCTGTTTTATGGGCCTACGAATAAGGATTGTTGAGGCGGTAATCGATAAGACAACCGCGATCAGTAGCCCTGTAAATTGTGAACGGGTGATCACATCTTGTGCAAAGGCCAGCGAGCCAAGTACGAATGAGAACTCTCCTATTTGGCTGACACCTACCCCTAGCTGGGTTGGCCGCACATTCATCTTTGCGAATTTCGCCAGCGCCATAGTGGGAAGTGTTTTTAGCAAAATCATCAATCCCAAAACTAATACTGCAAAGGGCCATGCAGCGGCAAGCTCTTTTGGCTCGATCAAAGTACCTATGACAACAAAGAACAAGACTGCAAAAAGATCTCTAAAGGGCAGAATCGCTTTACGGACCTCTTCAGTATCGTGGCTTTGGTTAATCGCTAACCCTGCAACAAAGCCAGCAAGTGCCATTGGAATTCCAAAGACCACCGTTCCAAGAGCCGCTAGAACTAGACCGAAGGAGACAGAATAGATTAAGAACAAATCCTTTTCCCAACGAACAGCTCGTAAAATTCGGGGCAGCATTCGAGATGCACCAAATGCAATTACTCCAAACCCAATCAATCCACCAATTGCTGCCAGCAATGAGGATTCACCTGATCCAAAGAGTGCCAAGATGACGGCAGCCATTGCAACACCAACAACATCTTGCGTCAGAGACCAACCCAATAATGCTTGTTCAGTTGGTGAATCCGTAGTGCGTCTTGGACTACGTGTGATGTTTACTATTACAACACTAGAAGACATCGCAATCGATAAAGACATCAGAAGTGCTCCAAAGATCGGTATCCCTAGCCAAAGAAAAATAGGAGTTCCGACTAATAATCCAAATCCCATTTGCGTTGGTACACCCCACAGCAGACCCTTTTGTTCTCGACTAATTCTTCGAAGATCTAATTCGATGCCAACTTCAAACAACAGTAAGACAACACCTATATCTGCTAGTAAAGCTAATTGATTGTTATCTGCGACAAAGCCCGGTGTAAATGGTGAAACTAATAGACCAGTTAATAAGTATCCAATAACTGAGGGAAGGCCTAATTTGCGGGCGGCAAATCCCATTGTTGCTGCAGCAGTCAGCACAATTCCAACATTTAAGACCAGTGGCGCAGTTTCAACGATTGATGCCATGCCAAATTGTAAGTGACTTGACCTATTCGAGGGGGAAAGAAAAAGGGCCTCGGCGTTAAGCCGAGGCCCTTCTTATTAATTCTTCTTAGTTAGCTACTGCCTCACGAACTAGGTTGGGATCAACTGCGATTCCAGGTCCCATAGTTGTTGAAACAACAGCCTTTTGTACGTAGCGACCCTTTGAAGAGTTTGGCTTAGCACGCATAACTTCTTCCATCGCTGCTGCGTAGTTCTCAGCTAGCTGATCGGCAGTAAATGAAACCTTGCCGATAAGGAAGTGAAGGTTTGAGTTCTTATCAACGCGGAACTCAATCTTTCCGCCCTTGATATCTTCAACAGCCTTAGCAACATCTGTTGTCACTGTGCCTGTCTTTGGGTTTGGCATTAAGCCGCGTGGTCCAAGAACTTTTCCAAGGCGACCGACCTTACCCATCAAATCTGGTGTTGAAACAACTGCGTCGTAATCAAGACGACCCTTTGAAACTTCTTCGATCAATTCATCGCCACCGACGATATCTGCGCCAGCTGCGCGAGCTGCATCTGCTTTTTCTCCATTAGCAAAAACCAAAACACGAGCAGTCTTACCTGTTCCGTGTGGCAAGTTAACAGTTGAGCGGATCGCTTGATCGGCCTTCTTTGGGTCAACGCCAAGTACCAAGGCAACTTCTACAGATGCGTTGTACTTAACTGTTGATGTTTCTTTGGCAAGTGTTACTGCCTCGAGTGGTGTGTAAAGGTGATCCTTGATTACCTTTGCTGCAGCCTCGTTATATTTCTTTGAGCGCTTCATTTCTTCCTCATTCTTTCTTAGGTTGTGGTTAGCGAACCAGCGCGGTTCTCCCACATCTTCTTCTCACTCTGAGAAGAAGAATTCTTTATTTATCCGTTAGTTGTGATTCCCATTGATCTCGCTGTTCCAGCAATGATCTTTGAAGCTGCATCGATGTCGTTTGCGTTTAGATCTGACATCTTAAGCTTTGCAATTTCAGCAACTTGAGCCATGGTGATGTTTGCAACCTTGGTCTTGTGTGGAACTGCAGATCCCTTATCAACGCCAGCAGCCTTCAAGATCAAACGTGATGCTGGAGGAGTCTTGGTGATGAAAGTGAATGAGCGATCCTCGTAGACAGTGATCTCTACAGGAATGATCTGGCCCTTTTGAGCTTCAGTCGCAGCGTTGTATGCCTTGACGAACTCCATGATGTTGACACCATGCTGACCGAGTGCAGGACCTACTGGTGGAGCAGGTGTTGCTGCGCCAGCCTGGATCTGCAACTTAATGAATCCGGTTACCTTCTTCTTTGGTGCCATTTCTTTTCCTCTTTTTGTCTTCTAGTAGTTCTTCAATTAAATCTTTTGTACTTGCGCGAATGAAAGTTCAACAGGGGTTTCACGTCCGAAGATAGAGACAAGAACCTTGAGTTTTGCCTGTTCTGGCATGATCTCTGAAATCGATGCTGGAAGGGTTGCAAAAGGACCATCCATAACTGTGACTGATTCGCCAACTTCAAAGTCGATAAGGCGAATATCTACCTTGTCTGACTTCTTAACTGGACGTGGTGCCAGAATCTTCTCAACATCATCCATACTCAGTGGGCTTGGGTGATGTGCATTGCCAACAAAGCCTGTAACACCAGGAGTGTTACGAACTGCTGACCATGACTCGTCAGTTAAATCCATGCGAACTAAAACATAGCCAGGGTAGATGTTGCGCTTAACCATCTTGAACTGACCGTTCTTTAACTCCTTCACTTCTTCTTCAGGAACTTCAATCTGGAAAATATAATCTTCCATGTTCAGTGACTGAATACGGGTTTGAAGGTTGCCCTTCACTTTCTTCTCATAGCCCGCATAAGAGTGGACTACATACCAATCGCCCAACGCTGTGCGAAGTGTGCGACGGAATTCTGCATTTGGGTCGTTCTCATCTGACTCGATATCGCCATCTTCATCAGATGCCAAGGCCAATTCAGGCTCAGTTGAAGTGACTAGCTCAGAAACGCTTTCTTCAACTACCTCAACGAGAGGAGTTGCAATCTCGCTAGCTGATGCTGCCAGCGCTGCCTCGAAGGCGTCTGCTTTAATCTCTTCGCTCATGTTCTTCCTTTACCCAAATACCCAGAAGACGATCTTTGTAAGAACAAGATCGAGCAATGAAACAACTGCAATAACGAACGTTACGAAAACCATAACCACGGCTGTGTAGGTGGTTAACTGATTACGTGTTGGCCAAACAACTTTGGTGAGTTCACTAACTACTTGGCGGTAGAAAAGACCGACGCGCGCAAATAGACCGAGTTTCTCGGCTACTTGATCGTGTGACTCTGTCATCGTCGTTCCTTTCGTTTAGTACTACTTTTACAACCTAAAACAAACACTGTGCAGGGCAGGAGGGACTCGAACCCCCAACCGGCCGCTTTGGAGACGGCAACTCTAGCCAATTGAGCTACTGCCCTTCGCGAGAGCATGGCAAAACCATAGGGAAAAGCAAACCCTCGTGAGCGTCGAAGTGTAGGGGCAAGAGGCCTTCCAGGTCTAACTCACGCCTGAAGATACGGCAGACTTAGGGCCATGACACCACGTATCTCATCGCGAATCGCTGCCATCGCTGAATCTGCCACTTTGGCCGTAGATGCCAAGGCTAAAGCGCTCAAAGCTGCCGGGCGACCAGTAATTGGTTTTGGTGCAGGTGAACCAGATTTTCCAACACCTTCCTACGTTGTTGAAGCAGCTGCTGCTGCAACACAAGTTGTTGCTAACCATCGATACACACCAACACCAGGACTTCCAGAACTACGCGATGCAATCGTTGCAAAGACAAAGCGTGATTCCAACTATGAGATTACCTCTGATCAAGTACTCGTAACTAACGGTGGCAAACAAGCGGTGTATCAAGCCTTTGCATCAATTATTGATCCAGGTGATGAAGTACTACTTCCATCTCCGTTCTGGACAACATATCCAGAGTGCATCAAATTAGCTGGCGGAAAATCTGTTGAAATCTTTGCTGATGAAACCCAAAACTACTTAGTAACAGTTGAACAACTTGAAGCTGCTCGCACACCAAAGACAAAAGCATTACTTTTCTGTTCCCCCTCTAACCCAACTGGTTCTGTGTATTCAGTTGAGCAAGTTAAGGCAATTGGCGAATGGGCTCTTGCGAACAACATCTGGATCATCAGCGATGAAATCTATGAGCACTTGCTCTATGACGGTGCTACTGCGCCATCTCTTCCAGTTTTAGTTCCAGGTCTTGCTGATACCTGCATCATTATTAACGGAGTTGCAAAGACGTATGCCATGACTGGTTGGCGTGTGGGCTGGATGATTGGTCCAAAAGATGTCATCAAAGCTGCAACAAATCTTCAATCACACATGACTTCCAATGTCTCAAATATTTCACAACGTGCAGCGATTGCAGCATTGACTGGAAACCTTGATGCTGTTCATGAAATGGGTGTGGCATTTAATCGCCGCCGCAAATTAATCGTTGATTTAATCAATGAAATCCCTGGCTTTGTCTGCCCAACACCACAAGGTGCTTTCTATGTATATCCATCGGTCAAAGGTGTGCTTGGAAAAACTATTCGTGGGAAAACTCCTACGACTTCAGCTGAATTGGCCACATTGATTTTGGAAGAAGTCGAAGTTGCAGCAGTGCCTGGTGAGGCTTTTGGCCCTTCTGGATACCTACGTTTTTCTTATGCAACAAGTGATGCTGACATTGTTGAAGGTATCGGGCGTATCAAGAAGCTAATAACTGAAGGTTAAATCTCAATACCAATCAGATTTACTTCAGCTTCTAATGTAATTCCAAAAGTATTTTGTACTTGATCACGTGCTTTGCGCGCAAGCATTGCAATATCTAGCGCCGTAGCAGTTCCTGCATTAGTTAGAGCGAGTACGTGCTTAGTTGAAATCCTTGCACCGCCCACTTCATCACCTTTATGTATTCCAGAGTTTTCAATTAACCATGCAGCTGAAATCTTCACACGACCATCAGTAAGTGGCCACTTAGGTGCAGCGTTTGGAAGTCCATCGGCTGCTTGCTGAGAAATAATTGGGTTAGTAAAGAAAGAGCCTGCTGACCAAGAGTCTTTATCTTGTGAATTAATCAACATCCCCTTTGCCCCGCGAAGTTCCAAGACAGCTTTTCTCACATCAGTAACTGATGCCTTATCCCCCATATCAACACCAAGTTTTTTTGAAAGCTCGGCGTATGTAATGGGATCACTCATCTCACCACGACGAATTTGGAATTGAACTTCCAAAACAACATAACGACCAGGATGGGATTTAAAGTGAGAGCTGCGATAGGAAAATTCACACTCACTATTAGTAAAGGTGCGAATCTCTTTCTTCTCACGATCATAGGTGCGCACCCGAGTAATGAACTCACTGACTTCATGACCGTAAGCGCCAATGTTTTGGATAGGTGTTGCTCCGACAGTTCCTGGAATTCCACTTAAAGTCTCTAACCCGGCAAAACCTCTATCAATTGAGGTTGCAACTAACTCATCCCAGTCCTCACCAGCACCAATGGTTAACGTTGCTCCGCTACATGCATCAACTTCTGCTTGCACAGAGTTATTTGAAATTCTAATTACTGTGCCTTCAAAGCCTGAGTCTGAAACTAAAACATTTGTTCCCCCACCTAAAATCAAAATAGGTGAATCCCCTGCTTCTTCAATTGCAGCGATGATCTCTTCCTGAGTTGATACTTGGAGGATTTTTCCTGCCGGGCCACCCACGTGAAAGCTGGTGTATTTGGATAGATCGGTCATGGGTTAAGGCTACCGACGTGGAGACAAAATCGCTTCTTTGCCTCTGTACTTCTCCAGAATACGGTCATAGGTCTTTTTTGATTGCACATCACGATAATCAGGATCTGCATCGTGATAACCATGATGACGACCTTGATTAAGGGGTAGATCCATCTGTAAGAGTTTGCCGCCGGCCTGTCTGATTTTTAGCGAAAACTCCATATCGGCATTTCTGTAATACACCGCACGTGGATTAAAGCCACCCACTTGAGTCATTGCTTCACGATTAAATGCCATGAAGTAAGAAAATAGAACATCAACTTCTCCAACACCTTTATCGTCAACACTTCGCCATTGGTCTTCTAAGTTAACTAATCCCCCATGCCAACCCACGGCAACGTATTGCCCTTTTGCTAACTCGGCAACTACTGGCGTAATCGCATCACCGATAAATTGAGTTGAGGGATCCATAACAACAACATATTTGCTTGCTACTTTTTCTAGAAAGACATTTGCGCAATCTGCCCAACTGACACCCGGTGCAACTGAAATCAAATATGTGCGCTTATCCATCTCTTCAAATAGAGCCCCAGCATCACCAATGGCGATAATTGCAACTGCGCAATCGCTATGAGCCTTTACAGTTCTCACTGTTTCAAGAGCGTCATCAGTAAAACCATCGACAATTATTCCCACTGTGACATCATTTTCAAGATCAATAGGGCGAATATCGCGTGGATAAGCCAGGGTTATATAGGGCTTCTTTGGCTTTAATTCATAGCCACCTGCAACATCGACAACTTCATAGCCGGCAAGTAATAAGTCTTCACGATATTTATCAGCTAACTTAAAATCTTTAGCAGCTCGTGCATCCATACGTGCTTGTGCTAACTCTGTCACTGAATCTGGAATGCTCATTTAACTACGACTGCCTTTGCCATTCCTAGGACCTTAACCCCGGCAGAAGTTGCAGTGATATCTAGTTTGACCGTGTTTCCATCAACTTCAGTAACAGTTGCCACCACAGTTAAATCAACCTTTTCACCGGCTGGAACTATCACAGGCTTAATAAAGCGGGCTGAGAACTCACGCACATTAGCGCTGCCGCCTGCCCACTCCGTTACATATTTTCCGGCAAGGGCCATAGTGAGCATGCCGTGGGAAATAACATTAGGAAGGCCAACAGAGAGCGCAAACTCTTCATTTTGATGAATAGGGTTTTCATCCCCGCTTGCGCCGGCATATGCCTTTAGCAATGCGCGATCAATATAGAAAACCTTTTCTGGTAAAGCCATTCCTACTTCAGTCATCCGCGCACCACCAATGTTGACCATGATGTGACAACTAATTCAGCGCCATTGTGTAGATCAGATCGCACAGAGATAATTTCATTTCCAGCTGCAACTCTCAATGTTTCAATCGTTGCTGAACATGTGAAGACATCGCCAGCAACTATTGGACGAAAGATTTCAAACTTTTGATCTCCGTGAACCAACCGAGTCCAGTCCACACCGATTTCAGGTTGAGTCAGGATTGATTCATATTGAGATAGGGAAATACGGATAGAAAATGTTGGAGGTGCAACGCTTGTATTGGTTTCACCAATGACGGCCGCAAAGGCATCAATTTCAGATTGAGAAACAGTTACAGACCCTGCACCAGGGAAGGTGCGCCCGACCGAATCGGGATTGATCATTAGCGAGTTTCGCGGTGAAGAGTTGAAGACTTGCAACGTGGACAGAACTTCTTGAGTTCCATGCGGTCTGGATCGTTGCGGCGATTCTTCTTTGTGATGTAATTACGTTCTTTGCAATCAACGCATGCCATGGTGATCTTTGGACGAACGTCCGAGCTCTTACTTGCCATGGTCTTACTCCTTCTATCGATTACGAGGGGCTCAGGTTACCTGAGCCACCACGTAGCGCGAAATTCACGCTTGTTGAACTAGTAGCGGAGGCGGGATTTGAACCCACGACACAGCGATTATGAGCCGCTTGCTCTACCAAGCTGAGCTACCCCGCCAAGGGTTGTGCGTTTAAAACAGATCTTCACCTAGTGAAGAACTCTTTCGAGCCCCCCACCGGAATCGGACCGGTGACCTTTTCCTTACCATGGAAACGCTCTACCAACTGAGCTAGGGGGGCAGATCGAATGCTGAGCGTACAGGCAATTAACTACTTTGGAAAAATGACCTACTTATAGGGCTGGATTTAGCGTGATTTTGCCAGTTGTTTCGCGGGCCAACATCGCTTGGTGTGCAGCAGTTGCCTGGCTCAAGCCAAATGTTGCACCGATTACTGGCTTTAATTTTCCGTCAATTACTAATGAAAACAGCTCAGTGATTACATTATTGAGAAGTTCTTTATTGCCAAAGCAATGCGCCAACCAAAATCCTGTAATCGTCTTTGATCCACCCATCAACACACCTGGATGAATGGGTGTTGGCGCAGTTCGTGATGCCATTCCGAAAGTAACTAAGCGACCAAAAGGTGCTAAGACTTCAAGGCTGGCATCAAAAGTTTTGCCGCCAACCATCTCAAGAACTAAGTTAACTGGCTTTCCACCGTTAGCCTCAAGGATTGCTTCTTTGAGTTTGTCTTGATCTGCGTCAATAACAATATCTGCACCAAGTGATATCGCGAGTGCGCGCTTACTCTCTGATGAAGCAACTGCAATTACTTTGGCTCCCCACATCTTTGCCAATTGAATTGCAATAGTTCCAACGCCACCAGCTGCTGCATGGATAACTACGCTTTCACCCTTTTTAAGATGGCCAACAGTTTTTAGAATGTGCCAAGCAGTAGAACCTTGGACCAACATGCACAACGCTTGTTCGTCCGTGACTCCAACTGGAATTTCAATCATGGCAGCTGAATGCGCAATCGCTTTCTGCGCATATCCCCCGCTATCAACGGGTGCAAGTACACGGCGCCCATTAGCAATGCCAACAACTTCTATTCCTGGAACTAGTGGAAGCTTTTGAGGAGAGAGATAAGAGTTTTCAGTTTGGTGAGTATCGGCATAGTTAATACCGATAGATGTAACTTCTATTAACTCTTGACCAGGACCAGGAACTGGTTCAGTTAGATCAACTAAGTGCATGGACTCTGGACCGCCGAAAGCGGTAATTTGCATTGCCTTCATTTCTATCCCTTTGTTGAGCCTAGTGTTAAGCCTGAAACAAACTGCTTGCGCAATACAAGGAAGAGAATAATTGTTGGCGCAGCAACAATACTGGCACCTGCGGCGAGCAAATTAAAGTCTGTTACAAACTGTCCCTGCAGTTGGCGCAGAGCAGAAGTCACTGGACGCTTGGAATCCTGAGACATCAAAATCAAAGCCCAGAAGAAGTCGTTATAGATCCAGCAACTCATTAACACACCAAGTGCTGCTAGAGGTGGACGCAATAATGGCAACATAACGTTCCAATAATGCCTAAATACTGAACAGCCATCGAGAATCGCTGACTCTGAAATTTCTTTTGGAACAGTCTTCATGTATGAAGAGAGAACGAAGGTAGCAAAACCAACTTGGAATGCAACGTGGATAAGAATAATGCCAAAATAGTTGTTATATAACAATGAACGGTTTCCGAAAAGATCACCAATTTTGATGTATAGCCAGAAGACTGGAATATAAGTTGCAATAGTGGGCAACATATTACCAGCGGTAAAGAAAAGTAGAAGAGTGAGATTAAATCTAAATGAGTAGCGTGATACAACAAAAGCTATGAGTGAACCTAAAAATAAAATCAAAATAACACTAGGTACCATCACATACAGAGTATTCAAGAAGTATTTCGATAAACCCATTACTCGAAAAGCTTGGAAATAGTTATCTAGGTTTAAATGACGTGGCCAAGAAAAAACACCGTAGGAAATAATGTCGTTATATGGACGAAGTGAGGTCCAAAGTGTCCAAAGAATTGGAAAGATCCAAACAAAAGCAAAGAAACCGATAAAAGCAGAGATGAAGTTGTCTTTGACTTTTTGCTTATTCTTATACTCTTTATTTTGGACGATCGTTGTACTCACTTGAGGTCCTCCTTAAAGACATTGCGCAGATAAACAAGGATTGGCACAACGCAGAGCACCAGCGCTATAACCGAATAAGCTGCACCCTTCATTGAAATACCCTGTCCTGCAAAGTTCTGGAAGGCCAAAATATTGAGCAGAGGCCAGGCCGTAGAGGTGCCATAAATAATGTAAACAAGGTCAAAAGCACGCAGAGAATCGATAATTGTTATGACCAAAATGATGACATTGACCGGGCGCATCGTAGGAAGAATTATTTTTCTAAAGGTCTGCCACTCTGTCGCACCATCGATTGCAGATGCTTCGCGAAGGGATGAATCAAAGGACTTTAGGCCAGCTAAATAAAGCAACATGATGTAACCGATATGGCGCCAAGAGGCTACAGCCATAATCACATAGCTATTGATGTCGTAGTTACCCCAGATAGAAACTGCGTTTCCAATATCTCTACCCATTACACCTTGCACAAAGCCACCAGGCTGGAGCATGAAGTTCCAGATAATTCCGATAATAGCCAGGGAAAGAACTACAGGGATATAGAAAATAGTTTCATAAATCTGGTGACCTTTAATTTTGCGATCAAATTGATAAGCCAATAAAATTCCAAGTGGTGTTGCAAGGAATGTGAACCACAGTAACCAGACGACATTGTTCTTTAGCGCATCATAGAAAACTGGTGAATCGAAAAATATGTTTTTATAGTTTGCTAGACCGGCCCATTTAATGTCACTGACATTAATGCCGTTCCAGTAAGTGAAAGAAAGAACGACTGTGATGAGTGTAGGAAACCATAAGAAAATTATCTGCAACAAAGTTGGAATACCTACGAATGCGCTGAGCGTAAACCGATCATTACGGGAAAGGGAACGACGGCTGCGAACTTTTTTGTCCACAGCCGCCGTTTTCATTTCTTAACCTTAGTCTAATCCGTTAGTTTTAACGAATTAAAGTGCCGGTAGTGCATCCCATTGTGCTTGAGTGTTATCAAGAATCTTTGTTAGATCTTTTGGATTCTTAAGGAAACTCTGAATTGCTGGGCCAACAACTGGGCCAGCAAAGTCACCGCGAGTATCGCGGTCTAGGAAGAAGCCAATGTTCTGAGCTGCGCCAAGAACTGCAAGCTTCTGGTTATTAAATGCATCATAAGAAGATGAATCGAAATCAGTGCTGATGTAGATATTTGTATCTCCAGCGGCAACTGCTGCATCAATACCTTCCTTTGATCCCAAGAATCCTGCAAGGTCTGCTCCGCCTTCGACATTTTTACCATTTGCGGCAACTGAAATACCGTCAAGTGGCGCATCGATTGAGTCAATACCGTGCTCTGGATTGATTTCTGGGAATGGAACGATCCATAGATCGTCATAGTCTTCTTGTGACTTAGCTTTAAAGTCATTAGCAAACCAAGAACCCATCATCATGGCGCCGCACTTCTTCTGTAGTAGAAGATCGCGCATGCCATCCCATGAAATATCAAGAATATTCTTGTTCATGTAAGGAATCAATTGACCCATGTGATTGAAAACTTCTACAACCTTGGCATCTGTCCACTGCTCTTTGCCGTTAAGCAAGTCAATGTGGAATTGGTATCCATTAAGACGCATGTTGAGAATATCGAAAGTTCCCATTGCTTCCCAGCCGCCCTTGTCACCAAGTGCGTAACCAACTAGACCCTTCTTCTGTGTAGCTTCACACAGTTTGATTAGGTCATCCCATGTTGCAATGCTCTCTGGGTTAAGACCCAATTCCTGCATTGTTGACTTACGGTAGTGAAGTCCCCATGGGTAGTAGGTAGTAGGAATGATGTACTGCTTGCCATCTGAAGGATTTGTTGCACCTTGGATTGCAGCAGCTGAAAGTGAACTTCCAAGTGCCTTTACCTGATCTGAAACATCAGCTAGAAGTCCTGCATCAGCACGTGCATTGGTACGCCATCCGGCCATCCAACCAAATGCATCATCTGGTGTTCCTTGCAAAATCTGAACGAAGTTATTCTGGAAGTCATCTGAGTTGACTGCCTGTGAAATTACTTTGTTACCAGTCTTCGCTGTGTAAGCATCATTTGCTGCGATTGCAATTTTTGAACCAGCATCGCTTAGATTTCCACGAATAGTGAAGTGAACATCTCCAGTGACTTGCTTCTTTCCGCAACCAGCAAGAAGTGATCCACCAGCAACTAGTCCAGCTCCACCGATTGCAGCACCCTTAAGTACTGAACGACGGGAAATGCCATTGTTTACATCTGACATTGTTTTCCTTTTCTCTAGAGTTGAGCCTTTCGAAAGGTCATCAGGTTTTGAAGGGGTCAAGGCCTGGTAAC
>ERZ889078.1265-NODE-1265-length-20421-cov-32.005548_pt1 | contig 20421 bp, 17 predicted proteins | sample MGYA00521266_ERZ889078 | MGnify/ENA primary metagenome ERZ889078 (study PRJEB32303, sample SAMEA104408618) | aquatic metagenome | biome: Brackish water; feature: Pelagic; material: water | place: Baltic Sea | collected 2014-06-16T06:34:00 | depth 76,534 m ...
AGGAATGGATCCGCCTAAAAGGGGGTTTAATTAGGTATGGAAATAATCATTGTTCTCGGCGTCATCGCTCTAGTCGTCCTATTTTTTGTTGCTCAATACAACCGCCTTATTCGCCTCAACATCTCAGTTGATGAAGCATGGGCACAGATTGAAGTTCAATTAAAGCGTCGTGCTGATCTCATCCCTAACCTTGTTGAAACTGTTAAAGGTTATGCAGCGCATGAACAATCTACTTTTGATGCTGTTGTTACAGCACGTGCTAAAGCAACAACTGCCAGCACAGTTGCAGACACAGCTGCCGCAGATGGAATGCTCACACAAGCCCTGCGTGGATTACTTGCAGTTGCTGAGGCGTATCCAGATCTAAAAGCTTCAGCTAACTTCATATCACTTCAAGAAGAGTTATCAACAACAGAGAACAAAGTTGCATTCTCTCGTCAGTTCTATAACGACAATGTGCGCGAACTCAACACTGCAGTTAAAACAGTGCCAACTAACTTCTTTGCAGGAGTTGCGAAGGTTAGTGAGCGTGAGTTCTATGAAGTTGAAGATCCACAGGATCGTAAAGCCCCGAACGTTAAGTTTTAATGAACTTTAGAACCCAACAAGCGGCTAATCGCCGCAAGACAATCGGCCTGCTCGTAGGAATGGGTGTGCTGGTGTGGCTTGTGGCGCTGGCTGCCCTTACTTACTTTGGCCAATCAACTACGGCAATTGTTCCTCTTGCAGTTGGTATTGCGCTGGTTTCAGTGTGGGGTTCTTATTACGGTTCAGACAAATTAGTTTTAACCATGACTGGTGCAAAGTTAATTAAAGAATCAGATAATCCAAAGTTATTTGGTTTAATTCAAGAGATAACAATTGCCAGTGGCCTACCAATGCCAAAGGTTGCAATTGTTATAGATAGTGCGCCTAACGCCTTTGCAACTGGTCGAAACCAAGATCACGCACTCATTGCTTTTACAACAGGCATCTTGGATGTCATGGATCGCGACGAACTCCAAGGTGTTATTGCCCATGAGTTAGCACACGTGGCTAATCGTGACACATTGGTATCAGCAGTTGCGGCAACTACTGCAGGTGCTATTGCAATCTTGAGTGACATGTTGATGCGCATGATGTGGTTTGGTGGCGGCAGAGATCGCGATCGCAATAGCAACGGCAATCCACTACTTTTAGTCTTTTCACTTCTTATTCTTATCCTGGCACCAATAGCTGCCGTGCTTTTAAAATCTGCAATTTCACGCAAGCGTGAATCACTGGCTGATGCAACTGCGGTTGCTTTCACAAGAAATCCTGCGGGCTTGCGCAGTGCACTTGAAGTGTTAGAGAGGGATTCAACGGTTGTGCATCAGAAATCAAACTCCATTGCACATATCTGGATTGAATCACCTTTGGATGGAAAAGCTGTTTCTAAGATGTTTTCAACGCATCCACCTATTGCAGAGCGCATTTCAGTTCTAAAAGCGATGGAGTCTTTGAACTAATTCTTCTCTGTTGGAAAGAAGAGAGTGAATGTTGTTCCAGCTCCTGGCTTAGAAACAACGCCTACTTTGCCACCATGAGCCTGCATCACTGAATCCACGATAGATAAACCAAGCCCGCTACCTTCTTGGCTAGTGCGCTGGCGTGAAGGATCTGCTCTAAAGAAGCGCTCAAAGATTCTCTTTTGATCCTCTTCACTTAAGCCCGGGCCATTATCGGCAACAGATATGTAAACACCATCATCTTCATTGCGCGCTAGGACGTTGATTGCTGTGCCAGTGGGAGTGTGAACACGGGCATTAGCTAAAAGATTTGTCATTACTTGATAAATACGCCCTGAATCACCTAACACAAATAACTCTTTAGGCATTTCAACTGTAATTGGATGCTCTGGCCCAGCAGCGGAGGCGGACGCAACTGTTTCTTCAATAACGTGTGCAAGATCTACAGGGTGAGATTCAATGTCTCGCGATTGATCTAATCGGGCAAGGAGTAGTAAATCCTCAACCAGAGTGCCCATTCGAACAGATTCTTTTTCAATACGTCCAAGAAGTTCTTTAGTCTTTTCACCATCAGGTACAGCGCCTTGGCGGTGAAGTTCTGCAAAGCCACGAATAGCTGTCAGCGGTGTGCGCAGCTCGTGACTTGCATCTGCCACAAAGCGACGGAGTTTATTTTCACTCTCTGTGCGAATTGCAAAAGATTCTTCAATACGGCTAAGCATTGTGTTCAAGGATGAACTCAAGCGTCCAACCTCGGTATCTGGCTCAAAGTTCTCTAAGCGAGCTGTGAGGTCGCCAGCTGCAATCTTCTCTGCAGTTTCCTCAACATTTTCTAATGGCTTCATACTTATTTTAATTACTTGACGTGCTGCAAAAGCAATAAGGAATAGAACGATAAATCCAATGAGTAAGAAGATTCGACCAATTCGATGTGTTGTTTTATCAAAATCTGCAAGAGATTGGGCAACTACTACCGTGCCAACAGAGGAAGGTAGAGCTTGTGTAATAACTCGAAAGTCGGGACCACGAGTTTCTAATGTAAAAGGTTCACTTCCAAAGGATGCAACTACCTCAGGAGTCCATCCACCGATGAAATCTGTAATTCTGTTTGCGTTCAGATCACCTCCAAGACCTCCAACAAAGGCGCCAGATTGATCTAAAACCGTGACAGAGGTGGATGTTGGAATACGGTTAAGTGGAGTCGCAGATGCTGCACGGGCCTGCCTGCGCTCATCATCCTCGTCACCATTTGGATTCACTTCATCATCATTAACAATTCCAGCTGCATTGAGTCGCTGTGAAGTGCCACCAACCACGCTAACAAGTTGATCATCTATCTGACCGATGAGGTAACCCTGTAGTGATTGTTGGACAACTAAACCAGCACCAATAAACCCAATCGCAGACAGTGTCAAGACGCCAGCAGTTAAGCGGTTGCGTAGTGACCAGTTACGAAGAGGAGAGTTCATTTATTTACTTGGCGGGCATTCGTAAGCGATAGCCAACACCGCGCACGGTGTGAATAAGTGGTGGATCAAAAGCATCAATCTTTTTACGAAGATATGAGATATAGGTTTCAACGATTCCAGCATCACCACGGAAATCGTATTGCCATACGTGATCTAAAATCTGTGACTTAGAAACAACGCGATCAGCGTTGATGATTAGGTAACGAATCAAAGCAAACTCAGTAGGCGAGAGATCAAGTAGTTGACCAGCACGGCGAACTTCATGTGTTGCCTCATCTAATTCCAAATCAGCAAAGCGCATCTTCTCATCATCAATGTCAATGTGATCAACACCTGTGCGGCGCAGAAGCGCGCGCAAACGTGCAACTAACTCTTCCAATGAAAACGGCTTGGTCATGTAATCATCGCCGCCAAGAGTTAAACCTTTAACCTTATCTTCCATGCCATCTTTTGCAGTTAAGAAAAGAACTCCAGTATCAACGCCTTCATTACGAATCATTTTGCAGACTTCAAAACCATCTAGATCAGGCAACATGACATCTAGGACCATTGCATGCGGCTTAAACTCTTCGGCCATTGCCAGTGCTTGCGCGCCATTTGCTGCGGTGCGAACATCAAAGCCAACAAAGCGAAGGCTTGTTGAAATTAACTCGCTGATACTTGGTTCATCATCGACGACGAGAATGCGTTGCAGGTTCTTTGCGGGAGCTGTGGTCATGGCTCAACAATGCTCCCACGGACTGGGAGTTTCCTGAGAATGGCCTTTGTTTTAGCCCTTAACTGAGCGCAAGAGAACTTGAGCCACGTCTAGAACCTCCATGGATGACTCACGAGCGCTCATTCCATCGGTAGTCATAACGCGGCAGAAAGGACAGGCAACGGCTAACTCTTCAGCTCCCGTTCCGATCGCTTCATCAACGCGATTTAAGTTAATGCGCGTTCCAATTTTCTCTTCCATCCACATACGTCCACCACCAGCACCGCAACAGAATGAGCGCTCTTTATTACGAGGCATTTCAGTTAACTGTGCACCAGTTGCTTCAAGGATTTCACGTGGTGGTTGATAAATCTCATTGTGACGACCTAGGTAGCAAGGGTCGTGATAGGTCATTGCAGTGTGACTCATCTTTACTGGCAGTAGCTTCTTCTCGCGAATCAATTGATTAAGTAGTTGGGTGTGGTGAACCATCTCTAATTCAAAACCACTTTGTGCGTAATCGCGGCCAATTGTTGTGAAGCAATGTGGGCAGGTAACAACAACTTTCTTCTTACCCTTTGGACGATCAGCAAAAACCTCTTTAAAGGTTTCAATGTTTTCAGCTGCCATGATTTGATACAAGAACTCATTTCCAGCACGACGTGCTGGATCTCCCGTGCAGGTCTCTTTCTTACCTAACACTGCAAACTCAACACCGGCCATGTAGAGAAGTTCTGCCACTGCCTTTGTGGTTTTGCGGGCACGCTCATCATATGCACCAGCGCAACCAACCCAGAACAAGTATTCAACTTCATCTGGCAATACACCTTCAACAACCTTGATTGGGAAATCACATTCAGCAATCCATGCTTCACGATCATTTTTATTAGCACCCCATGGGTTACCAGATTGCTCTAAGTTACGGAAAGTTCCACCGAGCTCTGCTGGGAAATCTGATTCCACCATTACTTGGTAGCGGCGCATGTTAACGATGTGATCAATGTGTTCGATATCTACTGGACATTCATTGACGCACGCACCACATGATGTGCAAGACCACAAAATATCTGAAGTAATGGCTGCGTTTTCGCCCACCATTGCCTCAGTTTCAACGGTCTTAGCAAAGGCGTGATCGCGCATAGCCATGATTAAAAGCTTTGGCGATAGTGGTTTATCAGTGTGCCAAGCCGGGCATTGTGACTGACAGCGACCGCACTCAGTACATGAAGTCATATCCAACAAACCCTTCCAGGTTATGTCGGCGCGAGTACCAAGACCAAAGACATCGTCATCTTTTGGATCTTCAAAGTTAACTACTTCACCATGTGACAACATCTCAGGCAATGGTCCAAGTGATGACTTTCCATCTGCGTTTCTGCGGTAGTAGATATTAAATGGCGCTAAGAAGCGGTGCCAAGCAATACCCATTGTGAGATTTGATGCAATAACAATGAACCAGGTCATTGAAACAACAATTTTGATTGCTGCAACTAATTGAATAGTTGATGTTAACTGTGTCAGCGTCCATGACTTAAACATGTCTGCAATAAACCATGTTGTTACAAAGTGGCGGTTCCAAGCTGTTTCATCCGAGAGTGCACCTTCTAGTCCGCGCAATGCAATTACGCAGAAAACAATAAGCAAGATTGTGAACTCAACGTAGTAAGCCTTAAGCATTCCGCTGCCATAGAAGCGTGAGCGCTTATTGCGAAGACGGGTAACTTGGCGAATTCCAATTAATGTAACAATTCCAATTCCTGTTGCCCACGCAATAAGCTCGGTGAAGTATTCATAAACCCAGAAGTGACCAATAACTGGAAGTGCAAAGTATGGATCAATGAGTTGACCATAGGCGGTAATAAGAGTCCCAAATAAAGCAAAGAAACCGATCATGACAAACCAGTGTGCAAAACCAACAACCGTGAAATTAAACATCTTGGTGTGACCAAAGATTTCGCGAAACGCCATGCGAAGACGTGTGCCCTTATCGTTGCTACGTGTGGGATCTGCTGCACCCTTTTTAAAGATCGCTAATAACGTGCGAACGCGCACTGCTAGTAGGACGAGGGCAAAGAGAGTTATCCCGTAGGAGATCGCAGCAAGGGTCAGGTTCATGGAGGTAAGGGTAGGGAATAAAGCACCAACGCTGCCTGTTATGTGGAGTAGCAAACCTGAGTCGCATCGACTCAACCTTTTGTGTAGGATGGGCTCAGGTTTCAAGCAGTCCTCGACCCTAAATCAGGCTCGAGCGTCACTAAAAGGAGCACTACTTACATGGCTAGAGCAGTTGGAATCGACCTAGGTACAACAAATTCTTGCGTATCGGTCTTGGAAGGTGGAGAACCCACCGTTATCGCCAACGCTGAAGGCGCCCGCACGACCCCGTCGATCGTCGCCTTCGCAAAAAATGGCGAAGTACTTGTTGGTGAAGTGGCTAAGCGCCAGTCAGTAACAAATGTTGATCGCACCGTTCGTTCGGTTAAGCGTCACATGGGTACGAGCTGGAACGTCGATATCGACGGAAAGAAATACACACCACAAGAAATTTCAGCACGCGTTTTGCAAAAGCTAAAGCGCGATGCAGAGTCATACCTTGGTGAAACTGTCACTGATGCAGTTATTACAGTTCCTGCATACTTCAATGACGCACAGCGCCAAGCTACAAAAGAAGCTGGCGAAATCGCTGGCCTTAATGTTTTGCGTATTATCAACGAGCCAACTGCAGCAGCGCTCGCATATGGTCTTGATAAGGCAGATAAAGAACAGACAATTCTCGTCTTCGACTTAGGTGGTGGAACATTTGACGTTTCACTTCTTGAAATCGGTGACGGTGTTGTTGAAGTTAAAGCAACCAACGGTGATAACAACCTCGGTGGTGATGACTGGGATCAAGCCCTCGTTGATCACCTAGTAACTACTTTTGGTTCACAAAATGGAATTGATTTAACAAAAGATAAGATGGCGATGCAACGTATTCGTGAAGCTGCTGAAAAGGCAAAGATCGAACTCTCATCATCACAATCTGCATCAATCAATCTGCCATACATCACAGTTGATGCTGAAAAGAATCCACTATTTCTTGATGAAACAATCACACGTGCTCAGTTCCAGCAGTTAACTGCTGCGCTCCTTGAGCGTTGCAAGAAGCCTTTCCAAGCAGTTCTAAAGGATGCTGGTATTCCAATCAACAAGATTGAATCAGTTGTATTAGTGGGCGGATCAACTCGTATGCCTGCAGTGGTGGAACTGGTTAAAGAGCTAACTGGCGGAAAAGAGCCTAATAAGGGCGTAAATCCTGATGAAGTAGTGGCCGTTGGCGCATCACTTCAAGCCGGTGTTCTTAAGGGTGAAGTAAAGGATGTTCTACTACTGGATGTAACACCACTATCACTTGGTATTGAAACCAAGGGTGGCGTTATGACTAAGTTGATTGAGCGCAACACAACTATTCCTACAAAGCGCTCTGAAGTATTTACAACTGCTGATGATAATCAGCCAGCAGTGCAGATCCAGGCATACCAAGGTGAGCGCGAAATGGCTGCTTACAACAAAAAGCTTGGAATGTTTGAACTCACAGGTTTGCCACCAGCACCACGTGGTATCCCACAAATCGAAGTCACATTCGACATCGATGCAAACGGAATCGTTCACGTTTCTGCAAAGGATCTTGGAACTGGAAAAGAACAGAGCATGACTATCACAGGTGGCTCTGCACTTTCTAAGGAAGAGATTGAGCGCATGATGGCCGATGCTGAATCACATGCTGAAGAAGATCGTGCGCGCAAAGAAGAAGCAGAGATTCGCAACGCTGGAGATTCTCTTCTCTACTCAACTGAAAAGTTCATCAAAGATAATGAAGAAAAATTATCTGCTGGCGATGCACTAGAGAAGAAAACAGAGACAGAAGCAGCACTCGAAGAGTTAAAGACTGCTCTCGGTGGTTCAAACTATGAAATGATTAAGTCAGCAACTGAGAAGGTTGCAACTGTTAGCCAAGCTCTAGGGGCTGCACTTTATGCAGGCGCTGCAGCTGAAGGTGCAGCAGATGGTGAGAATGGCACAAACGCCGAAGATGGCGTTGAAGATGCTGAAGTAGTTGAGGAAGGCAAGTGAGCGAAGAAAGCTCGCTTACCGAAGAATCATTAGTTGAAGATGTGGCACCGGATCAGGAAACTGATCCGGTAGCTACGTTAACTAGTGATTTACAACGACTTCAGGCTGAATATGCCAACTACCGCAAGCGCGTAGAGCGTGATCGTTCCCTTGCTCACGAAATGGCTATCGGTGCGGTTTTAACGCAGCTTCTGGCACTACTTGATGATGTTGATCGCGCAGAATCACATGGTGAGTTAACTGGTGGCTTTAAAGCAGTTGCAGATCAACTCAACACCATTGTTTCTCGCATTGGTTTAGAGAAATACGGCACCGACGGTGAAGTATTTGATCCGCAAATCCATGAAGCTCTGATGCATGACACATCTGCAGAGGTGGAAGTACCAACTGCTTCAAAGATTTTGCAGCCTGGATATAAATACAAAGAGCGTGTTTTGCGCCCAGCACGTGTTTCTGTAACAGATCCAGCAGGAGAGTAATTAGTAATGGCAGCCAAAGATCTCTACGAAAAGGATTTCTATAAAACCCTTGGCGTTGATAAGAAGGCTGCTGCGGATGAAATCAAACGTAAGTATCGCGGCCTTGTAAAAGATCTCCACCCTGATACCAATCACGGAGATTCTGCAAAGGAAGAAAAGTTCAAAGCAGTCTCTGAGGCATATGAAATTCTCTCTGATGCTAAAAAGCGCGCTGAATATGATGAAGCCAGATCTCTTTTTGAACGAGGTGGATTTCGTGCACCAGGTGGTGGAGGAAACTTTCAAGGCGGAGATTTCTCAGACATCTTTGGTGGGGGCAACCCACAAGATATTTTTGCAAACCTTTTTGGTGGCGGTGGACGCCGCGGACCGCGCAAAGGTCAAGATCTACAAACAGAGGCAACCATTACTTTCCGTGAATCAATATTCGGCACTAATTTAGACTTGCGCCTAAGTACTGATCGAGGCGCTGCACAAAACATTACTGCGCGCGTTCCTGCCGGAGTTAACGATGGCGCAAAGATTCGTGTTAAAGGCAAAGGCGCAGCAGGAGAAGCTGGCCCAGGTGACTTATTCATCCTTTTACACGTTAAACCACACCCAATCTTTTCTCGCAAAGCTGAGAACTTACTTGTCACTTTGCCGATCACATTTACCGAAGCAGCGCTAGGTGCTGATGTGAAAGTGCCCGTAATGAGTGGTGAAGAAGTAACTGTGCGCATTGCACCAGGAACTCCTAACGGTCGTACGCTGCGCGTTAAAGGGCGTGGAATAACTAAAGGCTCACACACCGGAGATCTATTGGTAACTGTTGATGTGCAAGTACCACAGCGCGTTGATGGCAAAGCGCTAGAAGCGTTAAGAACATTTGCCCAAGAAACTGCCGGTGAAGATGTTCGAGCTGAATTAGCTGCAAAGGCAAAACAGTGAGTGATGATTTAAAGAACGACGTTCCAGCAGATGACGCTGCCGTTTATGTCATCTCTGTTGCTGCTGAGATCTCTGGTCTGCACCCACAAACTTTGCGCCAATATGACAAGTTAGGTTTAGTTTCACCTTCTCGCACAGAGGGGCGCAATCGCCGTTATTCATTGCGCGATATCGCACTACTGCGAGCAGTACAAAAACTTGTTGGCGAAGGAATTAACCACGCAGGTATTAAGCGCATTATTGAACTTGAATCAGCTGTGGCAAATATGGCAATTGAAGTCGCACAACTTCGCATTGAAGTAGATGCATTAGTTGAGGCTAATCCACCTAAAGGACTTGCCAGACGCAGTCGCAGCGAAGTGATTGTCTATAAGCAGGAGAAGTAGTTATTTCTTTTTCTTTACCTTTTTCTTAACAGCCTTCTTTTTTACAACCTTCTTCACTACCCGCTTCTTCACGGCCTTTTTGCGGGTTATTGGAACTTCAGCTACCAAATCAAGAGTTTCAACAAAGGCTTCTAGGGCCGCGGCCTCTTTTCGAAGTGAAGCGATTGTCTTGTTTAAGGCCCGCTTGGTTGCAGCGCTCTTTCGGACGGGCTTTTTCTTTACGGTCTTCTTTTTTGCAGCTGCCATAGTGGTCTAAACAATACCTGCGCGGCTGGCAAAGCCCAAGATAGTAGGCTCACCCGTATGAATTCACGCGATGCCCTCAAAGATCAGATTATTAAAAAGGCTGTTGTCCACGGCAAAGTTGTTTTGTCATCAGGCAAAGAAGCTGATTACTACGTAGATCTTCGCCGCGTGACCCTAGATCATGAAGCTGCTCCCCTTGTTGGTGAAGTAATGCTGGAGCTAACTAAAGATTTAGATTATGAAGCTGTTGGCGGCTTAACGTTAGGCGCAGACCCAGTTGCAACTGCCATGATGCATGTGGCGGCAAGTAAAGGTAGAAAGATTGATTCCTTTGTTGTGCGCAAGGCAGAAAAAGCACATGGCCTGCAACGTCGCATCGAAGGTCCAGATGTTAAAGGCAAGCGAGTGTTAGCAGTTGAAGACACATCCACAACTGGTGGCTCAGTTTTAACTGCAGTGGAGGCTTTGGTTGAAGCTGGCGCAATTGTTGTGGGTGTTGCTGTAATTGTTGAGCGCGGAGCTGAACCTAAGATTACGCAAGCTGGGTATGAATACCGCGCCGCTTATCAATTAGCAGATCTTGGTTTATAGGCTTTATTTGTGATGCTTGCGAGTTTGCCACTCGCGAAATAACTCTGCAATAACTGGCAGAAGTGAGATCAAAACAATTAAACCAACAATTGGCAAAATGTAAGCATCAACTGATCCCTCTAGTTTTTCACCCAGAATAAAACCAAGGCCAATAACTAACTGCGTCCAAATAATTGCACCTACAACGTTCCAGAGAAAAAACTTCTTTGCACTCATGCCGATGACGCCACACATTGGATTAAGCAGTGTGCGAATAAAAGGAACAAAGCGGGCCAAAACGATTGCTTTACCTGGGCCGTATTTACGTAACCACTTTTCAGTTGCTGCAACTTTTTGGTGATTAAAGACTCGACCATCGGGGCGATCAAATAGTTTGCGCCCGTATCGATGTCCAAACCAGTGACCTACTTGTGCACCAGTAATTGCAGCAATAGGGGCACCAATAAATAGAGCGGGTGTAGATAAATGCGCATCACCCAAAATCGCTGCCCCTGATCCAGATGCAGCAACGCCAGCAAGAAAAAGAAGTGAGTCGCCGGGAAAGGCTAAACCGACAAGCAAACCAGTTTCGGCAAAGATAATTGCCAAGATCCCTATGAGGCCTAAATCAGAGACGATTGAGTGGGCATCAAAGAGGTTCATGCCAGGCAGGCTACCCCACGTAACCACCCCTCATAAGAGGTTAGTTATCAAATCGTTGTACTTACACGCCTACTTGCATGTGTTTTTCCTTGCCTGGAAGGGGGCTGAGATAAAGAATTGAGCCACCACGGGATGCGGGTTTCACAGTGGGCCCGGACCGTTGACCCCCTAAGGACAAAAATGAAAAGAAAAGGTTTAGTAGCCCTCGTTGGCGCAGCAGCACTTTCTCTCGTAGCGTCATTGGTTACAACAACTTCAGCATCTGCTGCAGTTAACTGTGATCCATATACAGGCTACAAGAAGATGAAGGGCAAGACTGTAACAATCTTTACTTCAATTCTTGAACCAGAGTTAACAACACTTAATACAGCAATGAGCGATTTCAAAGCTTGTACTGGAATTAAGATCAAGATCGAAGGATCAAACCAGTTCGAAGCGTTACTACCTGTTCGTGTTAAGGGTGGAAATGCTCCAGATCTAGCGTGGATCCCACAGCCAGGTCTTCTTGCAAAGCTTGTTGAGACTGGAAAAGTTATTCCAGCTCCAAAGAAAGTAGTTGCAAACGTTGACAAGTACTGGTCAAAGTCATGGAAGGCATACGGAACTGTAAAGGGTAAGTTCTATGCAGCACCATTTGGATCAAACATGAAGTCACTTGTTTGGTACTCACCAAAGCAATTTAAAACAGCTGGTTACGAAGTTCCAACAACATGGAACCAAATGACAGCACTTGCAGACAAGATGGCAGCAGATGGCAAGATAGCATTCTGCGGTGGTCTAGGTTCTGGTGGAGCAACAGGTTGGCCAGCAACTGACTGGGTAGAGCAAATGGTTCTACGCGATCACGGTTCAGCTGTATACAACGGCTGGGTTAACCACACAGTTAAGTTCTCAGATCCACGCATCGTTTCTTCAATGGAAAAGGTTGCAGCTTGGATGCAGAATCCAAAGTGGGTTGGTAACGTTAAGGGAATCGCAACAACCTCATTCCAGGATGCAGGTAAGGGGATTCCTGATGGTAAGTGCATGATGCTTCAGCAAGCATCTTTCTACGGAAATATCATTGCTGAATCAGGCGCAACAATCTCACCAACAGGTGATGCATTTGCGTTCTACCTGCCAGCTACAAATTCAAAGGTAACTGTTCCTGTTGTTGGTGGAGGCGAGTTCACAGCTGCTTTCTCTAAGCGTAAGGAAGTAGCTGCTGTACAGGCATACCTATCATCAGCAACATTTGCTACATCTCGCGTACAGCTAGATAACTGGATCTCTGCTAACAGCGGTGTTCCTCTAGCTGCATACAAGAACCAGGTAGACAAGCTTTCAGCAACATACCTAGCTAATCCAAAGTCAACATTTGGATTCGACGCTTCTGACTTAATGCCAGCAGCTGTCGGTGCAGGATCAGAATGGCGTGAATTCACTGCATGGTTCGGTGAAGGCAAGTCAATCGCTGATGTTGTAAAGGCAATCGACGCTTCTTGGCCAAAGAGCTAATACAGCGTAAAAAGTAGTAAACGAAGGAGGCCACCTTTACGGGTGGCCTCCTTCGCACTTAAAATTCATTTCCCCCAGCTGCAAGAGATGAGGTGAAAAGCTCTATGTCTGATTTTCTTTCCGTCAACATTCCTAAATTCACCTCAGTCTTATCAGCCATCACTTTCTTCTTTATTGTGCTCGCAGTTTTATTCGCAATTGCCGGCCGTGCTAACGGCAAGAAAGCCCGCCCGATTGCAATCTTTATCTTTTTAGGACCCGCGATTGTTTTACTTCTTGCAGGCTTGATTATCCCTGCAATTCGCACGCTCCTCTTTAGCTTCATGAACCCAGATTCAAATGGATGGGTAGGCTTTGAAAATTACTATTGGATGACACAGGATCCAAACATTAAGACAATTATGGTTAACACCATTTTATGGATCATGGTGGTTCCAATTTTCACAGCGGCCCTTGGTTTATTGCTAGCAATCATGTTGGATCGCATTAAGCATGAATCAATCCCAAAATCGCTGTTATTTATGCCAATGGCAATCTCATTTGTTGGTGCCTCAATTATCTTTAAATTTGTTTATGAATACCGCGAACCAGATGAAGTTCAGATTGGTTTGCTCAGCACGATCGTGAAATTCCTTGGCGCAACACCAAGTGACTGGATGCTCTCTAAGCCGCTCAATACCTTCCTATTAATGATTATTTATGTGTGGACCCAAATGGGATTTGGCATGGTTATTTTATCTGCAGCAATTAAGGCAGTGCCGGCAGATATTGTTGAGGCATCAGCCCTTGATGGCGCAGCTGGATGGCGCCTATTTAGAAACATCACTTTCCCCATGATTAAGGGAACATTCATCGTTGTTCTTGCCACAGGTGTTGTTGGCGCCCTTAAGGTCTTTGACATTGTGCGCACAATGACTGGCGGTAACTTTGGCACAAACGTTCTAGCCAATGAGATGTATTCACAGGTTTTCGTTCAATTTGATCAAGGAAAGGGCTCAGCCCTAGCTATTGTTTTGTTCTTACTTGTGACACCAATTTTGGTTTACAACATCCGATCACTACGGATGGAGCGAACTCACTCATGAGTAACCTAAAAATTGCTAGCCATAACTCTGGCCGGAAGCTTTTTTCAAGTAAAATCGCAACATTGGTGGTCTGGTTTGTTACAGTAATTTGGACAATTCCCACTCTTGGTTTGCTCGTAACCTCATTTAAGGCTGATAAAGATATTTTAAATGAGCCATGGTGGGTCTCCCTGTTCAATCCCAACTTCACTTTAAGTAGTTATAAAGGCGTTCTCTTTGGAGGCGACTCTGAGTCACTGAGCAATGGCGTACTTCCATACTTCATTAACTCAATCGTGATTACTTTGCCAGCAACGATTTTCCCAATAGTTATTGCAACTATGGCTGCTTATGCCTTGGCCTGGATTCGCTTTAGAGGCAGTGACTTCATCTTCTTCTTTATCTTCGCTCTACAAATCGTCCCCCTTCAGATGTCTTTAATCCCGCTACTTTTGCTCTTCACAGGCGGTGCACACATTGGTTCAGTCACTGTGTTTCCAGCCTTAGGTATTGCCGGTGATTTTGCGGGTATTTGGTTGCCTCACACAATGTTTGCGCTGCCACTTGCGGTCTACTTACTTCACAACTTCATTGCATCCCTTCCTCGCGATCTGATGGAAGCTGCCCACGTTGATGGAGCAAACCACTTCAAGGTCTTTCGCATGATTGTTTTGCCACTATCAATTCCAGGTATTGCAGCAATCGCAATCTTTCAATTCTTATGGGTGTGGAATGACTTACTCGTTGCACTCACATTTGCATCTGGCACAGAGGAAGTAGCACCAATTAACAGCAAGCTGGCTTCCCTTGTTGGTCAGTATGGCTCTGGATACACACAGCTATCTGCTGGTGCCTTTATTACTATCGCCGTTCCACTCATCGTCTTCTTCTCACTACAGCGCTACTTCGTGCGCGGGTTACTTGCTGGTTCAGTTAAATAGTTGAACCGTTGTTTTTAATCTGATCTCTATACCAAAACCCTGAATCTTTAATAGTTCGCTTTTGTGTTTGAAAATCCACGTGCACAATGCCAAAGCGCTTCTCATACCCCAGCGCCCATTCAAAGTTATCCATTAATGACCATTGGTAATAGCCCTTCACAGGTGAGCCTTGGGCAATGGCGTTAGAGATTGCCTTTAAATGAGTTTGTAGGTAATCAATACGCTTGGGGTCATGGACTGCGCCATCAGATCCTGGACCATCACCATAAGCGCAACCGTTTTCAGTGATGTAGAGGTCGGGCAACTTATCTCCATGCTCTTTATGCCAGCGCACAAGTAAATTCTCTAGACCTTCTGGTGTGAGCGGCCAACCCATATCAGTCAGCGGCCCACGTGGAGTTTCATCACTTGCCACACCAAATAAAGAAGAAATGGAGTGCCATTGATCTAGGCCTTCAACAGCTGGGCCCACGCGATTATCAAAGTAGTAGTTAATGCCGATGAAATCATTTTTAACTGTTGCTGCTTCGAGGTCGCCATCTCTAATCACAGCGCTCAATTCATCTCCAAAGTTATCCATCAAAATCTGTGGATACTTTCCATACATAAAGGCATCCATCCAGAAACGGTTTTGCACCGCATCCAACATATCAACGGCATATGCCTGCTTTGGATCATTTAAATCATCAGCAACATTTACAGCTTGGTTTAAAACTGGTCCAGTTAAAATATCACTTCGCACCGAGCGCATTGCCATCGTTGATGCAGCGTGGGCAACAACGGTGTGGTGGGCAACTGCCCAAGCAGCTTTTCGATCTTTTACACCTGGTGCATGAATTCCAATTCCATGACCTAACCAAGCAACTACCCACGGCTCATTGATAGGTGAGAACTTCTTAACGCGATCACCAAAGCGCTCAACAACTGCTGCAGAGTAATCTGCAAAGTGTTTAATGGTGTCGCGATTTTCCCAGCCACCTTTTTCTTGCAGAGCTTGTGGTAGATCCCAGTGATAAAGGGTTGCGAGTGGTTCTATCTTTGCCTCTAATAGTGAATCAATTAAGCGATCATAGAAAGCAAAGCCGCGCTCTTCGCGAGCGCCATCACCTTGGGCAAACATACGGGGCCAGGCAAATGAGAAACGGTAGGCCTGTAGTCCTAGCTCTTTCATGATTGCTACATCTTCTGGATATCGGTTGTAGTGATCATTGGCCACATCACCGTTATCCCCATTTGCTACTTTGCCTTCGATTTTACAAAAGACATCCCAGATTGATGGACCACGCCCATCGGTATGGGCAGCGCCCTCAATCTGGTAGCTAGAGGTCGCAGCCCCCCAGAGGAAGCCGTTCGGAAAAGTAGTCATGGCGCCAACCCTATAGGCCTGAGATGGTGCAATAGATATGTATGGATTTGCCTCACATGGGGTCTTCTGACCTACACTTCCGTAGTCTCGCGCCTGACCTTCGTTATAGGGCGCCTGTAACTCCAATGGAGGAGAACTTATGAGTGCTTCAGGCACCGTATCACTTGTGCAAGTAACCGGATCAAATCTGACATATGTCTACATCATCCTAGGTATCTCACTTGGCGCCCTCGCAGTTGCCTATGCACTACGTGCACAGGTTTTGGCAGCCAGCGATGGCACACCCAAGATGCGCGAAATCGCGGAAGCGGTTCAAGAAGGCGCAGCGGCATTTCTTTCTCGTCAGTTCCGCACCCTTTCCTACTTTGTAGGAATCGTCTTTGTTCTTCTCTTCGCACTTCCTGGTGCAACTGAGATCCGTGTTGGACGTTCAATCTTCTTCCTATTAGGCGCAGTCTTTTCTGCTCTCGTTGGTTACAACGGTATGTGGCTAGCAGTTCGCGCAAATGTGCGCGTGGCAGATGCTGCCCGTAACAAGGATGGCGAAAAGGCTGTTCAAATTGCTTTCCGCACAGGCGGAGTAGTTGGTATGACAACTGTGGGTCTTGGACTCATCGGTGCATCACTTGTAGTAATTATCTACCGCCAAGATGCACCAGCAGTACTTGAAGGCTTTGGTTTTGGCGCAGCGATGGTTGCGATGTTTATGCGCGTCGGCGGCGGAATCTTTACAAAGGCAGCAGATGTTGGTGCTGACCTAGTTGGTAAAGTTGAAAAGAATATTCCAGAAGATGACCCACGAAATGCCGCAACTATTGCTGACAACGTGGGCGATAACGTAGGAGATTGCGCAGGCATGGCTGCAGACCTATTCGAGTCATATGCCGTAACACTTGTTGCTGCGCTCATCCTTGGTAAGGCTGCTTTTGGTGACGCGGGCCTTATCTATCCATTGATCGTTCCTGCAATCGGAACAGTCACAGCAGTTATTGGTATTTTCTTAACGAAATTGCGCAGCACAGATAAGTCAGCGATGACGGCTATTAACCGCTCATTCTTCTTATCAGCGTTGATTTCTGCAGGCTTAACTGCGCTCGCAACATTTACTTACCTACCATCTGATTTCAAACTGATGACTGGTCTATCACCTGAGGCAGTAGCAGAGGCTGGAAATACAAACCCACGCGTTCTTGCAATTGGCGCAGTATTAATCGGTATCTCACTAGCTGCAGCTATTCAGGTATTAACTGGCTACTTCACAGAAACTGGCAAGCGTCCGGTTAATGATGTTGCAGCTTCATCTGAAACAGGCGCGGCAACTGTGCTTTTGGCCGGTATTTCAGTTGGTTTTGAATCAGCTGTGTACTCAGCAATGCTTATCGCAGCTGCAGTATTTGGTGCCTTCTTGCTCGGTGGTGGAAGCGTTGTTCTCTCACTGCTTGCTATCGCACTTGCTGGCACAGGACTTCTCACAACTGTGGGAGTAATCGTTGCGATGGACACATTTGGTCCAATCTCAGATAACGCTCAAGGCATTGCAGAAATGTCAGGAGATGTTGAAGGAGAAGGCGCAAAAATCCTTACTTCACTTGATGCTGTTGGTAACACAACAAAGGCGATCACTAAGGGAATTGCAATTGCAACTGCAGTACTTGCTGCAACCGCTCTCTTTGGAGCTTTCACTGATGCAATCAAGAATGCAGTTATTGATGCTGGTAAGAACGCAGCAGAGCTTGCAACTCAGTACCAAGGCATCCTCGATGTTGCTAATCCACGTAACCTGGTTGGTCTAATCATCGGCGCAGCCGTTGTGTTCTTATTCTCTGGTCTTGCAATCAATGCAGTATCACGTGCAGCCGGCGCAGTTGTAGTTGAAGTGCGCAAGCAGTTCATCGAGCACCCAGGAATCATGAAGGGCACAGAAAAGCCTGACTATGGTCGGGTCGTTGATATCTGTACTCGCGATTCACTACGTGAACTTGTAACACCAGGATTACTGGCAGTAATGGCACCAATCGCAGTTGGTTTTGGTTTAGGTGTTGGACCACTGGGTGCATACCTAGCTGGTGCTATTGGCACAGGAACTCTTATGGCTGTATTTCTTTCTAACTCAGGCGGTGCTTGGGATAATGCAAAGAAGATGGTTGAAGATGGACATCACGGTGGAAAGAACTCTGATGCACACGCTGCAACAATCGTTGGTGACACTGTGGGAGATCCATTTAAGGACACAGCAGGTCCAGCGATTAACCCATTGATTAAGGTAATGAACCTGGTTGCACTCCTTATTACTCCAGCAATCGTTTCATTAGCACTTGGCGGAAGCACAACGATTTCAACGGCAATTGGCATCGGTGCAACCCTTGTCATCATTGCTTCACTGATTCGTAACCGTCGTCAAGCAACAGCGATCCTTAACTAACTAGTTGCTACTTCCCCGACTACATGGCTAAAGAAAAGGGCCCGCTTATCAAGCTTGTGATTGTTGAATCACCAGCTAAAGCGCGCAAAATTGGCGGATACCTCGGCGATGGATACATCGTCGAGGCCTCCGTCGGCCATATCCGCGACCTTCCCCAGCGCGCAGCTGATATCCCTAAGGAATATAAGAAGATCGCTTGGGCTAAAGAGGGCGTTGATATTGAAAACGACTTTGCACCGCTCTATGTCATTAACCCAGATAAAAAAGCAAAAGTAGCTGAGCTCAAAGAGTTAATGAAGCAGGCTGAAGAGTTAATCCTTGCAACGGATGAAGACAGAGAAGGCGAAGCTATCGCCTGGCACTTAGTAGAGACTTTGCAACCAAAGATTCCTATTAAGCGCATGGTCTTTAATGAAATTACAAAAGAGGCGATCCAAGCAGCAGTAGAGAACACTAGAGATCTTGATTATCACCTCATCGATGCCCAAGAAACACGGCGAGTATTAGACAGACTCTTTGGTTACAGACTCTCCCCTGTTTTGTGGAAAAAAGTTATGCCACGTATTTCAGCTGGGCGCGTGCAATCAGTGGCAACAAGGTTGATTGTTGAAAAAGAGCGCGAGCGTATGGCTTTCATTTCTAGTGCCTGGTGGGACTTAGCTGCAGTAACTGCGCTGGGTTTTAACGCCCGCCTATTAGAAGTAGATGGCAAGAAGGTGGCAGCAACTTCTGACTTTGGCGCAGATGGGGCAGTAAAAGAAAAATCACTAGCAAATATCTTGTTATTAGATGAAGCAGGGGCGCGGGGCTTAGTTGAATCATTGAGCTCTTCTTCCTTAACCGTTAAATCAATGGAGGAAAGCCCACGTACTGAGCGTCCTAAGCCTCCTTTTACGACCTCAACAATGCAGCAAGATGCGGGTAGTCGTTTGGGGTGGGGCGCACAGATCACTATGCGTATTGCACAGCGCCTGTATGAAAACGGTTACATCACTTACATGCGCACCGACAGCGTGAATCTTTCACAACAAGCAATTGATGCTGCGCGCAAAGCAGCTAAAGCTCTATACGGGGCAGACCATGTTGCAGATTCACCACGTGCATACACAGGCAAAACAAAGAATGCCCAAGAAGCACATGAGGCAATCCGCCCAGCAGGTGAAACATTTAAGACTCCAGGTGAGTTAGCACCAGAGCTATCAAGAGATGAATTTGCTCTCTATGACCTGATCTGGAAGCGCACAGTTGCATCCCAAATGGCAGATGCTAAAAAGATGCAGATGCGTGTTGATTTTGATGCAACGACAAATGATCACAAAGCCACAATCTTTCGCGCCAACGGATCTGTTATTACTTTCCCGGGCTTCTTAGCTGCATACGATGACATTGTTAGTGATGAGAACAAAGATGAAGAGAGCGCTGATAAGCGCTTGCCTGCAATGGTTCTTGGTCAATCAGTAAAAGTTGATGAATACACCTGTGAGGGGCATGAAACTAAGCCACCAGCCCGATACACCGAACCAACTCTTGTTAAAAAGCTAGAAGAGCTAGGAATTGGTCGTCCTTCAACTTTTGCTTCCATCATTCAAACAATCCAAGATCGGGGTTATGTCTATAAGCGCGGACGTGCTTTAGTTCCAACGTTTTTGGCCTTTTCTGTCACAGGACTTCTTGAAACACACTTCACCAAGTTAGTTGATTATGAGTTCACTGCAAGCATGGAAGAAGACCTAGACAAGATTGCAGGAGGCGAAGCTAGCCGCAGTGATTGGCTAAGAGATTTCTTCTATGGCGTTGATGGCCAGCCAGGACTCAATGAATTATCAGCTGATTTAGGCGTTATTGATGCCCGTGCGACTAACACCATGAACTTGTCTCCTGAGATTGAAATCCGTGTTGGTCGATATGGGGCATACCTGCAACAGAATCTGCCAGGAGAAGAGCGCAAGCTAGCCAACATCCCAGAATCACTTGCTCCTGATGAGTTAACCCTTGCCAAGGCAATTGAACTACTTGAGGCACCATCAGGAGAGCGGGAACTAGGAATTGATCCTGCTACAAACCTTCCCATCATCGCTAAGAGTGGTCGCT
>ERZ889078.1266-NODE-1266-length-20386-cov-7.827357_pt1 | contig 20386 bp, 15 predicted proteins | sample MGYA00521266_ERZ889078 | MGnify/ENA primary metagenome ERZ889078 (study PRJEB32303, sample SAMEA104408618) | aquatic metagenome | biome: Brackish water; feature: Pelagic; material: water | place: Baltic Sea | collected 2014-06-16T06:34:00 | depth 76,534 m ...
AAATCCAGTGCTTCTTTGAGATTAAATAGCTCCCCATCCAACCTTACTTTTTGATAACCAGCCATTTTGACACGCTCGAGAGCCTTTCGATGCTCGCCTTTTTTGTCTCTGACAATTGGCGCCAACAAAACAAATTCTGTCTCAGCTGCTAGTTGCCAAATTTTTTCTGCTATTTCTTTTTGACTTTGTCTGACCAAGGGCTCACCACATTTATGACAATGCGGTAAACCAATTTTGGCAAACAATAGTCTAAGATAATCATAAATCTCTGTAACAGTACCAACGGTTGAACGAGGGTTGCGAGATGAAGAACGCTGATCAATAGAGATAGCTGGAGATAAACCATCAATCTGTTCAACGTCTGGTTTGTCCATCAAGCCCAAAAATTGTCGAGCATAAGAAGACAGAGACTCTACATAACGCCTCTGTCCTTCTGCATATATTGTATCAAATGCTAGTGATGATTTTCCTGAACCAGAGAGCCCAGTAATCACCACAAATTTATCGCGGGGAATTTTAACATCGATGTTTTTGAGATTGTGCACCTTGGCACCTTTGATGGTTATAAATTTTGACATAAGTTCTGAGGTCTAAAAATTTAAAAACACGAATCTTGGACATGGTAACATATATATTCTGCTGCGTCAAGAATTAAGGGATAGATAATAAAAAAGCTACTCCAGAGAGTAGCAAAATGTTGAGTTTTGGGGACTATTTACCAGTCCCAGACACTACGGCGAGAGCTATAAGGATTGCGGTAGCCGTAACCATAACTATTACGACGCGGTTCGGGTTTGGGCTTGGATTTGCTGACGACCACCTTCTTGGCGGGCAGAATAGCGATAGCACTACCAGTGCTATTAGCGGCCCGATGGATTTTGCGCTTCCACTCCCTACGCTCTTCATCGGTCCAAGGACCACGACGGTTGAATTCGATGAAGGCCTTACGAACGTGTTTACGCCTACTCCTGCTTTTGGGCATATCACCCCCCCCCTAATGTCTTGAGTATAAACGACTGGAATTTACCAAATTATATTATATTTAAAGCTACAGTCTGTCAAACTTACGCCTTGACAAAAATAGGCCTATTTGTTAGTATGGGGTAGTTAATTTATCCTCGAAAAATGAAAAACATCCTGTATATCGTACAAATTATTGTATCTGTTCTACTCGTCGTAGTCATTTTACTCCAACAAAGAGGCTCTGGTTTAGGGGCTGGTTTTGGCGGTGATGGCTCTGTTTATCGTACAAAACGTGGTGCGGAAAAAATTATCTTCCGCTTGACCATTGTTTTGGCCGTTTTATTCCTCGCTACCGCTCTAGCCAATATCTTTGTTGAATAATTTTTGCTATAATAAAGCTAAGGGTCTCTTTTAATTAAGTAACTAACTCTTACGACTATAATACCCTTTTCAAAAATTAAAGATTTTTTATTTTTGTTTGGGAAAAAATCAGGCAAGTTGACTGGTAAGTTTTTTTCTTTTTTAAAAAAAGGTAAGGATAAATTGTTTCCCCCTGAACCAGACGATGTTAACCAACAATTGATCCTTAAATTAAATAAAAAGAAATTACCTAGTCCTGGACAAATAAAACAACTGCCTAAATTTCTAAACAAAGTCGAAAAACTCCAGTTGGTAGTAGTGCTGGTGATATTTATTTTATCAGGCCTTACTCTTGGTTGGCGTTTTTATCTTAGAAATTCTACTCCCATTCCTAAGATGGGCGGTAGCTATACTGAGGGCCTAGTTGGCTTTCCTCACTTGGTCAATCCTATCCTAGCCACCAATGATGTTGATCGAGACCTAGTCAAGCTACTCTTTTCTGGCCTGATGAAATTTGACGAACAGGGAGAGCTGGTGCCTGACTTAGCTAGTGATTATATAATTGACGCTGAACAAAAACTTTATACCTTTGAACTTCGCCCAGACCTTAAATGGCACGATGGTACGCCAATTACTGTCGATGATGTGTTGTTTACTGTCGCTAGTATTAAAAATTCTGAGTACAAAAGTCCGCTAAAAAATTCTTTTGCTGGAGTAACTGCCACTCGCATCAATGACCAAACCATTCAGTTTGAACTAGAAAAACCCTTTGCTCCTTTTTTGTCAATTCTGACCGTTGGTATTATCCCTGAATATGCCTGGTACAGTATCCCTGCTTTTAGTGCCGCCCTATCTGACCTAAATATCAGGCCGATTGGTTCTGGCCCTTATAAGTTCAAATCACTAACCAGAGATACTAATGGTAGTATCAAAAGTTATAGCCTGGAAGCCTACGATGAATATCATCTAGGTGAGCCATTTATTTCCGAGATGAATTTCAAATTCTATCCTGACTTTCAAACTGGCGTAGTGGCTCTACAAAACAAAAATATTGATGGCTTAATCTATCTACCAAAAGAATATAAGGAAATTTTAAACGAAGATAAAATAAATTTTAACGCTTTACACTTTCCTCAGTACACCGGTGTATTTTTTAACCCTAAAGACAACGACTTACTAAAAGACAATACATTTCGCCAAGCTTTGGCTATCAGTATCGATAAGCAAAGAATACTAGATGAAGTCTTAAATGACGATGGCCAAGTAATCCATAGTCCAATTCTACCAGGCATGATTGGTTATGATGCCGAAGTAAAATCACCAGACTTTAATCCTGAAGATGCTAAAACCATACTTGAAGAATTGGGCTGGAAAATGCCTGAGCAAGGTGAATTTAGAATCAAACCGAGTAAAGAAAATGACACTGAAGACGAAGAAGAGGTTGCCCCTAAGGAACTAACCCTAAAACTAACTACTATAGATCAATCCGAAAACGTTAGAACTGCCTCTATTATCCAAGAAAATTGGCAAGCTATCGGTATCAAAACTGAACTCAATATCATCGCCAAAGAAAAAATGAGAAAGGATATCATCGAACCGCGTGATTATGAGGTTTTGATCTTTGGCCAAGTTGTTAATGCCAATTCTGGTCCTTACCCTTTCTGGCACTCCAGTCAGAATCAATACCCTGGACTGAACTTGAGCACACTAGCCAATAAAGATATTGATGACTCTCTTGATATAATCCGTTCGGCTAAAACAGACGAAGCTAAACTAGAGCCTCTAACAAATTTTCAAAACAAATTACTAGAACTAAATTTTGCTATATTTTTATACAACCCTACTTATACTTATCCGACAGCCAAAAAATTAAAAGGCCTGGACTCTCTCCAGTTTATCAATTTGCCGGCTGATCGTTTTAACAACGTAAATGCTTGGTACGTAAAAACCAAGCGTATACTCTCTAATTAACAATTAAATAAACACAAGTTTATGAATGCAATGAAAGATTCGACTGATAATCTACTATCAGCCTCTGATCCTGTAGCAAAAAAATCCACTACTGGAAACAGAAAAAAAACTAATTTCGTACCAAAACAAAAAAACAAAAAAACCCTCGGCCGTAGACCGGCCACAGGCGAGGCTGGCCCACAAAAACAAGGGCCAAATAACAACCCTAAGACAAAGACTAATTATCCTCAGTCTAGGAAAAATAAACCCACCCACCAAGCAACTAGATCAGGAGCGGGCAAGGGTACTGGTCTAATGAGTCAAAAATCTAAACACAAGGTAAATAAAAATACCAAACCCGTTTTGGGAAAACTTCGCGTTATTCCTATAGGTGGCTGTGAAGAAGTTGGTCGTAACATGACCGTCTTTGAATATGAAAATGATATTATGATTCTTGATATGGGCCTCCAATGGCCAGAAGAAGACATGCCAGGAATCGATTATATCATCCCTAACATTGAATACCTCCAAGGTAAAGAAAAAAATATCCGTGGTGTAATCATTACTCATGGTCACTATGACCATATTGGTGCTATCCCCCACCTAGCTCCTCGACTAGGCAACCCTACTATCTACGGCACTCCACTGACCTTGGGTATTATTGCCAAACGCCAAGAAGATTTTAAGGGTAATCCACCGCTAAGGTTAAAGTCTGTAGCTCTTAATAACAACTTACAATTGGGTAAGTTTAAAATTACTTTTTTCGGTGTTAGTCATAACATCCCCGGATCGTTTGGTGTAGTAATTGATACGCCCGCTGGTAAAATAGTCCACACCGGTGACTTTAAGCTTGACGAAAAAGCTTCTGGCGATGCTCCAACTGAAATCGCCAAGATAAAAGCTCTAGGCAAACAAAATGTAATAGCCCTAATGGCAGATAGCACCAACGCTACCCAAACTGGCTATCAATTAACCGAAGGTGACATCCAGACAAATATTGATGAGCTCTTAAAACAAGCCCCCGGTAGAATAATTGTTGGTACTTTTGCCTCACTACTTGGTAGGATCCAACAAATTCTTTGGGCTGCTGAGAAACTTGGCAAAAAGGCTGTCATCGAAGGCTTTTCTATGAAAAGAAATGTTGAACTAGCTCAACAATTGGGTTATATGAAAGTTAAAAAAGATACTATCATACAACTCAAAGATATGAAAAACTACCCTGACAATAGAATCATTATCATGTGTACCGGTGCTCAGGGTGAGGACAACGCTGTGCTGATGCGTATTGCCAGCAACGAGCACAAAAAACTAAAAGTTGAAAAAGGTGACACTATCGTCTTTTCATCTTCTGTCATCCCTGGTAACGAAAGATCCGTCCAGCGTCTAAAGGATATGCTTTATCGCAAAGGGGCTGAAGTAGTCCACTACAAAATGATGGATGTTCACGCTGGTGGTCATGCTAAACAAGAAGACTTGTTCAGTATGATAAAAATGGTCAACCCAAAATATCATATACCGGTCTATGGCAACCATTCCTTCTTAAAAGTTCACGCCAAAGTTGCCCAACGAGCGGGCATAGCCTTGGATAAAATCTTTATCCCTGACAACGGTCAGGTAATGGAATTTGATAAAAGCGGTAATGGCCGACTTCTCAAAGAAAAGGTACCGTCTGAATATGTCTTTGTTGATGGTCTAGGCGTTGGCGATGTTTCCAATATCGTACTGCGCGACCGACAAATGATGGCTGCCGACGGTATGCTGGTAGTGATTGCTACCTTGTCTGCCAAGAGCGGCAAACTAGTCCATTCACCAGATATTATCTCTCGTGGTTTTATCTATATGCGAGACAATAAAGGTATTGTAGAAAATATCCGCACCAAGATAAAAAATGTTATCAACGAACACAACAAAACTAACGGCAAACCAAATGAGGCTTACATCAAAGAAGCACTCCGCAACGATCTAGGACAATTTGTTTTTCAAAAAACCAAACGTCGTCCAATGATATTGCCAGTAGTAATTGAAGTTTAAATATTTTAGCCCCGCACTGCGGGGCTTTATGTTTGACAAAAAAACCGGTATACTATAAATTAGCCTATTGTGTTCCTACCACTCACCAGTCAAGCGCTCACCACCCATCAAGGAGGATGCTTTGAGTACTGTCCCTGGACCGGATGATCGTAATATCTGCAAGATTATTGCGGCAAAAGAGACCAAGCCACACACTTACTTTATATGGGTGTTCATCGCCGCCATGGCCATCCAGGTCATTTTTATCCTCATGTATCTGGACTCTCTTGTTCGATACAAACTCATCGCCGCTGCTCTGTGCTACGGCGCCCATCGCATGATGTTCAACTACCTCAAAAACAACTTCCTACTGGCCATCAAAGATGACGACACCTACTCCTATGCCCTCGGTGGCCGACTGACCAACGCTTGGTCAACTTTCAGTATGATACTGGTCTTGATCGCAGTTTTCCGCTTCTGGTAGCCTACCCACCGCTTGATTTCAAGCGGTATTTTATTTGACCAGGGGGTCTTATTTAGCTACAATATAGCTATAATTTGTTAAAAAGCTACGATGAAAACTTTACTCTCTGGTATAAAACCAACTGGACACATTCATATCGGTAACTATTTGGGTACTGTAAAAAATTGGGTTGAGCTACAAGACAAGTATGCTTGTTATTTTTTTCTAGCTGACCTCCACGCCCTAACCATCAAAATAGATCCCAAAGAGTTACAAAAACAAAGTTTTGATTTAGCGGTAGATTTACTTTCTTTAGGAATAGACCCTAAAAAATCTATTTTTTTCAAACAGTCCGATGTAGTCGGTCATACTGAGCTGGCTTGGATTTTCAATTGTCTTGTTCCAGTATCTGAACTAGAGAGAATGACTCAGTTCAAAGATGAAAGCGCCAAGCAACCAGATAATGTTAATGCTGGACTACTGACCTACCCGGCCCTACAGGCGGCTGATATATTACTTTATTTGGTAGAAAATGTACCAGTAGGTCAAGATCAAATACAACACCTTGAGCTTAGTCGTACGATTGCCAGAAAATTTAACAAACGTTATGGCAAATTCTTTCCAGAAGTAAAACCAGTCCTCTCGCCAACACCAAAAGTAATGGCTCTCAATAATCCCATTAAGAAAATGAGTAAATCTATGGGCCCAGCTAGCTATGTCGCTATTCGTGACGATAAGGAAACGGTCATAAAAAAAATCAAAAAAGCCATCACCGACGAGCAGGGTGTAAAAAATCTTTTGGAGCTTTATTCCTATTTTGGCAACCAGAAAAAATACGAGGCTATGTTCAAAGATTATAAGGCCGGCAAATTAATGAATATAAAACTGAAAGAAGAATTAACTATTTCTATTTTAGCTTTCCTTGAACCAGTTCAGAAAAGAATTAAAGACTTAGAAAAAAATCCAGGCCTGGTCCAGAAGATTTTGGATGACGGTACTAAGAGAGCACAAAAAATCGCTCAAAAAAATATGAGTGAAATTAAAAAACTAGTTGGTCTAAAATAAAACAACCCCCTCTATTTCTCCCCCTTGTATAAGGGGGAAATGTCCGTAAGGACAGAGGGGGTTGTTTTATTTAACCAAATTCTTTATTTTTTTACCCGAACAACAGGACTTTATGTTTTCTATAGTAGTGTCGAGAATTCTCTCCAATGCTTCTTGGCTATTAAAGGCGTTGTGTGGTGTCACTATTACCTTGTCAGAGATCAACAACATATGCCCTTCTACTATGGTCTGTAAGTATTCTGTAATATCCTTTTGGGTCTTGGCCATAAAATGAGGTGAGAGAAGTTCTGCTTCTTCTTTGAGGATGTACTTTTCCTCTTCCAAAACATCAAGACCAATACCCGCCAACTTACCAGATCGTAAGCCATCGACTAGGGCTGTAGTGTCTATCAAACCACCACGAGCAGTATTAATAATCATGGCTCCGTCTTTGATCAGTTTGATATTCTTGCGATCAATCAAGTGATGAGTTGATTTATTATACGGTGCGTGTAAAGAAATGATATCTGATTTTCTAAGCAGGTTGTCTAAAGTGGTATATTTAAAGCCAAGTTTTTTAGCTAACTTAGAGCTTCTTTTGATATCAAAGGCTAATACATCCATACCAAAACCCTTAGCCATACGAATAGCATGTTGACCAATATTACCAGTGCCAACAATACCAATGGTCTTGCCTCGTAGGTCAAAACCACGCAAGCCATCTAGACTAAAATCACCCCGAGAAGTGCGCTCATAGGATTGATGAATTTTGCGAGACAAAGAAAGTATCAAGGCAAAGGTATGCTCGGCTACAGTATTGGCACCATAAGTTGGAACATTAGCTACCTTGACCTTGGCCTTAGCAGCGGCCTTGAGATCAATATGATCAAAACCAGTTGAACGAGTAGTAACTAGTTTCAAATTTGGCAAATCAGCCAACACATCCTTTGTTACTTTGGAGTATATAAAAGGAGATAATATATCTATATTTTCTATCTCTTTGATTTCTTTTGGCGAAATAACCTCATGAAAAAAATAAAGCTTAAAACCTTTAAGGGATTTTTTGAGATATTCTTCTTCCCAAGGCTCTACTTCAAAAAAGGCTACTTGTGGTTTTGTTTTCTGTGACATATATTTTAAAAATTAATTGTTTTAGATTTAATGTACCTGCCCAAAAATTTTTGAGCAGCTTGATCAAATTTTTCACTACTATTGCTAGTCAAAAAAATCCTTTGCGGCTGATCTGACTTTTTTACCAAATCATCATGTCTAAGTAAATACTCTTCCAGCTTATGAGCTACCACCTCTCCACTATTCAATACTTTAGTTTCTGGACCAAAATATTTTTTTATTAAATCTTCCAAAAATCCATAATGCGTACAACCAAGCACCACAGCATCTGGTCTCTCTTGCCTCAGTGGTCTGATATATTCCATCAATACTATCTTGGTTTCTGGCTGATCTTCGCGGGATTGCTCTATTAGAGGTACCAATAATGGACAAGCTTGCTGTATCACTCTTATGTTTGGATCAATATCCGCAAATTCATTTATATAGGCCCCAGAATCAACAGTGCTGTTTGTACCCATAACTGCTACAGCCCTGTTTTGTGTCAGCTCGCCAACCGCTTCAGCTAGTGGTCTGATAACCCCTAAAATTCTTTTATCTGGATAACGTTTAGGGAGATATTCTTGCTGTAATTTTCTCAAAGCCATTGAAGAGGCAGTATTACAAGCCAATATAATTAAATCGCAATCTTGAGCAAACAAATAATCAACTGCCTGCTTAGTATAATTATAAATTATACTCTGACTTAGTTCTCCATAGGGCGCTCGAGCGTTGTCCCCTAAGTAAATATAATTATACTCTGGCAATTTCTCTTCAATATATTTAAAGATAGTCAGACCCCCATAGCCTGAGTCAAAAATTCCAATCATTAAAAATTATTTTTTAGTCATACCTTCAAAAGCCCTGAGTATCTCTAGCGGCAAAGCAAAAATAACAGTGTTTGACTGATCTGAAGACAGGTCATTAATTGATTGCAGTGTCCTTAGATGAAGTGCACCGTTTGAACCTGCTAAGATACCAGCAGCTTTGGCCATATTGTCAGCGGCCAAAACTTCACCTTCAGCCTTGATGATGACTGCTCGTCTTTCACGTTCGGCCTCGGCTTGTTTAGCAATGGTTCTTTGCATATCTTTTGGTAGCTCAATATGCTTAAGATCTACAGACACCACTTTGATACCCCAAGGATCCGTAGCGGCATCAACGATCTGTTGGATACGATCAGAAATATCATCTCTCTTGCTGAGCAACTCATCTAAGGTGACCTCACCAACTACATCACGCATTGTAGTCTGAGCAAGTTGAGACACAGCATAATAAAAATGCTCTACCTCTAAAATTGCTTTTTCAGCAGCTATTACTTTGTAATAAAGAACTGCGTTGACGTTAAGAGTCACGTTGTCTTTGGTAATAGCATCTTGATCTGGCACATCGACCGCTTTGACACGAATGTCGACTTTAGTCATAGATTGAAAGATTGGCAATACCAAGCGCCAGCCAGGGGCGGCCATCTTGTAGTACTTACCAAATTGAAATTTTATACCTCTTTCATATTGATTGACCTGACGAATAGAGATCAACAAGATAAAAAGGACAAAAATCACTAAAATTACTAAAAATACTCCCATAATTTTATATTAAATTAATAAATTATTCTTTTATGTCAATCAACCCAATTACTTCAGTTATCTTTTCCTGGAGCAACTCGGCTGTTTTAGCCTCAATTGTTATTCGAAGAAGTGGCTCGGTATTTGAAGGCCTGACGTTGAACCACCAATCTTTAGTCTCAACTGTAATACCATCTATTTCATCCAAAATGTCTTTTCGATAATTATCCCTAATCTTATCTAACTCCAAATCAATATTATCAACCGTAAAATTCATTTCTTCACTCTTGTGATAAAGATTATACCCCTTCATGATTTCTGAAGCTGGACGACCATCTTGGGATATTGCTTCTAAAATAAGCACCAGAGCAATAAAGGCATTGTCAGCATAATAATTTTTCTTAAAAGCAAAATGAGCTGATACCTCCCCACTCATGACTCCATTTTGTTCTCTCATATGACGGGCTAAATTCATATAGCCGACTTCACTTCTGATAGCAACGCCTCCCCATTCCTTTATCATATCTTTTACCGAGTGACTGCAAATTAAATTATATACAATACCAGCGCCTGGATTTCTATCTAACATTGATTTGACCATAGGAAGCATGGTCATGTCACCTTTATAAAAATTTCCTTGTTCATCCAAAAAATTTATCCGATCACCATCAACATCACAAATAAATCCTAGATCTGCCTCAGTTTCTTTTATCTTAGCGGCTACTTTATCTGGCGCACCTTCTGTCAGTGGATTGGGTGGACGGTTGGGAAAATCTTCATCGGGCTCTGGAAAAATATGTATCAACTCACATGGTAATTTATCAAATATTTTTGGCAGTAGCAAACCATTCATACCATTGCCAGTGTCAACCACTACTTTTAATGGTTTTATTTTTTTTGTATCAACAAAAGAAAATATTTGTTCTAAATGATCAACTTCGATATTCTTGTCACTTATCTTGCCTGCTACTTTTTCATCATTCAAAGGAAAATCCAAATCTTGTAATATCTTGTAGAGCTCTTTACCAGAAATAAAATCAATGCTATCTGGATAGTCTAAATTTTTATAAGCCATCTTCACACCACCATACTGAGGTGGGTTGTGTGAAGCCGTAGCCAAAAATCCACCATCATAACCATAACGACCAACAGCAAAATAATAATCGTTGATTGATACCATTCCAAGATTATCAATAGTAACTCCATAATCCAAAAACACCTTTATGGCCTCGTCTAATATTGGACCAGAAGATTTCCTGACATCGCGACAAACTACCAATTTTAAATCTTTAATTGGTTTACTTAATTTATCAGACAAAAACTTAAGATAAGTTTGAGCAATTAAATTGGCTATTTGCTCATTTATCTGACTAGGATATATACCCCTAATATCGTAGGCCTTAAAGATAGATGCATCTAAATTTTCCTTATAGGGCATAGATTACGGTTAATTATCAATATCCTTATTTTATCATATAAAGCAGTAAAAACACAATAAAAAACTGCCCTAGGGCAGTTTTTAAATAAATTCTTCTTTTGATTTTCTCACCAGACAATTGATATTAAATTTTGTCTTGTAGACTCCTTCGGGCCTGAGCTCGAAGTGAGCAGTCTGAAGTAGGCGGGTCAACTCCTTGTCCGAAAAGCTATGATAATAACGCCAAGCCTTAGAACCCTCGTAAGTTGTCCAAGGAATAAAGAAATCATTCCAAGATTTTTTCTGCCAAAGATTTTTCATAGCATACTGGACATATTTTTTCTGCCAAAGATTCCAATTGGTCATAAACAAATAACCTCCTGGCCTTAACCAACGATGAATTTTAAAAAGTAAATCCAATCTTTCCATTTTGGTAGGTAGATGATGAAAAGAGGCTATCATACAAACCACATCAAAACTATCAGGATTAAAATTAACCTCTGTCATATCAGACACCAAAAACTTGTGACCTGGAAATTCCTCTTTGGCTTTTTTTACCAGCTCTTTAGAAAAATCAACTCCTAGATAGCTGAAGTTTTTATCAATTTTATCAAAAGACTTGAGTAGACGTCCATTACCACAACCTAGATCTAGAATCTTGAAATCTTCTCGCAAATATGGTATAAAAACTTGTAACTCCTCCCACGGATAAGCTCGAGAAGAGGAAAACTCCTCGGCAATATCATCATATACCTGCCTTACATTATCTTTTATTTTTTGAGATTTCATGACTAAAAATATTGATCAAAATTTAATTGAAGAAATTTTACTGGAACTACTGCAGAAAAACTGTTCCAGTGAGCTTGAATTTATCCGGGCATCACGCCAGGCTTTTTCAGCCCGCAAAATGGTCCCAGTATCTAAAGCTAAGTTAATTGTAGCATATAAAAATCTGATAAAAAAGGGCAAAATTAAGGAGGACAAGAACTTTGCTAAATTACTAACAAAAAGAGCAGTTCGTACTTTGTCTGGTGTTTCGGTCATTACTGTCCTGTCCAAGCCCTTTACCTGCCCTGGTAAGTGCGTCTATTGTCCCCTAGAGCCTGATATGCCCAAAAGCTACCTTTCCAACGAGCCGGCTGCTGCTCGCGCCAAAATGAACCTATTTGACCCAATCCGTCAGGTCAATATGCGTGTTCAGGCGCTACTAAACAACGGCCACCAAGTCGACAAACTTGAGGTCTTGGTCCTAGGTGGAACTTGGTCATTTTACCCTGTAGAATATCAAGATGAATTCATCCGTGATTTATTTTATGCAGCCAATACTTTTGATGAAGAACAAAAAAGGGCCCCCCTATCATTAGAAGAAGAACAAAATATAAATGAAACTGCTAGATATAAAATTATTGGTCTGACTCTAGAGACTAGACCAGACTATATCAATGAAGAAGAAATAAAGAGGCTTAGGCGCCTCGGTTGTACTCGTGTACAAATTGGTGTTCAACATACTGATAATAAAATTTTAGAACTAATAAATCGTGGCCATGACATTGAAGAGAGTATCCACGCTACCAAACTTCTTAAGGAAGCTGGTCTTAAGGTAGACCAACACTATATGCCAGACTTACCCGGATCTACACCAGCCAAAGATCTAAAAATGTTTGAGTATGTATATTCGTCACCAGATCTACAACCAGACCAAATAAAAATATACCCCTGCGTAGTCAATGAGTATGCTCCGCTCTATCGTTGGTATGAGCAGGGCAAATACAAACCCTATTCTGAAAAAGATTTAATGGAGCTTTTACTTAGTGTAAAAAAAATTACTCCCCCCTGGGTCAGAATCAATCGCCTGATCAGAGACATACCTGAAGAAAGTATTGTTGCTGGCAACAAAATCACCAACCTCCGTCAGTACCTACAAGTTGAGATGAAAAAACGAGGACAGCAGTGCAAATGTATCCGCTGTCGGGAAGTCCGCAGCGACCTTGTCGAAAAACCCAAGCTAGTCAAACGAGAATATCCAGCCTCAGATGGTCAAGAAATTTTCCTGAGTTTTGAATCAGCTGACGAAAAAACAATCTATGCCTTCCTCAGACTTAGATTTAATGAAGACCCTAAAAAAAATATCTTTCCTGAACTAAAAAATGCCTCTCTAGTAAGAGAACTACACGTCTACGGTCAGATGATACCAGTCTATAACGAGGCTGTTGATGATGAGATCAGCCAAGCCCAACATTTAGGACTAGGCAAAAAACTAATGTTAGAAGCAGAAAAAATAACTAAAGAAAATGGTCTAAGTAGAGTGGCGGTTATCTCTGGTATTGGCGTCCGAGGATACTATCGCAAACTAGGCTACACACTTGAAGGTACCTATATGACCAAAGAGCTCTAATTGACAATAATACTTTAATATAGTTAAGATACAAACGAAACGATCTTTCTAGCGTCCTACTTCACTAACAGGGAGGTTAATTTTGGCCGATAAAGCGACAATCCAGCTATACCGTGCTGACGGGAAACTAGGAGTTGATTTTGACTCCCCTCAAACCCTATCTAAATTTCTAGCCTTCATCAGGTGGTCAAAAAACACACGCAGCAGCGTGTATATACCCATACTTGAAAATGGGGGCGTCATCCCCCGAGAAGATCCTAAGTTCCAGGCTCTACTTAAGAGACTGGGCATTATGGATTTTGATATTCCAAACAACCTACGAGCTGTTTTTCTGGTCGATTTCCTTCAATTTGAAAGGAGTCTCGCGATGGATTTGACATGGTGGGAAAGAATTCCCCGTGATCGTAAGGTCGATTTCCAGACCTATCTGGAAAAACGGCAGATCCCTCAGATCAGCGACGATCGCCAGACAACCCGTGAACGGGAGCTGATCAAGCTGGTCATCCTACCCCTACTCCAGGCTGATGGAGAATTCAATCCCTACAACGTGGAGATCGAGCTAGCCCAAGCCTGGGACATGACGGTGGGCCAGATGCTGACCAAGTTCCACGATCTGTGGCTGGAGATGGTTCGTTTGTGGACGGTCCGAGAGGTTGCCAAACACCTCGGCAAGAAACCACGAACCATCCAGAACTGGGCCAGTACTGGCCAGCTCTTTGGTGAAAAAGGACGCCGCGGTCACTGGTACTTCACCCACGAAGTACTGATCGACTACGAAGCGGCCTAGTGTATCGACCGAGTTTACTCGGTCTTTTTATTATACTTGATTGTCGGCCCAAATGTGCTAAACTAAATATCGTATTATTAAAACTACAAATACATGCCAAAGCTAGAAAATATTGACGCTGAGATATCCGAAATATTAAATAAAGAACTAGATAGACAAAGACAAGGCGCTGAAATGATTGCTTCAGAAAACTTTGTATCATCAGCCATTCTTGAGGTTGCTGGCTCAGTACTAACCAATAAGTATGCTGAAGGCTATCCTAACAAAAGATACTATGGTGGCAATGAATTTATCGACCAATCAGAACAACTAGCTATTGATAGAGCCAAGAAACTCTTTGGCGCCGAGCACGCCAATGTTCAACCACACGCCGGCTCTCAAGCCAACATGGAAGCCTACTTTGCCTTAGCTGAGCTAGGTGATACCATCTTAGGATTTTCACTAGACCATGGCGGACATTTGACTCACGGCCACTCAGTGAATTTTTCTGGAAAATTTTATAACTTTGTTCACTATGGTGTAGACAAAGAAAAAGAATTGATTGACATGGATCAAGTCAGAAACTTGGCTAGAAAACACAAACCAAAAATTATTTTAGCTGGGGCCTCTGCCTATTCAAGAAGTATTGATTTTGTACCCTTTGCTGAAATTGCCAAAGAGGTCGGAGCATATCTGATGGTAGATATGGCACATATCGCTGGACTGGTTGCCGCTGGACTACATCCCGACCCAGTCCCTTACGCCGATGTTGTCACTACTACCACCCACAAAACCCTGCGTGGTCCACGGGGAGCTATGATACTTTCCAGGACAGAAGACCGACTCAGACCGGCTGACAAAAAAAACTTAGCTAGAAAAATCGACTCAGCGGTTTTCCCTGGTATGCAAGGTGGTCCCCTAGAACATATCATTGCTGCTAAGGCCGTTGCCTTTGGCGAGGCTCTCAAACCAGAATTTAAAACTTACCAAGCGCAAGTTATAAAAAATTGTAAAACACTGGAAAACAATTTCCGTGAAGCTGGCATCCGTATGGTCTCCGATGGTACTGACAACCACTTACTAATGATTGATGTCAGCACTATAGGTCTTGATGGTAAAGAGGCTGAAACCTTACTTGATAAAGTAAATATTTTTACCAACAAAAATATGATCCCGTTTGATAAGGGCACTCCTGTCAGACCCTCTGGTATTAGACTTGGCACCGCTGCCCTAACTACTCGCGGTCTCAAAGAGCCAGAAATAGAGTTGATTGCCTCTATTATGATAAAAACCTTAAAAGAAAAAAAAGCCACTAAAGAAAGTAAAGAAAAAATAATTGAGCTCATGAAACAATTTGAGCTTTATCCTGAATTATAATCATTTGTCACTCTGGAACGCAGTGATAGAGTCTAAAAGTTTCTAGATTCTATCGGCCTTCGGCCTCCAGAATGACAATTCAAAACTATGGAAAAAATAATCAACGGTCGCGCTTTAGCCCGAAAAATACGACAAGAAATAAAAGAAGAAATATATAGCAAACACCTGAGGCCTAGTTTGGCTGTTGTTTTGGTTGGTGAGGATCCAGCTTCACAACTATACGTTGGTCTCAAAAAAAGAGCCTGCCAAGAAGTAGGGATTGATTTTCATGAATACCTATTGGCTGAAAATTCTAGTGCTAAACAAGTTTTAGAAGTAATTAATTTTTTAAATAAAGATGAAACAGTGGATGCTATCTTGATCCAATTACCCCTACCTGAACACTTAGACGCCGATGAAATCATTTTTGCTATGGATCCCAAAAAAGACGTCGATGGTTTCCATCCAAGTAGTATTAAAAATTTTTTAGATAACCAATCTAGCTTTGTCCCTGGCCTAGCTCTAGGTATTTACAAGCTAATTGCTAGTACCGAAGAAAACTTAGCAAACAAAAAAGCGACTATTGTCGCTAAAAGTAATATTCTCTATCAACCAGTAGCCAAGCTTCTAAATGACCAAGGAGTTACTACTACCATTGTTCATCCTGGTGACAAAGATTTGACTAATAGATGCCAAGAGGCTGATATTTTGATTTCTGCCTGTGGTAAGGCTTTTTTTATCACCGCTGACTTAGTCAAAGATGGGGCTACTGTCATTGATGTTGGTACCAATCAAGTTGGCGACCACACCGTTGGTGATGTAGATTATTCGGCAGTATTTTCTAAGGTAAAATATATTACCCCTGTTCCTGGCGGAGTAGGTCCAATGACTGTCGCGATGTTGCTTTATAATGCTTTGAGGTTGACCGAGGATTAAATCAAAGTATTTTGCCAAGAGTCCATCTTGCCAGCCGTTTTGGCTGTTTTTATTTTATCTATATCAAACACCCTGACTGCTCCCCTAAGGTGACAAAATGCTTTTACTTTATTACCCGTTATTCTCTGCACGTCAATTTTGCGATTGGTAGTCTGACCCTTCTCGTCAATATAATCTATTTCTAATTGTTCTCCCCTATCCAGTGCATCATGGACCCTTTGCTCGACTGTGTTGGCACTACCATTGGCCCAACGGGCCACGATCTTTTCTTTAACACCCGAATTGGTATACCAGATATGTCCATGCTCCTTGCCGTAGTCATAGACCTCTTTGGTGACCTTAACATCGTCCAAACAATACTTAATCAAATTATCCCAATCATTATTACGAAGATACATAATAGCGTCTAGGCCACTACCAGACTTGCCGTAGCCCAAAGTGCTCATGGCTACAGACTCCAATTTGAGCCTATGACCCAGGGCATGAACCACTTCTTCCAAAATATCTAAGTGAGGAATGGTTGATAAATCAAAATCTTTAAAATATGGCTGGAGAACTACATTGTCAAAACTTTTACTATTGAAACCAATCAATAATTCTGTATTTTTGAGAACCTCCAAGAGTTCATCAAACTCCTCTTTTTTAAAAGCGCGGTATTTATCTTTATTATAAGAATAAACACCTACTACAGAGACGCCTAGTTTGTGATTATTATGATGACCGCCTACTTCATCAAAGGTTCTTTCAGTTTCTAAATCAAATACTATTTTATCTTTTTCCATATGTCCAATATTATAATAAATTTAAAAATTTTACCAATCACTGGCATCAGGCAAAAATCCATTGTCGTCACTCTCTTTATAATCTTCATCTACTACATACTCTACACCATCTGAAGCATAAGTAACACCGCGGGAAAGCTCATTGTGCTGAAAGAGATTACTATCTAAATCAACAATAAAAGGCGAAGCCTTCAAACTCTTGTGCCCATCATAGCGAAACATAGACAAAGGATAGGTTAAATACAGATATTTTTCTGCTCGAGTAGCTGCTACATAAAACAAACGACGTTCTTCCTCTTTCTCTTCTTCACGGACACATAGTGGATGGGGGAATGATTGATCCGTCATAGAAATGACAAAAACTGCATCCCATTCCAGACCTTTGGCCTGATGAATAGTTGAAAGTACAATGTTACCACCATCTTCTTGTCGGCCTTCTCGTCCAGAAAATGTTTCTTGCAAACTTATTTCATGTAAAAATAAATCTAGCGCCTCATATTCTGAGGCAAAAATTACCAACTGATCCAAATCATCCTGGCGCTGTCGATAATCAGTATATTTTTCAGATAAATAATCCCCATAAGGGTTAATTATGATATTCAATAATTTACCAACATTCTGCTCTTCGCTTCTTATCAGTCTGGTAAATATTTCCATGATCTTTGACCAACTATTTCCTGCCTTAGAGGCTAGTTCAATTTTCGAATCTGGCAATTCTTTGATATCTTTTATCTCAACAATTCGTCGATAAAGCTGTTGAGCTGTAACCGGTCCAATGCCCTCATACATTTCCAAAATTCTCAACCAAGCAACTTCATCTCTAAAATTGCCCAAAACTTTTAAGTAAGCCAAAACGTCTTTGACGTGAGCGCGCTCAAAAAATCTCAGCCCTCCTCTCATTTCATAGGCAATACCACGTTTGTTGAGCTCCATTTCTAAAGCCTGACTGTGGTGAGCTGCTCGAAATAAAACCGCAATCCCCTTGGCATTCATTCCACGATCAAGTAACTGATCAACTCTATCGGCTACAAACCAAGCTTCTTCTAGATTGCTACGCAGAGCTACTAACTCTGGACGCGTATGACTATCTTTGACTGCCTTAAGATTTTTTTTGAACTGATTGCCATTGTCGGCAATAATTTGGTTGGCTAAATTTAATATTTCTGGAGTAGAACGATAATTAGTTTCTAGCTTGTGTAGCTGACAATTTTTGAACTTATCTGGAAATTCCAAAATATTTCTAATATCAGCTGCCCTAAAAGAATAAATACTCTGAGCGTCGTCACCGACCGCTAGAATATTTTTGTGTTCCCGAGATAAATTAAAAATAATCTCCGCTTGAATCACATTGGTGTCCTGATATTCATCAACCAAGACATACTCCCACTTTTTGGCAAAAATTTTTGCCACATCCGGGTGAGCAGTTAACACTTTCCACTCCAACAGCAAATCATCAAAGTCCAAAACATTTGATTCTTTTTTGCGACGTTTATACTCAGTGGCTACTTTTTCAAAATAAGCCAAAAGAGGTAACCATTCTGGAAACTTATGTTCTAAACTTTCTTCAATGCTAATTTTAGAATTATTAGCAAAACTGATAGTTTCTCTCAGCAAAGCTGGAGCTGGTTTATTTTTGGCCGAAATGTTTTTGAACAACTCTTTGCCGATAGTCTTGAACAATTTATCACTATCATCACGATCCAAAATAGTAAAATCTGACTGAATACCTATTTGCTTACCATAGATTCTAAGTAATCGATTGGCTACTGAATGAAAAGTGCCGCCCCAAAGAGGAAATTTGTCATTATTTTTGATAGATAAAAGTTTCCTGACCCGCTCAATCATTTCATTGGCAGCTTTATTGGTAAAGGTAAGTAATAATATTTTTTCTGGTCTTACTCCTTGCTCAATCAACCAAGCTGCTCGATAGACCAAAGTTCTAGTCTTACCAGAGCCAGCACCAGCCAAAACCAAATGAGGCCCATTACCAGCAGTAACGACCCCATATTGTTCTTTGTTTAACTCTTTTTTAAAATCAATCTTTTTCATCGGTCAGACCATTATAACCAATAAAATAAATTATGACCAGTAGTTGAAATATAAAGACTACATAGTTGGCCTGAAAAAATCTAGAAAAAAACCAGAAACAAGCCAATACTAGAGTATAGGAAAATAACATTAGGGTTGTTGAATTTTTCTTGGCCTGAATTTTTATCAGCCACCAGGCTAGTGGTACACAAAATACTAATTGCCAGATTATAAATGGATAATAATCACGAATCGATTTTATCACGCCGGTATGATAGAGAAAACGAGATAAGCCAAAACCATTTATTGGCCAACTAGTTGCTAATGTTCCGCTAGGATACTGGTAGATATCCTGCCAAAAGGATTTAAAGTCCCAAAACAAGAATGGTAAAAGTATTACTAGTCCAGCGAGGATGCCCCATTTTGTTTTTTGCCAAACATAAACCAATGAGTCTCTCCAGTTTTTCTTTTGCCAAAAAAGGTAGAAAAAATAAAAAGGTAAAAGCAGCCAAGCGGTCTGTTTGGTCAGTACGGCTAAAGCTAAAATTATAGACGACTGAACTATTTTATTTTGTCTAAGTAAATAAACTATCCACAAAATAAAAAATAATAACAAAACATCATTCTTACCCTCTATTAAATCTTGGACAAACCAAGGATTGAAAGCAAATAGGGTTAAAGCTAATAATTTATTTTCTTTTCCTTTGACTAATTTATAAAGTAAATATAACGCCGCTAAAAATGCAACATAAAGCAAAATACGCTGATCGTAAAAACCAAAAATGTTTTCTATCAACAAAACTGCTGGCACTGTTAAAATTGGATAAAATGGTAAATACACATAATGATACAAGGTTGGTATTTCATCATACTCTTCTCCTAAAAAAGAAAAAGCTTGGTTGTCATTCCAGTCTGCAAAAATACCATCGGTAAAATCTTCAGTATAAAAATTACGGCCAGCCATTAATTTTTTGGCTGCTAGCTCTGTCTGCAAAGCACCATCGTGTATGTAAAGATAACCACCTGGTTGCCGACTACTACTTATCAACATAGCAATACCTCCGCCAGTAGTAAAAATTATACAAAACAAAACAATCGCCAACTTATGATAATGAAGATCTTTGTTGCCAAAACGTTCCTTTATTTCTAGAATTAAATATATAGCGAATAAAATAAAAAATATGCTTAAATAAAAAGTTTGAAAATACTCCAAGCCAAAAAAATCATACGCTCCCATAAGTTCA
>ERZ889078.1269-NODE-1269-length-20331-cov-10.096913_pt1 | contig 20331 bp, 13 predicted proteins | sample MGYA00521266_ERZ889078 | MGnify/ENA primary metagenome ERZ889078 (study PRJEB32303, sample SAMEA104408618) | aquatic metagenome | biome: Brackish water; feature: Pelagic; material: water | place: Baltic Sea | collected 2014-06-16T06:34:00 | depth 76,534 m ...
TGCTGTTCGGTCGCTGATTTTTTCGTGGTGGACGAAACGATGACCAAGGCCCCCGAAGCGCGGCGTAAGTTGCGCCGACCGCGGCGTGCGCTAACGTGTGCGCTGCGCCCGATTGGCGCACCTGACAGAGGAGCGCCGGTGGTCAGCGAGCTCATCTCCAAACGATCTTGGGCGACGGAGGCCGGCACACGCCGCTTCGTCGAGCGGCATGGCGATCGCAAGGCGGCGGACGCGTACACGTCGTTGGGCGGCCAACTGCACCTGTCGAGCCTCGGCATCGGCACGTATCTGGGTCGGCCCGACGACGCCACCGATCTGCGCTACGAAGCCGCGATCGTCGAGGCGGTACGCCAGGGCATCAACGTCATCGACACCGCCTCGAACTATCGCAGCCAGCGGTCAGAGCGGGTCGTGGGCGCCGCGCTCCGGCAGCTCATCGAGATGGGCGAGATCTATCGCAGCGAGGTGCTGATCTCGTCGAAGGTCGGCTTTGTGCCGATGGGCGACATGCCGCCCATGGATCCCGACGCGTGGTTTCGCAGCCGCACGATCGACCGCGGCCTAGCCGACGAAGGCGAGCTCAACTGCCGTTGCCACTGCATGGCGCCGCGTTTCGTGACGGCGACGCTGGCCCAAAGCCTCGATAATCTGGGCCTGGAGACGCTGGACGTCTACTTCCTGCACAACCCGGAGAGCCAACTCCACGAGGTCGATCGCGAGACCTTTCTCGACCGCGTGCGCCGCGCATTCATGGCCCTGGAGGCCGCCGTGGACGCAGGTCAGATCCGCGTCTACGGCGTGTCGACCTGGGCGGGACTGCGGGCCGCACGAGGCGATCGCGACTACCTCTCCCTCGCTGAGTTGGTGGCCTGCGCAGAGGACGTCGCCGGAAAATCACACCACTTCAAAGCCGTGCAGCTGCCCCTGAGCTTGCACCTGCCCGAAGCGACCGTCCTCCATAACCAGACCGTGCGGGGCCAAGTGATGACCGCGCTCGAAGCCGCGCGTGAGCTCGGACTCGCGGCCTTCACCTGCGGGTCGCTGCATCAGGGCCGCCTCACCCGAAAGTTGGCGACCACCCACCCGCTGCCCGCCGATAGCGCCATCCCGGCCGAGGATGAGGCCCGGCGGCCCGGCCACGCCGCCCTCCAGTTCGCTCGCTCGGCGAACGGCGTCACCACGGCGCTGGTCGGCATGTCTCGCGTCGCTCACGTCCGTGAGAACATCCGCACGTTGTCACGCAGTCGCGCGCCAAAGGACTGGACCCGCGCGGTCGGTCGTCGCCCCCGCGGCGCGACCATTCAGCCCTAACACCCGCTCCGCCGGCGGGAGCTGTTGGTTTTTTCGACGATCTCGTGACCACCGTGTAGATATTTTCTCCACGTCATCCCTCGTGCGCACCGCGAACCCTGCCAAAACCCTATAATCACGGGGGGCGCAGTTTGGCACGCGTCTTGCTTCCTCACATGCCAAGTACGGCGCACGCGTGCGCAAGGAGTCCCCCATGGTTCATTTCACGCGATCGCTGGTGTTGATCGTTTGGTTGAGCGTCAGCTTGGCCGCCTGCGGCACCGACTCGTCGTCTACAACGTCCACAGATGGCGGTGGCGGCGTTGGCGACACAGGCACCTCTGACGCTGGCACCTCTGACGCTGGCCCTTCGGATACCCAGGCCACCGCTGGCGACGTCGCGGGCAGCCCTGATCCGTCGGCGACGGTGGTTGATCTGCAGAAGAGCGCCGCTCAGGAGGCCTACGCCAAGGCGCTCGCGAAGGTGCTGACCGAGGCGCAGACCTTGGAGTTGCCGGCGTTCATGGCGACCTACACTGCCAAGCAGGCGCCGACCGCTCAGTCCAAGCTCGGCTACGACGCGCTCAAGGCGACGTACATGGACGTCATCACCAAGGAGCTCAAGCCCAACGCCGCCGAGCAGGCGCTGCTGAGCAAGAACGGCTTTGTGGTGAGCGAGCGTTGGAATCACCCGACGATGGCGGAGGCGCTGCTCAAGGTCTACAAGATGGATCTACCGGTCCTGGTCACGACGGACATGATCCTGCAGGCCCTGCACGCGAGCTACGACGACATCCTCAAGACCCTCGAGCGCGAGGTGCTCGTCACCGGCATCGGCACGGCGCTGAAGAAGGCACACGACGCGCTGAAGGTCCATGATCTGGGGGCTGCAGCAGGCAAGGACGCGTTTGCCGATCAGGTCCGTGGCGACGTCGACATCTTCCTGACGGTGGCGCGCAGCCTGCTCGCTGGCACGGTGGTGGCGAGTGTGGGTGGCCCCAGCGCGGATGCGGAGGTGGCGACTCTGCTCGCCCTCGTCAAAGCCGAGAAGATGGTGACCACCACGCTGTTTGGCAGCCAGCGGAAGATGGACTTCAGCCAGTTTAAGCCGCGTGGCCACTACGAGGGTGATCCCGTGCTGGAGCGCTACTTCCGGGCCATGATCTGGCTGGGCCGCGCCGATTTGCGTTTGATGGAGCCGGACACGGCTGGCGCGACGGCGAAGTGGATCTGGCGTCCGCGGCAGGTGGCGGCGGCGTTGGTGTTGTGGCAGCTCACCGATAAATCCGGCGCGATGCCGCACTGGCAGCAGGCCAATGACCTGATCACGCTCCTGGTGGGCCCCGTCGATTACATTGATTTCTCGGGGGTTCAGCAGCTCGCCGCCGACGGGACGTGGACGGTGGCGACGGACATCCCAGCCACCGCACCGTCGGATTTGAAGACGCTGCAGGGCAAGCTCATCGCCGGTGCGTACGGTAGCCAGCAGATCGCCAGCCACTGGCTCGCCACCAACCCGCACAGCAGCGAGGTCACACCGCTGCCGCCGAGCTTCGCCTTCTTAGGCCAGCGTTTTGTGGTGGACAGCCACGTGATGTCGAACGTGGTCTACGACCGCATCGTGCACAAAGGCGTCAAGGTGAAGCGGGTGCTGCCGAGCCCGCTCGACGTCGCGTTCGCCCTCGGCAACGACCACGCGGCGACGCACCTTCAAGCCGAGATGGCGAAGTTCCCCTACTACGGCGCGCTGCACACGGTGCGCTGGCTGGTCGACAGCTACAGCCCGCAGTTCTGGCAGGACAACGTCTACAACCTGTGGCTCAGCGCGCTGCGTACGCTGAACGCGCCGACGACCGACAAGAGCTTCCCGAGCGCGATGCACACCGTCGCGTGGCACGACAAGTCCTTGCGCACGCAGCTCGCGTCTTGGGCGCAGCTGCGCCACGACACCATCCTCTACGCCAAGCAGAGCTACACGGGCGGGGTCGCGTGTGAGCATCCTGACGGTTTCGTCGAGCCCTACCCCGCGTTCTACGGCAAGCTCGCCGATCTGGCGGACGTGACGAGCCAAGCGCTGCTGAACGCCCCGTTTGACAACACGTACGTCAAAACCAACATCGAGAAGTTCTTCGTCAACTGGAAGGCGCAGATGCTGACGCTGCAGGCCATCGCCGCCAAGGAGCTCAAAGGCGAGCAGCTGTCGGCCACGGACGTGGATTTCCTGAAGAAGACGATCGTCACGAGCCCTGGCTGCGGCGCGCCCATCTTTAGTGGCTGGTACGTCGGGCTCTACTTTCAGGCCGACAACTTCGACAAGTACCGCCCGACCATCGCCGACGTGCACACCAACCCCAACTCGGGACCGCTGCCGGGGCCCAACGTCTTGCACGTGGCGACGAGCTCCGTCGACCTGATGGTGTTCACGTCGGACACCTGCAACGGCGCAGAGGCGTTCGTTGGGCCGGTGTTTCGCTACCACGAGGTCGACGTGAAGGCGATCAAGCGGCTCAGCGACAAGGACTGGGAGGCGATGCTGAAAGACGGCTCAGCGCCCGGCCAGCCGGCCTGGACGACGAGTTTTGTCGCGCCGAAGTGATGAGCTGACGACGCGAGAGCGTGCGCGCGCTACTTGAAGGTCTTGAACTCACCGGCGCGCAGCTTGGCGACGTAGTGGTCCAGATCCTTCTTGACCTTGCCGCTTAGGGCCAAGAGACCGATGATATTCGGGAAGGCCATGCCCAGGATCATCAGGTCGGAGAAGTCGAGCGCGTTGCTCATCGAGGACACGGCGCCGACGTAGATCATGATCAGAAACATGATCTTGTAGGTCAGCGAGCTCTTCTCGCCGAACAGGTACGTGAAGCAGCGCTCGCCGTAGTAGCTCCACGAGATCATCGTCGAGTAGGCAAAGAGCAGCACGCAGATGGCCAAGATCTTGGGAAACCAGCTGATCACCGAGCCAAACGCCACCGAGGTGAGCGCTGCTCCCGACTTGGCGGCCACGAGCGAGGCGTTGGCTGGATCATCCACCACGTTGGTGATGACGATGACCAAGCCCGTCATCGTGCAGACCAAGATCGTGTCGATGAAGGGCTCGAGCAGCGCCACGATGCCTTCGCGCACCGGCTCATCCGTCTTCGCCGCGGCGTGGGCGATGGACGCCGAGCCCACGCCTGCTTCGTTGGAGAACGCCGCGCGTCGCACGCCTTGCACCAACACGCCGAGCAGGCCGCCGAGCCCAGCTTTCGGGAAGAAGGCCTCGTTGAAGATGCGACCAAACGCCGCCGGCACGTCGCCAGCGTGGGTGATCAGGACAAACATCGCCGCAGCGACGTAGATCGTCACCATCGCCGGCACGATCTTCTCCGCGACCCGCGCGATGGACTGAATGCCACCGATGATGACCACCCCGACCAGCGCCGCCATGACCAGGCCGTACAGCGATTTACTCAGCTCGAAGGGCAGCACCTCCTGGATGGCGCCGTAGCTCTGGCCGACCTGAAACATGTTGCCGCCGCCGAAGCTGCCGCCGATGCACAGGATGGCGAACAGCACGGCCAGCACCCTGCCAAAAGCCCCAAAACCGAGCTCAGCGAAGCCGGTGGAGAGATACTGCATCGGGCCGCCGCGCACGGTGCCGTGTGCGTCGATCGTGCGGTACTTCACGCCGAGCGTGCACTCGACGAACTTGCTGGTCATGCCGAGCGCCGCCGCGCAGACCATCCAAAATACAGCGCCGGGTCCGCCGACCATCACCGCCACCGCCACGCCGGCGATGTTGCCCAGGCCGACGGTCGCCGACAGGGCGGAGCTCAGCGCTTGGAAGTGACTGACCTCGCCCGGCTCGTCCGGGTTGTCAAAGCGGCCGCGCACGACGTCGATCGCGTGGCGAAACATGCGGACGTTCACAAACGACATGCGCAGCGTGAAGAACAGGGCGCCAAACGCCAGCCACGCCACGACGAAGGGCATCTTCAGGCCCGGCACCTCCCAGAACATGAAGCCCGCCAAAACGCCGACAATTCCGCCGAAAAGCCCGTCGATCTGCTTCTCCAACCCCTCCGCCTGCTGCTCATGCTCCGCCTGCTCCTCGGCCGCCGCGCTGACTGCGGGCGCTGCAGCCGCCGGGGCCGGTGCAGCCGTTGGCTCAGCAGGTGGGGCGCCAAGGGCGGGGAAGGGCAGCGCTACGCTGAGCAGCAGCAGGGTCGCGACAAATCGACGCATGAACAGGCCTCCATTGGGACGGATAGGTGGCCGCGGGTGTAGCCCAAGCGTGGGAAGTCCGTCAATTTATCGGCTTTGGCGACCGCGCGTCACAGAGGGTGGTAGGGTGCGGACCATGCCGCACGTCCTCATTCCAGCCGACGCACAGCGCCCCGCCGCCGCCGTCGCGCCGCTCGTTGGCCTACAGGATGGTGCCGTGCGCACGGGGCTGATGCGGACGGCGCTGGCGGCGGTGGCAGCGGACCTGACCGGGAGCGTCCCAACCGGTGTGGTGGTGCTGCACGACGGCACGCGACTGCGCTTTGGCGCTGACGAGCCCTACCAGGGCGCCTGGATCGACGGTCAACTGTCGGTGTTTGAGCCGAGCCACGTCGCGCCCCGGTCGCCGCTGCCAGCGCTGCGGGCGTGTGATCTGCAGGGCGGTCGCGTCGAGCTCACGTGGTAGCCGCATCGCCGTCACGTGCCGGGCCCGTCGCGTTTGGGCGCTAGTAAGGCAGCCGGGTCACGATGTTCGCCTTCTTGCGCAAGTCCCGCACGATCCGCAGCCCCTCCAGATAGTACTTCCGCTCCGTCAGCCGCGTGCGAATGTCGTCTTCAACCTCTTCGTACGCGCGCACACGAGCCTTGTTCTTCTCGATCAGGCGGATCACGAACCAGCCCCACCGCGTCTGCACCGGCGCGTGGACTTCGCCGACCTTGAGCGTAAACGCCGCGCGCGCCAGCTCCTGGTTGGTGCTCGACCGAGTCAGATGCATCGGCGCGCGTGGCGGAGAGTTGCCAAAACGTTCGGCGATCTGTTCAAAATCACCGCCGGCGCTGAGCGCCGCGTAGACCTCATCGGCCTTCTTCTTGCACGCCAACGCCGCTTGTTTCTCGGCGCGTGGCGGGCACGGCGTTAAGATCGTGCGGACATCTCGTGACTCGTCCTCGACCCACGAGGCGTTGTTGTTGTCGTAGAAGGCGTGCAGCTCGGCGTCCGTCACCGAGACGTTACCGAGCTTTTGCACCAGCTTGCGTGCCATACGCTCGTTTCGAATCTGCGCCTTCAGCTGCGCCATCGTCATGCCGTTGCGCTTGAGCGTGGCGCGAAACTGGATCTCGTCGAAGTGCCCCTCAGCGTCAACGTAGCGCGACGTGTACGTCTTGTAAGCCTCCTCGAACTCCGGCTCGGTGAGCACGATGCGCTCTGTCGCGATCGCCTGCGCGCGCAGCTCTTGTTCGATCAGTCGGCTCAAAATGTTGCGCGCGATGTGTTTGAGGCGGTCCTGCGGCACCCGCACGCCCGTGCCGACGAGGCGGGCTAGGTCGCGGTTGAACCGCGCAGCCGGGATGTCCTTGCCATTGACCGTCGCCACAGACCCCACAGCCGCCTGCATACCCGGCGGCAGCGCTACGGCTGGCGCCGCGGGCTTCTCCTCCTCTGCGGTGGGCGAGGGCGCCGACTGGCTGGCGCTCGTCGCGTCGCCGTGCGTCGTCTCGGGCCGGGGCTGCTTGCTGCAGCTGGCCAAACAGACCACGCCAACCCCGGCGAGCAGCGCGATCGACATGCGGAAGGTCATCGGTGGACTCCCTGTGCGGTGATGAAGGCGAACCGTGCGCCGGGCCGCGGCGACGGTATGCGGCGTGGCCCCCGCCCGGAGGGACGCCCAGTCGCGGCTGCCTGTCGCAGCTGCCTGTCGCGGCTGCCCGCCGCCGCACGCTGCCCACGCCAGTTGTCCGAAACGGGCAGGCGCGTCCGCCTATTCCATGAACTCGAGCGCGTCTTTCAAGCCTTTGACACGCTTAGCGAGCTCCTTCGCCTTGGCAGCACCGTTTGGACCAGCGCCGGTGGCGACGGCGAGGGCCGTCTCGCAGGCCTCCTTGGACTGCGTGACCTCAGCTTTGCCCTTGTTGCGCAGCGCCTGGCTGATGACGCAGCGGTTGTAGTGCGCCTCCATGCCCTTCGGGCTGTCCGCCGCGAGCTTGTCGAGCATCGCGAGCGCGGCCTTGGCGTTCTCACCCTTCTCGCCGTTCTTGCCCTTCTTATCGGGGGCGTCATCCATGCGCCGCAGCGCCACCGGCAGGGTCACGCGCGCCCAGTAGTGGTTGGCGTCGCGCTCGAGCACCTTGCGTAGCAGCGCGATAGCCGACTCCAGGTCGAGGCGCTTGATCTGCAGGGACACCATGTTGAGCAGCGGCGTCGTGGCGGTCGGATCGTTGTCGGCCGCCATCTTGAACATCAACATGCCCTTCTGAATGTCACCCATCTTGATGAGGCTCAACCCCATCATGGTCAGCAGCTCCGAGTCCTTGTTGAGCTCCGGCTTCACGTACAGACCGGCGTTGCCCACCATCACCGCGAGCCGATACTGGCGTTGGGCATAGTGCGCATAGGCGAGCTTCTTGAACGCCGCCGCCACGTCGAACTTGCCGGCTTGCTGGTCGCCGCCCGCCTTCTCCACCACGATGGCGTCGGTCTTGCGCGTCCGGCCAAACAAGGCCAGACGCAGCTCTTCGATCGCGACCTTCGGCTTCTCCGGGCCCATCCACTTCACCTCGCTCATCCCGACGGTGAACTCCGGCATCGTCGCCTTCTCGGCGAACTTGGTGTCGAGCTCCTTGAGGCGGTCGATGGCCTCTTTCCAGTACTCGTCGAACGCGAACTGCTCCGCCGCCCGCTTCAAGGCAGCTCGATACAGCGCCATGGCTTTGACTTTGTAGGGCTCCGCCTTCTCGGTCATCTTGGTCTTCCACTCCTCGACCAGCTCCTCGCGCTTGGCGAAGGACTTGGGCGGCGGCAGGTTCTCCAGGCTGATGCCGATCTCGTGCTGAGCGCGACCACGGCGCGACGCCGCAGCGGCGATCCAGCGCGGATTCTTCGATTTTTCAACCGTCTCAAAGTACTTGTCGGCCATCGCCGCGCGCTTGGCCTTCTCGGTCGCCAGCAGCACGGCGTCTTTCAGCTTCTTGGTCTTGATCTTGATGGCGAGCATCGACCGATACAGCAGCTCACCACGCAGGAAGAACGCCTGCGCGATCGCCGCTTTGCCGAGCGGATGCAGCGTCTTGAAGTTGCCCTCTTCGGCCATCTTCGTGGCGATCGCCTCGACCTCTTCGAGGTACTTCTTGGCCTTCTTGGCGCCACGAGGGATGTTCATCCAGGCGTTGGCGATGTTCGAGAGCGCCGCCAGCCGCAGGTATTGCGGCAGGTCGGTCCGTGTCTTCACGAACCCGTCCGCAGAGATCACGGCTTGGCGCCACTGCTTCTTACGCAGGTAGACGACGGTCAGCCGGTAGGCGACCTCGGCCGCCTCGATCGCATCACGCGGATCGGGCTCCTCGCCCTTCTTGAGGCGTTTGGCCTTCATCTTCAGCGCGCGGAACGCGTTGGCGATCACCTTCGTGTCCTGGCCGAGACCGTCTCGGATCAGGGCCGCCCGCTGCAGCGCCGCCTTGGAGAGATCGGCCTTCGGATAAGCATCCGCCATCGCTTCGTACGACTCTGCGGCGCGGATGAAGTCCGCCGTCTCGCGGTGGATCTCGCCGATCTCGTACAGCGCGTCCGGGGCGCGGGCGTCCGTGGGGTAACGCTTGGCGATGGCGGCGTAGATCTCGATGACCTTGTCGCGGTTGCGCGCCCGTCGATAGAACGCCGCGGCGCCCGTCATGGCGCGGATGGCCATGTTGCCCTTCGGATAGTCCTTGGCGTACTTGAGCAGGCATCCCGCCGCCTTCATCGGCTGGTCTTTCAGCGAGAGGCAGAGGTTGTAGTCCTCGTTCTCCTTGATCGCAGTGAGAATCTGGCCGAGGCGCCCCTGGTTGAAGTGCGGCAGCGCGATGAGCTTGTTGGTCCACTCGATCAGCTTCTTGCCGTCCTGACCCAAGCTAAAACTCGACAACATCAGCCTCGCAGCGTCGAGCGAGAGCTTGTGGTCCGGGTAGTTCGTCACGAAGTTGGCGAACCGCGCGCCCGACTTCTCAAACTGATTGTGCTGGTAGTAGATCCGCGCCAGCACGAACAACGCCTCAGGCACGTCTTCTGTTTTGTTCTGCTCCTGCGCGATCGTCACGTACCGCTCACACGCATGCACGATCTTCTTTTTGTCCTCGCGCATCTCCTTGGCCTTGTAGATCTCGTCGTCGTCCTTGGCCGCGGTCTCCTCGTTGAGCTTCTCGGTTTTGAGGTAGCAAATCAGCGCCCGGTGCGCGCTCGGCTCGGCGTACTTTCCCTTGGGATCTGTGACGATGACCTGCTCGTACTCCTTCGCGGCTTCGTCCCAGCGCTCGAGCTGAAACAGCGCCAACGCGTGGTTATGGCGCATGTCGTAGCCGACCTTGTGCTTGGGATAGAACGTCAGGTAGCTGAGGTAGATCTTCTCGGCGTACGTCAGCACACGCTTGTCGAGCGTGCGCTCCGACTCGGCGTGGTAGTTCGACGCCATCTCCGCCAGCAGCATGGCGATGTCGTCGCTCCGCTTGTGCGTCGTGCCATGTTTGTGCAGCCCCTCACCCAGGCGTTCAATCGCCGCGATCGTGCCGGGCAGATCGTTCTGCTTGTAGGTGTTCTCCACCGACATGAAGAGGTACTCGACCACGCTGGGGTCGTCCCATTTGATCTTGATGAGCGCGCCCAACACCACGTTGGAGTCCTTGTAGCGTGACGTATTGAGGTAGTGGCGCGCCAGCTGGTCGAGCAATCGCACCTCCTGGCCCGGCACAGACTGCGCAAAGAACGCCCCGGCTTGCCGCGGTTCGCCGTACTCCGCCCACGAGCGCACCATGTACTTCGCGGCGTCGCTCAGGAAGCTGACGCGGCCCTTCGCCTCCTTGACGGAGTATTCGAGCACGCGCACAAACGCCTTGGTGGCGGTGCGGAAGTTCTGGCCGTTGTAGTAGACCCAAGCCTCATAGTAGAGCGCCCAGCCGTAAGCGCCCGATTGCGGGAACTTCTTAACCTTCTCGAACCACTTCATCGCCTCGCCACCCTGGTTCTTGCCAAAGTAGTAGTTGCCGATGCCGAGGTAGGCGTCCGGGATGTACGCGCTCTGCGGCGCTTTGCGCACCAAACGCATGTACGCGTCCACGGCCTCGCCGTGTCGGCCCATCTCGTTGAGGTGAAAACCGAGCGCGTAGAGCACCTCGTCGAGCTTCGAGAAGCGCCGAAAGCGGCGCTCGATGCGCTTGAGATAGTCGACCACCTTGTTCTTGGTGCCGCGCGATTGCTCGAGCAGGTTCTGCTGCTCGATCTTGAGGCGGCGCGTCTGGGCCTTGTTTCCGGCCTTTTCGGCCTCGGCGATGCCGACGGTGTAGTAGGTGTCGTAGGCCTCAAGCTCATACGCCTGCGCGCGATCCCACAGCACGTAGGACAGCTCCAGCAGCGTGTCGGCTTCGCTCGGCGAGCCGCGTTCGATCTCAAGCAGCTCGCGGAGAATGTCGACCTCGTCGTCGATGTCCTCCACGCTCGCCGTGCCACGCGAATTGCGCCGGGCCTGCACGGCCTTTGGGATGGTCGCGACCTCGGCCTTCTTCTTGTCGGCTGCCGCTTTGGCACCCTTGGCGCCCTTTTTGGCCTTGGCGGACCCGGGTCGGGTAAAGAGCGTGACCTCGCCAGAGGACTTGCCCTTCTTCTTCGTCGCGGCCTCAACCGGCGGCGCCATCGCCATCAGGATCGCGGCCAGCACCAGCGCGCTCGCGCCGGCTCCGCCATGGCTAGGCCCTGAGCGTCCGACCGTGCGGCGGTCCGGGGTCATCAGGTCCGACTGCATCGTACTTGAGCGATTCATGCCGGCCCTCCTACTTGCCACCCGCGGACGCAGTGGCCGGGGTGTTGGTCGTGGTTGTCTCGGACTTCGCCGCCGGCGTCGTCGCGGGCTTCGTGTCGTCCGCTGGCTTCGCTGGCTTCGCACCGTCCGCCGGCTTCGCACCGTCCGCCGGCTTCGCACCGTCCGCCGGCTTCGCATCGTCCGCCGGCTTCGCACCGTCCGCCGGCTTCGTATCGTCCGCCGGCTTCGCATCGTCCGCAGGCGCGGCGGCGCTGCTCTTCCAGCCCGCGGGGAAGTGCTTCTGCTCACAGCGCGAGCGGATGTCGTAGGTGTAGCCGCCGAGCTCGTCACGCCAATAGCCACCGTCGAAGGGCCAGACCACGTGCTCGGCGTCCTGCGCCCGCGGCTCGTTCACGGCGGCGGCGGTCTTCGCCATGGAGACCCGCACCGCGTCGTTGATGGAGTTGCGTCGCGCCTTGAGCGTCTCGTACTTGATGCGCAGCCCCTGCCGGATGATCTCCGTCAGCTCCGACCGCACCTGGGTCAACCGTCGTCGGGCCATCGCGCCAGCTTCGCTGATCATCACGTTGCGCACCCGGCCCAAATCGTCGATCAACCCCTGCGCCTGTTTGGTCGCCGTGGTGTTGCGCTTGAGCTTGGCCAATCCGGATTGTTCGGCGGCGAGCTTGGCGACCAACGTGAACACGCGCTGCAGCTCACGGTCGTTGAGGGCCGCGTTGAAGATGCGGCGAAGCGCCACGCTCAGCCCGGCTTTGTCGGCCGCGAGCGAGGCGAGGTACCAGTAGAACTCCGCGTCCGTCCGGCTGCCGCCGAGCTGATTGTCGAGCTCTTTGCGAAGCGGCTTGTAGTCCCGAAGGAAGCGCTGGACGACCACCAGGGTCTCAGGAAAACGGCACGTCCGAAACAAGATCAGCGCCTCGAGCACCCGCGCCTCGGGGTAGTAGCGATCCTCGAAATAGGGCGAGTTCAGCGTGTGCAGCTGGCCCAACACGCGGTCGAGCCGGCGCAGGTGGAAGTACGTCCAGCCAAGCTCGAAGAGGGAGTCCAGCCAGGCCGTGGTGCCTTCCTTGACGCGGTCGTAGTACCGACCCGCGGTCTCGTACTTGCCGATGGAGAAGAACAGCCGACCCAAGGCCATGAACGCCTTCTGCTCGTAAGGCTCGTAGTAGCTGGGCCGACCGACCCGGTCGGCGAACCGCAGCACGTCTTTGAAGGCCTCAAGCGCCGGGCGGGCCTGGTTTTTGATGACGTAGGTGATCCCCATCAGCATCCGTGCTTTCAGATAGAACTCGCCGCCTTGAGGCGTGATTTTGCGGAGATCGTCCAGGGCCGTGTCGTGCTCCGCGGCGTCGAAATGATAGCGACCGAGCAGGTACCGGATCTCCGGCAGATCTTCCGGCTTGAACGCCGAGGGCTTCGCTTCGCTCAGGCGTTCCACCGTGGCGAGGTTGCCTGGCAGCTTGTGCTGAATCTCCAAATAGGCTCGCATTCTAGCGTTGTAGAGCGCATGACCAGGCCCGACGGCGACCTCGTCGAAGCTCCGCAGCGCCGACTGGTACAGCCCGAGCGCCATCAGCGTCCTGCCGAGGGTGTAGTGCGCTTCAATATAGGTCGGATCGCCTGGAATCAGCGTCGGCAGCAGCGCGGCGACTTTGCCGAAAGCGTCGGCGTAGCGCTCGTCTTCCAACAGGGCGTTGGCCTGCTCCAACACTGGATTTGCAGCCTCTACGCTGCGCGCGGGCAAGGCTATCAGCAGCGCAAGCGCCGTGGCCATCGCGGCCACGCGACCGACTCGCGTGGAGACGGCGGACCAAACGGGGGGAGAACTCGTCGAACGGTGCATCGGCGCCTCGCGCGGCCTGCGTATCGCAGGAGCAGGGTCATGGACGGCGCGAGGATAGCGGGGATCGGCCCAGGACGAAAGCGGCGGAGATTGAGGTCGCCCGGATTGGCTCACTAGCGGAACCAGTGCTGCGGATTCTGGGCGCGGCCGTTCTCGCGGATCTCGAAGTACAGGTAGCGCCCCTTGAGCGAGCCGGAGGCGCCCACCGTCGCCAGCGCTTGGCGGCTGCGGACGACCTCGCCCTCCGCCACCAAGACGTCTTCGACGTGGGCATAGACCGTGTGCCAGCCCTTGCCGTGATCGATGATGAGGGTCGTGCCGTAGCCCGTGAGCCAGCCGACGAAGGCGACACGGCCCCAAAACACGACCCGCACCTGAGCGCGCGCGCGGCCGGGGGTGCGAAAGTCGATGCCGCGATGCCACGTCACGGTGCCGAAACGTGGATGCCGGCGCGGGCCAAAAGGCACCTCGACGGCGAAGCGGGCCAGCGGCGGCAGCAGCTTGCGTTTGACTCGGCCGAAGGTATAGCGGCGGACCTGCCACTCCTTCAACGTCTCGATCTTGTCGACCATCTCGCGATCGGCGGCGTCGAGATCGCGGCGCGCGCGCTCGTTGTAGATCGGATCGATCTCGATCTGGCGAATCAGCGCCTTCTTGTCGAGGCGTTGGCGCTCGATGCGGGCTTTTTCGTCGTGCACATCGCGGTTGAGCTTGTCGATGCGGGCCAGGTCAGCGTTGCGTTTGTCCGTGATGGCGGCGACGCGCTGGACCTGCGCGCGATACAGCGCCAAGCGGGCGCGATCGCCCTCGACGAGCTTGCCGAGCAGCCGGTCTTTGGTGACGGAGGCCGCGAAATCCTTGGCCGACAGCAGAAAGCGCAGGGCCGGCACCTTGCGGAGCCGCAACAGCGCCCGCAACCGCGCGCGCACGGCCCTGCGCATCTCGGCGAGACGGCGTTCGGCGGCGGCGCGCCTAGTCTCAGCAGCGTGCAGCGTGTCGGTGGCGTTGGCGCGCTCCAAGGACAGCCGGGCGAGGCGCTGGTCGGCCGCCACCGCGCCGCGATCGAGCGCATCTAGCGCGCGGAGCAGGCCAAGCTCCTTGGCGAGCACCTTGTGATAGCGGGTGTGCAGGTCGGCGCGGTCGGCGAGGCTCAGCGTGTCGATCGGGGCGACGGCGTTGGGGTTCACCGGCGCCGTCAGGGGCGCCTTGTCGGGACCGGCGACGCGCAAAGGCGCGGCGCTCGATGCACCTGTCGGGGCTGCGGCTGTCCGTGTCGCGTTCGCAGCGGCGCCAACCGCCTGTGCGCCCGTCGCCACCGCCGTACGACCGGGCGAGGCGGCGTCGCACGTAGCGGCGAGGCCAACGCTCAGCAGGCTCGCGACGCACACGAGCGCGGCGAACCCGACGGAGGTCGCGTCAAAGGTCGACGAGCTGTGGATGTGCACGATCGCCCTCCTCACACGCGGAGATGACGGCCGACGCTGACGCCGCTCGCCAACAAGCCGAGCGCTGGACCACTGACGAGCAGCCAGAGCACCATGCTGGGCGGCAACAATGAGGCGTCCATGTTGATGCGGTACATGTCGCGGACCAGCGATTGCAGCTCCAGGTGCAGCAGCCAAATGAAGGCCATCGCCACCAGCGAGCCAAGCAACCCCTGCAGCGCCCCCTCGATGAGAAAGGGCGCTCGGATAAAGCGCGGCGTGGCGCCCATCAGCGACAGCACCTCGATCTCCTGCCGTCGACTGAAAACACCCAGGCGCACGGTCGAAAAGACGAAAAACAGCGCGCTAGCCAGCATCACCGCCGCGAGCACGAGCCCGACCGTCCGCAAGATCTCCACCGCCGCAAACAGCAGCCGTAGCTTCTCGGCGCCGAACTCGACGTCCTCCACCGACTCCACCTCACGGGTTTTTTTGGCCCAGGCGATCAACGTGTCGAGGTCGCCGCGCGACGCCAGCCCACTGTCGAGCTCCAACTCCAACATCGGCTGGCCCGGGATCGCCTCTTCATCCAACCCAGCGAGCAACTCAGGGTCGAGCAGCTTCCGATTGCGCTCACGATCGGCCTCACGGCTGAGCGCCCGCACCGCTCGCACGCCAGGATGCGCGCGCAGGCGGGTCTCGATCTCTGTCATGCGATCTTTCGGCGTGCCGTCGGCGACGTAGACGGAGATCGTCAGCCGCGCGCCGAGCTCATCGATCAAGCCGTTGGCAGCGAAGAGCACCGTCGCCAGCAGCCCAATCAGCGAGAGGCTCACCGCCAGCGTCAACACGCTCACGACGGAGAGCCACGGTGAGGTCCGCGCGAGTCGAAAGGCCTGCTGCAGAAAATAGCTGATACGTGGCAGGGCGTTCACGACGAAGCCTCCTGCTGTGCGGCGGCGCCCGGCGCTGTGTCGCCGCTGTGAGCTGCGTCTGTGCCGGCCTGCGCTCCGGAGGTATCGTCTGTGGACGCGTCGTCTCTCGTGGCCTCGTCCTTCGCCATACCGCGCTGATCGCCTGGTTTCGCGGGGGCTCGCACCGGTTTGACCGCGCCACCGTGCCCGAGCGCTTGCGCTGCGAGGTCCCACGCGCCCGAGCCCAGCCCAGATCCGGGCCGGGTCCCAGCGGCGCCGTCGCGCCGCGCGTGGTCGTGCAGCAGCCGGCCGGACTCTAGCTCCAGCGTCCGTAGCCCGTAGCGTTCGATGAGCGCCGTGTTGTGGGTCGCCACCAACACGGTCGTACCGCGGCGGTTGATCTCGAGCAGCAAGTCCATGATCTCCAGACTCAGCTGCGGATCGAGGTTGCCCGTCGGTTCGTCGGCCAGGAGGATCGCGGGTTCATTCACCAGGGCGCGGGCGATCGCCACCCGCTGCTGCTCGCCGCCCGACAGGTTGCACGGCAGCGCCGTCTTGCGCTGCTCAAGCCCGATCGCCTCCAGCAGCTGCCCAACCCGCCGATCGATCTCTTTGCGACCGATACCTAAGATCTGCATGCCGATCGCGATGTTCTCCCACACTGTCCGGTTTGGGATCAGCCGAAAGTCCTGAAAGATCACGCCGATATTTCTGCGCAGGTACGGCACCGAGGCGTCCCGCAGCACGTGGATATTGCGGCCGCCGATGAGGACCTGCCCCTCGCTGACCCGCTCCATTACAAGCAGCAGCCGCAGCAACGTTGATTTGCCAGCGCCACTGCGGCCGGTGAGAAAGACGAACTCACCCTCCCGCACGCGCAACGTCACGTCGGAGAGCGCCTCGGCGCCGTTCTCGAAGCGTTTGTGCACGTGGTAGAGCTGAATCATGGATCGTTTTTTCCAGCCCATCGACGGCGAGCAGCGACCTGCGAAGTAGCATGGCCACGCCCGCTGACACAAGCCGCGCTCGCCTCCGCCGGATGTGGGTTGAAAGCGCGCGCAGGTTGCCTAGACTGGCCCGCAATGTCGCCATAAGGGTTTTGATTCTTGGCGAGATATGTTATGGCGCCGCGCCAATGAACGACCTCGGTCGCCCATGCTTCGGATAGCGGGCGGCTCAACTAGGACATCACGCAAGGAGATCCTGTCATGAAGCATCTGCGCATTCCGCTGCTAGCCGCTGTAATCGGCGCGCTCATCGCGACGCCCGCCTTCGCCACCCAGACCCGCATCAACAGCTTGAGCGGCGGCGAGAAGAGCATCACCATCCGCGATCAGGCCAATATCTGGGCCTTGCCGCAGTTTCTCCCAACTTACGGCAACCAGGTTGACGTCGACGGCACCGCCGGCGCGAAGTACGGCACGATGAGTGTTCGCTACTCCCTAACCGACGCAGCCACGCTGCTGCTGTACGGCGCCAGCTCGCCGTGGAATGGCAAGGGTCAGATCGTCAACACGACGAGCGTCGCCGGCGCGACCGCTGGCGCTGCCTCTGGCTTCACGCCGACGCAGGACCCGACCAACCACCAGTTCGGTATCGGTTTCGGTACCAAGCTTGGCGAGTCCATGCGCTTGGGCACCTACCTCGGCATCGGCGGCCACAACGCCAGCTCGGCGCAGGAGCACTCGAACACCGCGATCGACTTCAACGTTGGTTTCGGGTTCAACCTCAGCGAGACGAACAACCTCGATTTCGGCTTGCACATCGGCTACGCGACGTTCACCGACCAGGGCACGCAGGGCGACCTGTATCTCCCCAACGGTCTGTTCAACGTCGGTCTCGTCGCCAAGGGCGAGTTCCAGGTCCACCAGATCGCGAAACTCGTGCCGTACTTCATGTTCTCGTACGACGGCCGCGGCGTCGCCCACACGGCCGATCAGCTCGGCAACGGCGCCAAGCAGGGCAACGCCACGCTGACGACGCTGTCGCTCGGCGCAGACCTCGCGATCAGCCCCGCCGAGGGCGTGACCGTGCAGCCTGGCCTTGGTTTGATGTACCGCACGTCCACCGTCACGGGTAACCCCACGCCGGTGCCGCCGGGCGCTCAGGTCACGATCGCGACGCTCGACAACAGCTCGTCCGACATCATGCCCTACTACGGTTTCGCCGCAGAAGCCGCCGCGTTTGATTGGTTGGTCCTGCGCGTTGGCGCCCGCCAGACGATCGTCCGCACCGACATCGGCAGCACCGCGCCGAACGGCGCGCCGTCGAACGAGCAGCACACGTCCAAGGTCCTCAACACCGTCACGACCGGCTTCGGCATCGCGCTGCGCGGCTGGCAGATCGACCTGAACGTCACGCCGCAGTTCTTCAACAACGGCATCTTCGCTGCCACCGGCGCCGCCACCGGCGGTTTCGCCGCGGACTTCGCCATCGTTTACGACTGGTAGACCGCACGCATGGTCGAGTTGGTTAGCCGTCCCCGGCTAGCCTCTCCCGGTGTCTTCTCTCTGAGGGCCCGGTCGGCAGACGCTCCTGAGCGTGCGCCGACCGGGCCCTTGGTCTTTTTTGCGCCATCATGTGCCGCTCCGACTGAACTTCTGCCATCGTCCCGGTTCATCCGCGTGGTCCTCATCCCCCACCGCCATTGCCCAGGGAGCTCCCGCCGTGCTGACTCGAACCCTCGCTTGGGTGCTCGCCGCGACCTTCCCTAGCTCGGGTGACCTGCCGGGGCTGGACAGCCTCGATGTCCGGCCCAGTCTGCGCCAGCTGCAGCGCGAGGCGGCCCCGGTCTTTGCGCTTGGCCTGTATGGCAGCACGGGCGCTTTCTTGCTCTGCCCGCTGCTCACCGTCGGTTGGCCGCTGCCCGCGTTCCTGCTGCCCCGCCGTGTGCTGGATCGCCACGCCCACGCCATGGCCGGGCATCGATTTTACTTGGTGCGTCAGGCGATGCTGATGATCAAGACCGTCGGCGCCGCGCTCTGGGGCGCGCATCCGGCGGTGCGCTCGCAGCTTGGTTTGGCGGCGTATGAGCCAGATCCAGGGACCTTTCGAGGTGACCATGTGGTGCCACAAACGCCGCGGTCGGCGCCGCAGCCCGCGGAGATCCAGCCATGACCGCCACCGCCCGACCCGGCGCGCACCTCGCCTACCGCGAAGGCTCGCCGTTGGCGTTGGAGGCCGACTACATCGTTGTCGGCAGCGGGTCCGGTGGCTCTCCAGCCGCGCTGGTGCTCGCCCGCGCTGGCTATAGCGTCGCGTTGCTCGAGGCCGGGCCATGGCGCGATGCCGACGACTACCCTGCGACTATGCTCGGGGTGATGCGGGACCTCTTCCCCAACTGGGGCGCGACCGTCGCGGTCGGCAACTCCATCCTCCCGATCGTGCAGGCGCAGCTGGTCGGCGGTGGCACGGTCATCAACAGCGCGATCATGGTGCGAACGCCCGGCGACGTGGTCGCATCGTGGGCATCGGATCACGGGCTCGGTGACGTCTTGAACCCCGGAAACATGGGTCCTGCGCTCGACCGGATCGAATCGGAGCTGCACGTCGCCGACTCGCTCGAAGACACGGGCGCCGCACGCTTTGGCGGCAGCAACCAGCGGCTCCTCGATGGTCTGCGCGCCGGCGGCCTGAGCGCGCACCCAACCCGCCGCAACGTGCGCGGCTGCCAGGGGCAGTCCCGTTGCCTGCAGGGGTGTCGCCTCGGCGCAAAGCAGTCGAGCAACATCGGCTGGATTCCAGAGGTCCTGAGCCTCGGCGGCACGGTGCTCTCCTGCGCGCCGGTGCAGCGTGTTCAGATCGTCGATGGCCGCGCCGTCGGTGTGCAGGGCCGCTTTCGCCACCCGCAGACACGGCGCGCGGGCGCGCGTTTCATCGTGCGTGCCCGGCGCGGTGTGTTGCTCGCGGCCTCGGCCACGGGCACTGCGCCGCTCCTGCAACGTAGCGGCGTGCGGTCGCCGGCGCTCGGGCGGTTCTGGCGGGCCCACCCCGGCGCCGGGATCATCGGCGTGTACCCTGACGTCATCGACATGTACGAAGGCGTGACCCAGGGCACCGCGTCCATCCATCACCGCGGCGAGCACGGGCTGAAGTTGGAGAGCCTCGCGCTGCCCCTCGAGCTCGTCGCCGGGCGCACAAGCGGCGGTGGCAAGCAGCTCACGGCCCGGCTCGGCGATATTCGCCACCAAGCGATGTGGATCAGCGCCGTCCGAGCCGAGGCCGTCGGTACGGTGCGGCAGGGCAGGCTCGGTGGCGTGCGTGTCGCCTACGAGCCGACACGCAGAGACCTGGAGCGGCTTCGCCTCGGCAGCGCGCTGCTCGCGAGGACGCACTTCGCCCAAGGCGCGTCGCGGGTCCGCCCCGGCGTTGTCGGACTGCCCTTTGAGATTGGACCGGATGAGGTGCACCTGCTGGAACAAGCGCCGCTCCACAATCGCGCGTGGACGTGGGTGCTGAGCCATCTTTTTGGCGGCGCGGTGCTCGGTGCCGACCCCAACACCTCCGTCGTCGCGCCAGACCTGCATGTGCGCGGGGTGCGCGACTTGCATGTGGTTGACGCGTCCGCGCTGCCCACGACGCTGGGGGTGAACCCGCAGCACACGATCATGGCCGTTGCCTGGATCATCGCGGATCGTCTCGCCAACGACGACAGAACCCGCACAAAATCGGCCTCCAAGCGGGACTGAATCGCGTCACCTCGGGTACGATGCTGGCGAGGTCCACGCCGCTTCGACCCACCCCCGCCGTTTCGACCCCTCCATGCGGGGCGATCTGTGCGCCAGCCCGTACCCGCGGGTTCCAGCAACGCGCCAGCGATGGCGACAGGAGTTCCCCATGGCGACCATGTTGCAGCTGCTCAACGATAACGCCCC
>ERZ889078.1273-NODE-1273-length-20308-cov-9.119735_pt1 | contig 20308 bp, 23 predicted proteins | sample MGYA00521266_ERZ889078 | MGnify/ENA primary metagenome ERZ889078 (study PRJEB32303, sample SAMEA104408618) | aquatic metagenome | biome: Brackish water; feature: Pelagic; material: water | place: Baltic Sea | collected 2014-06-16T06:34:00 | depth 76,534 m ...
TAATTCATTTTCTGTCATTCTATTAAATTTAAGTTGTTAATTAAATCCGTAGGCTTACATACCTACAACAATGGCTATACGGCATTAAAACGACCACATAGCCGAGCCGTTGTACTCAATATTGCCCCTTAAATCCGTACTCTATAAGAACGTCAGAAAGTAACTTTGCTTTTTCCCAACGAAATCTTGCTTTCGTGCTAGACTCCACAAGCCACCAGCCGATTGCTGACAAATCTTCTTCGCTAAAAATAAGCGAGTGATCAACTTATCAACCTCAACGGTTGACAGTTTCAAGTGAAGACAGATTTCCAATCTGCTGGATTGCTTCCATCGTAGCAATTCCAGTAGTTCAATTTCCATACTTGCTGAATTGAACAATCAACTCCGAAATACTCATGCCCGATATCTTCATGATCTCAGGAGCAACATCGTGAATGCTTCCAATCTTAGAAGGCAATTCGCTTTCTGTTATCTCCTTGCCAACGATGTCCCAAAGTTCTTGGATTGACAACTTCGTTTGTTTCATGATCAACGGGAAATGCACCACCAACTTCCGTGGTTCATCATTCAAGATTGCGTTGAGTTTGTAGTATGGCATCCCTAGCTTTTCAGCCATTTGTAAACGGGTGCCATAATAGGCGATTAAATGATTCATATTATGTCGTATTTGTTTAATGTAGTAACTGAGAAATATAAGAGTTTCGTAAATATCGTAGGGTTCTGTTGATCATTCAGAATAACATCATCTTCATAAAGTTGCTCGTATCCGAATCCGATGTTTTGCGAAGGGTTCAGCTTCACAATTACATCACTATCACCAGAGTACCCAATTACCACCACATCACCGTATGGAAAGCCGAAATCAATACTTCTACCAGCATTGTTCTCCGCTAATTTCTTGGCTTGGTTCGTTTTATACATCTTTCGAGATTTTTGCAATGTGTTCCGTGATTTCGGCTTGGTTCGCCATTCCTTCATGCACCTTACTGATTTGGTTCTTCTTCAATCTCTGGATCCATTCATTCGCTTCATGGTATGACATACGTGGAAGAAGGTCTTCAATGAATTCCCGATCTTCATGTTCAAACGAACTGGTTTCCAGAAGCCCCTCGATTTTGCTCAATTGCCAAAACTCCGCTTGATAGTCTTGGTTGTCGATTTCGATTGCTCGGCTGACTTGCTCCCATTCTTTACCTTCTGGTAGATACTTCGCCAATCGCTTGATAACGACCTTTCTTGCCATGGCTGATTCCCATTGTACCCAAGGTGATGGAAAGCCCTTCGAAACGTACGATTTGTAAGAATCTGAATTGCCCCGAACTTGGTCAATTTCTTCTTTCGTCATCACTTCAACCATCACTTCTCCATTGATCAGTTTCGCAAAGGCATAAACGTGAGTGATTTCGGAATCGCTTCCAGAAGGTTTGTGCGTGATGTTCGGACGCAATCCTAGTTCATAATCGAATTCGTCACCCTCACGGACAACTTGACTGTCGATTTTCATCACTTGCCCCGTCCTCATAATCAAATGTACCAGTCCTCGGTATGAGGGCATCAAGTTGCATTCAATCCGTCCATTCATCGACCTCGGAATAAGATACGCATGATTGCGAACTGGGTTTAGAGTGAGTCCCGTTTGCGCAACATTCAAAACCGATTGTAATTTGCTTTCTGGTGTCGCTTTGTTCAGATAGTCATTCTTGTTGAAAGCTTGAACTGCGAAAGAGCATTCAATTTTGAATGTCTTTTCGTCCACAATTTCTGTGAATCGTGGTTGAATTTTTTGCAACAATTCTTTGTTATCGTCCATCGTTTTGTTTTTTGAAAGATATGAAATTAATTAGATAAGATACTTAACATGAAGAACTTGGTCTGTTAAATTCTTCGGATTGGTTTCGGTATAAATCGAACCAACACGCCCAGCGACCTTTGGAAGATCATCAAAGAATATTTGCATTGAATTCGGAGCTTTCCAAGTTAGCACCCAATATCCTTCAGAGAATACCCCATCACGGCATTCGGCTGATACGAATTTGTAATTCGGGTTCTTGCGCATTGCGCTGACAATTTTGTGAAATGAATTTTTCATCGTGTTTTGTTTTTGTTTGTTTGTATAGGTCAAAGATAGTCATATTTCTCAGACTTCCAAAATTATTTTATCTTTTTTTGAAATGAGTTGGCAAAAGAAAAGGGAACACGATTGCTCCCTCTCTTAAAATACAAAACAAAACTACGATGTATCCCATAGGACTGGGACGTAGAAGTCGTAAATGTACAATTATTTCATCATGCTATCAAGTTTAGCTTCTTTGCTTTTGCTCCCAATGCTGGATGCAAAGTAATAGTTGTAGATAGCAATCAATATTGCGCCCTCTATTAATCCAAGCAAGTGAAAGTATATTTCTCTATCACGGATATTCAAAAACAAGCCCACAAATATCACCATAATAGAAATAGCCAAGCCAACCAGCCCCACAATCATTTGCATCTTGTCAGGCTTTCCAGTTGCCTTCACAACTTCAACCTCTCGACTTCTCGCAGATAGAACATTGTCCAATTCCATCCGCATCACTTGTAATTCGTACTCGGTTTTCAATTTCTGAAATTCCGCTTTTTCTTCTGGGCTGATCTTCTTGCCATCAATCAAATTGGCAACTACTCCGAGTGCCTCGATGCCCGTCAAATCTGAAACCGTATTCAGCACATCGGGAAATTTTTCCTTCAGCCAAACCCCGACTTTTGACTCCTTAAATGGTTTTTTCGCCATGATGCTCATATTCATTTGGTCGCTCTGTATCCCTTGCTACCATTGGGTTTTCTATTATCTTTCGAAAGATAGGGTAATATATTACAGAAAGTAGAAAATGCTTTCTTGCTACCTTAAAATGCTCCTAGTGCGATTTCTCTATTTTAGTACAACCAGACTAATTCTGACGGTTTTTGCTTGTCATCATCCACATGAATGAACGTATTTGCAATGCCGATTCTGTTAAATCCGACCCTGATCAACGCACAAATTATACGATGCCTTGACCGTGAATCTTTGCATTTGATGTCACAAGCAAGACCGACTAAATGACTGGAATCTTTTTTACCCCCGACTTTTTTGTTTTGTTCGGGTGTTCTGTATCCTGAGTTTATCACGAAAGGAATTCCAGCTTCACGCCTTGCAATATCCAACTTTGCCAAAAACGATGCATTCATTTTGGCACCAGACCCAGCATCATCTGGTGAATCGAATTCACTTAATTTGAAATATCTCATAACGGAGGAAGACTAAAATGTTTGCGTAATTTCTTCACTTCTTCATCAATTTCTTCCGCACTCAATCCCGATGCAATTAATTGTTCAACTTGGAACTGGTACTGCTTCCAATGTTCGTCAGTCATCGAATAAATTTGTTAGGATAGTCACATACTTTCTGAAGTTCGTCTTCATTATTGCATTATCAATGTCGCTGGTCTTGCTGAAATTCACCGAGATGTAGAAATAGTCGTTTTTAGTTTCATGAATCTTAGCAACTTTTGAAGCCAGAACATGATTCGAGAAGTACAATTCTTTCAGCATTCCGTCTGGCATCGTTTCCAGATAAACATCAAGGTATCCAGATTCATCCAACTTGCGAAGCATCTTGATATAAACTTCATCAACTCTTTGTTTACTCCAAGACCTACGAATAGACCTTAGTCCCTTACCCCACGCTTCATATTCAACTGAAGAAAACAATGCGTGTCCGAGTTGTGGTTTACCCCCTCCGTTATGTGAACGCAAAAGAACGACCCTATCTGCACCCATCTCTAACATCATTTCGTTCAGCGTTTCATAAACCTCTGATACTTTTGTGAATACGGGTGAAAATGGCTTCTTTTCACGCCTTCTTTTTGCCCATTCTTTTATTTCCGTGTAAACCGTTTTTGCCATCCACAACACAAATCCGCTTCCCATCAATACCGTCATTATTTCCACGCTCATCAACCCACTTTTTCAGCTTCAATAAATTATTCTTTTTCTCTTTTCTCATCTTCTATTGGATGAAATTTCAAAACCGCTTTGCGAATAGACCTTTTTAGTTGGGCATATATCGCTTCCCGTATTCGTTGAATACTCTGGAAACAATGAGGAATTATTGCAGAGATAACTAACCAACCGAGCCGAATAATACTGGGCATTATCTCTTGCTCTGTTCACTTCCATGAATAAGTCATCTCTTGTGATTGGTGTCGTGTCTTCACTTGACCTGATCACAAGCCCCCCGTTGTCTATTCTGACGTGCATAGAAGGCAACATATCAACCATTGACCACCACAAGGTTGCTTTCCTTACGTAGGTATCTAAAAGTGTCGCATAATCGCCCGAAATCGTTCCAGCCGTGATGTCTGCCTTCAACTTCTCATACAATTGAGTACCTAAATAAGACTGAATGTATTTTTCTTGCGACAAAATAACGTGCGGAAGTATGTACGTTTCAAGCACACTACCATTCACTTGTGAATATCGCTTGAAGTAATCCGCATTAATGAAACAAACTTCTGCCGTGATTGCCATTTTACTTATTTTTTAGTGAACCCCTCGAAGGTGTATCAATTGGTCTTGTGTTCGCTTGTGGGAAATTGTCTTCCTTCAATGGAATGTCGGGAGTCCCTTCAACTAGAGCATCATTTTTCAGTCCATCGTTAGGAAGGAAACGCCCTTTATTACGCTTTCTGAAATAAACTTGCCTAACCCACATATGATGGCAGTAGCAACCGCCTTTCCAAAGCCAAATAGAATAGGCATTTTCTCCCTCTGGTGCGAACTGTCCATTCACGCCCGAATCACCCATTTCTATGATGTCTTCGAACTTGTACACGGTCTTTGATTTGCTTTCCTCGACCATGATGGTACAAAACTCTCGACTGTCGTTGCTGATGTTCTGCGAATACCGATACCTGATCTTGTACAATCCCGTGTCAACCTTTGACTTTGAATCTGGATCTGCGTACTGGCTGAAGAATTTGTGCTTCTTCAAATGGAATTTGTATTCTTGATTCGGTGCATCAACCTCGCATTCATCTATCAATTCCCATTCATCTTTGTCCATGGTATGACCGACCTCTTTCAAATAGGAAAGAATTTCTTTGCCTTGATCATCACGCAAATACGGTACTGGTTCAACTTGCTTCTTGAAGAATAACGGTTGCACGTTCATCTTCGCTTGTTGGCTGATACCATTCTCAGCCAGAAGAATGTCGACACAATCCCGTATGATTCTTTGATAGGGTTTAATCACATTTCTTTCGAATAACATTGAACCGACTTTCAATTCTTCTGTACTCCCAAGCTGACCGCTCGTTTTCACTCCAAACATCGCTGGGGTCACTACTCTGTGACCGATCATTATTTTATCCGTGCTTTCAGAAGACAAAAATTGATACTGGTTGTGAGCATCACTCAAAGCAAACGGCTCAAAATCTGGTGCCTCGCTCCCTCTTGGGCTGAAGGTCATGAAAAACTTTCCAGCATTCCTCGCACCAGTCATTTGCTCCTCAATCTCACGCTTTACCGCATCCCTTTCTTCTTTCGGTGGTACTCCATTCTTCCAATTGATTGCAAAACTTGGAGCCATTCCATTGGCGATGTTGTTATTGTGGAATACCGCAATTTGCTTATCGACCTCAATCCAATTGATTGCACCCATATAATCGGGCTTAGGGTAATAATGCGACCCCACACTAAATGGTTTGCATACCAGAACTTGAACTGGGTGATCTTTCTTGCAAGATGGGTCAAACGATTTGATTTCTGTGTATCCTATCTTCTGTACTTCCTCCCAATCAAGGCAATGGTAGTACCACGGTAGACGTCCATTAACCTCCATGTGTCCAGCACGGAATTCTTCAAATGGAATATGCCGAACTGATTTGATTCTTGATCTGTCCAGACTCCAACTAACTTCAAGATAGAAACCCCCTTGCAATTTCAAGTCAACCGATGCTTTCAACAATTCATCATTCAGACCCCATTGTTCAATTGTTAGTTGTCCTTCTCCGTCCAGCTTCACCCCCTCACCAAAAATCATGTACGCAATGGAATTCACCAAAGCATTATGAACGGCTGAAGAATTGTACAAGTCAATCAAATACTGTGGGAACAAATTGTCCTCACCGTAATTTATCCAGCCCTTTTTTGAATCCGTTTCTTCATAATCTCGCTCAACGTACTTTGCCAAATTGAGTCCCGTAATATGTCCCGTTCTGCTCATTCGTAGTAGATTATATTATTTGGTATTGTGATGTTAGGATTGTCGAAATAATCTTCTTCTGTCAGTACGTGCAAAATACCAATTTCCAACACGCCAACGACAGACGCATCATCTGGATCTAAATTTGTCGCTGAGTTTTGCCCATAGACCGTGTACCAGAATTGCCCCGTGGCAACTATCTTAATATCTCCGTTCAGAGCATCATCCACATTCGTACCGATGTTCAGCTTTGTGTATCGCTCGTTGTCCGTTGCTGGGTTTCCTATGAAGTAATATGATTCGTTTGACATCATGTTTTTGAACACAACCAAGAAATCCGTGTACGCATCCATGTACTTGTTCTTCTCTTTCAAAGTCAAATAGATGCTTTGTCCAGCCGTATCGGGTAAAAGTGTGACCATGTTTTCTGTATCAAAAAAGGGTTTCAAGGATGCACCCCAAAACCCTTTTTGCCGTAACTAATATAACTACTACCTAACCAAACTCGTTTAATATGCTGGAAGAACCGTCACACTCGCTGGTACTGCCGTTTCCAAATTAGGAGTAAACGGTGCTGGTACCGCTTCTTCAGCCGTAAATACCAAGTTGTAACCATTAAGGTCACCTTTAGCCGTTCCAGTCCCCCAGTTGCCACCAGTAACTTCCGCACCAGTAGCATATCCCATCACTCTGAAATTGTTGTTGTTGTCTCTCACAACGATGCAAAGACGGTTTTTCAAAATCTCATGCAATAGGACATTATCCACGGCAGTCAACTTCGGCATCTGAATCGTCAAAACTTGCTCAAAGTAAACCGTTCCGTTTTCAACTGAACTTTGAATATTCTCAACGAATGATCCTGAGTTCTTTGAAAGTTCAAAACGATAGTAATCTTCTACCGCAACGGTATCCGTAACCGCACCAGCAACGATGGCATCCCACTTACCCCCAACCAATGGCGCAAAAAGAACTTCTTTGATGCCCCCGATAGCATCCTTACACGGGTATAATCTTCCACTCGAAAAATCGCAAGACATAGTATAAAAAATTAAAGTGAAGGGAGTATCAACCTCCCTTCGTTATCATTACGCTGATCTACGAATACAAGCCAAATCACCAAGGAACCCGATTTGCGTACCTCCCGTGAATTGCATTCTCAGCCTGACATTATCAGAGGCATCCGTTTTCGTCATGTCCACAACTGTCGCTTGATTGAAGTCAGAAGTCAAATCTGTACCGAAGTAAAGATTCGATGTCTTTCCAGCCAACAAAGTGTCGTTTGGAAATCCAGAAGGAACTACCAAATCAAAGCCCATGTATTCAGTTGGTCGTGGCATTGATGCTTGTGGCGCATAACCACCAGCTACACCAATTGATGCAAGTGCTTGATGAAGCAAGAACAACGTCTTGCGACTCATGTAGATGACAGTGTCCTCGTCTCCTTGAATTGAATCTGGAATGTTCGCAACCAATTCATTCAGCAACGTGATCACTCCCGTTGTTGCATTGGCATCACCCGTCATCAGCCCGACATACGTATTATCATATCCCATTGATGCAGTTCCTACAACTACCTTGGCAAGAATTCCGTTGAAATTCGTCACCGCAGTTCCTCCCGTTGTAGCACCCGTGTCCGAGTTGAAATCTCCACGCCAGATGTTCGCTTCAATTCCTTCCGCAACTTTTTCCGCTAGGTAAAGAAGCAAGAATTGACGAAACTCTGCTGGAACGATGTCGTTTGCAAATCCGTTGCCCGTGCGAGTCGCAGCCCATGTGTCACGGAAGTCAGCCTTGCAAAGCTGAATGTTTCGCATCAACTTGGTCGGTGTTAAAACCGCTTCCGTCAATGTGATGTCATCTTCAACCGCAGTAAAATCACACGCAAACGCTTGGATGTCACCACCGTCAACTTTCTGCAAGTACAACGCTTTCTTAACTCCTTCAAGAGTCGTGATGTATCCGTTTGCAATTGTGTTCGCTGAAAGTATTCCAGCCTTGATATAGGGAAACGCCCCTTCACCTACGTATGCCGTGGTGATGTCTAATGAATTTGCTTCTGGCATGATTTTAATTTGTTTGTTCGAAGATTGCTTTCACTCTCTCTTTGGTTTTCAATTTTGATAGGTCAACTTTGACCTCTGGTTTCACTTCTTTTGCTCTTGGAAGTCCTTTGTGCTTGAACTCCGTTTTCAATTTCTCAATCTCTTTGTCCTTCGCCTCAATCAATGATTTGAATTCCGTGCGTAATGCTCCGACTGTCTTCTCAATGATGTTCAAAACATCTTCTTTCGTCAACTGTGATTCCGCTTTGACTTCCGTCATTTCTTCTTCAACTACTTCTTCGGTGGTTTCTTCCTTCACTTCTTCCGTGCGAATCTCCTTCACAATTCCATCTTCTTCAACGATCAAAACGCCACCATCCTTCAATGGATATTCTCCTACTGGCACGTTGATCTTCTCCCCGTCATCATTCTTGACATAGACATTCACACCTTCTGCCCATCCTTCAGCATCCGTGTAAACAACTTGACCATCTTCAAGTTCAGCTTCCATCAATTCGACTTCAGCAACTTCTTCTTTGGGTTCTTCAACGCTAAGATTCACGTTGTTTTTTTGGAATATCTCCATGACCCTCTGCTTGATTGTTTTTTCTTCACTCATGTGGAATGCTTTAATACTATAACAATGATTCGTTTGATTTTACAAGTTCCTCAATTTCCGAAAGCATTTTTTCTTCCGTTGATTTGATCTTCATCCGATCAACAAAGAACGCTTCGATACTGAATCCTTTGACCTTTCCCTCCTTCACCCAATCATTCCAAATGACGTCGTTCTCGACCTTCATAGCAACGCACCAAGTACCGTCTGGCAACTGCATTCCGAAGTTCATAGACTTGTCATGCTCTCCTTCTTTCATCCACGTTTCGACCACCGTGCACCCGTCAACCATTTCTTCGTGCTGGATGGTTGTCGATGCTTGGAAGCCATTTATCATGTATCTCTCCATCGCTTTCCTGACGGTTTCCTTTGACATGAAGACATAGAATTCTTCACCGTCATCATTCTTCCGATAAATTGGAAGATTTGGAACTAGGACTGCACCCAGAATAATTCGCTTCTCTTTGTCGATGGTCTTGAACTTCACTTGCTGATCATTGAAATGAACAAAGTGTTCCCCGATGGCTGGTGTATCTACGATGCTTATGGCATTCACACCATATACTTCGCCTTCTTCCATTACTAATTCAATTATTTTCATAACGCTGATTGGTCTTTGATTAACTGGTTTGCTTGTGTTGAATTGCTGACGTTCTGTGCTAGAACATAGGCTTGTATTGCTGGTTGATTTGCTCCTTGTTGCAAGAATCCGAAATCTATCTGTGGTGCAGTTTGTTGTGGGGCTGAAGGTGCGCCACCGCCACCGCCCGAAATAGAAGGAGTATCACCACCACCAGAACCACCGAATTGTGAACGGGCAATCTTCGCCACTTGTGCAATACCCAATGCACCAGCAATTCCAGCTTTAATAAATTGCCCCCCCGAAATCGTTTCTAGTGGGTTAGGATTGGCTAATTGTGCCATGATTGCACGTGATGTGTTCACAATCGCTTCCGCAATACCCAATGCTTTCGCAACCTTGAACTGTTGCTTCGCTCCCTTTTCTCCATCCTTTGCAAAGGCTTCCGTCAGTCCCTTAATAGCACCAATCGCTTCACCAGCGATTGCCACCCGTGAATCCCTCAGCTTAATTTCATCCTCTCTGATTTTCTTGTCGGTATCCTTCTTCGCTTTGCTTCTTATTTCGCCATGCTTTGCAATAATCGCATCAAATTCTGTTTCTCTTGCTTCTTCCAATTCTGCACGGTCAATTCCATACTGGTCTGCTTGGCTCAAAAGGGTGTTGTACTTTTCTTCGTTTGCCATTATTTCACGCTCGATTGCCGTTGCCCCAGCATCGAAAAGGACTTTCGCAATTTCATCAGCCGCCGCACTTATCTGGGCTTCCAATGCATCTGCCTTCGCTTTCTCTAAAACAGGCTCTAAATCAATTTCCTCCTTCTTGTCTTTGTAAAGGTCTTTTAATTCGTCAACCTCCTTTTTAACATCTTTAACTTTACCCCTCTGCTTGTCTAAATTGTTTTGCGTGTTCTTTGCTATTGCATCCTCTAGTATTCCTTTTGCCTCTGTTAGGACTATTATACGAGCAGCATCCTCCTCTTCTACCTTAAATATAGCAGCGTTCATCTCCTTTGAAACCTTCCCTGATTCTATCTTTCGGTGGGCTGCGTTCTCTTCTTTATCCTGCCGCTCTTTTAGTAGCCGGTTTAGTTCATTCTCTACAATTTCCCTCTGCTCTACAAACTCTAAATTGGATTTGTCTATTTCGGTTTGTTTTTTAAACTTTTCGTCTAGTATTCCTTTTGCTTTCTGTAAAACTCCAGTAAGGGTTGCTTCGTTTTCTACTGCTAGAAGTCTCTCCGCATTCTTTAGTTTTTCATAATCTAACAACGCTTTTTGAATCTCCTCTTCTTCCCCCTCTAATTTCGCTAACTCTATTTGATTTTCTATTAGCTGTAACTGCAATGCAATAGACCGCTCCTTTGATTTATTTATTTGCAAGCGGGTTGCTCCCTGTGCTTTTAATATCTGAGTAATACCCTCCTCCTTTGATATCATTACATCTAACTGAGCATTGGATTTTTTCAACCCCTCTGCCCTAACTAAATCACCCGTAATGAATCCTTTGATTTTGTCAAAGTTTGCGATTAACTCGCCTAGCAAAACAACCAACGCTCCGACCCCTGTGGAAATAATGGCTCCCTTGAGTCCTGTCAGCGCAGGAAACATTTGCTTAACCCCACGGGAAGCACTCTTGAAAGCATCCGTTAATCCACCTGTAAACTTACCGAGCAGCTCTCCCATGGTGTCGGTGATTTTGCCTGTGGAATCTTTTACGGCCTTCCCTGTTTTCTTTGCCTCAGAGGTCACATCAGTAATATCCCCCTTCAGCCCTGCGATTGCTGACGTGACCTTCCCTGTTTCGGCATCAAATACTAATATTATTTTTCTTTCCTCAGACATATAACCAATGGATGAATCTGTAAGCGTGTAACAACACTATAACAATCACCCCGATAAAAACGGCCAGATACAACATCGTCAGAGTGTAATCCAAGACATAAACCCACCACGGTATTCGCATTCGCTTCTTGTCCTTCACAAGACAATCAACGGCATCCATCACCACGAAGCCATCACAAAAGTCTGGTAACATATTATCCTTGTTTTATTGGTGTTCGTATCACCGTTGTTATGCATCAAAAGTCGGTGTTGGGTTGTATCCGTTGCCGTGTCCACATTCAGAATAAAATTCGATGCTCCGAATGTTCCAATGTTCACAGTTGCTGGACTTGTTCCAGTTGCATAATGTGAAGATGCCACATTGCTGATCTTCTTGAACGAATCAAAAAAGACCAACGTCTGCGAATCAACTGGCACACCACCAGCCACATTGTACGTTGATACTACAATATCAAAACGGCAATACATCGTTGACCCATTCGGAATTGAAAGTCGGTTGTTGTTCTTTCCTTCAATGAATAGTTCCACTTCGTCTGTATCATCGAAATCTCCTTCATAGATAAATGGAACGACTGACATTTGTGCGCCACCTTTCGAACCCGTTCCGATTGCATCATACCACCAACCACCACCACGGTGAACGCCCTCAACGAAAGCATTGACATTCGAACCCGTTGCCATGATGTCCGTAATGGGTGCGATATCCATCCATTGACCAACCGCAAGAATATTCCTTGCATCAGCTTCAATTGTGATGTCGTTGCCGCTAACGAATGAATACGGATTATTTGGTGCAATGATGTTTGCCCCTTGTGCGAAGACCCTCAATCCAATATCACTACCAATCGCTTCACCGATCACGTTGCTTGGGTCGCTTGGTGTATTCGGTGCAACGGGTGTATTGAACGATTGATAACAAACTCCCGAAATGTAAACGTATCCGAATCTCTCGCAGCATTCTTGCGTCGGTGCGCCCGTTGTCCCATTTTCATCAATGAAGGTAATCACGCCATTTGCATTCGACTGATATGGAATCCAATCACACGCCCGAACATCTGCAAGTATCTTGATCAGTTTTACCTTGCTTGTGCTTTTTGAATTCGGTGAATAGTCAATTGATAGAATTCTCCAATAAGAGTCTTTTATCCAAATCTGGTCGCTGAATTCGAACTGTGAAATATCAGCAACATCAAGGTCGAAATGTGCTTGAAGAATTCTTGCTTCCGTAGAGTAAAGCTGGTTTACATACTCTCTCCAATACGTGTTATACAAGTTGTCGTATGGATTCGCTTCAATTGGATATGTCGGAATCTCACCCCCGAAATTCAAATCAATGTCACCCACATCTGGATTCAGTTCCGAGTAGTGACCGATGTAATAAAAATCCGCTTCCGTTCTCAATGTTCCATTGTCATTGATGAAGATGCCATTCATTATGATGTTCTTACCATAGACCACCCAACACAACGGATCAGTAATGCGTTCACCTTTTTCGTCTACCGCTTTATGTATCTTCAATGCCGTGCCAGAAATCAATGAAAGCGGAAACGCTCCGAATACTGGTTGAATCGTTTGTTCAGAGGTAGAAAAATCGTTCTCTCCGTCTTCAATTAAATACCTCCCGTAGATTCTATCTGCGTTTTCTTTATAGAACTTGTTCACGAAATCTTTCCCCTCTGAATAAGTCCATTGATATTTTTTGCTCTGAATGTCCGTTGTTGGACTGATCACTACGTCTTTTGAGTAGTCAACTTTCTCTGTCCAGTCTTTTATTTCACCACCAGAATTGTAGTCATTGAACGGCTCGATTTTAATCTTCTTCGGGTTCAATTTATCAGCAACAAAAACAAGATTGAACATCCTCTGCAAACTGGTTAAGTAATCCATCTGCTTGATGTCAGGAGCATTCGCAGAAAGCGAAACCGTTTGACCTTCAATTGGTGGAGTAACGTCCCAGACTCGTAGTTGTGATTTGTAAGTTCCACCACCCAACGCACCAGCTAGTAATTCAAAATTGCTTGATGGCTGGTCTGTCCAGATTGCATACTTGTAACCCTTCGTTGTGCTGAGTTGAATCACGAAGTCACCAAGGAATTGATGGTTTTCACCGTTCTCAATTAGCACCGTTTCAGATTGCCAGACAACCACCGAATCTGTTGAGTTGTACAAGCATATCCGAAAGTTACCCGCGATACCATAGTTGCAGTTGATCAGTCCATTCATCTCCATTGAATACCATGAATTGAATGGTGGAGTGAAGATGTCCGTGGTGGTGTCATACATTCCTTCAGCATCAAAAAACGGTGAAGAATCAAGCAACCCAGTAGGAAAATAATACCCCACACCCGTTGATGCAATAACTTCCGCAGTTACATACAAGCCCACATTCATCACGTAATTATCTAAGTCCAACGCAGTCGCTGGATTGAATTGACCGTTGTAGAATGGTGTCAGATAGTTATCGAAACTAGCGTCTGAAAAGAAATCCGAATCAAGCACGAAACCATTATCTTCAAAAATTGCATTTACCACTTCTCGAACCCTCAAGCACGGTGTGAAATCAGCTAATTCCAAAGGTGAACTTGCTGAAATTGGTGTGCCATCTCCATTATTTGAGAAATTCCGACCCTTATCAATTAACCCATATCGAACTTTTCCAGAAAACAACGCCCCTACTCTTGCAAAGGTGTAACTTGTGTAGTTCAATAAATGGTCAAACGCTGACAAATCAAGATCCTTCAATTTGGCATCTCCTATCGTTCTGGCTAAATCTACCGTATCACCAAAAAAGGTTATTTCAAAGTCTGCGTATCTCTCTTTCTGAATGAAGACTTGCTTCAACTGAATGAAACCCGAAATAATTGGAACGGTGTTGTAAAACAGTTCCGCTTGTTTCTTGCGTTTAGGGTTGTATCCTCCTTGCTCATTAACATTGAAGAACGTGCCAAAGAAATCAACATTTGCCTCAGTTGCTGGAATACGGAAACTCTGCGAATATGAACCTACTGAACTTTGAATCTTCTCAATATCCGAGTATTGAAAAGTTAAATTCACGGGATCATTCTCGTAAAGTTCTAATACATCTCTACCTACGACTTTGAGAGTTAGCATATTTCCTCCTGTGCTATTTCGATTTTAATACTTGCCGTGAGTCTTTTGCTTATCGGCTCGGTTTCATACTTCAATGATTTGGAACTGACCACAATTGGAAGCCATTGATCAATGTAAATCATCACATTCTTGCTCTTGATCATGTGAGTGAGCAAAACCGTTTCTTCTGGGTAAATCGTACCCGTGTTCAATGTCATCATGCGAGTCGCTTCCATTTGATACGGTGTCTTCTGACGGTCAAACGTCTTGAAATCAAATGTACTTCCGTCATACGTGCCGACTGTCTTCATATAATCTTTCGAATTCGCTTGAATCGTTTCTTGATGCCGTGCGTCAAATCTCATGTAATCCCAAGCTCCCAAAGTATTCACCCATGCCACCATAACGGGCGTATGCTTACACGGGTTTGCTTTATTCAAAACCACAAACGGAAGTGAACGATTCACCCCCCCAGAATTTTGAAGTTGCCACGTGTAGTAAATCCAATCTGTAACGCCTGAGGGTTTGTACAACACATTCACGGGATGGTCTGCGTCATTCACATTGGCTGGTAATGCTCCGAAATAGATCAGTTTATCTTCAGCCGTTGTGCTGGAAGGAAGTTCGCCACCATAGGTTGAATTGATAGTGAAAGTATCACCACCAACCACGCCACCAGAATCATAAATCAAGTAATGAATCTGATCAGTATCACTCGAAATCAAACCAGTATCGTCATTCAATAATGCCAAAGTCCCGTAATCCGTTTCTGTTGCTCTGATGTGTGGTCTTGATGCACCTAATTCTGGAATATAGGAAACCTCTCTGTTCGTGAGAAATCCGACTTTTGTACTATCATCTGGCTGGTACTCACTCAATGGATTTTGATACCCTTCTTTGATTTGAATATACCCATCAAATAGATAGATGTCTTCATCTACCAACGGGCTGAAATACTCAACCAATGGATCCCCATAAACCTCACCGAATTCAATTGTGTACTTCTTGCATCCCGTATTTGCCACCGTCATGAATTTATCAACTGCGTGTGGCATTCCATGAATAATCGCACCCGACTGTTGACTGTCACCCGTATCAGCTTGAACAAAACTATCGACCACATTCTGCACGTCGAAGATGAGAATGTTGGAAGGGTTCTTCGGCACATAATACTTTGCTATCTGCGTACCGCTTTCATCCTTCACCACCACCACGAACTTGAACCCCGTTTGAGCATTTTCCGTACTTGTTGCCGTGAAGATCAACTTCTGTCCTTTCGGAGTTAGGTTATTCGGTCTGTCTGTAATTGTTACTGCCATCAGTCTAAAAAATTAATACTATCCTTTGCCAATGCCGTGGCTATATCCTTGTCAAATTTCTTCATACTTCTTTCAATACCCTTCGTAAAGAATGGCACCCCCACAATTCCCTTCTTTGCCATGCTCCGACCAATTGCGAAACGCATTCCAGCCATTGCACTCGGTGTGACCTTGACGAATTGCCCGTTCTTGTCCTTCGGTCTTATCTTCTTGAACCTTGCCCATCTATCGAATTCATCTTGCGACCAGCCAATGTTTTTGCTTTTGAAAGAAAACTTTGAACCATTATTCACCACCGTACCATTCACACCTTCATGAACGAAAATTGAATACGCTTTAACAGATCCGAATTCAATTCTGAACTTGCCTTTCAGCATTGTTCTATAACCGAAAAGTGAATCTTTCAAACCACCACTTGCAACCCTCCGCACGTTTTTCCCTCGTATTTTTCGAGTTGTGCCAAGTTCCAACTGAGCAGATTCAACTGTGAAATTGGTGAACTTTTCAAGTTGCTTTATAGTGTATAGAAATTTCACTTGGCCTTTTATTCTTCAATTTCATCCAGACCAAAGAATTCTGGATACGTTTCTTTTGCTATCCTTCTCACGTGTTCTTGGAATAAAGCGTAAACCGCTCCCCCCATTTCTGCGTCCATCGGTATTGAATACGTTTTCACGGCCTCGTTCAAATTATCCCAAACTCGTACAGTCAATAGTGCTGTGTTTGTAGCAAAGTTGATACTGAAGTCTATCGGCTCACCGAATGGGTCTTGGAATGTCCATGAGTCACCGTCACCGTTGTCAATTGTTACTACTCCTAATTTCTGGAATTTCATAGTCTTTCAATTCTAAATACAAATACGTTTGTGATGCTTTGGTAGAATGATGTGGTCGCTGACTTGGTTTGTCTTTGTACGACTAAAGAACTATTGCTATAATCACCCAAGTATAATGAGTTTGCCGTTGAGTCTGTTGGTGTGTCACCCGTCAAACAAATGAATCTGTTGTCCGACCTTTGAGCATTGAAGAACTCCTTCGCCCACGTTGAATACCTATGCCGTGCGCCCATTGCCGTGTATCCGACCATATCAACAGGATAAGGCAACCACTTTGTTGATCCTTTGTGCGTCATCCCGTTGATGTGCGTAATCCATGCCGACCAACTTTGACCCGTTGTTGTGTTCTGAGAATACAAAGCACCATCAAGAAGGTAATCAACGTCCATCCATATCCCGTAAAGATTATCGTAAACGACCCCAGCATTTGTGCATCCCGTCCAACTGTGTCCATTCCAATCTACGTGCGCCCAGATGTTACTTCCTACCGTTGCGTCACTTGGATTGCCTTGGTCATCAACGAATCTAAATTTCGTCCCCCATGAAGTGTTGGCAACCATCATTGTAGGATACACAGAATCCGTTGAACTTGTCCCACTTGCTGGTGTTCCTCTTACTCCTGACTGCTGGGCTGATATGTCAATTCTTGCGATTGTACTTGGATACGGTGGTGGTGTATAATCATATTTCGAGTTTTGCAATGCCCATCCCGTGTCCCCCGTTTGATAACTCGTTCTCTGAGTAGGTGTTATTTGTGCATACAAAATACCACTAGGTGAAACTGCTGGTGTGCAAACGTAATTCTTACCGCTTGGATACGCTGACGGTGTGCCGTCTGAATCCGTTACCGTTATATCTGGAAGGACTGTTTCCGCACCAACTGGAAAAGTTGCTAAAGTTGCAAGTGTTGTATCTTCTGAATTCTTAATCGCAATGGAAGCCCATACGCAAATCACATCAATAACCGATGGAGATGTTCCCACCGTTCCATCAACCTCCGTTACATTGATGTCTGGAAGGACTAAAGTTGCACCACTATTTACTTGTGTTGAATAGGTTGTATCTGAATTCTCTACATCTGCTGGAAGACAAACGGCTGGTGTTGGTGGTGTTACTCCCGTTAAGGGTGCATTACAACTGTCATGTTGATACGGAACTGAAATTGTGATGCTCAGAACCACGCCCGAAATCACCGAGCTTGTTTCTTCAATTACGGGAGCAATGGAAGCCGATTCCGTATCGAACAAAAAAGTTTCGTCAAAGATATTGAAGCCATTTGAAAGGTCTGCAAGTAAGTCTTCTGCACATTGTTCCGCATCGCTGACAACCTCCTTTTGATAGTTTGACTTCTGTTCCATGTCATCTGGAAGATCCACCAGATAGATTTCAAAACTGTAATTTTTTTGACCTCCGTCATAACTTGAACCCGTATAAAGAACGTGCATCAACGGAAAGTTCTGGTACTTCTTTAGAAGCATTTCGTCAGCATCACCATGGCTGAATGCTTTGATGAAGAAATGATTGTCGGCAAAGTTATTTAGTGCCGTTATGATGTTGTTATACGTGATCATTCAAGTTGCTTTTATCTTGTAAGTATGCCGTATGTGTCAATGTCTGCGTTATAGGTAGCTTTGTGACTTTATCGATTTTCGTAATATCTTCTTGCGCCAATGTCGAAACGAAGTGATACCACGACCATTTTTCGCTGAATTCGGCTTCAATTGGTTTTCCCTCACTACTTCCACCAAAGACTTGAGCGAATGATTCATGTATTCCTTTCTTGTAATCGAAAAAAAAAGAAGCGTTCCGTAAAAATGTGATGCGGAAATATCTGCGAACTTGTCTGACTTGCCTGTTGTACCCTCATACGGCTCAATGGTATAGGTATCCTTGAACTGTCTTGAAATTGGTCTGTAAACGATTGCCATAATATGTTGAGCATTCAACAACAAGTTCTTGCATCTACTTTCCATGTCGATGTATTCACCCGTTGTGAACTTTGACCAGTCTGGAATAAATCCATGCAATACACCATCTACTTCAATGACTTTTTGAAACCTCTTTAACGGATTAGCAAGAAGCATATCAATATGCTCTGCACCCTTCTGAATTAATTGATACGGCATCTTGTTGATGTCTTCCGTTGAAATGCCCGTATAGATTTGAACCTTTTCAATTGGCTCAATTTCTCTATCTCCATGCCTCTGGATCATTCTCAAAGTGATGTCATCAAATGTATGTGGTACTTCCAGCTTCATATCTCTATAACAATTTGGTTGTGTTTTCTTGCTTATGCAATCGCATACTTTCCGTAATCTGGACGAAGTTGATTGTAGGTTATTGCGTATCGACTGGCATCAATAAAGTGGTTGAATGCATCAACTGGTTGGTTCGTCAAGTTACCATTTTTGTCTTCGTGGTATTTGTAGTTGCGAAGTTCTTTGATTCCGTTCACGCTTCTCTGGGTGACGTACAATGGTTTCGATTTCATGTACTGAATTCCAGCCCTCACAGAATCGGCTCCCTTCATGCACGGCATGATGTTCACCCCATACCCGTAAATTTCGTCAATGCTTTTTGGCTCGGCTGAATCTGCTATCACGGGAACTTTGTAATCCATCAAGAACTTCGCTATTTCAGCGTTGCTCATTTTGTGTGCATACAATAGTTCGTCCATCAAATAGCCTTCACCATCTGAATAGATACCCACTATTGCCGTTGGATCATTGGTGTATCCAAAATCAAGACCTATCATTTTCAACCTCCATCCCTCTTTTGCTTCTGAAACCTCTTTGTAATGCGTGAAGATAGTTGCCTGACTTGCTCCACGCTCACCAAGTCCGTAAACCCTCCAATAGTTTTCGTCCACATCTTTCAACCTTTCGATTTCGTCAATAGTAGTTTGCTCAAGGAATGGATTGTCTTTGTACGTGGTCTGGAAGAATTCCGCATCTTCTCGGTCTATCACATGGTCATAAATCCAATGAAATTCATCCGATGGATTGTAGTCGATTATGATCTTCGAATCTGTCCGCAATATCAATTGTCTCCAATCTTCTAGATTAACTTCGTTTGCTTCATTGATGTATAGGATATTTCGCTTCCGACCTCTGACTTTTTGGGGCTGGTCAACCGATATGAATTCAACCATGTTCCCGAATAATCTGTACGTGCCATCGCTCTTATTGTGATTCGCTGGATTGTACCAACCTTGACTTTCCAGTATCTCGAAAAAGTCACGCATGGATGAAGCCCGAAGCGAAGGAAATGTTTTACGGCAAATAGTAATTACTTGACCAGCCTCTTTGTTTCGCCAACAGAATTCGACCAGCACCTTCAGAATTGAATACGTCTTGCCCGATCTTGTCCCACCTTGATGAACTTGTATCCGTGCTTTGCTTTTTATAGTGTCGTAATATGTTGTAGGTTGCTTCATTCAAACCAAGAAGGTTTTTCGTTTCCTTGCGTTATTTGTATGTCCTGAGTTTCAACGTATCCACGCTTCTTTCCTTTGGTCTTCAAGAAGAATATCGTTGCCGTTGTATTGCCCTCTTGAATTTGTTTGTGCAATTGTGATTCTGCAAAGTCCAGCGTGATGTTTTGAAGGTCATCAACGGCTTCTTTGTATTCTGGATCTGACTTCATCCATCCGTAATGTGTTGAACGATTTATGCCGACGGTCTTTGATGCCGTTGTAACGATTCCAAGACTTTTTTCAAGTGCTTGAACCATTGCTTCTTTTTGTGCGTTCATCTATTTGCA
>ERZ889078.1279-NODE-1279-length-20265-cov-8.711925_pt1 | contig 20265 bp, 18 predicted proteins | sample MGYA00521266_ERZ889078 | MGnify/ENA primary metagenome ERZ889078 (study PRJEB32303, sample SAMEA104408618) | aquatic metagenome | biome: Brackish water; feature: Pelagic; material: water | place: Baltic Sea | collected 2014-06-16T06:34:00 | depth 76,534 m ...
CCGAAGAAGTCATCATTATTTTGTTTAACAATTACGAATCAAAGTTAAACAATAAATGACCTGAGACAAGGGTTTGTTTCGTTTTTTTTAAAATTTATTCAACAAACTGACTTTACTTAGGCGCTACCGCAGATGCCAACGCTTGGGTCAAAGAAGGCAGGTCGGGTAAAACTTCCAATCCTATAAACGATGGAGAGCCTTCCCAGTCATGACTACCCAGACCCGTGATATAAAAAGGAATGCCTTGGAGCATGGCCGAAATTCTTTGAATATACGCATCTCTCCCGTCCACATCTGGCTGTGTTGTCCAAATAGACACCAACGCTTTCCATCGTTCAGGCGTTTTCAGCAAAGGTGCTAAGAACTCCATAGGAACACTCTGTCCTAAATAGATAACAGGAGCCCCTTTGGCTTTGAGCAAATAATGCATATAAAGTAAGCCTAACTCATGTAATTCTTGGTCAGGCAAGAAAAGTAAGTATGCTGGATTTTCTCGCGTTGCACTTATCGCAGGAAGCGCATCCAACGCTGCATAAAGTTTTTGCTTGATGAGATTGCTTGCAAAATGTTCGTGCGCTACCCCAATGGCATCTGTTTGCCATAATACCCCTATTTGCTGAATAAATTTACCCACGATTTTTGTGAAGGTTACCTCTTGGCCCACTTCATCTATAGATCTATCCAGGATATCGGAAAAAGTGGGCTCATCCAAGTCAATAGTCGCCCGAAGCATCCGAGAAATTTGAGAGGGGAAATCTCCACTGATCAAGGCTAAATCTAATACTTGCAGATTCAAGGCTTCACGAGATAAATCCGCCACTTTGCTGATGCGCCAACCTTTTTGGATAAGAACGGCGACATTCAACAGCGTCTTTAAGTCTTCATCCGTGTAGTAGCGAATATTCGTTTCTGTTCGCAATGGCTCAACAATGCTATAACGCTGTTCCCAGATTCGCAGCGTATGTGCTTTAATTCCGGTTAGGTGTTCGAGCGCCTTTATACTATAGGTAGTTCCCATGGACAGTATAACGCAGGAATTTCCAATAGGTTCATGGCTCCAAGCGCTACCTTTGCCGACGAAAATACTGTACAGTGAAAATTCTTGAAGAAATCGCGCGTCGACGCACCTTTGGTATCGTTTCCCACCCTGATGCGGGAAAAACGACCTTGACCGAAAAACTCCTGCTCTTTGGTGGCGCAATTCAAGAGGCTGGCGCAGTGAAAAATAATAAAATCAAGAAAACTGCCACTTCCGATTTTATGGAGATCGAGAAGCAGCGGGGGATTTCCGTCGCTACCTCCGTTATGGCATTTGAATACAAAGGCCGGCATATCAATATCTTGGACACACCCGGACACCAAGACTTCGCTGAAGACACTTTTAGAACCCTCACGGCGGTCGACTCAGCGATTGTTGTGGTAGATGTAGCCAAGGGGGTAGAAACGCAAACAGAGAAGCTGGTAGAGGTTTGCAGAATGCGTGCCACACCCATCATGGTCTTTATCAATAAACTTGACCGAGAAGGCCGGGATGGGTTTGACCTAATGGATGAAATTGAGGGTAAATTAGGCCTTCGCCTATGTCCATTATCATGGCCTGTGGGCATGGGGGCACGTTTTCAAGGTGTCTACAATATTTGGGACAAATCCCTTTTGCTATATGAGGAGCAGTCCAAGCAAAAAATTGGCAAGTCCATGGCCATTCGCGACTTGGATGATCCTGAATTGGAAAAACGCGTAGGCAAAGAAGCAGCAGATACCCTTCGGGAAGAGATTGAACTGATTCAAGGCGTCTATCCTACTTTTGATCAGGATGCCTACCTAAATGGGAGTCTATGCCCTGTTTTCTTTGGCTCAGCCCTCAATAATTTTGGTGTCAAAGAACTCCTTGATTGCTTTGTTGAAATAGCGCCAAGCCCACAACCCAAAAAGGCAGAAGAACGCCTGGTTATCCCCGCAGAGGATCAGTTTAGCGGCTTTGTATTTAAAATTCACGCGAACATTGACCCCAATCACCGCAGCCGTATCGCTTTTGTCAAGATTGTTTCCGGCTTGTTTGAGCGAAACAAGAATTATTTCCATGTGCGAGAAGAAAAATACTTGAAATTCAGCTCCCCCCTCACCTTCTTGGCAAGTAAGAAAGAGGTGGTGGAATATGCTGTGCCTGGGGACATTGTGGGCCTTCCGGATACGGGGAGTTTCCGCATTGGTGATAGCCTAACGGGCGGTGAACCGTTACATTTTAAAGGGATCCCCTCCTTTTCTCCAGAACACTTTCGCTTTATCAATAATGCTGACCCGATGAAATCCAAACAGTTGGCTAAGGGCATTGACCAATTGATGGACGAAGGGGTAGCCCAATTGTTTACTTTGCTCAATAATGGCCGAAAGATCATTGGCACGGTGGGCGCCCTACAGTATGAAGTCATTCAATACCGACTCGAACACGAATATGGCGCAAAGTGTAGCTATGAACCTTTTTCAGCTTTCAAAGCTCTTTGGATTGAGTCCCAAGACGCTGCGCAGCTAGAAGAATTCAAAAAATTCAAAGCGCGTTATTGTGCAGAGGATAAGTTTGGCCGTCTGGTTTTCTTGGCCGACTCGGCCTTTAGTGTGCAAATGTCTCAGGAGAAATTTGACAAGCTCATTTTTCACGCCAAATCAGAGTTTTAACAAGCGCGCTTCCTTTCGCGCCAAATGAAAAAAGCCCGCGAATATCGCGGGCTTTGTCTATTGAGGCTGAGGCTTTTTATTCGTCCCCACCTTCCATGTAGCGATCTAGGACTTCTTGGCTTACGCCCATCATACTAAATCCCCCATCATTGTAGAGATTCTGCATGGTGACACGCTTTGTAAGGTCCGAGAACATGGCAATACAATAATTAGCACAATCTTCTGCTGTAGCATTGCCTAAGGGACTCATTTTCTCAGCAAACGCCAAGAAACCCATGAAGCCCTTTACGCCGCTACCTGCAGTAGTCAACGTAGGCGACTGCGAAATGGTATTGATACGCACATTGCGCTTGATGCCATAATGGTAGCCAAAACTCCGTGCAATAGACTCCAAATAGGCCTTGTTTTCGGCCATGTCATTATAATCAGGGAAAGAGCGTTGCGCAGCCATGTAGCTCAATGCCAAAACAGAGCCCCATTCGCTGATACAGTCTTTTTGATAGGCCGTTTGCAATAGCTTGTGAAAGCTCACCGCAGATACATCCCATCCTTTGTGCAAGAAATCATAATTCAAATCTGTGTAAGGTCGGTTCTTGCGCACATTTACACTCATCCCAATGCTGTGGAGAATAAAATCGATTTTGCCGCCAAAATGTTCGACACTTTGATCTAGAAGGTTATTCAAATCCTCTAAACTTGTCGCGTCGGCAGAAATGACGGGCGCCTGAATGGCATCAGCAAGATGATTGATTTCGCCCATACGCATTGCGATGGGTGCATTAGTTAAGACAATCTGTGCGCCCTGAGCGTGACAAAGTTCTGCGACTTTCCATGCGATGGATTCACTGTTAAGTGCACCGAAGATGATGCCCTTTTTGCCTGCGAGTAGTTGGTTCATAGTATTGAATTAAGTCTTGCAAATTTAGGTTAACTCTTTAAAAGCGTTTGGGCTTGGGCGCGGGCTGTATCCGTAATGGCTTCACCCGCCAATAAACGGGCCACTTCCTCCACCCGCTGCGCTGCGCTAAGGACCTTCAGCCTTGTATGGGTTTTGCTCCCATCCACCCATTTTTGCACCTGCCAGTGTTGGCTTCCGGCGCCTGCTACTTGCGGAAGGTGCGTGATCGCAATCAGCTGTACATCTTTGGCCATGGCTTTGAAGAGATCCGCCATTTTTGCTGCAGTTCCGCCACTTACCCCACTATCTATTTCGTCTAGCAATAACGTCCGCAGGCCTTTGCCTCGTGCAAAAAGGGCTTTTAAGGCCAACATTAAACGGTTCCTTTCTCCCCCACTAGCCACCTTCCCTAGTGGCAAAGCAGGCGCACCTGGGTTTGCCGTAAAGATGAAATTATACTGGTATTTTCCTCGTGGGGTATATTCAGGCGTTTCAACAATCACGACGCGCACGATCGCCTCCGCCATATTGAGCTGCGCAAGAGAAGCATGTACTTCATGGAGCATCGAGGGCATAACTGCCATTCTTTTCTCGTGCAGCATCACGGAAGCTTTATGCAATGCTTGATCGGCCTCCAAAAGCGCTTCCTCTGCTTTTTCCCTAGACCGACCTGCATCGGCAAACGTTTCGAGTTGCTGGCCCCATTTGTCAGCCAAGGACAAAAGCTCAGAGATCGAGCGAACATGATGTTTTCGCTCCAATCCATCCATGATAGCCAGACGCGCCTCAATTTCAAGAAGTCTCGCTGGATTTATCTGTAATTGGTCTTGGATACGGTCCATGGAGAACAAGGCTTCTTGGCTATTCTCATCTAACCATTGTGCGCCTTCTTGCGCAGTAGAAAAAAGATCTGAATACCTTGCCAAGCGGTCCATGATAGACTTATACTTCCCCATTTGCTCCAGGACACCCATAGGGCCCTCAAGCAAGGTGCGCGCATCAGCATAGAGAGATTGAATGGCTTCTGCATTGGATAAGGTCCGCAACTCTTCCCGTAACTGATCCTCTTCTTCTTCTTTGAGCTGTGCGGTCAATATTTCATCATAGACATATTGTGTATAGGCAGGGTCAAAACCAGACCCCAAAGAGGCCACAAAGGCATCTCTTTCCTTTTTTGCAGCATGGAAGGTCTGCAAGGCCAAGTCAAATTGCGTTTTTGCACTTTTGTCCTGCCCCACTTCATCCAAAAAGTCAGAGAGGAAGCCTGCTTGTGTCAAAATGGCCGAATCCCGCTGGCTATGAATATCTATCAATTGCTCACTCAGCGCCTTCAAGGCTTCTAAAAGAACGGGTGTGTCGTTGACAAATGAACGTGATTTTCCTGAAGGTGATATCTCACGCCGAAGGGTCGTTACGTTGGCAAAATCCCAATCTTGTTCTTCAAAATAAACGGCCCAGTCCTCGGCCTCAAGGATAAAGTCTGCTTCTACCACACACTTCTGACCATCTAGCGCTAAAGACTGAACATCCGCCCTACCGCCTAGAGCCAATTGAAGTGCGCCCAAAAGAATGGATTTACCTGCACCTGTTTCACCGGTAAGCACCGTAAAGCCCGGCTGGATGTCCAACGTTAATTGGTCGATTAAGGCAAAATTCTGGACTCGTAGGGCGCGTAGCATAGCAGCCCGAAAATTACATCAAAGCGCCTTAGCGCCCCATGTTTAAATACTTGGATGCATTTGTGGCATCCATCGCCTGTAGTGCTTGGATCAGGGCCTCATTTTGATAACGTGGACCATCACCAAATACCTGTTGTATTTCATCCGATTTGGTATCAAAAAACCAACGCAGAAGAAAAATATTGGGTTGGCGTGTATGGATGGCCTTCAAAGTCAAAAGAGCGGAAGCCATGGCCTCCTTCGCTGCCATCTGCTGCTTCGGGTCGTACATTCTATCCATAGCTTTGCGATGATAATCATACCATGCTATAAAAAAATCAGCATTCGCCGGGTTGCTCAACTCTTCCATTAGCCAAAATCTGTTTCGGCTCGAAGAGAATCGATCCCATCCTCCTCCCGCTCCCGATGAAGCGGCATTGGCGGCAATGACTTGTGCCTGTGAAAAGGCATTGTTTTGCTGTGTACTGAACGACGACGCATCCAACGCGAGGGCAACGTAGCAATAAAATGCGGGGACTGAAGTTAAATTGCTACTGTGTCTGCCGGGATTAAAATCCAGAACTTCATTGCTGCGGTAGGTAAAAGACACATCGCCATCTTGAAAAAAGAAGATCGGCGATTGGTAGTCCGTCATATATACGGGCCGGGCAAATTGGCACTGCATACTTCCTTTCATGGTGCCGGATCCAGGATCATATTCTGAGATAGTAAACACCATCGAACCACGAATTTTTTCCTTGTCTTCAAACGCCACTTGGGTCCAAGCTTTCTGGTTGATGAAATTGCGCAAGGCGTTCTCCAAATTCGTGAAGATCTGTCGATCATTGGTCTGTACTTGGGGGGCTTGAACTTTAACATCCAGCATAAATTCTTGGCCCTTTAAGCCAACACCCAAGAAAAGGAGATAGGCGACAATACAGTGTTTCATAGGTTCCAATGTGATTCCATCCAATGGACTAAGGCTTCTCCAATGGCATCTTTATGTGCTACCGGGAAGTCATAGGTTTCTTCTTGGGTTAACAACGCAATGCGGTTGGTTTCCGTATGCATCCCCCCTTGGAGATCACCCGCCTGGTTCAAGACAATGGCATCGGCCCCTTTCCTCGCCGCCTTTGCGCGCGCCTCTTCCACATTCCATGTGGATTCTAAGGCAAATCCCAACACACGTTGATGTGGCTTTTTAGATTGCCCAACGTGCAGCAGGATGTCCGGATTTTCTACCCATGCTGTAGCCGCCATACCCCCACTTTTTTTTTGTTTTGCTTCAAACACACGTTCGGGACGAAAATCCGCGACTGCGGCAGAAGCAATAAAAATATCAGACTCTCCCTGAAGGCCTTGCACGACCGAATGCATCTCTTTTGCGGTTTTTACCGAATAATATGTGACACCGGGCAAATGTGCCTCAAAGACCTGTTGAGGGCCATGAACCCAATGTATACTTGCCCCTTTAGCGCTGAGGGCACGAGCCAAAGCAGTGCCCATACGTCCAGAGCTACCATTGGAGACAAAACGGATGGGATCCAAGGGCTCTTGGGTTGGACCTGAGGTTAGAACGACGGTTTTATTCTTCCAATAGGGCGTGGTACATAAAATCCGGATGGCCTGGGATGCAATGTCCTCAGGTTCGGCCATCCGACCTGCCCCATGCAAGCCAGAAGCTAGCGGGCCCGAAGGAGATGCCATCAGAACATGACCCCAAGACGCTAAGGTTGATAAGTTTTGTTGAGTCGAAGGATGTGCAAACATATCCAGGTCCATTGAGGGGGCCCATAAAATTGGACACTTTGCGCTCAAATATGTGGCCATGACAAGATTGTCACAGAGTCCTTGCACCGCCTTAGCGAGAGTATTTGCCGTGGCTGGCGCCATGATCATGAGGTCAGCCCATTCCGCATGCGCCACATGATTGTTCCATGCTGTTTGCCCAGGTTCTTCCTCGACCAAGTGATGGTGAACGGGTTGCCCACTGAGTGCGGCTAGCGTGAGAGGCGTAACAAAAGAGGTGGCGGCTGGCGTCATCAAAACGCGAACTTCCGCTTCCTGAGCCCTTAAGAGGCGCACAAGAAACGGAAGTTTATAGGCCGCAATGCCGCCTGTAATCCCTAAAAGGACGTGTTTACCCGCAAGGGTGCTCATGCATCGGGGGTCTCCTCTGCGTCTGGGTAACGGACGTAGATTTTGCCGTTCAACCACTCATGAACTGCCATAGCATGGGGCTTAGGAAGCGCCTCATACTGCTTAGAAAACTCAATTTGCTCACGGTTTTCAAACACCTCTTCTAAGCTGTCTGTCACGGTAATGAACTCTTCTAATTTCTCGTTAATCTCTGCACGAATGCCTTCATTGATCTGTTCTGCGCGTCGGCCGATCACCGTAATAGCTTCGTAAATATTGCCAGTATTCTGGTCAAGTTCATTGAAATCCAATGTCTTGGTGGTCTTACTGGCGAGCAAATGATTCTTGTCCATGGTCTAGAATTAGGAGGGCAAAATTACGATTCTTTTTGCAAAAACCCTTGAATCTTTGCATAGTATGCCGCAGCATTGTTAGCAAAGGGGGATTCTGGATAAGCATCTTGGAATTCAAGGAAGGCTGTTTCCGCTTCTTTAAACCGCTGTGCCTCTTTATCTGAGACTGAATTTACGGCTAATTTAAACGCAGATTCTAGGCGCAACATCATGGCTTCTTCCCGATAAGGTGAATCTGGATATTCTGACAGCATCACGTTAAGAGATGTCACCGCAGAAGAATACAACTGCCGATGATGGTAGCCTTTTGCAATGTCAAACGCTTTTTTCTCTAGGCGCTCGCGTAATTCATCCATGAAGCTATTTGCTTCAGGAATATAGCTGCTGCCCTCATGGGTGTTGATGAAAAGCTGAAGTTCATCCATCGCCTTGTAGGTATAGGCAGGATCCAAACTACTCACTGGCGACTCAAGGTAATAGCAGTAAGCCGTTAAGTAAGAAGCTTCTTCCGCAAATGGATGATTCGGGAAGGTCTGCGAAAAACGCTTAAAATGATAACCCGCTAGGATATAATCACGCTGACCGTAAAGCGTTTGGGCATAATATTTATACACATCTTGGGCACGACTTGTGCCTCGATAAGCCGACATCAATTCATCCAACAAAGGATAGGCCTTGTTGTATTGTTCGGCATCATAGTATTCTATTGCCTTGGTGAACTTAAAGGCGGGGTCCGTGCTTTTGAGCACTTTTTGATATTCACCACATCCGGAAAGGGCAAAAAGAACTAAGAGTAAGGGGGCGAATTTTCGCATGTCGGCAAAGGTACAACGCAGGTTTGAGGTGGTAGTCATTCAAATACCAGACCGAAGTGACTGAACATGTGCGGCCATCTTTGTGTCTAACGCCTCACTTACCTTCCACAATGGCAAGCGTACATGGCTAGTACAAACCCCCAAATGCGCCAACGCAGCTTTGATCCCTCCGGGGTTTCCTTCAGCAAATAGGTCCTGGGTAAAGCGGAGTAACGCATAGTGATTTTTGCGCGCCGCAGGCATATCTCCTTCCATCGCTTGCGCAACCATCTTGCTGAAAATGCTAGGGAAACCTTGTCCCGATACGGAAATCACACCTTGGGCACCACAAGCGAGCATCGGGAGCGTAAGATTGTCATCACCAGATAGGACATCAAAGCCGATAGGCGCGCCATGAATGATCTCCATGATTTGTTCCATGTTGCCACTGGCCTCTTTCGTAGCGACAATGTTGGAGCATGCTGACGCAATACGCAAGGTGGTTTGAGCCGATACATTCGAACTGGTTCTGCCCGGAACATTGTATAGGATGATGGGAAGTGCTGATGCCTCTGAAATTGCTTTAAAATGCTGAAATATGCCCTCTTGGCTTGGTTTATTATAGTAAGGAGAGACGCTCAGAATACCGGAAATTCCTTCTGGAATGTGACGCAATGCAGCGCAAACCTCAGCAGTATTGTTGCCACCCACTCCCAAAACAATGGGCAAACGTTGGGCATTTGTTTTCACGATGTGCGCGACAACCGCTTCCTTTTCATCCTTGGATAACGTGGAGGTCTCTGCCGTTGTCCCCAGCGCTACCAGAAAATCAACTCCGCCTTCAATACAACGGTTGATTAGAACCGTTAAGCCCGCCAAATCCACAATGCCCTCCTGCGTAAATGGGGTTACCAGGGCAATGCCTGTGCCTTTGAAGGGATTTATACGTGTTGTCATAATGTAGGCGCGATTTTGGTCAGCCAAGCGCTGAGCAATTCAGTATAGGGAATGTAATGACTACCCTCTGGCAGCATACAAAGGTCATAAAAGTCTTGATCACCTGCAGCACATATACGCATTCCAGCAGGCGTTTTCGCTGCAAGCGCATCCAAAGGGGTTCCCGAGGTTCGGTGAAGGACAATTAAAACATCAAATTCGGTTTGCATAAACTCTAATGCATTGCCACTTTCGGGCGCGCCCCGCCAGGTAAAATCATCGGTAAAAATGAGTTGACGGCCGTTATATAGGACATTCTTTGGGCGCATTTGTCCGGTCCATCCACAGAGGGTAACCGAACGTTGCTTCGCCTTCCAATGGGCTACTACCTCGCGCAAGGGCTCAAGGTCTGTGCGGTTTGAGTGTGCGTCAAATAGAATACCCACACGTTTTGATGCAGCCCAACCCTTCCAGGGAAGATGAGCCACCTCTAGCTTCTTGGCCTTTAACCATTGGCTTGTCCGGTATCTCGTGCTTAATTGGTAGATCCAATCCATGTTCTAAATACTTCTTCCGTTAACCATTGTACGCCGAGCGCTTCGGCCTTTGCTCGCTTACTTGGACCAACACCCTCGCCCGCAAGTAAGTAATCTGTTTTGCCACTAACGGAACTGGCGATTTTGCCGCCATTTTGCTCTACAGCGGCCTTTATTCCGTCCCGGGTAAAATGCGAAAATACCCCTGATATAACGAAGGATTTTCCCTTTAAAACATCCGATGTGCCTTCCGCAGCCTGGAAGGTCATTTGAAGTCCATGTTGCCTAAGTTCGTCAATTTCCAATCTGTTTTCATCTTCCGAGAAATAAGCCAATAGACTTTGGGCAATCATCGGCCCAATATCCCCAACATTTTCTATCGTCTCTGTGGTCGCCTTACTGAGAGCCTCCATCGTGCCAAAATACTTGGCCAACTTTTTTGCCACGGTTTCACCCACGTGTCGAATCCCAAGGGCAAAGAGCACGCGTTCAAACGGAATGACCTTAGAGCCAGCCAATCCCTCCATGGCATTTTGGATAGACTTTGTTTTGAACTTATCTAAACGACTCCAATCTAGCGCCGTCATAGCATACAAATCTGATGGCTGATGGACCATGCCAAGCTGCACCAATTGATCCACCGTTTCGGCACCCATACCCTCTACATCCATGGCGCGTCGGTGCACAAAGTGCTCAATCCTCCCTTTTATTTGAGGAGGGCATTCTTTTGCATTGGGACAATAGTGTTGGGCTTCCCCTTTTCTACGCTCCAAGGCCGTTCCACAGTCTGGGCAATGCGAAATAAAGTTGACAGGGAGGGCATCCTGTGCCCTTTGGCCAAGTTCTACCCCTGTTATTTTGGGGATAATCTCCCCTCCTTTTTCTACCCACACCGCATCCCCAAAATGTAAATCCAATTTGGCGATTTGATCTGAATTATGAATCGATGCGCGCTTGACCACTGTGCCAGAAAGCCAAACAGGATCAAGCACCGCAACCGGCGTAATAGCTCCAGTGCGACCGACTTGGTATACAACCTCGTGTAAATGCGTACAGGCCGTTTCTGCGTTAAATTTATAGGCAATAGCCCAACGTGGCGACTTTGCTGTGTTTCCTAGGCGTTGTTGCAATGCAGTTGATTCAATCTTGAGTACGGCACCATCAATCATAAAAGGCAAGTGCTGACGTTCTTTGTCCCAGTAGGCTAAAAAGTTCTCTAAATCCGCTAAGCTGTTGCACGTTTCTACCCAACGCTTTTGTCGGTCAGGGATAGGAAAGCCCCATTGCTGTATGGCCCGGATGGCTTCGTCATGGCGCGAAAAGGCATGGTCTTCAGAAAAAACGGCATACATGATTGCGGACAGGCCACGCTTCGCTACTTCTGCCGAATCTTGCATTTTCAAGGTGCCACTGGCCGCATTTCGTGGATTGGCAAAGGGTTCTTGTCCTTCTGCTTCTCGACGCGCATTGAGGGCTTCAAATGCCTCGTGCGTATAGATCACTTCCCCACGTACTTCTAGTTCGTTGGGGGCATCCTCCGGTAAAGTCAAAGGAATCCCCTGAAGGGTACGAATATTCACCGATACATCATCGCCTTTCACCCCGTCGCCTCGGGTAAGTGCACGAACAAGTTGACGGTCCTCATACCACAAGGAAATGGCTACGCCATCATATTTCAGTTCAGCACTCCAGCTCAGGGCCTCTCCTGCGCTGGTTTGGGCACGTTGAACAAATTCTGCCACCTCTTGCGCATTGTAGCTGTTACTCAAGCTGAGCATGGGTCGTTTATGCGCAACGGTCTCAAAGGATTTCACGACCGCTCCACCCACGCGCTGGGTCGGACTATTGGGGTCAAACACCTCGGGATACTGGTCTTCTAATGCTTGCAATTCACGGAGTAGAGAATCAAATTCGGCATCAGAGATAGTCGGTTGGTCCTCCACATAATAGCGGCGGTTGTGCACATGAAGGGCGGTGCGTAATGCGTGCAGACGTTCCAAACTCATTCTTCAAAAATAGGCCTCAATTTAGCCCATTGCGCTGTCAAAATGCGTTGTTTTCCACAAAAATCACGTGCAACCCCAGAAGATACCCAGCCATGACGAACATGGAAAATAGCGAGAAGGTCAAGGGCGTAATCTGGATGTATCTCTGCCACAAAAAATCCACCAGGTTTGATCTGATAGGCAGCCCAAGAGGCTAATTGCCGATAGAAATGGAGGGAGTCCTCGGCAGGACTGTACAACGCCATGGGCGGTTCATATTCGGTGACACTTTTGTCCATCAAGGCCTTTTCGTTTGGATGAATGTAGGGAGGGTTGCTAACCAAGACATCCAAATAGGCCGATCGACCTCTTGGTTCTTCCTCTAAGTTCATCTGCTGCCAATCTACTTGCAATCCCGTTCTCAGGGCATTTTCCTTTGCCAAGGAGAGGGCCTCCTGGCTATAATCCCAACCCTCAACTTGCACATCTGGCCTGGAATGCTTTGCGGCTAAGGCAATACAGCCCGACCCGGTACACCAGTCTAGGAGTTGGCCATTTTGCGGTAGATAGCGCAAAGCCTCAGCCAAAACTTCTTCTGTTTCGGGTCGAGGGATCAGCGCACGTCGATCCATGCCTATTTCAATCCCAGCAAATTCAATATGTCCAAGAATATGGGCCCACGGCTCGTGGTCTTCGAGTCTTTGCAACGTAGTTAGCGCTTTTGAGGCTTCAGGCAATGGACTAGTGCTGTCCTGCATGGCATATTGTAGTCTTCCACCCGCATGGGCTTCTGTCCAGCGGGCCCAAAGCGCACGAACCTCCACCTCCTGAATATTGGCCGCTATCAATCGTTGAAAAAAAGCTTGTTGAAATTCCCCGTAGGTCATGAAGTAAAGGTAGGGATGTACCTTTGCAGCATGACACATTCTGATGGGATTTTACAGTGCTTGACCTTGGCCAAGCAAGGTGGCGGTTATGTTCACCCCAATCCCTGGGTGGGTTGCGTGATTGTAGCGGAAGGACGCATTTTAGCCGAGGGCTACCACAAAAAAGCGGGACAAGCGCACGCCGAGGTCGAAGCCTTGCGCGCTGTAGCCCCTGAAGACCATGGATTGCTTCCGTCGGCCACCTTATATGTCAATCTTGAGCCTTGTTCGCATCAAGGAAAAACGCCCCCCTGCGCGGAGGCGATCATTGAGTCCGGTATCCGAACCGTGGTGGTAGGAACGCTAGATCCAAACCCTTTGGTCGCAGGCCAGGGCATTCAAAAGATGCGCGATGCCGGAATCGACGTGACCCTGGGCATAGAAGAGGCTGCCTGCGCGTGGGTGAATCGACGCTTTTTTCATAGTATGCGCACCGGCATGCCCTACATCATCCTTAAATGGGCACAAAGCCCTGATGGTTTTATTGATGGCCTTCGGACGATTGAGCATCCTGGACCGCACCGCATTTCTAATCCTGAAAGCCAAGTATTGGTGCACCAATGGAGAAGTGAAGAAGCAGGCGTTCTGGTGGGTTGGGGAACCTACATGGCGGATGACTCGCAACTCACGGTAAGAGAAGTGCAAGGCGCACAGCCTCAACGCATCTTGTGGTCTTCGCGTGGCCCTTGGGATGTTGAAGACGGATGGAAACTTTGGGCTGCAAAGAAAAACCCTTTTCCTTGGAAGGCATTTGAACGCTTTGCCCGAGAGAGCGGCTTGCGCAGCATTCTCGTTGAGGGTGGAGGTGCTACGCTTCAGGCACTCATCAACCAAGGATTATGGAACGAAATCCGCATTCTTCATGGTAGCCAATGGATCGAAGAGGGTGTTGAAGCGCCAAAACTCCCGGAAGACCTCAAGGCTTTGGACAAGGCATCCCTTCCCGGAGATTGGGAACACCTCCCTGACCATATTGGCGACAACCGGATAGATCTCTATGTCGCACAGCCTACCTTTCTGTGATCCATCTTTGACTATGACACGAATCCTTGCTTTCTCGGTTGCCCTATGCATGTCTTTCAGCAGCTTTGGCCAAGGGGTCCCGCAGGTGCAAAGATTTCCGCACATACAGTTGTTAGACGCTTCCCCCATATCGGCCCTCGCGTGGTTGCAGCAATCTACAAAATGGCCTTCCGAGGCTTATTCTTGGGAACCTGCTTTCAGCAAGGAAAGCCCTGGCGGGTATCATTATCATTTTCATGCCTTGGCTTACGGCCTGCCCCTGCAAGGAGCGGAGGCCGTGGTGTTTATTGATCGGAGCAATACCCTTCAAGGTGCGCAATGGGCCACCTGCAGTGCCCTCCCTGCCCCGCCTACCGGGGCTAACGCCGCCGTGTGGCATGAAGGCAATTGGCATTGGGTCATGCTCACGGAAGAACATCTACAGGACCCCTACCGCTGGGAACAAGTCACTAGGGATGCCCAATTTGGGACAGAACTACAACGACGAGATCTCCTCTTACATTTTACCGACTCGGTAGGGCGCGCCACCATTTTTAAACCCGACCCGCTCGTAGTGGCAGGCGTCACCTATGGGGGAAATTATGTGGATGCTAATGACCAAAATACTACGATCTTGGATCCCTTAAGAGATACGGTGTCTCTGACCCTCACGTACAATGCGGGCCTCTTTACCTTGGCAAACGATGCGGCGGTCATCCAAGAATTTGATGGTCCAATCGTCGCGATCCCCAATAGTGCCAGTTCAGATTTTTTCTATTCTCGCAGCGATGCAGGATTTGAAATGGTCAATGCACTCTATCACATTGAAACGATTTATCAGAGACTTCGTAGCCTTGGCTTTGGAAGCCTCATGAATTACGCCATCCCGATGGATGTAAATGCCTTTAATGGTCAGGATAATTCCGCTTTTGATCGTTCCACCAATCCACCCCGTTTGCTTTTTGGAGAAGGGGGCGTAGACGATGCGGAAGATTCGGATGTCATTGCGCATGAATATGGCCATGCCCTTCTCCATGCCGCCGCACCCTTTACCGTCAATGGGACCGAAAGAGCTTGTTTAGAAGAAGCCATTTGTGACTATTTTGCGATGAGCCATTCTTATCGATGGGATCCTTGGCGCTTTATGTTCATCTTCAATTGGGATGGGCACAATGAATTTTGGAGTGGCCGAATGGGCACCAGCACCAAGGATTATAGCAATCTTTCCTTTACCAGCCTCTATAGCCATACAGATGTTTTTGCAGATCCTCTGGCCATGGGTTTGTTAAGTCTAGGCCCCGATGTCATGGACCGAATCCTCTTAGAAGCTATGTTTAACTTCAGCAGCTACATGACGATGCCTCAGGCTGCTCATTGGATTTTAGCTGCGGACACAGCGCTCTATAGCGGGCAACATGCCAGTACATTACACCTCCACTTTGCGGCACGAAATATTCTCACACCGGAAATCGGATTAGAGGAAGAGATGGCGAAGTTTTTCCACAACGGACTTGTTCTGCCCCAGACCGCCCCTTGGCCTTGGCCTAATGAAGACGGTGCCTTATTTGCCTTAGATGGTCGCTGCGTGAAGGTTTGGCGCCAAGACGAGGAGAGAATGTTAACAGACATACAGGAAGGGTCCTATATATGCGTGCTGCAAAACGGTCAACGCATTCGACTCACGGTCGTTTCGGGAGGTTGACCTCCGTCACATAAAATGGGGTTTCAGCGCTTCCAATACTCCCGCGGGCGCTGCGCAAGGACGTCCGGATTCTGTTAAGGCAAAAACAAGGACTGCCCGTCCGGTGGTGGTCAATTCTCCTGATTCATTGAAAATTTTATAATCAAAAGGCAAGCGCGTGCCTGACGGGTATTCAGGGATCGTAGTTTCGATGGTGATTTCTTCATCGTAGCGCACCGGTTTTTTATAGCTGATTTCAAGGTGTGCTACGGGCAACATAACGCCTTGCTCCTCAAGATCACGATAACGTATTCCTATAGACCTCAGCGCTTCCACTCGACCCATTTCAAAAAACACCGGATAGTTGCCATAATAGCAGTAACCCATTTGATCTGTTTCTGCGTAACGAATACGCGTTTTCCATGTTGTAACAAGCATTTATATAAACCTTTTATGTCTGACTATCAGCGTTTTGAGTGTTTTTTTACTAGAATGCGCGTATGGACCTAAAATTGTTTATGGACTAAAAAAACTTTAAAATCAATACCCGAACAATTTTTTTTCAACGAATTTAATTGACACTTTCGTAATCCCAAAGAACGCATCGCGATGGAGTTGATTTTTATCAATTCAGGCGTTTGAATGGGACCCTAAACTTAAACGATTTAAACGTACGATGGAGCGCACAGCAGAGGCCGTCTGGAGAAATTGTCTTCTATATGTCCAGGACAACATCAGTCCTCAGGCATTCAAGACATGGTTTTTACCCATTCGGCCGGTTAAACTCCAGGGCAAAGTCATCACTTTACAGGTACCCAGTAAATTCGTTTATGAGTGGCTTGAAGCACATTACATCAAGCTATTAAAGTCAGCCATCACAAAGGAATTAGGCCCTGATGCGCGTTTGGTCTACTCCATTGTCATGGACCAAGACACAGCCCATTTAGGCGTAAACAAAGTGGACATTCCAAGTGCCAACCGCGGACCTATTGAAAATCCACAGGTGTCCTTGCCTGCGCGCATTGGCGGTGAGGACGGTATCCGTAACCCCTTTGTGATTCCTGGACTGAAGAAAGTCAACATCGAGAGCCAACTCAACCCTAATTATACTTTTGAGAACTTTATTGAGGGTGATTGCAACCGCCTTGCCCGCTCTGCAGGATATGCAGTAGCGCAAAAGCCAGGAGGCACTTCCTTTAATCCTCTGCTCATATACGGCGGTGTAGGTCTTGGCAAAACCCATTTGGCCCACTCTATTGGCATTGAAATCAAAGATCGCTTTCCCGAAAAAACGGTCCTTTACGTCTCGGCTGAACGCTTTACACAGCAGTTCATTGACGCGATTCGAAACAATACAAAAAATGACTTTGTTCATTTTTACCAGCTCATTGATGTGCTCATCATGGATGATGTACAGTCTTTTAGCGGCAAGGAAAAGACGCAAGATGTTTTCTTTGAGATTTTTAACCACCTACACCAACAAGGCAAGCAAGTTATTTTAACGTCTGACCGAGCCCCTGTGGACTTGCAGGGCATGGAACAACGTTTGTTATCACGCTTTAAGTGGGGACTTTCGGCAGACCTTCAACGCCCTGACCTCGAAACCCGCATGGCCATTCTTCGCCAAAAACTGTACGCAGATGGTATTGATATGCCCAATGATGTGGTAGAGTATCTTGCTTATAGCATTACAAGTAATGTCCGCGAACTTGAAGGCGCACTGATTTCATTGCTTGCACAATCTTCGTTGAATCGTAAAAAGATTACGGTAGAGCTGGCCAAGCAAATGATTGACAAATTTGTCAAAAACACCACACGCGAAGTCAGTGTAGACTTCATTCAAAAAGTCGTGTGCGATTATTTTGACATGCCGATGGAATTGCTCAAGAGCAAGACCCGTAAACGTGAAATTGTGCAAGCACGTCAGTTGACCATGTACTTCTCTAAGCAATTGACCAAGAATAGCTTAGCAGCCATTGGTGCTCAATGTGGAAACAAAGACCACGCGACCGTTCTACATGCTTGCCGCACCGTAAGCAACCTTGCAGAAACGGATAAACGCTTCCGCACCTATGTGGATGATATCAAAAAGAAGTTGACCCTCGTGGGATGAACCCGCGTTCCGTACTCTTTGTTTGTTTAGGGAATATTTGCCGCTCTCCCGTGGCAGAAGGCGTTTTTAGACACGCACTTTCAAAACGCATAGGTGAACAAGCTGCCCTTGCTTGGAAAATTGACTCTGCGGGGACCTCTGCCTATCACGCTGGCAAATCGCCCGATCCTCGATCTCAAGCTTCCGCACGATTGCATGGTGTCGACCTATCCAAGCAGCGTTCCAGAGCCTTTGAAGTGGCTGATTTTAATGCATTTGAACATATTTTGGTCATGGACAGTGCCAACCATGTCAATGTTTGTGCCTTGGCTAAACATCCGGAAGAGAAAGACCGGGTTCAACTAATACTTGAAGCCTCTTTTCCAGGGCATAACAAACCGGTACCGGACCCTTACTATGGAGGAGACCAAGGATTTGAATCCGTGTATCAACTGCTTGCACAAGCATCTGAAGATTGGCTTGATCAATGGCTCTAGGCGCATTACATATTCTTCCAGTTCCTCTTGCCGAGGGGAACCCGGACCAAATCTTTGCTCCGGAGGTCTGCAAAACCGCAGAGACTATACGTCACTGGATTGTAGAAACTCCGAAAATAGCCAGGGCCCATTTAAAACTCCTTGCAGCGAACATAGACGTCAGTGAGCAACGACTGTATCCTCTAGACAAGCACCATCCCGAACGCAATGGAGGACATCTTTTGCAACCTTGTCTGGAGGGGCATTCGATGGGACTCATCTCTGATGCAGGAGTGCCTGGGGTGGCAGATCCAGGCAGTCGTGTCATTGAGGCGGCCCATGCATTGGGGATTCGTGTTCTTCCCTGGACCGGCCCCTCCTCCATCCTCCTGGGCTTGATGGCTTCCGGCTTTAATGGCCAACAATTTCAGTTTCATGGCTATTTACCCCATGACAACAGTGAAAGAAAACGCCTTTGGGGTGCTATGGAACGTGCCGTTAGGAATGGGCAGACGCAAATTTTTATCGAGACGCCATATCGGAATGATAAGCTTGTAGAGGAGGTTTGCCAAAGCCTTGGCCCCGATTTACACCTCTGTATTGCCTGTGATTTAACCGCAGAAAGCGAATATATCCGTAGCCAGGCTATTCAGGATTGGAAAAAAGATAAGCATCGTCCAAGTTTGCATAAACGCCCCGCTATATTTCTATTGGGGCGATCCAATAGAATGATGTAGGCAACGTAAGGCGCTGATGCCGTGCCTTACCTTCGCATTGTGAAAACTATTGTCGCTCTTTCTACGCCCGTTGGGTCAGGTGCCATTGGGGTGCTTCGCCTCTCTGGTCCTGAGGCGCTAGCCATCGTGAAACACTTTACCCCCAGTCTACCCAACTGGAAACCTCGCTATGCCCATTTTGCCCGATTTGAAGTGGACGGAACGCCCCTGGATGAAATTGTGGCGATTTGGTATAAGGGGCCACTTTCCTACACAGGCGAAGATGTGGTGGAGCTGAGTTTTCATGGCTCTCCCTATGTTCTAGAAACGGCCTTGGAAGCCCTATGCCAGCAAGGGGCTACACTTGCTCAGCCTGGAGAATTTACACAACGTGCTTTTTTTCATGGTAAGCTTGACCTTTCTCAAGCGGAAGCTGTGGGCGATTTGATTGCAGCAGAATCCCGTTCTGCCCACCGCTTGGCCTTCCGCCAAATGAAAGGGAGTATTTCACGTCACCTGCAGGGTTTGCGTCAACAGCTTATTGATTTTGCCGCATTGATAGAATTAGAATTGGATTTTGTTGAAGAGGATGTGGAATTTGCCCAGCGCGCGGCGCTGCAAAAACTGCTATCCGATTTGACTTCAGAAATCAAACGCATGTTGAAGACCTTTCAATTGGGACACGCCATCAAAGAAGGTATTCCCCTGGTTTTGGCTGGCGCCCCCAATGCAGGAAAATCTACCCTGCTCAATCGTCTCCTACAAGAAGACCGCGCCATCGTGACGGATATTCCAGGTACCACGAGAGACACTTTAGAAGAACGCTTTCGCCTGGGCGCACATTTGTTTCGGCTTATGGATACTGCAGGCCTGCACGATAGCATGGATCCTGTGGAAAAACTAGGCATTCAAAGGTCTTGGGCTCGAATGGCTGAGGCCCATATCATCCTCCATCTGGTCGATCCGCAGCTCACAAACCCTACCGAAGCGCAACAACTGAATGCTGAAATTCAGAAGAATGCACCGGAATCGACATGCCTGACGGTGTTAACCAAGGCAGATCAATGGCCTAAAAACCTTAAAACGGGCTCCTTTCATGCAACCTTGACGACTGGGGAAGGCCATTCACTAGAAGCATTGGAAGGCGCCCTTCACCGTGTCATTGAAGAGCAAGGATGGAACGGCCAAGCAGATGTGTTGATTGCAAATGTGCGGCACGCCAGCGCATTGGAAGCGGCAGAAGACGCTCTCACTCGCGCAGCCAATGGCTTACACGAAGGCATTTCAGGGGAATTGGTTGCCTATGACTTACGGGAAGCCCTACACCACCTGGGCAGTATCACCGGAGAAATTGTGGCGGACGACTTGCTTTCTAGTGTATTCAGCCGTTTTTGTATCGG